>Ga0066388_100000590_pt1 | contig 17739 bp, 20 predicted proteins | sample PanSoiMetaGPlot6_FD_64539 | JGI IMG/M metagenome (GOLD analysis project Ga0066388, IMG submission 64539) | Tropical forest soil microbial communities from Panama analyzed to predict greenhouse gas emissions - Panama Soil - Plot 6 (Hybrid Assembly) | ecosystem: Environmental > Terrestrial >... | reverse complement strand
AGATCGCTCTCGGCGGTGGTGGCGGCGTCGGTGGCGGCGCCGAGAAACGTCAGGATCGCCTGCTTGGCCCGCCTGACCTGCGCCGAGTCCGAGAGCTTGCGAGCCTTCTGGGCCGCGTTCGTGGCGTCGTTGGCGGCGCGTTCGACGTCACCGCGCAAGGTGACCAGCGCTCCGCACGCCGAACGCACCCAGTCGCCGGCCGGTGCCGGGTTCGCCTCGGACGGCCGAGCGGCGGCCGCGGTCCCCCCGAGCGGCGTCGTATCGACGCCATGTTCTCGACGCAGCGATACACGTGGCCGGCGCGCCGCCGGCGAGTGTCGACTAGCGCAGCGGTCGGAAGGTGGCGCGCATCTCCTCCGAGAAGAGCTGTGGCTCCTCCCATGCGGCGAAGTGACCGCCCTTGTCCACCTCGTTGAAGTAGATGACGTTTGGATACGCCTTGTCGACCCAACTCCGAGGAGTCCGCCAGATCTCGCCGGGGAACGTGGTGAAGCCGACGGGAATCGGGACCGGCGGGGGAGCCTGGCCGGCCGCACGAGCTTGGGCTTGTCCGCTCTCCCAGTACGAGCGGGCCGCCGACGCGCCGGTGCCGGTCAGCCAGTACAGCGTGACGTTGTCGACGATGTGGTCCCGGGTGAGATTGCCCGAGGGTTGCCCGTCGACGAAGGCGCGAGCGATCTTCTGGTAGCTGTCCGTATCGTGGTCGAGCATCCAGGCCGCCAGGGCCGCGGGTGAATCGAGGAGCGCGTAGCCGATCGTCTCCGGCCGATTCGCTTGCTCCACGAAGTAGCCGAAGCCGGTCGCACGGAATGCTGCGAGCTGTTCGAGCGCGGCACGCTCCTCGTCGGAAGGCGGAGACCCGCTCAGGGCTTCGGCGTTGCCCAGCGCCGGCGTGAGCAGGTTCGTGTGGATGCCGATCAGCCCGTCGGGTGCCTGGCGGCCCATCATGTCCGTGACCTGGGAGCCAACGTCGCCGCCTTGGGCGACGTACCGCGTGTAGCCGAGGCGCTGCATCAGCTCCGCCCAGGCCAGTGCGACGCGGCCGGGGCCCCAGCCGAGCTCGGTCGGCTCGGCGGAGAAGCCGTAGCCGGGGATGGACGGCAGTACGAGGTCGAACGCATCCTCGGCGCGTCCGCCGTGCGAGGTCGGGTCGGTGAGTGGTCCGATGGTCTCGAGCAGCTCGACGACCGAGCCGGGCCAGCCATGCGTCATGATCATCGGCAACGCGTTCTCGTGCCGCGACTTCACGTGGATGAAGTGGATGTCGACACCGTCGATCTCGGTCATAAACTGCGGCAGCGCGTTCAGCCTCGCCTCGCACCGGCGCCAGTCGTACTCGGTCGTCCAGTAGCGGGCGAGCTCCTGGTTCGCTGCCAGTTGCACGCCCTGCGACCGATCGTCGACGAGCTCCTTCGTGGGCCAACGCGTCGCGGCGACGCGGCGGCGCAGCTCGTCGATCTCCTCCTGCGAGAAGTCGACTTGGAACGGTCGCACCTCGGTCGCGGTGTCGACGGTGTTGCTCATGATGTTCTCCCCTCGTCACTGAGGTAGTGGGAGGCCCGCGCGGCCCAGTCCCGTGTCGCGTGATGAGCGGAGAGTGCACGCCTGTGCATGTGCCTGCCCCCGGAGGAGACGTGAGGACTGTCGCCTTCGACGAACCGCGGAAGCGACCGGCGCGCGGACTGTTTTCGACGCTATGCCCGCCGTCAAGGGCCGAATGTCCTCACCGTACCGAGTCCGCGCGCGCGTTATGACCGTTCCGACACGGGACGGGCGCGGATGTCTGCGACGACGCGCGGGGACGACGCCGCTCTCACACCGACGTGGCGTCGCCCGTGATGGGTGCCGCTTCTGCTCGCTCCCAGACCTGGTGCTGGTATCGCATCAGGAGCACCAGCGACGCGAGCGCCCCCAGACAAGCGGCGGCGATCCCGACCGCCGGCGCGTCGAACGCCGCCACGACCGCCACGCCCACTTCGGAGCCGGTGAGGATCGCCGTGATGACGGCCACCATGCCGGCGACCGTCCGGAACCCTTGCCCGTAGCCGCCGCGGAGACCTTGGACGTGGAGCCGCTCGTCCGGCGGGACACTCAAGAGGTACGGGGCAACCTCCGGGGCATTGTCGAAGTAGAACGCCCGCAAACGCGCGATCCGCCGCGCATAACCCAGGTCCTCGACGCCCGATTGCAAGACTCGCTCGTACGTCACGAGCCCGATGAAGGCGAGGGTAGGGAGCAGTACGAGCCCGAACGCAATGAATGCGTCGCGGAGGGACTCGGCCGTCGCGAAGAGTCCCCAGGCCACCAGCCCGCCGGATACCGACATCAAGAAGATGCTGGCGCGGCCGGTCGATTCGGCAATCGTCGAGGAACGGGCACTCTGGAGCGTGGAGTGCTCCGTCGTGATGTAGAAAACCGTCGACGAGCGTGGCTCGGCGGCGTGCGGATTCTCGGGTTGCTCGCCCGTCATGAACACCTCCTCGGTCCGTTGCCCCGATGCCGTCACCGGCGACCGAGTGCATAGCGACGGTATGGTCCGGAGCCGTGGACGGCAACGAGGTGAGCGGGTGGTTCGACGAGTACCTCGTTGCCTATGGAGCGTGCGGCCGGGGCGAGACGGACACCTCCTCGCTGCTCGCGTTCTACGGCGTTCCGATGTTGCTCACCACCGACGACGGGTTCCTCGCGTTGACGAGTAGCGACGAGGTCGTCGCGGCGGTGCAGCCGCAGGTCGACGGGATGCGCGCGGCCGGCTACGCCCGAAGCGAGATCCTCCACTCCGAGGTCACGGTTCTGAACGCCACGTCCGCTCTCTATCGGGGGACCTTCTCGCACCACCGTAGCGACGGCGGTGAGATCCGTCGGCTCACTGCGACGTATCTGGTGACCGACGGGGCGGCCAGCCGCCGCATCTCCGTCCTCGCGGTTCACAGCCCCTGATTCCCCATCGGGGGTGTGCGGAAGGCCGGTGCTAGGGGGTTGCGCCGTGGTCTTGCAGCAACTCCACGATCAGTGCCTGCTGCGCCTTGGCATCCGTCGACCCGCTGCCGCCCCGGCCCGTGGGCTGCGTCGCGAGCTTCATCGGCGTGGACCCCGACTTGTTGGTGCGTTTCGGATCGGCGCCGCCGTCGAGCAGCGCACGGACGGCCGCAGTACAGCGAGTGCGCACGGCGCGGTGCAACGGCGTGACGCCGCTCTTGTCGGCCGCGTTCGGATCGGCGCCGGCGGCGATGAGCGCGGCGATCACCGCGGCTTGTGCCTTCGGGCTCCAAGCGTCCGAACCGGGGATGCCGTCCGCGGCGTAGTGCAGCGGCTGCGCGCCGCGGCGATTCTTGGCGCCCACGTCGGCGCCGAGCTTCAGCAGCCTGCGCGTCAAAGGCGCCTCGTAGGCAGCGGCGGCAATGTGCAGCGCGGTGTCGCCCTCATAGACGTAGTGGTTGATGTCGTCGAGGTAGTACGTTGATGCTTCGCCTTGCGTGGCACCGGAGTCGACCGACGTGCTCGCCAGCGCCGGTGACACCTCAAGCATGCGCGTCGCCTTTTCGGGATCGCGCGTACCAATCGCTCGAACCAGCTCGAGCAGTGCAGAGTCGCCGGTAGCCACTCAGCGAGCTCCGCCGAGCTCCTCGGCCAGGGCGACGATGATCCCGTCCGGACCGCCGACGTAGCAGAGCCGATAGGTGTCCTCGTACTGCGCCACCTCGCCGACGAGCTCGGCGCCGAACGTTCGCATGCGATCAATAACGTCGTCGATGTCGTCGACGAGGAACATGACGCTACGTAGGCCCAGCGTGTTCGGCGGTGCGTGTTCCGGGTCACCACTGACCGCCGTCGGCCTCTGGAACTTCGTCAGCTCGAGCCGGCCGTGGCCGTCGGGAGTCACCATCATTGCGATGACGACGCGGACGTCATCGAGACCGGAGACACGATCCACCCAACGTCCCTCGACCGGCGCCTTGCCCTCCAGCTCCATCCCGAGCTCGACGAAGAAGGCAATAGCAGCCTCGAGGTCGTCGACCACGACGCTGACGTGGTCCATCCGCTGAATCGTCATTCCCCGAGCCTAGGGTCGCATGGGGCAAGGCTTTCGACGTCGCTCGCGGCTTGGATGCAATACCTCGGGCGCGCGCCGAGCTTCGGTTCGTCTTGGAGCCGACATGGATAGCATCAGCGCGTGGCGGCGGGATCGGGGGAGCTGAGCCTCGAGATGCGTCGTGTTCTCCCCGCGGCGCCGCAGCAGGTTTTCGCGGCCGTCACCGACCCGAACGAGTTGGCGAAGTGGTGGGGTCCTCAGGGCTTCACGATGCCGAGCGCGCAGTTCGACCCTCGCGTCGGAGAGTCCTACCGGCTCGAGATGCGACCGCCGGACGGTGGGGCCTTCTATCTGACCGGCGAGTTCCGCGAGGTGGATCCACCTGCCCGCCTGACGTACACGTTCGCGTACGAGGACCCCGATCCGGATGACGTCGAGAACCTGGTCGAGCTGTCGTTTCGGAGTCTTGGCGCGGTGACGGAGGTTGCCTTCACTCAGGGCCCCTTCAAGACAGAAGCGCGCCGCCAGCTTCACGAGGACGGCTGGAGCGACAGCTTCGACAAGCTCGAGCACGTCATATCGGAGGGAACGTGAGCGCCCCTTCCGACGCCGAAACCCCGGGCCCGCAGGCCCGAGGTTCCGCTCGGTTACTGACAGGGCATCAAGTCGGCGTCGCAACCTGCAATCAACGGCGCCGCATCACCGTCCGGCTGGCTATTGGCGCTGGACACGTTCAAGTTCGTCTGGGACGTCATGTTGTCGGCGATGTGTGTGGACTGCACTCCTACTGTGCAACTGTCGCCGAGCACGAGGCTCTTTCCTGAGCAGTTGTCCTGGAAGAGGCCCCACTCCAGGTTCCGTCGATTTTCATCGATGTTGCCGCCGAAAATCGCGACCCTCACGGGTTGCGATGTGTCGGGACCGTTGTTCTTCACGGTGAAGGTCTTTGTCTCGCGAAAGGTGTGGAAGACCCACTGGACCGGAGAAATCGTCAAGCACGCGCCGCTGGTAATGCCACACGGGTTGGCCGGCGGCGGCGGCGGCTTCGTCGGGGTACAGGCCCCGATGACGCCGAGGCTGGCGGCGGCGACGACGAACGCGACCGCGTAGCGACGCCACCCTGGTGTGAGGAACTTCTGCATTGGCTTCGCCTTTCATTTCGTTGAGGAGGAGGAAGCCCTGCCTCCAACGCGCTTCTTGCTTGTGTGGCATTTCCGTCTCGTGGCCTTTGGCCTCCGGTGACCTCATTGCGACGCCATCAGCCCGGAGAGCTTCGCCTCGGCGAGGGTCAGCAACGGGCCGACCGCTTCGGGTTCGACATCGAGGACTCGTGCCACCGCGTCCTCTTCCACCCCCTCGTCGCGTAGACGCAAGGCGATTGCGTAGGTAGCCGGGAGGGCTTCGAGCGCCTCGGCGCGATCCACGTGTCGACGGTAGAAATCGACACGCGGGAGCGCATCGGTAGCGCGTTACCTATTTCTGCGACGCGGGCGCCGGCCGGCCGCAGCTACCGTTGTGGCGGGAGTCGCCTATGGGCAGGTCCGATCCAGCCCGAGGGCCTACGGCCCTTGATCGCTGGCCGCTGATTGGTCGCTCCGACGAGATCGCGTTTGCTCGCGAGCTCATCGCCGACGGTGGCAGCGTGGTCATCGCCGGCGACGCGGGCGTCGGCAAGACGCGGCTGGCTCGTGAGCTGATCACCTCGGCCGAAGCCGAAGGGCGGCGAACCGACTGGGCGGTCGCTACGCGCGCTGCGAGATCGATCCCGTTCGGCGCCCTCGCGCACTTCGTCCCGGCGGAGACGGTTGGCGTAGGACGCGATGCCACGCTGCGCGCTGTCATCGAAGGCCTCGACCATCAGGGAGACGGTCGGCTGATCCTCGGTGTCGATGACGCACATCTGCTGGACAGTGCGTCGGCGGTCCTCGTCCATCATCTCGTAGTCCGCGGAGGCGCCTCGGTCGTCGTGACCCTCCGAAGCGGAGAGGCGATACCGGATCCGATTCTCGCCTTGTGGAAGGACGAGGCCGCAGTTCGCATCGAGCTCCAGCCGCTGTCTCATGCCGAGGTGGGTGAGCTCTTGAGCGAGGTGCTCGGAGGCACCGTCGACGGCGCTGCTATGCACGCGTTCCAACGTTGGACTACCGGCAACGTTCTGTTCCTGCGCGAAGTCGTCGTACAAGGACTCGAGCGTGGAACGCTCCGCTGCGACGATGACCTCTGGCACTGGGACGGCCCGTTGGAGCCGGGCCAGAGGCTGCACGACCTCGTATCGGCGCGACTCGGATCGCTCGGCGACGAAGAGCGCGACGCGCTCGAAGTGCTAGCAGTCGGTGAGCCCGTGCCGATGGCTTGTGTCGATCACTTGTTCTCGAGCGGTGTCATCCCGCGGCTGGATCGTCGAGGCTTGGTCCGATCGCACGCAGAGGCCGGCGGCGTTCAGGTTCGCCTCGCGCATCCGCTGTTCGGGGACGTAGTGCGAGACGCTGCGTCCGCGGCGCGACTCGACCGGGTGCGGCGCCGCCTCGCAGAAGTCTTCGAGGCGAACGACCAGATCCGACGCGAGAACGTGCTACGAGTCGCGACGTTGTGGGCAGAGATCGGTGACGGGTCGAATCCATGCGCTCTCGTCGAGGGCGCTCGTCGCGCCTGGGCGGTGGGCGAGGTCGATCTGGCCGAGCGACTCGCGCGTCTCGCGCTGGGTGCGGGCCCCGACTTCGAGGCGAGCTATGTCCTCGGAAAGGCGCTCATCGGCCAGGGCCGCCTCGAAGAAGCGGTGGCAACGTGGAAGTCCGCTGAGGACGTGTCGGCGTCGGACGAGCAGCGCGCGACGCTCGCGGCGGGCATCGCCCACCTGCTCCTGGGGGGACTCGGCCGCCCACGAGAGGCTGATGATGCGGTGCGGAGAGCGGCGCAACAAACGGTGGATCCCGCCGCACGGCATGATCTCGAGGGCGTTCGCGTCCTCATGCAGGCGATCGCCGCCGGCACGACGGGGCAGAGGATCGAGCAAGCCAACACGGTGCTCCGGGATCGGACGCTGTCGAGTCGCGTCCGTTCCGCGGCCACGATGGCTGTCGTCACCGCGTCGATCGAAGCCGGGCACTTCGACCATGCGATCCGAGCTGCCAGTGACGCGATCGCAAGAGCCGACGCTGAAGCCGGCGGCGCCCCGGCGACGATGCTGCGCACGTGTTTGGCCGACGCTTTGTGGCCAGCTGGACGTCTCGACGAGGCGGAATCGATCGCCTCCAGTGGCTACGCGCGTGCGCTCGAACACTCCGATCACCGGCGTGGGCTGTGGTGTCGTCTCTTGGGCTCGGTCGCGCTGCTTCGTGGAGATGCTCGGAGCGCCGTGGCGTGGCTCAAGGAAGGTGAGCTGGTGCTGCGAGAGCAGGATGACAGCTCCCTACGAGGGGTACTCGTCCGGCTGACGATGGCTGCCGCCCTGCTAGGAGACCTCGATCTCGCGGACCACGCTCTGAAGGGCACAGAACACTCGGATGCGTTGTTCGCCAAGGGCTGGGACCTGGAACTTGCGCGTGCGCAGGCCTGGCTGTGCATGGCTCGAGGCGAACGATCGACTGCCATACGACACCTCGAGGCCGGGGCGAGTGCTGCCGCATGCCGGGAGCACTGGACAGTCGAGGCGTTCGCGCTCCACGACATGGCACGGTTCGGTGAGGCCGCGCGCGCAGCCGACCGTCTCCCCGAGCTGGCCGGGAGCATCGACGGGGTGCTGGTGCGAGCGATGGCAGCACAAGCGCGGGCCTTGACGCGCTGCGATGGCGTCGCACTCGATGAGGCGGCCGCTGCCTTTTCCGAGCTCGGATGCGATCTCTACGCGTCCGAAGCAGCTTCTATGGCGGCGACGGCACATCGGTCCGACGGCAGCCCGTCGAAAGCAGCGGCATCGGCCAACCGAGCCCGCAAGTGGATGGAGCACGGCGAAGGCGTCCGCACGCCTGCATTGGCGTTGGCAGACCACGATGACGCCCTCACGACTCGGGAACGCGAGGTCGCGGCGCTCGCAGCCCGTGGCTTACCGGATCAGGAGATTGCAGATGGACTTTTCGTTTCGGTCCGGACGGTGCACGCCCACTTGCGGACGGCGTACGCCAAGCTCGGAATCTCGGGGCGTAGGGACCTCGCCGCGGCACTCGGAATTGAGCCGACGAGCAGGTAGACGACGCATCGCGCATCCGTCGATGGTCGCCCGGCGGCGGTGCCGACCGGAACGACGGTTCTGGTGCCGCACTTCTCACGTCCACTGTTGTGAAGACGTGGATCTCCTTCGCCCACCGGCATGGAGCTCTTCGAGGTGCCCGACGTACCTGCGGGTGGGCGTGGCTCGCCTCAGATCCCTCGCACCAAATCGGGCGATCTGGCGCGCTCACAAGGTGCCGACAGTCCGAGCAAGAATCATGAGCAGGAACGAAGGCCTAGAGAACTTGGGAGCCCCGATGCTGGACAACCCGCAACCTTCGGCCGGGATCACTACGAAGCAGACCAGCGAGTCCGTCGCGCAGACCGTCGACCGACTGAGGGGTCTGATCGAAGATCGAGGCTTTACCGTGTTCAACGTCATCGATCACAGCGGCGTAGCCGAACGAGCTGGTGTGCAGATGCCCGAGTCGAAGCTCGTCATGTTTGGGAAGCCGAGTGTGGGCGCGGGGGTAATGGTCGCGGCGCCGCTTGCTGGGTTGGATCTCCCGCTCAAGGCGCTGGTCTGCGAGGACGGAAACGGAGCGGTATCGGTGAGTTACAACTCACCGGGATTCCTGGCCGAGCGGTACCACATCGAGGGTGCGCTGCGTGCGCCCTTCGACGCCGTCGAGTCGATCGTCGAGGCAGCACTTGGTGCATGACTGTGCGCCGACCCGCGACGGTCAATGCTGCGCGAGATGCGCTTCATCTGCAACATCCCAACCGCCCGAAGCGCGCCGACCACGCCCGTTGAAATCGCGATTGCTGTTGTCGTTTCATCGTCCGGCATAACGAGTTCCTTTCCGCTGATCGGGAACCCCGGACCCCGAGGCCCGGGGTTCCGTCAGACGAATGCTTTGCTGAGTCGATCAGGTCCTGGTGAGCTGCGCTGAGACACCGTGTCCGCCGGTCGCCGGCATCAGCTGGGCATTGTCGCCTTGCACGATCAAGGTTCCACGGTCCCCCGCTGTGGGTGTTCTGTCGGCGATGCCCGGCGTCACCGCCTGCCCTACGCCTCCACATCCGCTCGGGCGTCGCGAGCGTGCCGCGTCGCCTCGCTCACCAGCGACAACACCAACCCCCGCGCGACTGCGCCCGCGTTGACTCGCCGTCGCCGAGGTGTTCGGTTTCGCGACCCCTTATCGCCTATCCCGCCGCCTCGTTGACCCGGAGCCGAGCCCTGTGAAAACATCGTTTTCAGTGGTGGGGCGATCGGCGACGGAGCGTCCGAGGGGCCGCACGGCGACGTCGGTAGGACAGGGGTCCGTCGACGAGGTGGAGCTGCTGCTGACGGCAGCAGAAGCGGCGTTCGCCCGGGGTGGGTACGAGCGCCTGCGAGTCGACGACGTCCTCGACGCGGCCGGGCTCTCGACCCGGGCCTTCTACCGGCACTTCCGGGGGAAGTCCGAGCTGTTCCTCGCGCTCTTCGACCGCGAGGCGACCAGGGCTGGCGAGCGGCTGCGACGAAAGGTCGCCGCCGCCGGCACCCCGGCGGAGAAGGTCGAGGTGTGGGTCTCATCGACCCTCGCGCTCGCGTACGACGCCCGCCTCGCCAGCCGGACCCGTGTCTTCCTCGTCGAGCGCCAGGTGATCGCGTCGGAGTTTCCGGACGACGTGACCCGCTGCGTGCGGCTGCAGCTCGCGCCGCTCGAGGACGCGATCGAATCAGGCAATGTCTCGGGTGCGTTCCCGTCCGCCGAGCCCGAACGGGATGCGCTCGCGATCCATCACCTGTGCTCCGGTCTCATGACCGACAAGCTCGCGGGCACGAGCTCCCTGAGTCGCGATGAGGCGGTCGAGCTAGCGACACGCTTCGCGCTGACGACCTTGCGGAGCGACGAGTGAGCGGCGACGACCGCCTGCGCGACAAGGCGTGCATCGTCGGCATCGGCCGCTCCGCCTACGGGAAGCGGGGCGCGCTCGAGTCCGACGGCACGCTCCGGCTCGCACTCCAGGCCATCCACGACGCCTGTCGCGACGCCGGGCTCGACCCGAAGCAGCTCGACGGGTTCTCGTCGTACTCGGACGACGCCGCGCACCCGTCGACCCTACAGATGGCGTTGGGCACTCCGCGCGTCCGGTACGCAGGGATGGTGTGGGGCGGCGGGGGAGCCGGCATGGGCGGCGCGTTCGTGAACGCCGCCATGGCCGTCGCCAACGGCGTCGCCGAGTACGTCGTCGTCGTGCGCGCGATCAGTCAGGGGAAGCAACGGTTCGGCCGGTCACTCGCCGGCTTGCAGGGGCAGCTGCCGGCGCCGTTCGGGTACGCGCTCCCGTTCGGCCTGATGTCACCGGCGCAGATGTTCGCGCTCGCGGCGCGCCGTCACATGGCCGTGTACGGCACCACGCCCGACCACTTCGCGGAGGTATCGATCAACGCCCGCCGGAACGCGGCGACGAACCCCGACGCGCTCTTCCGCACCGAGATCACCGTCGAGGACCACCACAACTCGCGGATGATCGCCGACCCGTTGCGACTGCTCGACATCTGCATGGAGAGCGACGGCGCCGGCGCCATGATCCTCACGACGCCCGAACGCGCCCGCGACCTTCGGCAGACGCCGGCGTACGTGCGGTCGGCGTCGATGGCCGGGAGCTACCGCTGGGGCGAGGGGATGTTGTCGGGGCACAACATGCCCGAGGCCGACTACCCGACGGCGGGGCAGCGCGCCACCGCCGAGGAGGTGTACCGGCTCGGCGGTGTCGGACCCGACGACGTCGACGTGGCCGAGATCTACGACCACTTCACGCCGCTCGTCCTCATGGGCCTCGAGGACTTCGGGTTCTGCAAGCCGGGCGAGAGTGGGCCGTTCGTCGCCGAGGGCAGCATCCGGCGCGAAGGTGCGCTCCCCGTCAACACGCACGGCGGCAACCTCGCCGAGGTGTACCTCCACGGCGTCACGCACGTGCTCGAGGCGGTGCGCCAGCTGCGGGGGACGGCCCCCAACCAGATCGCCGGAGCGGAAGTCGCGCTCGTCGTCGCCGGCGCCGGACCGACGCCATCCGGCTCGATGATCCTGAGGAAGTGACTCGATGACCACGCTCGTGAACAGCGCCGATTCACACGTCGTCGAGCCGCTCGACCTCTGGGTGCAGCGACTCCCCGAGCACCTTCGAGCGCGGGCGCCCCGCATCGAGGAGGTCGACGGCCGCTGGGTGTTCGTCGTCGAGGGCATGCCGCCGCGCCGCATGGGCCCGCCGTCGGCGGATGCCGACAAGGGGAAGCCGAAGGCGACCGGATTCCGGGCCGGCGCCTCCGACCCCGATCTGCGCGCAGAGGACCTCGACGAGGACGGGGTGTGGGGCGAGGTCCTCTATCCCACGATCGCGTTGTTCGGGTTCGTGATCCCCGATCCCGAGCTGCGCTGGGCGACGGCGCGCGCGTACAACGACTGGTTGGCCGAGACGTTCGCGGCGGCGTCGACGCGGTTCGCGGGCGCGGCGCTCATCCCCGTGCAGGAGCCGGACGAGGCCGTGCGCGAGATCGAGCGGGTCGCGCGGCTCGGTCTTCGCTCCGTCATGCTGCCGATGCAGGCGCCGCCGGAGGGGCCGTACAACAGCGACCGGTACGACCCGGTGTGGGCGGCGGCGCAGGCGCACGGCATGCCGGTGAGCTTCCACGTCGGCACCGGAGCGAACCCGGTCACCGAGCGCGGGCCCGGCGGAGCCGTCATCAACTACGTCGAGGTCGGGCTCGGCGCGCAGCGCACGCTCGCGTACCTCGCGACGTCGGGTGTCCTCGAGCGCTTCCCCGAGCTGCACGTCGTGATGGTCGAGTGCGGCGCCGGTTGGCTCTCGTGGCTGCTCGAGCGGATGGACGAGGCGTTCGAGGAGCACGAGCAATGGGTCAAGCCGAAGCTCGCCGAGCCTCCCAGCTTCTACGTGCGCCGCCAGGGCCACGTCACCTTCGGCAACGACGCCGCCGGCGTGGTGAACCGCGACTTCACCGGCGTCGAACCGCTGCTGTGGGCCTCCGACTACCCGCACCCCGAGGGGACCTGGCCGCACACGCAGGAGACGCTCGAGCGTATCTTCGCCACCGTCGACTCCGCCGAACGGCGCCGCATCACGTACGAGACGACGGCGCGGCTGTACGGCCTCGAGGCGCCCGTGGGGGCGAGCGCGTGACCGCGCTCCGCGACGGCGCGCCGTACCTGCCGGCCGACCTGCCCCTGCCCCCGGTGACCGGCACCAACGCCGGGTTCTGGAAGGCGGCGGCGGACGGCCGACTCGACGTCCAGCGCTGCCGCGAGTGCGGCGCCCACCGGCATCCGCCGACGGAGGGCTGCTACCGGTGCGGCTCCCTCGACTGGGACTGGGACACGCTGCCGGGCACCGGGATCGTGTTCACCTACACGTGGGTCGTCCAGCCGCTCCATCCGGCGGTGGAGTCGGTCGTCCCGTACAACGTCAGCGTGATCGAGGTCGACGGCGCGTCCGACGAGCCGGTGCGGATCGCCAGCAACGTCGTCGACGCCACCGACGAGACGCTCCGGGTCGGCGCCCGGGTCACGCTGGCGTGCGACAGGCTGAACGACGACGTGGGGTTGCCCCGGTTCCGGCTCGCGTAGCCTCACCCACATGGCCGACACGCCGAAGTCCTTCTTTCTCACCAAGCCCGTGCACGACTATCTCGTCGGGCACGTCGCACCACTCGACGACGTGCAACGGGACCTCATCGCCGAGACCAAGGAGCTGGGCGGCATCTCGATGATGCTGATCGCGCCGGAGCAGGGCGCGTTGATGACGGAGCTGACGCGCCTGATCGGCGCTCGGAACGCGATCGAGGTCGGCACGTTCACGGGGTACTCCTCGATCTGCATCGCGCGAGGTCTGCCCGACGACGGCGCGCTCCTGTGCTGCGACGTGAACGAGGAGTGGACTGCCATCGCGCGCAAGTACTGGGAACGGGCGGGTCTGGCCGGGAAGATCGAGCTGCGTCTCGCGCCCGCGGTCGAAACGCTGCGAGCGCTCCCGGCGGGCGAGCAATTCGACCTCGGCTTCATTGACGCCGACAAGGGGAACTACCTCCGGTACTACGAAGAGGTCCTCGTCCGGCTCCGGCGCAACGGCGTGATCCTCGTCGACAACACGCTGTGGGGCGGTGCCGTCGCCGACGCGAACGCGACCGACGACAACACCAAGGCGATCCGTGCGTTCAACGACATGGTCGCGGCGGACGAGCGCGTCGAGAGCGTGATCCTCACCGCCGGCGACGGCCTCACGCTGATCAGGAAACGCTGACCCGGCCCTCCTCGACCACCCGGCCGCGGACGCCGGTGCGGAGTCGGTCTGCGTCGGTGTACCGGGGCACGACGTTGGTGATCACGAGCTCGCCGTCGTCCTCCTCGACGCGCCAGCGCGAGGCGTCGTAGACGGGCCCGTCCTCGGCGAGCCCCTCGATCGCGCTCGTCGGCCCGAGTTTCAGCCAGCGCCGCGGTGAGAAACCGTCTGCGCGCAGCCGCGCGTGGGCGTCGTCGTCGGCGGTGACGACCGCCGGCACGGCCGCGAGCACGTCGGCCGGGTCACGGCCGGTACCCACCAGGCCGTCGAGCACGTCACCGGTGATGCCGATCACGACTTGGGGCTCGAGCTGCCGTGTGAGGGCTGCGACGCGGAAAGCGTCGAAGGGCGTGGCGTCGGCCGACGAGTACAGCGCGCCCACCTTTCCCGCGGCCCGCTCGAGCGGGACCGCGTGCACGGCTTGGGACAGCATCGCCACGACGAGCACGAGTCCACCCGGCTCGAGGCCGAGGGCGGCGAGCCGGGGCGCGAGCGAATCGGCCTCGTCGTCGATGTCGCGTTGCGCGACGGGCCACGGCGTCACCTCGGCGTCGACGACGAGCCGTCCGACGCCCCAGATCTCCGGTGCATCCTCGTATCGCTTCGCGAACGTCACCATGTCATTGCCTCGCCACGCGGGGGATCTTGTGCGGGGGGCCTTGGCGCAGGAGCTCCTCGTTGGCGACGAGCTCGACGTCGGGCTCGATGCCGACCGCCTCGTGGACGGACTCCGTGACGCGCGTCCGGAGATCGGCGGTGCCACGCGCGCTGTCGGTCGCGTAGCCGACGCGTAGCCGCAGCCGGTCGACCTCGCGTCGCGTGCGGATGACCTGGAACAGGCCGGCGCCGGTCTCCGGGACGGCTTCGATCGCCGCCCACAGGTCGCCGGGGAGCACCGAGCGACCCGCCACGACGACCTCGTCACCCTTGCGGCCGAGCGGCCACACCCGCCCGTGCGTTCGACCGCACGCGCACTGCTCGTGGGTGACGCGCACGAGGTCGTCGGACCGGAACCGCACGAGCGGCGCGATCTTGTCGAGCAGGGTCGTCGACACCAGCTCGCCGCGCTCGCCGTCGCCGACCGGCTCGACACCGTCGGGATCGAGCGACTCGAGGTAGCAGGTGTCCTCCCAGAAGTGGCATCCGTCGTGCTCGCGGCACTCCGTAGCGGCACCGACGTCGCCGACGCCGGTGTGCACGAACAGCTCGAGGCCCCACTCACCCTCGATCCGCCGGCGAGTGCGAGGCCCGATCGGCTCGCCCGCGAACGTGACGCCCCGGTAGCTCGAGAACGCCTCGCCGAGCTCGGTTCCCTCGGCGGCGGCGTACTGCTCGATCGCGAGCACCAGCGGGCCCGAGAGGTTGTACCAGGCTGTGGGGCGGAGCTCGCGGCTGAAGCGGACCAGTTGCGGGACGTCGGCCGGCTGATGGTCGACGAAGAGCGGGGTGGCGCCGATCCCGCGGATCGTGTCGTGGATGCCGGGGCCGCGGAAGGTGAACAGGCAATAGGTGAAGAAGTCGCCGGGGCGGCAACCGAGCTCCCAGAACTCGCGCACGAGCATGCTCGGCCCCCGTCCCGCGTACGGCGCCGGGGTGGGGTCGCCGGTGGTGCCCGACGTCGAGAAGATGGCGCTGAACACCTCGGTCATCTTCGGGTCGAGGCAGAGCATGCCGCCGTACGGATCGCGGTGACGGTCCCGGAACGCCCGAATCGCGTCCTTGTCGATGAAGGGCACCCGCTCGTGGAACTGGTCCATCGACTGGACGTCGTCGGGGGTGACGCCGGCGGCGTCCCACGCCTCGCGGATCAGCGCCGACCGCTGGTATGCCCACGGGAGGAGGTCGCCGAGCAGGCGCTCCTCCCGAACTCTCTTGATCTCCGCGCGGGGCATGGTCTCGATCTCGGGCGAGAAATAGCGACGCCCCCTGCCGCTCATGCGCGGCACCGTAGCCGTGGGGCGAATTTTGAGTAGGCCCTACTCAGGTTGCGCCGCCGGGTGTCGTGGTCCCATGAGACGGTCCGATGGAACCGTCGAGACAAGGAGCGGAAGGTGGCGACCGACTGGGTTGCGATTGTGAAGGGGACGGCGCAGGAGCAGGTGCCGGAGCCGGTGGAAGCGGCGGGCATCCTGCAGCCCGCGGGGACGTGGGGGACGTTCGGGCTCGACCAGGTGAGCGGTGTGGCCGCGATGTTCAAGCGGCGCAAGGCGAACCAGGGCGCGGGCGGGCTCGCCAAGACCTCGTGGAAGGGCACGAAGACGGTGCTGCTCGCGGTCACCGCCGACAAGCTCTACGCGTTCGCGTGCAAGCAGAAGGGTCGCAACTGGAAGATCCAGGACCAGCTCGGCGTGTGGAACCGGTCGGATTTGAAGGTCGAGACCACGCCGGGCAAGCTCGCGACGAAGGTGGTGTTCGACCACACGCCGACGGGTGAGCACTACGAGCTGGAGGCCACGACGGTCGGCAGCGCCGGGTTCAACGACCCGCTGCTCGCCGCCATTGCCGCCTGAGCCGGCTCAGAACTTCCCGGTGCGGCCGAAGCGGTAGTAGCCGGCGAACGTCTCGTTGACCTCGTCGGGAATGGGAACGATCTCGCCGATCTGCCGAGCGCCCCAGATGATCCCGGCCGTGCGCTCGACGAGGTGGGCGACGTGGAGGACGTGCTTGGGGTCCTTCCCGACGGCGAACAGGCCGTGGTTCGCCATGAGGACCGCGGCCCGTTCGCCGACCCGCTTGGCGACCTCGTCGGCGAGCTCGTCGGTGCCGGTGGTCTTGTAGTCGGCGACCTCGACGTCGCCGCCCACGTAAACCACGAACTCTTCGATGACAGCCGGGATCGACTGGCGCGTCAGGGCGAACATCGTGGCGTGCCGCGCGTGGCAATGCATGGTGGCGTTGATCTCGTCGTGCATCCGAAGCGCCGACAGGTGGAGCGCCTTCTCGGTCGTCGGGCTTCGCTCGCCTTCGAGGACGTTGCCGTCGAGGTCGGTGACGACGAGGTCGTCGAGCGTCATCTCGGTGTAGTCGAGCGACGACGGCGTGAGCACCGCGTTGCCGTCGGGGAGGCGCGCGCCGAGGTTGCCCGCCGTTCCCTCGACCAGATTGGTGGCCAACATCTCTTTGGCCACCCACAGGACCTGCTCCTTCGTCTCCTGCGCGGTCAGCTTGGTCTCCGGGCTCACGAGAGGACCTCCGGGTTCACGAGGTTGTCGGGCTTGCCCCCGCCGAGGAGCTGCTCGAGGCCGTCGGCGATGAGCTTGGAGTGGTTCGCCTCCGTGTCGTAGGTGGCACCGCCGATGTGCGGCGTGAGGACGACATTGCCCATGGCCGCCAGCGGATGATCGGTCGGGAGATGCTCGCCCTCGAAGTGGTCGAGGCCGGCGCCGATGAGCTTGCCGGACTCCAGGGCGGCGACGAGCGCGTCCGTGTCGTGGAGCATGGCGCGAGCGCTGTTGAGGAAGATCGCGCCGTCCTTCATGCGGGCGAACTGCTCGGCGCCGATCATGCCCTCGGTCTCGGGTGTGACCATCGCGTGCATCGATACGACGTCGGACTCGGCGAGGAGGTCGTCGAGCGTGTGCGTGGCGTCGTCTGCGTACGGGTCGTGCGCGATGACGCGCATGCCGAGTCCTTCGAAGCGCCAGCGGGTGGCGCGGCCGACGGCGCCGAGCCCGACGAGGCCGGCGGTACGGCCGGCGAGCTGCCAGGCCCGGAACCGCTGGTAGGGGATCGTGCCGTCGCGGTAGATCTCGCCTTCGCGGACGTCTTGGTCGGCGCGCACGACGCCGCGGTTGACCGCGTACAGCAGCGCCACCGTGATCTCGGCGACGGCGTCGGCGTTCCGACCGGGGGCGCGCAGGACGGGGATGCCGCGCGCCGTGGCGGCGGCGATGTCGACGTTGTTCGGATCACCCCGGCAGGATCCGACGGCGACGAGAGGGAGCTCGAGGACCGGGCCCTTGACGGAGTCGCTCTCGACGATGACGACGTCGGCACCTTCGCCGCTGATGCGCTCGGCGAGCTGCTCGGAGTTGTAGATGCGCAGCGGCTGCTGCTCGATCCATGGGTCGTAGACGACGTCGGCGAGATGCTCCAGCTTGACGAGCCCTTCGCCGCGGAACGGTGCCGTCACCAGCGCCTTGGGTCGCTCCGCCACGTCAGCTCCCGCTCGTCGGTTGCGCCTGTGCTTCGGGCTCCACGAGGTCGGCACGGTACTC
>Ga0066388_100000589_pt1 | contig 17740 bp, 14 predicted proteins | sample PanSoiMetaGPlot6_FD_64539 | JGI IMG/M metagenome (GOLD analysis project Ga0066388, IMG submission 64539) | Tropical forest soil microbial communities from Panama analyzed to predict greenhouse gas emissions - Panama Soil - Plot 6 (Hybrid Assembly) | ecosystem: Environmental > Terrestrial >... | reverse complement strand
CTTCAGCAAGCCTGGCTCCGCAGGGGCCTCTCCCCCTACCCGGTGCACTACGAGCTGGTTTCGGACACCCAGATGCTCCGGCTCATCCCCTACACGATGATGCCGAGCTATTACAACCACTGGTCGTTCGGCAAGAAGTACGAGCAGCAGGCGCGGGAAGCAGGCGGCTTCCACATCTTCGAGGCCGTGATCAACAGCAACCCGAGCTTCTGCTGGCTGGGCGTCACCAACGACACCTGGATGCAGCTTTTGGTGATCGCTCACGCCGTGGGCGGACACGTCGACTTCTTCGCCAACAACAAGCTCTTCAAGGAGACGCAGCCCGACTCGATCGTGGAGCGGCTGGCGCAGCACAAGGCGTACATCAAGCGCCTGGTCGAAGACCCGGCCTACGGCTGGGACAAGGTCGAGTACATCCTCGACGCTGCGCACGCCATCGACGAGTACGTGGGCTGGCTGCCGACCGTGAAGGACGCGGTGCCGGAGAAGGTTCTGCGCGAGAAGCTGGAGAAGCGGCTCGTCGAGCTGCAGATCAGGATCCCGAAGCTCGTCTCCGAGTTCGAGAAGGAAGGTCTCAAGAAGGAGATCGCCGAGATCGAGGAGAAGCTGAAGGTGATGCCGATCCGTCCCAACGGGGACATCATCGGCTTCCTCATGGATGAGAAGATGAACCCGCGCCTGACCGAGGAGCAGCGGGGGATTCTGGCCATCGTCCGCGACCAGGCCCGCTACTTCCAGCCTCAGGGCCGCACCAAGATCATGAACGAGGGCTGGGCCTCCTACTGGGAACGGGAGCTGCTCCTGGCTCCGGAGGTCGACCTGCCGATCGAGTGGCGGTTTGCTGCCTCGCGTGGCTGGTCGATGCACAATCGCACGGCTACCGATGCCTACTTCAACCCCTACGCGCTCGGGCTCAAGGTGTTCGAGTACATCGACAAGAAGTACGGCTTCGATGAGGGTGTGGAGGAGGTGGAGGTCGACGAGTGGGTCCAGCGGAAGGCCACCGACGACGACTACAAGGACGACTGCCCGCACCTTCTGGTCGAGGACACGGTGCTGGTCAAGACCGGCAAGACCAAGAAGGTCCAGGTCCCCCGCCGGAACCGCGACAAGATGATGGAGGTGCGCCGCAACTACGAGGATACCTCGTTCCTGCGTACCTTCCTCACCGAGGAGCTGTTCGAGGAGATCAACCTGCAGTCGCAGGAGTGGGTGTGCCGGTTGATGGCCCAGATCAACCGGCTCTTGCTCAAGCACGGCTGGGACGAGAAGGCCACCGTCGATCCGCTGCCGTTCGACCTCGAGGGGATGATGGCGGCGGTCGAGAAGTGGCTCAACCTGGCCCAGGCTGCCGAACAGTTCCACGACCAGCTCGGCAGCCCGCCGTTCCCGGTTCCGCTGCAGACGCTCCAGACCATGGGCACCGTGCTCCAGATCGTGGGCGCCTTCGACGAGGACAAGTCCAAGGCTCGGCAGATGCTGATCCTGCGCTCCGGCTACTCCATGGTGCCGGTGATCAACGTGGTCGACTGCGGTCAGTTCACGGACGGCTCGCTGACGCTCCGTCACGAGTTCGACGAGACGTTCGGGCCGCTTCTGCAGTCCGAGTGCAAGGACACGGTTCGCTACGTGCGCCGTCTCTGGGGCCGCCCGGTGCGCCTGATCACCAAGGAGGTCGAGGTGGACCGCTCCGGCCGCCCGCTCGGCGGTCCGCGTACGTACGAATACTACTGCGATGAGGATGGTGAGGTGCACGAGCAGTGGCTCGAGTAATCGCCAGAGGCAGCTGCTAGAACCTTATGTCTCTTGTCTGGCTGGTGGACCGGAGCTCTTTCGAGCTCCGGTCTGCCGGTCACCATCTCTCTCAGCATCAAAGGAGATACCGGCATGAAAACCGAAAAGGGAATCCACGTCGATCTGATCGACGCCAGCACCAGGCGGGTGCCGCTCGATGTGGTGACGGTGGACACCATCTTCGTGAAGATGCCCCACGGCAACTTCGAGGTCAGGATCGTGGCGCCGCAACCGACCAACGTCGCCGTCCGCCTGGACGACGTCGAGCTGGTGAAGTGCCAGGTCGGGCAGGGCATGACCTTCCTGAAGCAGAGCGCGGACGGCAAGCCGTTCCGGTTTACGGCGCCGGGCAAGCGTTCGGCTGCCGCGCCCGACACGGTGAGCGAAGGAGAGCCGGCCAGCCCGCCCGCGCACACGCACGGCCTGGTGCTCGTCTCCGTGCAGCTGGCCGAGCAGGCGCCGACTCCCACCACCGCTGCTGTCAAGGCCGACAAGGCGGAGACCGTCGCCTTCCAGATGAACCCGCTCAGGGAGCACCTGCGTGTGGTGGCGGCCCAGCTCCACCGGGTAATCGCCCCCGAGCCGCTGACGCCGACCGGCTGCAGCTGCTGCCCGCAACCGGGCAAGTAGCCCGCTCACGGCTGAAAGAGAGGCGGCAGCCGGATGTCCAGCCTGGCTGGCTCCAGCTTGCCGCCATCTCTTTTTTGGCCAGAATTCCTGACATCCCGGTCGGGTCAGCAACTTGCCCGATCAAGGCGTCTCAAGGAGGAAGTCAAATCATGCTTTGCGAAATTTGCAGAGGCTCCGGCACCCTGGCAGCCTCAGGATCGTGCATGGCGTGCGGCAACTACACCGCCTCCGCCTCGTACGACCTGTGCGACAGCTGCAGCCAGGCCAAGGGCGTTTGCCAGATGTGCGGGGACCAGATCGTGCCACCACACGTGCTGGCGACACACAAGAAAGGCCAGCGTTTTCTCAAGAAGGGCGAGCAGGATAACGGCAAGACCGCCAGCCTGTTCGTGGGTGAGGAGCTGCACGTCACCCTGCCCGAGGACCAGGCTTCGCGCCTCTACTGGGGCAACCCGGACTACGATCCGGACATCCTCTCCTTGGTGGACGAGGGTGAGTTCTCCGAAGATCCTGGCGAATGGCAGCACGGCACGCGCACCCTCATCTTCTGCGGCGAGCGCAAGGGTGAGTGCAAGCTGGAGATTCACCAGGTCCACCGGTGGGGCGGCTCCGGCTCGCAGGTCTGGTCGATCGACGTCAAGGTAAAGTAGCCATCAGTCCTTCAATTGGTGAGGGGCGGAGGTCGTCGGATCCGTGTAGATCTGCCACCTCCGCCCTTTTCCAGAACGCCCCCGCACCACTGGCGAGCACCAACCAGATAAGTAAGCGTGACCGATGCCGTTCACCCCAAAAATTTTTCGTTGTTCAACTATACGTTAACATAGAATCCCGGAGAACTGAACCATCAAGCCGGTTACCGCTGATGCTTAGGGTCAGATCCGGGTTGCCAAGAAGGGCGGTGCCCGGAGATCGGCTTGCTGAGCGGCTTGATGGCACTTGTGAAGCTCCGCTATTCATCAATCGCTACAGGCATATGGTTAAGACCGGCTAACGATGCCGGTCTTTTCTCATGACATCCAGCAACCATGCCCCCCAAAAGCTTGTCGAAATATACACAGGGACTTGAGTTTCAAAGCTCAAGGCATGATCCTGCTGGCCTAGAAAAGAGAAACCTGGTGACCCCACCAGCTCCGGTCATGAGTCTCTGCTCAATTGCGTTCGTAAAGGGATCTCTCTATGTTAAGTTGTCTCTTTCTCTTCACCTTTCTTTAAGGTCACCGCTTCGGTTTGTTGAAATCCTGATCCCTCGAAGGCCCCCAGACATTACGAGTTCCCTGAATGGGGCCTGGTGAGATCTGGCTTTCAGCCAACGGCGAACAGCCTTGCCGGTGCTCAGCACTCTGATAGAGACCCTGTTCCTGCCTGCCGCCCGGCTATCCAGCCAGGCTGCCGGCAGTTGGTACAGGCAGTGCCAGGCTGGACCACAACGGAAGTCAAAAAGCCACTTCCTGTCCCCATTTCGGAGGAAAGATGATGACTTTTGCAGAACCGCTTTTTCTCGGGCTGACGCTTGCCGCTTTGCCGATGCTCTGGCTGCGGCGCAAGGCTCAGAATGCGCTCGGGCACTCGCAGGTGGACACCCACAATCGCCTGCGCAGGCTGCCGATCATTGGCTGGATTCCCAGTCTCCTTTTCCTCCTGGCCTGGACTGCACTGTGCGTGGCCCTTGCCCGCCCGCTGCTGCCGCAGGAGAACGTGAAAGAGTCGATCCAGACACGTGACTTCGTGGTCGCTACGGACATCTCCGGCTCAATGTGGACGCCGATTACTGACCCAGCGCAGCAGACCCTCGCCGGCGGGCAGCCGGGCACACCAGGCACCACTACTGGTGCACCGCCCACAGTGAACCGCATTGATGTCGCTCAGGCGTCCATCAAGTCGTTCGTGGAACGGCGGAAAGGCGACCGGGTGGCGCTGCTCGTCTTCGACGACGACACCTATTACCACTGGCCGCTCACCACTGATCTGAAGATCATCCTGCGCAAGAGCCAGCTACTGAACAAACGTCAGGGTGGTGGCACGAACTTCGACGGCCCGAGCGAGTGGTCGCCAGGTACAGGCCCGCTGCAGGCCGGCATCAACCACTTCCAGGAGATGGGCAAGGCTAAGACGAAGGTCCTGGTCATGGTCACCGACGGTGAGTCCAATATCTCTCCCCAACGCTTCGAGGAGCTGGCCACACAGATGGAGGCGCTGGGAGTGCACATCTACCTCCTGGGTATCGGTGAGTCCTGGACAAAAGGCGGCTCGCCGATGACCGCTGATCTGACCCGCTTTGTCGACCGCCTGCACGGGGTCGTGATTCCCGTGGGCGACGCCGCCCAGATGAGAGCCGCTTTCGACAAGATTGACCAGCTCGAGAAGTCGACCGTGACGCTGGAGCGGTCGGTCAGCTTCAAGGAGATCTACCAGTGGTTCCTTGCCCTGTCCGTCGCGCTCTGGCTTTTGTATCTCACGGCAACCGCGATCATCCGCGAAAACGCCTAACTCTTGAAGGAGACCAAAAATGAGGTTCTTCCAGGAAAACCGGAAACGGTGGCTGTTTGCGGCCTTGGTTGCCGGCGCCGCCCTGCTTGTCGGTGGCTACCGTCTGGCCACCTTCACATCGGGTCAGGCCGAGCTTTATAACCTCGGGCTGAAGGCGTACGAAACCGGCGACATGCCAAAGGCCATCCAGCTCTTCGATCAGTCGATTGCCGCCTACAAGCACGAGCAAAACGCCAGCTGGCTGCATCGCTTCATCTACCCGCAGCCTTCCCAGGAGCTGGCGGCCCTGGCCTGCTTCCAGAAGGCCAAGGCTCAGCTGCAGAACAACCAGGCGGAGCTGGCCGTGGAGTCGTTCAAGGACTCGCTCAAGCTCAATCCCGGCGACCGCTATGAGGGGCTCGCCCCGGAGGAGGCTGAGCGCTTGCACGAAGAGGCCATGGTCGTCAAGTACGACCTAGAGATGCTCTTCAAGAGCCGTCCCGACCTGGCTCAACAGCAGGGAAAGGGTAACGGCAAAGGCAAGGGCGACAGCAACAAGCCGGACCCCGGCAACGACCCCGGAACCCAGCCTGGCAAGGGCAACCGGGACGACATCTAGTTTTAAGCGCTCCGCCGGCTTCGTCGCTCGCCGGCTCCGCGCGACTGGACGCTCGCCAGCGGCCGCCTCCTCGGCGCCCTTGCCTCGCTGGCTCTCGATACCTATCCCTGCCGGCTTCGTCGCTCGCCGTGCTTGGCTGGCTGAACATCTTGAGCAAACCGCAGGCATCATCGTCGCTTGATGCCTCCGTGCGCTGCCAGCTCGCTCGAATCGTGGCTTTACTCGGAGGAGTATAAAAATGGGAAATATTCACTTCGCCAACCCGCAGTACCTGTACTCCCTGCTGGGTGTCATCCCGGCGGTGGCGGTCCTGTGGTTTGCCAGCTACCGTCTCAGGCTCAGGGCACGCAAACTGTACGGTGAGGAGGAGCTGGTCAGCCGCTACACGCGGAAGATGAAGCTATCCTCGGAGATCGTGCAGCTTGTCGCCTGGCTGACGGCGATGGTACTCCTGGTGGTGGCAGCCGCCGGGCCCAGAAAGCCTGACGCTCCCCAGACGGCCCGCACCGGGTCGCTCCAGGTCGTGGTGGTTATGGACGTGTCCAAGAGCATGGCGGCGGAAGACTACCGTCAGGTCATGCCCGGTCCGGGCGGCTCCGACGGCTCGACCGTAATCGGTCCGCACGGCAGCCGCCTGGACATGACCAAGCACGTGATCGTCGACAGAATCATGCCCGCGATCCCGGGCAACCAGATCGGGATTGTCACTTACTCTGGCGCCGGCTTCCCGCAGGCCGATCTCACCGATGACTACGAGTCGCTGCGCTTCGTGCTCACGCACTGGGTGAAGGTCGGCTCCGCGCCTGGCGGCGGCTCGTACATGGCCGACGGCTTGAGCGAGGCGATCGCCACCTTCCAGCGCGACCAGGACCCGAAGCTGGAGAAGGTGATCGTTCTCTTTTCGGACGGCGGCTTCAACGGTGAGCAGGCTGATCTGGCCAAGGTAAGCCAGGAGCTGGTCAAGCAGAATATCAGGCTGATTGTAGTCGGGCTCGGCATGACACAGCCTGTCCCGATCCCGGCTTACAACGGCGACCAGTTCACCGGCTACATGACCAAGGACGGCAGGGTGGTCACCACCGGGCTCGAGGAGCCGCTTCTGACCAGCCTGGCCACAGCCGTGGGCGGTACCTACGTGCACCTGGTCAACGACAAGGAGCTCAATCTGCGCTGGGCGACCACACTCGCCGGCAGCAAGGTCGAGCCGCACGAGACGCTGATCTACCAGTACCCGCTCGCCGCCGCGCTGGCGCTTTTGATCGTTATCTCTCTGCGTGGTCTGTTCCGTAGGAAAGATCTTGCCTGAGCGCTGTAGCGCTCCGGCGCTCCAGGAGCGCCGGCGAGATCCGCACCTCATCGCGTCGAAACCTGAAGGCCCTGTGCCTTAACTTTAAAAGGAGCTCTCCCATGGAGAAGATCAAGCTTCTTCTCGCCGAACTCGACAAGGTTGTGATCGGCTACCGCAACGAGAAGTTGAAGATTGTTTTCGCCCTCCTGGCGGACGGTCACGTTCTCCTGGAGTCCGTCCCCGGCCTGGCGAAGACCACGCTAATCGCGGCTCTGCAGGTGGCAATCAGCAACTCGACCAAGAACCGCATCCAGATGACGCCGGACCTCAAGCCGGGCGACATCGTCGGTACACTGGTTTTCAACCCGAAAACCGGCGACTTCGAGATCAAGACCGGCCCGATCATCGGCATCAACTTCCTGCTCGCCGACGAGATCAACCGCGCCACCCCAAAGGCGCAGTCAGCGCTGCTGGAGGCCATGCAGGAGCGCAAGGTGACGATCGCCGGCACCAGCTTCACGCTCAAGGATCCGTTCCTGGTACTCGCCACCATGAACCCGATCGAGCAGGAGGGCACCTACCCGCTGCCCGAAGCACAGCTCGACCGCTTCGCGATGAAGGTCACGCTCGACTACGTCTCCCGCGAGGACGAGATCAAGATCCTGCAGAACACCGGCGTCCACGGCCGCAACGCCACCGACAAGGTGACGCCGGTGATCAGCACGGACGAGATCATCGCCCTGCGTCAGGACATCCTCGGCAACGTGGCTGTCTCCCGCTCCGCTGCCGAGTACATCGTCGACCTGGTGCGCACTACCCGGCGCGGTGACCCGAACTTCAAGAAGTACCTGCCGGCCGAGATCCAGGCCCAGGTCGAGATGGGCGCCTCGCCCCGTGCTGAGATCTGGTTGCAGCGCTTGAGCCAGGTCAAGGCCTACCTGTCCGGACGCAAGTTCGTCACCCCCGAGGACGTGAAGTGGGTGGCCAGGGACGTCATGCGCCACCGCATCCTGCTCACGCAGGAGGCGCTTGCGGACAAGAGCCTCTCCACCGACGCGGTGATCGCCCACGCCCTGGACAAGGTCCCGGTCATCGAACCGAAGAGCAAGTAAACGTCCAGCTTTGTGCTTGCGCTTCTCATTCACCAGCCCCATAACCAGGGGCCTGTAGGAGATAACCCCATGAAACAGGAAACCTTGCAGGAGATTCGCCAGATTCTCCGGCGAGTCATCTCCTGCGCTATCCCGGTGCGCTGGCGGTCCAACCAGACCATGCCGGGCGCCGGTGAGCGCCGGAGCTTCCATCGGGGGTCCGGGCACGACTTTGACGCTCTGGACGAGTACATGCCGGGCGATGACCCCCGCGACATCGACTGGCTGGCCACCGCTCAAACCGGTGGGCAGGAGATCCTCAAGAGCCTGTTCATCGAGCCGCGCGAACTCAAGGTGTTCATCCTGGCGGACATTGGTCCGTCGATGAACTTCGGGACTGTACGCACCACCAAGCGGCACCTGGCAGCCGAGCTTGCTGCTTCGGTTTGCAAGTCCGCCGAGGAGACCCATGACCGCGTGGGCTTCATCGCCTACTCGGACAGCAAGGTTGAGAAGTACATCCCGTCGCGCGCGGCCAAAATGGCTCTCATCCCTCTGCTGGCGAGCATCATCGAGACACCCGGCACCACCCAAGGCAAGGACTCAGGCCTGGCCAAGGCCTTGAAGTCCCTGCCGGCTGGCCGATCGCTGGTCTTTGTGCTGTCCGACTTCATTCACTTCACGGAGGCCGACCGGGCCGCGCTTCGGCTGGCAGCACACCGTCACGACGTCGTCTGCCTGGTCACCCAGGACCGGCGCGAACGCGAGCTGCCGCCCGGCTGGGGCTTCTACACCTACCGTGACTTGAGAACCGGGCAGCTGCAAACGATCTTCGTGAGCAAGCGCACCCGCAAGGCGTTTGCCGAGAACTTCGAACGCCGCCAGAAGCTGCTCACCGACTTCTTCAAGCAGGCTCACGTTACCTGGCTGGTGGTGAGCACTGAGGAGGGAGATGCGGCTATCCCCAAGATCATCAAGCTGTATGCCAGCCACAACCGCTGAGGAGGACGAGTTATGCTCCGCAAACTGATCATGCTCGCCCTGCTGGCGGCGATTGGGCTTGGCTTCGGCTTGCGCGCTGCTCAACGGCACTCGCAGGCTGCTCCCGCCCTCTCGCCTCAACTGGGCAACCCGCCCGGGATGATCCCGATGCCCGGACCGACGCTCGGTCCCGGCCCATCCGCGCTCCCGGTCACAAATCCAACCCAGGGTCCGGCCAAGACCCAGCCGGCTCCTACCCCGCCGGCGGCTGCCCCGACCGTCATGCCGCCGTTCGCCAGGCCGTACGACCCGTACGCCAGCCCGCCCGGGCAGCCAGGCGCAAAGTGGGGTTACCCGGGCGCCAACGGCGGAGACGACGGCGAGGGCTCTCCGCCGCCCGATCAACCTGACCCGACGCCGGAGAACCCGGTACGCAAGATCTACGAGAACGGCAAGATCATGGTCATGGTGGGCTCCGAGCGTCATTTCGGCTACCGAATTGGCGATATTGTTCCGGTGACGATCCTGGTGGCCGTTGATGACAGCGTGCATGTCAACTTCGACTACATCGCCAAAGGGGTTCTCGGCGCCGACGGCTCCGATTTCGAGCTGGCTCAACCAGCGACAATCAAGCCGGTGGCCAAGGATAAGGGCCGGACGCTTTACCGCATGGATCTCCAGCTCCGGAGCTGGGTGGTCAAGAAGGCGATCGTCTTCAACGCCGACTTCCTCTACGCGCTCGAGCTCACGCCCGACGGCAAGACCCCCAACTGGAAGCGGCTCACCACGCCCGATTTCGTGGTCACCACCTCGAACACCGCCGACAACGGTACGGACCTGCTCGAAGGCCCCACCGACGAGTCAAGCCCGCGCCTCTCCTGGTTCACGTACCCTCTTCTTTTAATCGGCTCGACGCTGGTTCTAATCTGGCCAGCGCTCCTCTTCCTGTCCTGGCTGCGCCGGGTGCGCCCGCCGCAGAACCTGCCGGCCAACGAGCTGGCCTGGCTGAGCTTCGACAGGGCGATTGCCGAGGGTAAAGCAAGCGGACTCTCTCCCCGCCACTACAAGCGGATTGCCTTCGCCCTGCGCCGCTACCTGGGTGTGCAGGCTGCCACGCTGGAGGAGGTCTCCGAGCAGCTCAAGGATCACCCAGACCTTGAGGCGGTGAAGAGCGCCCTCTCCAAGTGCGAGGCCGTGATTTACGGCAGGCAGACGCTGACGCCGGAGGAGAACGCTGAGCTAATTGCCGAACTGGAGAAGCTCGTACCACGCCCCTAGCGTTACCGCTGTATTCCAGCTAAGTTGCCGCTACTTTCAGCACCGCCGCCCCCGGAGCATCTGGAGGCGGCGGTTCGTTCCCGAGCCGGCCGGCACCGCTAATGGTGCCGGTGCGGCCCCTTTTGAGGCTCAACTGGCCTCCATTGGAAGGACACTGTCATGAAGAGTCAGCATTTCTGCAAGCGGATGCTGGTGCTGTTCGCTGCCGTCATCAGCCTGACCCTGTCAGGGACGGCTGCGTTCGCCCAGGAAGTACCGTTCTCCTTGCCCGAAAAGGGCATCAAGGCCGAAAACCTGAGGGCCGGCCAGAACGCCCATGCGCAGCAGTTCGACGGTCACGAGCTGTACCAGCGGGCTTTCGAAGTTCTTCGCGACTACCACATCGCGCTCGCCGATGAGGCAACCCGCAAGCAGTGGGTGGCCGAATGGGAGCACAAGCACGACGGCGACACAGCGCTGAACACCGAGGCAGGCACCGACAAGGCGATTGCCGAGATGGTGAAGAGCCTCAATCAGCGCTTCGACTACTTCCTGGACAAGAAGCAGGTCGAGCAGGAAGATGAGCAGGTCAACTCCTCGCTCGTTGGCGTCGGCATGTCCGTGAAGCTGCGCGATCAGGAGAGCCTGATCAAGCAGCTGCCCAAGAACCCGACCCGCGAGCAGGTGCGCAATGCGCTCCGGGTCTCCAAGGACCACCCGCTCATGGTCGAGGAGCCGATGGAAGGCGCCCCTGCCGAGAAGGCCGGTCTTAAGGCTGGCGACGCGATCACCAGGGTCGACGGCAAGTCGCTGAACGGCTTGACGCTTGATGAGGCGGTTGCCCGCATCCGCGGCAAGGAGGGGAGCCAGGTCAAGATCACCTACGAGCGCACGGACACATCCGGCAAGGCCAGCACAACCACGCTGACCATCACCCGCGCCCGCGTCGTCTCCCATGTGGTCAAGTTCAAGGACCTGGGTAACGGCGTCTCCTACGTCAAGCTGCGCAACTTCGAGTCCAGAAACGCCACAGCTGAGATGGCCGCTGCGCTCATGCAGGCAGCTCAGGGCAAGGCGCTGATCATCGATCTCCGCAACAACCCGGGCGGCAGCCTGAGCTCCGTGCTCACGATGGCCGCGATGCTTGTGCCGGAAGGCACCATCCTGGTCACGCACGACCGGGAGGGCGGCAGCATCCGCGAGCACCGCCTGATCATGCAGCAGCACTACCTGGTGCGCGAGGCGCCCGATGACAAAGACCCGGACAAGGTTCAGGTCAAGGCCTCCGATCGCCCGGAGCTGATCATCCCGCCGGAGATGCCGGTAGTCGTTCTGGTCAACGAGAACAGCTACAGCGCTTCAGAAATCCTCTCAGGTGTGCTGCAAGTCCGCCACCGGGCAACGATTGTCGGCACCGCCACCGGCGGCAAGGGCGTCGGTCAGTCGGTGATCAACCTGCCGTACGGAAGGCGCCTGCACGTCACCAGCTTCGAATTCCTGCCTGGCGGCATGAAGATGGACTGGATCGGCATCGTGCCCGATGTCCAGGTCGAGCAACCCAAGGACGTCCAGGACGACAAGCAGCTACAGGCGGCCCAAGACACGGTCAGCCAGCTCATCCAGAAGGCTGACGAGCTGGCCAGAAAGCGTCAGGAGCTTCGGCAGAAGCACGAGGACGACTTCAACCGCTCCCGCGATCGGCTGAGGTAGTCCCCCGCCTTGGGGCGCGCCGCTCTACGCGCCAGCACCGGCTGCAACCACTACTTAATCGGACGGGAAGGAGCCGGCAATTCTTGTCGGCTCCTTCCCTTTCCGCGGCGCTCCTCAAGCACATGTGAGGGAAGCATGCAGAAAACGAAAGCGAGTCTCGGGCGGCTGCCCAGGCTCTTCGTCCTCTTGATTGGTCTTGCCCTTTCCAGCGTCATCTCCGGGTGCGCCACCTTCCATGGTGGCGTCCACGCCGGCGCCCCCGAAGAGAAATTCGACGGGCACAAGTACTACAGCGCTGTCTTCGTGGCTTTGCGGGACAACCACATGCTGCTCACCAACCCGGACACCCGCGCCAAGTGGGTTGCCCAGTGGGAGCACAAGCACGACAAGGACGGCCTGCTCGACAGTGAGGCGGGCGCCGAGAGAGCGGTCAAAGAGATGACGGCGAGCCTCGGCCAGCGCTTCGACTACTTCCTGGACAAGGCCGAAACCCAAGCCGAGACGCGGGAAGAGACGGCCACCGGCCCTGGCATCGGCATCCGCTTGACCGCCCGTCCCGAGGTCAAAGGCACCGCTGCGCAGTCGCTGCAGATCGAGCAGGTGGTGGCTGGCTCTCCGGCCGACAAGGCGGGCCTCAAGCCTGGAGACACCATCCTGGCGATCGATGACAAGCCGCTGGCCGGGCTCAGCGTCAGTCAGGCCCTGAACCTGATCCACGGCGACGAGGGCACCAGCGTCAAGCTCTCGGTGATCCGCCTGGGGCGCGTACGCGTCGGCCAGAGCTTCACGGCCACGATCAGGCGCGCCAAGGTGGTCTTCCCGGTCACCAACTACCGGAATCTGGGCGACGGTGTGGCTTACATCAAGGTCTACGATTTCGACTCCCAGTACACGGTCAAGGACATGGGCGACGCTCTCAAGCAGGCTGCCGGGGCCAAGGCTCTGATTGTCGACCTGCGCTACAACCGCGGCGGCTCGGTGCGCAACGCCGTTCTGGCCAGCCAGCTCATGCTGGAGGAGGGCACCATCCTCACCCGGCGTGACCGCGAGGGCGATCATGTCGACGAGCTGACGCTCATCGCCGAGAAGCTCTACGTGCTTCGCCAGGAGCGGGATTCCACGGCACCGCAGAAGCTCCTGGTCAAGGATGCCCCGCGCCTGTCGCTGGCTCTGCGAGCCGATGTCCCTGTTGTGGTCCTGGTCAATGCTGAAACGGCTTCCGCAGCGGAGATCCTGGCAGGGGTCCTGCAGTACCAGCGGCATGCCACCGTGGTTGGTGTGTCCACCACCGGCAAGGGGGTGGGTCAGACCGTTGTCGATCTGCCCTTCGGGCGACGCATCCACGTGACCAGCTTCAAGTTCTTCCCGGGCGGCAAGGACATCGACTGGGTCGGCATCGTGCCCGATGTCGAGGCCGAGCAGCCGGCTGATGCGGTCGAGGATCAGCAGCTCCAGTCGGCCAGGGACCAGGCAGCCGATCTGATCAGCCGCCACGACGAACTGGAGCAGAAGCGTCAGGATCTGAAGCGGAAGCACGAGGAAGAGTTCCAGAAGTCACGCCAGCCCTGACAGCGGCGCTTGCTTGCTTCGACTGGCAATTGGCTCCAGGCTGCGCGGCCCCGCAGCCCAGACAACACCCGCTTACCGCACCGGCGTGGTGGTGATCGCCAGCAGGCGTTCTCCACCACGCTCCGGTTGCTCAGGAGGTATTCGTGCATCCAAAGACACAAAATCGCTTTGCCTGGCAGCGCGCTCTCGTATGCGCCAGCCTCTGCGGTCTCGTGATCACCCTTGTTTTTGCTCTCGCCGTCGGCCTGTCCAACCGGTCCAGGGCAGGCGACCAGGCCAGCTTCAGCGGCTCCGGGAGGCAGTTTGCCCCCATGCCGAAGGAGAACTTCGACGCCCTCTATCACAAGGCCTGGAAGGCTGTCGGTGAGAGCTACCTGGACAGCGAGCGGCTTTCCGCCTGGCAGTCCTGGGAGCACAAGTTCGACGGTCGTATTAAGACGGACAGGCAGCTGGCTGCTGCCATCCAGGAGATGCTGGCCAGCCTGGACGACCGGTACACGGTTTACCTGTCGGGCAGCGAGCAGCGCTCATTCGCTCTGGCCACCAGCGGCAAGCTGATCGGCATCGGCATCGGTCTCGGGCCGACCAACACGATTGTTAGCATCATGCCCGGCGGTCCGGCCCAAAAAGCCGGACTATTAGCCGGCGACGTGATCGCAGCGGTGGATGGGCAGCCTGCCGGTGCCCTTTCGAGCAACGAGCTGACCGCCCTCATCCGCGGCCCGGAGAGCACCACCGTCGTTCTGGACATCGTACGCAACGGCAAACCGCTGCGCGTCAGGGCAACACGGGCCGTGATCCGCACCGACCCGGCGATTCGCTACCGGCAGCCGAATCCTTACTGGGGCGGCTCCATTCGTATCGACAACCTGCGCAGCGAGACGGTGATCGCCGAGCTCACAAACGCTCTCGCTCAGATCGGCCAGAGCAAAGCCTCCGGTATCATTCTCGACTTGCGTGGCCTGAAAGGTGGATCGGGCATGACTGCAGCCCAGGTTGCCGCTCTCTTCATGAAAGAGGGCGTGGTCTGCCATTTCGTGGAAAAGGTGGACGGTGAAGAGGCCCGCTCCACTTACGAGGTCAGAGATGAGCAGCTCACCCTGACCAGGCGCCTGGGCGGACAGTCACCGGCGGAGAGCGTCGCCGACAGCCCGACCAACAGGTTCCAGGGCACGCTCGTCGTTTTGGTGGACGATAAGACCAGCGGCGCTGCCGAGCTGATTGCGGCAGCGCTGCAGGGTAGCGGACGCGCCACCATCATCGGTATCAAGACTCGCGGCAAGGGCACCGGGCAGAGCACGTTCAAGCTCAACCGTGACCACTACATCCGGGTCACCACTGTCCGTTACCTGACCGCAGACCTCCACTCCATTGACTCCGTCGGCGTTCAGCCGGATGTCGCGGTCGACCCCAACGACCGCGCCTCCCTGTACGTGCGCGCCGCCACCGAGCTGAAGAACCGCACCCCCGAGCCCGCCGGCAGGTAGCCCCGGGCTCTAGCGCCAAGCTCCAGGACCCCAACACAGGAGGCATCAGCCATGAAGGAAAGCAGGCCAACAACCCCATTCTGAGGGGGCCCGCCAGTGGTGGCATGACGCCACCAGCTTAGTTCGGGCCTCCTCGAGGAGGCCTCCATGAGCAAGTCCTTCAGGATGCGCAACCAGGTCGAGAACCAGTGGGTGCCGCTCGCCGAGATCTTCATCCCGGATAGCACCCGGGAGAAGATCATGCGGCGCGACGCCGAGCAGGTCGAGAAGTACCGCCTCCAGTACGAGGCGGGCAGCCCGGTTGTCCGCGTTGTCTTGCGTCCCCGCTTCGGCGGCGGCTACAACGTCGAGGACGGGCGGCACCGCGTGATCGCGGCGAAGCTGGCCCGTGTTGGGTTCATCGAGGCCAAGGTGGTCGGCTAGTCGTCTGCCTGGTCTTCATCAGGTCCGGGGGTGGTTGGCGCTTGGCGCTGATGCCAGCGCTGCCACCCCTGGACCGCCGGCTGGCAATATCCAGCGCCTTTTCAGCTTTTTAGCTAGTTGCCGGCAGGCCAAGGTTCGGGCCGCGCCGCTGGCATTTAAGAAAGGATCACAAGATGACATTCGGCGTACTGGCGCTGATTGTGGCGGCTGGACTGATCGGGCCGCTACTCTCAGGGATTCGCAAGCTCACAATTCCACTAGTCGTGGGGGAGATCGGTGCCGGCATCCTCCTCGGCGTCAGCGGCCTCGGCTGGCTGGACACCGCCGATCAGACGCTCCAGTTCCTGTCGAACACCGGCTTTGCGATGCTCATGTTTCTGGTCGGGACCCACCTGCCGCTGCGCGATCCCTCCTTGCGCAAGGCTCTCGGGCGAGGTCTCCTGGCCACAGTAATCTCCTTCGCCCTGGCGATACCGGTCGCTTACCTGCTGGCCCGGGCAACCGGCGTGGCTCACCCGGCGCTCATCGTCCTCTTGCTGGCGACCAGCTCGGCTGCGGTAGTCATGCCGATCGTCAACGAGCGGAAGCTGGACGGCATGACGGTGCTCTTGACCACGACCTGGGTAGCGGTCGCCGACACCCTGACGATCATCGCGCTGCCGCTGGCCGCTTCCACCGGCAAGACGCTGCAGATAGCTCTCGGCGCTCTTATTGTGATTGCCCTGGCGGTAGCCAGCGGCTTCGCGCTGCGCGCCTTCTATGCGGCAGCGGTCGGCGAGTACTATCGCGCCCTCTCCAAGGAACGTCACTGGGCGCTCGACCTGCGCCTGTCCTTGATCCTTCTCTTCAGCCTGGCCGCACTGGCAACGCACTTTGGCACCAGCATCCTGGTTGCCGGCTTTGCCGCCGGGGCGGTCGTTTCGCTAGTGGGCGAGCCGCGCCGCTTCTTCAAGCAGCTGATCGGCATTGCCGAAGGGTTCTTTGTGCCGCTCTTCTTCGTCGTGCTCGGCGCCAAGCTGGACTTCAGCAAGCTTCTGCACTCACCAGTTGACCTGGCCCTTACGGCGCTGCTGGCAGTAGCGACAACCGCCGTGCACCTGCTGGCCGGCAAGCTGGCTCGCCTGCCGCTGGCTTCCGGCCTGACCGCCAGCGCCCAGCTCGGTGTCCCGGCCGCCGTGGTGTCCGTCGGGCTGGCCAACAATCTCCTGACCGACGGTCAGGCGGCAGCGATCATTGCTGCGGCCCTGGTCTCGCTGGTCACCTGCTCGATCGGGACGGCGCTTCTGGCTCGGCACTCCACCGCTCAGCCACCGCCGCCCGCGAAACCTTAGGCACCGTCAGCTCTATCGAAGCGTTAGGGCGCTCATGCCGCTGTGGCATGGGCGCCCGCGCTCTCCCTAGCATCTCATTCTGGGGAAGTGGGCGATTGTGACCCGCTCGCTCATTATTTCTTTGAGGGCATATACTGTATCTACTAGTAAGAATGCTCAAAAATAGAGCAGGGACGTCCATGAGTCTGGCATCCCTGCCCAGAATCTTGCCGCTACAGGTGGTTGAGAACGCCCTGGAGGTCGGAGACGAACGGGCACCGGTGCGCGCCACCGGTCCGGTCCAGGTGAACCGCGTTCATCCCGAATGCCAGCGCGCCTTCATAGTCGCTTTTCTTCGTGTCCCCAACCATCAGGACCTGCTGGGCAGGCCGGTTCAGCGACTGGCACAAGGCCTTGAAGATCTCCGCCTCCGGCTTGGCGGCGCCGACCGCAAAGGAGAAGACAAAGCTGTCCACCATTCCCTCGAACAGCTTCTTGACCGGAAATCCGTACGGCTCGGCTAGATTGCTCACGACAGCGGTGCGCAGCCCCCGCTCCCTCACCTGCCGGAGCGTATCGACCGCTTCCGGAAAGGCTTGGACCGATTGGATCTCCGCAGTCAGCTCCGCAGTCAGGGCCGGGAGGATCTGCGTCAGTTGCCTTTCTGGGTTGGCGGCGGCAAGCAGAGCGGCAAGATCGGCGAAGGAAAGCGGCTGAGTAAGCGCCATGCGGATGGAGCTTGCTCTGTCCAGTCCCAATTGCTGGAACAGTTTTCCATAAGGGTTGCGCCGATCGATGATCTGGCACAGAGTGCCAAAGGCGTCAAAGGCAACGGCTTGCAGCATGTTGTGCTCCTTCAGGCGACCGGTAGCATGGAATCGGCAGCGGCCCGCTGCCAGTCTAGGCGCGTTGTATTAAGACAGCTACTGGCTCTGCTTTGTTGGCACCGGCAAATCAAACTGGAAATTGAAAGACAAGCTCACCTTACAAAACCAGGCTCTTTCAGCTCCACTCTTGACAGGCGGCACAATATTTGAAGTAGCTAAGCTGGGATAACCACTGCCCGCCTCTGCGGTCGCCGGCTGGCCCCAAGGGAAATCTACTCTAGCAGCCCA
>Ga0066388_100000588_pt1 | contig 17742 bp, 16 predicted proteins | sample PanSoiMetaGPlot6_FD_64539 | JGI IMG/M metagenome (GOLD analysis project Ga0066388, IMG submission 64539) | Tropical forest soil microbial communities from Panama analyzed to predict greenhouse gas emissions - Panama Soil - Plot 6 (Hybrid Assembly) | ecosystem: Environmental > Terrestrial >... | reverse complement strand
CCCGCCCTCAGGGAGCCGGCCAGCCAATCCGCTGGAGGACCGACCGTTAGGAGGCGCTGTGTCCACCGACCTCGAGCGGTTTCTCGCCACCGACGGCCGCGCAGAAGCCGTGCAGCGCGTCCGGGCCGAGATCGACGCCAAGGGAATCAGCTACATCTACTACCAGTTCGTCTCGGTCACCGGCCGGATCATGGGCAAGGGAGCGCCGGCGGACCACTGGGAGCGGATGGCGGAACGCGGGTTCCAGCTGGTCTACGGCTCCACCGCCAACCTGTTCACCGACCGGCACGGCAACTACATCGGCTACGGGCCCGAGGCCTCCGAGCTGGTTGGGCTGCCGGACGTGGAGACCTTCTGCCAGCTGCCGTGGGATCCCAAGACGGCCCGGGTGTTCTGCACCCTGTTCCGCAACCGGGAAGAGGAAACCAACCCCGGCGGCTTCCTGACCTCGGACTGCCGCGGCAACCTGCGGCGCATCCACGCCGAGTTCGAGCAGGAGACCGGACTGCACCTGCGGGTCGGCACCGAGCCGGAGATGATGTGGCTCAAGGTCAAGCCGGACGGCACGCCGTCGGTGGACGGCAAGACCAAGCCGTACTGCTACCACATCGACCAGTTCGCCGAGCTCCAGCCGGTCATCCACAAGGTCATGGAGTACTCGAAGGCGATGGGCCTGGACATGATCCAGGGGGACCACGAGGACGCGCCCGGCCAGCTCGAGCTCAACTGGATGTTCGACCGGGCCGAGGCCACCGCCGACCGGCTCACCACCTACCGCCAGATCTGCCGGCAGGTGGGCCGGGAACTCGGCGTCTTCCCGTGCTTCATGCCCAAGCCGTTCATGGGGGTCTCGGCCAACGGCTGCCACCACAACATCTCGCTCTGGCAGGGCGACGAGAACATGTTCCTGCCGGACGGTGACAACCCCCGGATGCCGAGCAAGCTCGGGCTGATGGCCATCGGCGGGATGCTGGCCCATCTGGACGCGATGACCTGCATCACCGCGCCCACGGTGAACTCCTACCGGCGGTTCTGGGACACCGGGTTCTGGGCCCCGCTGTTCGCCGACTGGGGCTACCAGAACCGGACCACCGCGCTGCGGATCAGCGCCCCCGGCCGGTTCGAGTACCGGTCGGTGGACTCGGCCGTCAACCCGTACCTGTCCTGCGCCGCGATCATCAAGGCGATGGACGACGGCATCAAGCGCAACCTGGATCCCGGCTCGCCCGAGGACAGGAACATCTACGAGGCCATCGCGGGCGGCAAGGACGTCAAGCGGGTGCCGATGACGCTGGGCGAGGCCCTGGCGGCGCTGGAGAAGGACAGCGTGATCCAGGACGCCCTGCCCGGCGAGATGTACACGGTGTTCCACCACTACAAGCAGGACGAATGGGAGCGGTTCTGCGCGGCCGTCTCCGACTGGGATGTCGCGGAGTACCTGGACATCATGCCGTAGCGCCGGGACGGTGGCGGCAGGCTAGGTGCAGGCGGGCAGAAAGGCAAGCAGAGGTAGGCAGCATGTGCGGTATCGCGGGCATCATTCATCGTGACGGGACCGGCGAGATTGGCGCCGAGGTGACCCGGATGCTTCAGTCCATGAAGCACCGCGGCCCCGACTCCAGCGGCTTCGCCCTCTACGGCCCGCCGAGCGACCTCCTGGTCATGCGGCTCAAGCTGGCCGACCCGAACGAGGCCCGCGGGTTCGGCTGGAGCGACCGGCTGGAGCGGCACCGCGACGAGGTGGAGCACCGGCTGGCCAAGATCGGCGCCATGGTCGACGTGATACACGGCGACCAGGAGTACGCCTACCGGGTCACGTTCCGGTACAGCGGCGAGCTCAAGCCGCTGGCCGACTACGTCGAGGACGTGCCGGGCTGCGAGGTGCTGTCCCTCGGGCACTCGCTGGAGATCGTCAAGGACCTCAACGACGCGGAGAGCGTGGCCGAACGATACGGGCTGAACGGGTTCACCGGCACCCACGCGATCGGTCACGTGCGCATGGCCACCGAGTCCGACGTGGACATCTCCGGCGCCCACCCGTACTGGGCCTACCCGTTCTCCGACATCGCCGTGGTGCACAACGGGCAGCTCACCAACTATCACATGTGGCGCCGCAGGCTGGAGCGCAGCGGCCACCGGTTCCAGTCCGAGTGCGACTCCGAGATCATCGCGGTCTACCTGGCGCAGAAGATGGACGGCGGGCTGTCGCTGGAAACGGCGATGAAGCAGAGCCTGGACGAGCTCGACGGGGTGTTCACCTACCTCGTGGTGACGGCCGACTCCCTCGGCGTGGCCAAGGACGAGATGGCGGCCAAGCCGCTGGTCCTGTACGAATCCCCGGAACTGGTCGCGCTGGCCTCCGAGGAGGTGGCCATCCGGGCCGTGATCGGCCACGAGATCGACACCTACGATCCCTACGAGCGCGAAGTGCTGGTGTGGCACCGGTGAAGATCAGCTACGACGCCCGCGGCCTGGCCGAGCCGGCCGCGCAGGCCCCCAAGGTGGCCACGATCGAGGCTGGCGAGCACGGCAGCCGGGCGGTGTTCGACGCGGCCGCGCTGACCACCCGCCAGATCAACCTGGAGCTGCGCCGCCTCATCTACGACGAGGGCGTGGCCGAGGTGACCGTGCGCAACCCGGGCGCCAAGCACTCCCTCGCGGTGGGCATCCTGGCCCGCTGCCGGATCATCATCGAGGGCAGCCTCGGCTACTTCGGCTGCGGGCTGATCGACGGGCCCGAGATCCACATCACCGGGCGGGTCGGCTGGTCGGTGGCCGAGAACATGATGTCCGGGGTGGTCGTCGTGGACAAGAACGCCGGCTCGCTGACCGGCGCCGCGCTGCGCGGCGGCGACGTGGTGGTGCGCGGCGACGTGGGCGCCCGCTCCGGCATCGACCAGAAGGGCGGCACCGTCATCGTGGGCGGCAACGCCGGCACGATGACCGGGTTCATGCTCCAGCGCGGCCGCCAGATCATCCGCGGCAACGTGGGCGGCGGCCTCGGCGACTCCATGTACGACGGCGCGATCTACGTGGGCGGCAAGGTCACCTCGCTCGGCGTGGACTGCGTCGAGGCCGGGCTGACCGCCGAGGACGACGAGTTCCTGTCCAGGAAGCTGGGCATCTACGGCCTCGAGCCGCCCGGGAGCTGGCGCAAGTTCGTGTGCGGGCGCAAGCTGTGGAACTACGACAACCTCGAGCCGGCCGAACGCAAGCTCGTCCTCTAATCGGCGAAGCCGACGGCAGCACTGAGAGGCGAAATCGACGTGAGCGCAATAGAAGACGGCGGCAAGGCCGTGCTCGGGCACAGCAGTATCTTCACGCCCGAGGTGATCAACGACATCCACGTGAAGTCCGAGCTCGGCCGCTACCGCATGCGCGGCTTCTCGATGTTCAAGCGGATCCCGCACTGGGACGAGCTCATGTTCCTGCCGGGCACGCTGACCAGGTTCGTGATCGAGGGCTACCGGGAGAAGTGCGAGACCAAGACGGTGCTCGGCGCGCGCTTCGCCGCCCACCCGCTCGAGCTCGACATCCCCGTCTACATCACCGGGATGAGCTTCGGCGCGCTGTCGCTCGAGGCCAAGATGGCGCTGGCCAAGGGCGCCTCGATGGCCGGCACGGCCACCTGCTCGGGCGAGGGCGGCATGATCCCGCCGGAGCGTGACCTGTCCACCAAGTGGTACTACCAGGTGATCCAGAGCCGGTACGGGTTCAACCCGCACCATCTCATGCTGGCCGACGGCGTCGAGTTCTTCATCGGGCAGGGCTGCAAGGTCGGGCTGGGCGGCCACCTGATGGGGCAGAAGGTCACCGAGCAGGTGGCCGAGATGCGCTCGCTGCCGGCCGGGATCGACCAGCGCAGCCCGGCCCGCCACCCGGACTGGCTGGGCCCCGACGACCTGTCGCTGAAGGTCCAGGAGGTCCGCGAGGCCACCGACTACCAGGTACCGATCCAGCTCAAGCTGGGCGCGGCCCGGGTCTACGACGACGTGCGGATGGCGGCCAAGTGCGGGCCTGACATCATCTACCTGGACGGCGCCGAGGGCGGCACCGGCGCCGGGCCGCACGTGGCCGCCGAGGAGACCGGGATCCCGCTGATGGCCGCGATTCCCGAGGCCAGGCGCGCGCTGGAGGACGTCGGCCTGGTCGACGAGATCGACCTGGTGGTGGCGGGCGGGATCAGGAACGGCGCGGACGTGGCCAAGTGCCTGGCCCTGGGGGCCAAGGCCGTCGCCATCGGCCACTCCGCGCTGATGGCGCTGAACTGCAACAAGGAGATCCCCGGCGTCACCGACTACGAGGGCACGGTGGGGGTCCCGGCCGGCCGGTGCTATCACTGCCACACCGGCCGGTGCCCGGTCGGCATCACCACCCAGGACCCGGAACTGCGCAAGCGGCTCAGGGTCGACGAGGCCGCCGAGCGCGTGTACAACTTCCTGCACACCCTCACGCTGGAGACCCAGATGCTGGCCCGGGCCTGCGGCAAGACCGACGTGCACAGCCTGGAGCCCGAGGACCTGTGCGCGCTGACCGTCGAGGCGTCCGCCATGGCCCGGGTGCCGCTGGCGGGCACCAACTACATCCCGGGCCAGACCGAGGAACGAGCGCTCGCCGAGATCAAGGCCCTGCTGGAGAAGCAGTTCCTCGGCGACGGCGGGAACGGGAGCCGCAATGTCTGACCAGGCCCCGAGCCGGCTGACCACCAAGATCGGCATCGACACAGAGGAGCTGACCGGGCGGACGTTCCCCTACCAGTTCGACCGGTCGCTGGTGGAGGACGTCGACCTGATCGCGGCCACGCCGGGTGCCGACATCAACTGGCTGGAAGACGTGCACCTGATGCACGAGGACGGCGTGCCGGCCGTGTTCGACCGCTACACCAACGCCTTCCTCAAGATCTACTTCGAGATCCCGGCGGGCGAGGGGGACACCTACGCGCGCAAGGTGCTCATCACCCACCTGCGCGAGGGCAACTCCTACGGCATCTGGCTCAAGCGCAAGCACGCCAAGTTCCCGCAACCGGAACTCGGCCCCTGGCGCGACGACTCGCCCACCGTCGGCGAGCACTGGGAGCCCGCCACCCTCACCGACTGGGAGCCGCCTCAGGGTCACTAGCGGCCGCGCGGCAGCCCGGCGGCACCTGAGCCAACCGTCCACTGTCAGTGGACATCGTTTCATCAAGAGCCTATGCTGGCGATGCACCAGATCATCGTCTGGACGCCCCCCGGGAGGAACGCCGTGGCAGCAGTCCGCGCCCCGAGCCAGCCCCGGCGTCGCCGACCGCGCAGGTACGGCGCGCTCGCCCTGCTCCGGCACGGACTGTCCGGCCGGGAGTGGCCACGGGCCTGGTCCGAGCATCCCCTGCGGGACCGCTACGACGTGGTCATCATCGGCGGCGGCGTGCACGGCCTGGCGGCCGCCTACTACCTGGCCGCCAACCACGGGATCACCGACGTCGCCGTCCTGGACAAGGGCTACCTCGGCGGCGGCGGCTCCGGGCGCAGCACGGCCATCTTGCGGTCGAACTACCTGACCCCCGAGGGCGTCCGGTTCTACGACCGGTCGATGCAGCTTTACCGCACGCTCGCGGCCGACCTCGACTACAACGTGATGTTCTCCCGGCGCGGGCACCTCACCCTGGCCCACAACGACTCCTCGCTGCGCACCATGCGCTGGCGGGCCGAAGTCAACCAGCTGCAGGGCGTCGAGTCCGAGGTCATCGGCCCGGACGAGGTCAAGCGCCTGGTGCCGTACCTCGACACGTCGGAGCACCCGCGGTACCCCATCCTGGGCGCGCTCTACCACCCGCCCGGCGGGATCATCAGGCACGACGCGGTCAACTGGGGCTACGCCCGGGCCGCGGACGCCTACGGCGTGCACATCCACCAGGACACCGAGGTCACCGGCATCGACGTCGCCGAGGGCCGGGTCCGCGGGGTCCGCACGACCCGGGGGGACATCGCCACCCGGGTCGTGCTCAACGCGACGGCCGGCTGGTCCACCCTGGTGGCCGCCCTGGCGGGGGTGCGGCTGCCCATCCAGACGTTCCCGCTTCAGGCCGCCGTCACCGAGCCCGTTCGGCCCTTCCTGCACGCCGTCGTCGTGTCCGGGACCCTGCACGTCTACGTCAGCCAGACCGACCGGGGTGAGCTGGTGTTCGGCGCCAGCGTCGACCCGTTCGCCGCCTACTCCACCCGCGGGACCCTGGAATTCGCCGAGGGGCTGGCCACGCACATCCTGGAGCTCATGCCCGGGCTGTCCAGGATGCGCCTGCTGCGCCAGTGGAGCGGCCTGTGCGACATGACGCCCGACTTCTCCCCCATCATGGGCGGCACCGAGGTGGAGGGCTTCTACCTGGACGTCGGCTGGGGCACGTACGGGTTCAAGGCGGGCCCGGTCTCCGGGGAGGCCATGGCGCAGTGCATCGCGACCGGCCGCACCCCGGAGATCATCGAGGCGTTCGGGCTCGGCCGGTTCGGCGCGGGCGAGCTGGTAGGCGAGAAGGGAGCGGCCGCGGTCGGCCACTGAGCTGACGGCGGAGACCACCATGATCCTCATCCGGTGCCCCTGGTGCGGCCCGAGGGACGCGGGCGAGTTCCACTACTCGGGGGAGGCCACGCCGCGCCCGGAGCCGGCCTCGGCCGGCCCCCGGGAATGGCGCGACTACCTGTACTTCCCGGCTAACCCCCGCGGTCAGGTGACGGAGACCTGGTACCACCGGATGGGCTGCCGCCGGTTCATCACCGTCGAGCGGGACACGGACACGAACGAGTCGCGGCCCGTGCCGGGCGGGCCGAGGTGACCGCCTGGCTGGGCCCGGGCGCCAAGCCCATGCGGCTGGGCCCGCAGCCGGGCGAGGAGATCGACCGGGAGCAGCCGTTCACCTTCCGCTGGAACGGCGCCGACGTCCCGGCCTACGCGGGCGACACCATCGCGTCCGCGCTGGCCGCCGCCGGGCGGCGGGTGTTCTCGCGCAGCTACAAGTACCACCGCCCGCGCGGCCTGCTCACCGCGAGCTACCACGATCCCGGCTGCTTCTTCCAGGTCGGCGACGAACCGAACGTCCGCGGCGCGCACCGGCTGGCCGAACCGGACATGGACGTGCGCTCGCAGAACACCTGGCCGTCGCTGAGCTTCGACGTCAAGGCGGTCAACCAGCTGGCCGGCCGGTTCCTCGGCCCGGGCTTCTACTACAAGACCTTCATCAAGCCGCAGCGGCTGTGGCCGCTGTACGAGCGGGTGCTGCAGCGGTTCGTGCACGCCGGGCAGGTGTCGGCGGACACGCCGCGGAGCGCCGTGGACAAGCGCTACGCCCACCCGGACGTGCTGGTGGCCGGCGGCGGCCCGGCCGGCATGGCCGCCGCGGTGGCCGCCGCGGAGGCGGGCGCGCGGGTCATGCTGGTCGAGGAGGAGCACCGGCTCGGCGGCCACCTGCGCTGGGGCGGCGACGCCGACCTGGCCGCGCTGGCCGGGCTGCGCGACCTGGTCGCGGCCACGCCGGGGATCGAGGTGCTCACCAACGCGGTGGTGGCCGGGCGCTACGACGGCAACTGGATCGCCGTCGTGCAGCGTGGCCTGCCCGCCGGCACCGAGCAGCTCATCAAGGCCCGGGCCAAGGTCCTCGTCGTCGCGCCCGGCCTGATCGAGCGGCCCTACGTCTTCCAGGGCAACGACGTCCCCGGGGTGATGCTCTCCACCGCGGTCCGGCGGCTCATCCGGCTGCACGCGGTCAAGCCGGGTGACCGGGCGGTGGTGCTGACGGCCAACGCCGACGGCGACGCGGCCGTGGGCGACCTCAGGCGGGCCGGGGTCGACATCGCCCGGGTCCTGGACGCCAGGGACGGGCAGGACATCGTCCGGGTGCGCGGCCACAGCGTCGGCCAGAACAGGGGCGTCCGGGCGGTGCAGGCCGCGGACGGGACCACGACCGAGTGCGACCTGCTGGTCACCGCGACCGGCTGGACCGCGCCCGCCGCCCTGCTCAGCATGGCCGGCGACCAGCCGGCCTACGACCCGCGCGCGGCCCGGTTCTTCCCGCGGGACCTGCCGGACGATGTGCTGGCCACGGGCGGCATCGCCGGGGACGGGAGCCACGACGAGCTGATCGCCCACGCCCGGGCGGTGGGCCGCGAGGCGGCCCGGCGCGCGGCCCGGCTGCGCCGGGAATGGGAGGCGGCCGTGCCCACCCGGGCGCCCGCCAACGGCCACGGCCTGCTGGCAGACGGTGAGGGCCTGCTGGCCGACGGCGACGGCGGCCACGCCGCTAACCGGCCGGTGGCCATCCCCGAGCTCCCGGTCGACGCCCACCCCGCGCTGTTCCGCGGCCGCACCCACGGCATCGTGGACTTCTGCGAGGACGTGTCGTCCAAGGACATCATCGGGGCGGTCCGGGAGGGCTACGACTCGATCGAGCTGGCCAAGCGGTACACCACGGCCACGATGGGGCCGACCCAGGGCAAGATCGAGCTGGTCAACGCCATCGCGGCGGCGGCCGAGGGCACCGGCCGGAGCATCGCCGACACCGGCACCACCACGTGGCGGCCGCCGTACGCCCCGGTCACGCTGGGCGCGCTGGCCGGCCGGCCGCTCGAGCCGGTCCGCTACTCCCCGATGCAGCCGTGGCACGAGGCGCACCACGCCCGCCCGCTGGTCGCCGGGGCCTGGATCAGGCCCGACCACTACGGCGACCCGGCCGCCGAGGTCAGGAACGTACGGAGCAAGGTCGGCATCATCGACGTCACCCCGATCGGCAAGCTCGACCTGCGCGGTCCTGACGTGCCGCGGCTGCTCAACCTGGTCTACGTGAACAAGTGGTCCAAGCTCGGCCTCGGCAAGGTCAGGTACGGCGTGATGTGCACCGAGGACGGCGTGGTCTTCGACGACGGCGTCACCGGGCGGCTGGGCCCGGAGCACTACCTGATGAGCACCACGTCGTCGGGGGCCGCGGCGGTCTGGGAGTGGCTGGAGAACGTGCTGCAGACCATGCACCCGGACTGGGCCGTGCACATCACCCCGGTGACGACCGCGTACGCCAGCATGAACGTGGCTGGCCCCGCCTGCCGGGACCTGCTCCAGCGGGTCACCGAGGGCGTCGACCTGGCCAACGAGGCGTTCGGCTACATGGAGGTGCGGACCGGCCGGGTGGCCGGGGTGGACGGGTGCGTGCTGTGGCGGATCGGCTTCACCGGCGAGCTCAGCTACGAACTGCACGTCCCGGCCGGCTACGGGCTGCACGTCTGGGAGACGCTGATGGACCGGGGCGCCGACCTGGGGATCGCGCCGTTCGGGGTGGAGGCCCAGCGCATCCTGCGCCTTGAGAAGGGCCACCTCATCGTGGGGCAGGACACCGACGGCCTGACCCGCGGTTTCAGCGCCGCCCTGGACTGGGCCATCAAGCTCGACAAGGACGACTTCCTGGGCAAGCCCGAGCTGGCCTGGCAGCACGAGGCCGAGAACGGGGGCAACGGCTCCGGCGGGGGCAAGGGCTCCGGCAGCATGCGGCTGGTCGGCCTGCAGCCGGACGACGGCGCGGTGGTGCCGCCCGAGGCGAGCCAGATCGTGGACGGGCCGCGCATCGTGGGCCGGGTCACCTCCAGCCGGATGTCCCCCACCCTGGGCCGCTCCATCTGCCTGGCCCAGGTCGAGGCGGCCCGGGCCGCGCCGGGCACCCCGGTCACGGTCCGGCTGCCGGGCGGCCGGCTGATCGGCGCCCGGGTGACCGAGCACCTGGCCCACGTGGATCCCGAAGGGAGCCGGATGCGTGTCTGAGCACCCCGTGATGACCGATGGCACCCCGGTGGCCCGGAGCCCGATCGCGCCGGCTCCCCCGGTCCGGGTGGAGGCCGGCTGGGAGGTGAGCGGGTGCCGCAGCGACGCCGCGCTCACGATCACCGACTGCACCCCGCTGACCAAGGTCCAGCTGCGGGCACCGTGGAACGGCGCGATGGCCAAGGCGCTGGGCGTGCCGTTCGGCCGGGCCGGCCGGGAGGCCTCGGGGGGGCTCGGGGGGGTCGTCCCCCCCGGAACCAGCAGGGCCTGGCTGGTCGTAGGCTCGGGCCCGGGCGAGTGGCTGGTGCTGGCCCCGCCGGGCGCGGCCGCGGCCGCCGCCGACTGGCTGGCCACGGTGGCGGCCGACACGGCGGGCGAGGAGTTCGTCAGCATGACCGACCTGACCCACGGCCGGGCGCTGGTCCGGGTCACCGGCCCGGACGCGGCCGGCCTGCTGGCCCGGCTGTGCGGGGCCGACCTGCACGACGACATGGCCCCCGACGGGGCGGCGCTGCGGTCGTCAGTGGCCGGGGTGGCCACCGACATCGTCAGGGACGACCGGGCCGGCCCGCCCTCGTACCTGCTGCACTGTGAGCGATCCTCGGGCCAGTACCTGTTCGGCGCCCTGGTCAGCGCGGGCGAGTCGCTGGGCATCGGCGTCGACGGCTTCCGCTTGCCAGGTATATAGGCCCGGCTTGCGGGCAGAGCAACCCCGGAGATGAGGACACCATGAGCTTCCCGAGCGACCTGGAGATCGCCCGCGGCGCGGCCCTGAAGCCGCTCGAAGACGTCGCGGACGCGATGGGCATCGCACCTCACCTGCTGGAGCCGCACGGCGAGGAGGTGATGAAGATCAAGCTTGAGGCCATCGCGGAGCTGGCCGACCAGCCCGCCGCCCGGTACGTGGTGGTGAGCGCGATCACCCCGACGCCGCTCGGCGAGGGCAAGACCACCACCACGGTGGGCCTGGGGCAGGGGTTCAAGCACATCGGGAAGCGGGCCACGGTCGCGATCAGGCAGCCGTCGATGGGACCCACGTTCGGCATCAAGGGCGGCGCGGCCGGCGGCGGGTACAGCCAGGTGGTGCCGATGGAGGCGCTGAACCTGCACCTGACCGGCGACATGCACGCGGTCACGGCGGCGCACAACCTGCTCGCCGCGATGATCGACAACCACATCTACCAGGGCAACGCGCTCGGCATCGACCCGTACAACATCACCTGGCGGCGGGTGCTCGACGTCAACGACCGGGCGCTGCGCAACATCGTCATCGGCCTGGGCGGACGGGCCGACGGGGTGCCGCGGCAGACCGGGTTCGACATCACCGCCGCCTCCGAGGTCATGGCCACCCTGGCCCTGACGAGCTCGCTGACCGACCTGCGCGGCCGGCTCGGCCGGGTCGTGATCGGCTACACCCGGGACGGCACCCCGGTCACCGCCGAGCAGCTGGCCGCGGCCGGGTCGATGGCGGTCATCCTGCGCGACGCGGTCAAGCCGAACCTGCTCCAGACGCTGGAGAACACGCCCGTGCTGGTGCACGCGGGCCCGTTCGGCAACATCGCGACCGGGAACTCGTCGGTGATCGCGGACCTGATCGGGATCCACACCGGCGACTTCCTCGTCACCGAGGCCGGCTTCGGCGCCGACATGGGCGCCGAACGGTTCTTCAACATCAAGTGCCGCACCTCCGGCCTGCGCCCGGACGCCGCGGTCATCGTGGCCACCGTCCGCGCGCTCAAGGCGCACTCCGGCAAGTACAAGATCGTGGCCGGCCGGCCGCTGCCCGAGGACCTGCTCCGCGAGAACCCGGACGACGTGGCCGCGGGCGCGGCCAACCTGCGCAAGCAGATCGAGAACATCCGCCTGCACGGCGTCTCCCCGGTGGTGGCGATCAACAGCTTCCCCACCGACCATCCCAGCGAGCACCAGGTGATCAGGGACATCGCCGTCGAGATGGGCGCGCGGGCGGCGGTGTGCACGCACTTCGCCGACGGCGGCCGGGGCGCCATCGAGCTGGCCGAGGCGGTGAGCGAGGCGGCCGAGGAGCCGTCGGACTTCCGCTTCCTGTACCCCGACTCGGCCAGCTTGCGGGACAAGATCGCGGCCGTGGCCACGCAGGTCTACGGCGCGGACGGGGTCAGCTACTCGACTCAGGCGGCCAAGGAGCTCGACACCTACGAGCGGGCCGGCTTCGGCCACCTGCCGGTGTGCATCGCCAAGACCCACCTGTCCATCTCCTCCGACCCCGCGCTCAAGGGCGCGCCGACCGGCTGGACCCTGCCCGTCCGGGAGGTGCGGGCGTCGGTCGGCGCGGGCTTCGTGTACCCGATCTGCGGCGACATGCGGACGATGCCCGGGCTCAGCTCCAACCCGGCCGCGGCCAGGATCGACATCGACGAGGACGGCCTGGTCGTCGGGCTGTCGTGACGGCACTGTGGTGACGGCACTGTGGTGACGGCGCTGTCGTGACGGCCCGGGACCAGCCGCTGCACAGCTTCCTTGACCAGCTCGCCGCGCGCACGCCGGCCCCGGGCGGCGGCGGGGCGGCCGCGATCACCGCCGCGATGGCCGCCGGGCTGGTGGCCATGGCCGCGCGCTTCTCCGAGACCCGGCTGCCCGACGCCGGCGACCTGGCGGAGCGGGCGGACGAGCTGCGCCGGCGGGCGGCCGACCTGGCCGAGGAGGACGCCCGGGCCTACGCGGCCGTGCTCGAGGCCCGCCGGGGTTCCTGGGACGACGCACGGCGCCGTGAGCGGGTGGGCGAGGCGCTGCGCGGCGCGGCCGTGGTGCCGCTGCAGATCGCGGAGCTCGGCGCGCGGGTAGCGGAGCTGGCCGCCCGGGTGGCGCAGGCGGGCAACCCGAACCTGCGCGGCGACGCCGTGACCGGGGCGCTGCTCGCGGCCGCGTCGGCGCGCAGCGCGGCCTGCCTGGTCGACATCAACGTCGGCCTGGGCGGTCTTGACCCTGGGCTGTCCCGGCGGGCGGATCAGCTGGCCGCCGCCGCCCGGGACGCCGCCGCCCGGGTGACCACCGTACATTCGAGTGCCGAACGGGCGGGCACGGAGCCCTGATCACGGCGCGCTGCCCCGAGAATCCTGGGCGCGGCGGGTGGTGAGCGTCACCGCCGACCCGGCCAGCAGGACGAGGACGCCGTAGGCGCCGAGCGGGGCCGCGGCCGCGGGCCCGAACGCGGCCGCGGCGATCCCCGCCGCGACCGCGAAGTCCCGCATGGCCACCGGGAGCAGGACCGCGGTGACCCGGGCGGGCGGCGCACCCGCGGCCAGGACCAGGCCGAGCGCGGCCGAGCCGGCCACGAAGAGGACCAGCGCCAGGATGACCAGGGTGTAGGCCGAGTCCAGCCTGATCTGGCTGGCCACCTGCCACAGCAGCACGAGCAGGGCCAGCACGGTGACCAGCCGGATCACGGCGTCGAGCGCGGCGCCCGGCGACCAGGCCGCGCGCAGCGCCACCCCCGCGGCCAGCGGCAGCGCGATGACCAGCGCGAGGTTGCCGAGCAGCCCGGCCGGGGACACGATCACCGACGCGCCCAGGAGCGACAGGATCGGCCCGGCCGCCACCACGGTGATGACGGTGGACGCGGCCAGCAGCGTGGCGCAGACCGCCGCGTCGCCGCCGGCGATGACGCACAGCGCGACCGTGGCCACCTCGGCGGGCGCGACCCCGACCGCCTGCATGCCCGAGCGCAGCAGGTGATCGCCGATCAGCTGGCTGGTCGCCCAGGCCAGGACGGGCAGCGCCGCGGTGCTGACCACCAGCACGACGGCGATGCGCCGCCAGGCCAGGCGGACGGCGGCCAGGTCGGCCAGGCGCAGGGACAGGCCGGTTGCGAAGACGAGCACGGCCAGCGCCAGGTTGATGCCGTTCCCAGCGGCCACGGCGCGGCCCGGCGCGGGAGCGGCCACGCCGGCCGCCGCGACCACGAGCACGAGGATGAGGAGAAAACGCTCCGACGCGTCGGCGGCGCTGGTGAGCGCCGGCCCGGCTTCCCGCACGCCGCCTCCCTATGTCGGTCCTGTCCAGGACAAACATAGTGAGGCGGGGGGGTGATCGGCCCCGGTTAGCTAGCGGCTGGGTGCCGCGGCGGCCTGGGCGTTGGCCCAGTTCCGGGCGGCCACGGCGTCGAGCACGGCCAGCTGGGCCTGGTCGACGGCCCACGTGGCGTAGTCCAGGGCGTCGGACGCCTCATCCTCGGCCGCCTCGGCGTCCTTTTCCGCCGTCTTGACGTCATGCTCATCGCGCTGACGGTCGATCCGGTCCTGGATGGCCTGCATCTTCGCGGCCGCGTCGGCCTTCATCGCCTGCCACTGGCTCTGCGCCTGGCCGGCCGTCTTCTCGGCCTGCTCCTTGCCCGCATCCTGGCGGGCGGCGACATCGGCCCTGGCCTGGCCGAGACGCGCCTTGACCTGCTCATTGGTCTCATGCCGGCTCTGGTCGAAGGAGCTCTTGAGGTCCTCGGCCCGCTTCTGCAGGGCGTCTACCTGGTCGGAAATGGTCACCGTGCGTCCTCCTCGATCGGTGTCTCCGCCAGACAGTCCACGCGATGATCGCGCCGCGGCAAAGTCGGCAACGGCTCTGCCGATATTGGCTCGCGCTATGGGACGAGCCCGGGGCCGGGGTCCGGCCCCGGGCCCGGGCCCCGTACCGCGCTACGGCACGATGATGAGCGGCACCGGCGAGTGCCGGGCCAGGTTGACGGCGACCGAACCGACCAGCCGGTGCGCGGCGTGGGAGGAACTCCCGACGAGGATCACCACCGTGTCACCGGGGTGACTGTCGGTGAGGGCGGTGGCCGCCGCGATCAGCTCGTCGCCGATGAGGCCCTGACGCCGCTGGAACTGGAAGGTCTCGACCCGGCCTTGCAGCTGCTCGCCGGCCTGGGCCCGGAGGTCCTTCTCGATCTCGTCGAAGTCGGCCTCCATTTCGGCGATGGCGCCGGGCGACATCATGACGGTGGTGGACAGGTGGGCCACGTACACAACGTTGATGCGGCCGGTCCGGCCCTGGAGCAGGCGAACCGCGGCATCCAGGGCCCGGTCGGCCGGAGGAGAGCCGTCGTACCCGACGACGAGCTGCAAGGACCCGCTGGGCGGGGGGGCGGTGGTCATGACGCCACGTTAGCGTCAGCCCGGACCCGGGGCCGTCACCATGGCCCGTTCTGGATCATCCTTGTCCGGAGTACGGCGGGATCGTCTCGACGGTCCCGTTCAGCCTGGCCCGCTCGGCGGCGAAGACGGCCAGGTGGCTGGCCAGCGATTCGCGCGGGCCGGACATGATCAGGTCACGGTTCCCGGTGTCGACGGCGGCGGTGAACGCGTCCATCAGGCCCGCGTCGCCGCCGCCGTGGCCGTCGGCGACGTTCATCGCGCCGGCCGGCGCGGGGGTGATCAGCCGCTCGGCCCGGGTGAGGAAGTCGTAGACGCGGATGGTCTCGCCGTCGCCGGTGAGCTCGCCGCGGGTGCCGAACAGCCGGGTGCGGCGGTGGCCACCCTGGCTGAACGCGGTCATGGTGAACGTGGCCGTGGCCGCGCCGGGGAACTCCAGCGCGACGACCTGGTGGTCGACGGCGTCGTTGTCGCAGGCGTAGACGCACCGGCCGTACGGGCCGTAGCGCAGCGCGTCGTCCAGGGCGGCCGGGGTGAACTCGTCGACGACGACGCTCAGCGGCCAGCCGCGCCCGCCCCGGTCGAGCAGGCCGCGGTAGAGCCGCGGCGCGGAATAGGGGCAGGCCGCCTCGACCGAGCAGTCCAGGCACCGGTCGGCGGCCCCGGCCGGGCGGTTCGCCGCGGTGAAGTGGGTCAGGCTGCCGAAGCTGGAGACCCGGGCCGGCGGCTGCCCCAGGACATGCTGGAGCCAGTCCAGGTCGTGGCAGGACTTGGCCATCAGCATCGTGGTGGCCAGGTCGCTGCGCCGCCAGTGGCCGCGGACGTAGGAGTGGGCCTGGTGCCAGAACCCGACCGGCTCCAGGTGCTCGACGCTCATGATGTCACCGAGCTGCCCGGACTCGACGATCTCCTTGACCGCCCTGGTGTACGGCGTGTAGCGCATCACGTGGCCGACGGCGAGCATGACCCCGGCCCGCTCGATGGCCGCCACGATCCGCCGACACGCCGCCTCGTCCGCGGCCATCGGCTTTTCCAGCAGCATGTGATAGCCGAGCGCGGCGAACGCCCGGGCCGGCTCTTCGTGCATGCGATCCTGCGTGCAGATCAGGACCGCGTCGGCGAGCCGGCCGCGGCCGGCCAGTTCCCTCCAGTCGGCCGCCGCGTGCTGCGCCGGGATGCCGTGCTCGGCGGCGAACCGGGCGCGGCGCACCTCGGAGGGCTCGGCGACCGCGACGACGGACGCGCGATCCGGGTGGCGGCGGGCCCACCGGGCGTACCCGGTACCGCGCTCACCTGCCCCGATGACGACCAGAGAAACCGGTGCCATACTAGTGACCTTCCCTGTCGGGCGAGCCCGGGCGCCGCAGGCCCTGATGGCCTCGGGGGACCGCGCTCCGCCGCTGGTCAAGCCTATCGTATCTGTGTTCTAATTGTCGTGAGGGCCGCTCGGCGGGCCGCGCGCCGCGGCGGGCGCCGGCCCGGCGGACCCGGTTCAGATCATGCATCAGGGGTGATGGCGACGGACAATCGATTCGAACACTTTATCGAAAGAGACGATGATTGGTTCTCTGATATAGAACTCAAGGTCCTGGATCTTGAGAACGAACTATGCGAATGGCGGGAGTCGCGCACCCGCGACCTGGGCTATGCGCCCGACCCTGCGCCGAGCGGGGAACGGCCGGACGAGCCGCTCCAGGCGGCGGACCGGACCCAGGCGCTCATCGACCGGGGCCGGCGCACGGCCCGGCGGCGTACGGTGCCGCGGCGGGCCGGCCGGCGGCCGGCGACCCGGCGACCGCCGGCGGCGCGGCGCACGGGCCGGCGCCCCCGCCCGCGCCGCGGCCGCATGATCGCCATCGGGACCGCGGTGGTTCTGGCGGTGCTCGTCGTCGGCGCGATGATCGTCTTGAGGAAGGGGCCGTCGTGGCCGCCGAGCGTGGCGACCGTGCAGCGGGAGATCACCGTGGCCTGTCAGAATCCCAACGTCAGTGCCGAGCCGAGCCAGGTCAACTTCGCCTGCGGCCACGACACGAGCCAGATCCTCTGGGTGTTCTCGCTGATGACGAGCAACAACGACCCGGGCTACGCCGACCCGAGGACCGGCCGGAAGGGGCTCGAGCCGATCGCTCCCGCCCAGGGCGGCCAGGTCGCGTGGTCGCTGAACCTGCATCACCCCTACAACCCGCTCAACCCGGTCGACAGCCTGGCGGTGGCGGCGCGGGCCATCAACAACATCGTCGGCGGGGCCACGCTGACCGGCGCCAACGGCAGGCCCGCGGTCCAGCCGGGCCTGGAGAGCAAGCCGGAGAACTGCGCCCGGTACACCGGGTCGTCCGCCATCGTCTCGCACGCCGGGTTCCCCAGCCTGTGCGCCAGCCCGGTGATCAGCCGGGAGGGCCGGGCGGCGCTCGTGGCCGACGTGTACCAGCGGTGGATGCCCGGCGCCAGCGCGGTGGCCGCGCAGAACGTCAGCGTGCTGTTCCAGAACGCAGGTAACCCCGGCGACCCGCAGGTGCAGGCCATCCTCAAGACCCTGCCGCACCCGGGGAGGTAAGGACGAAGCCGACGTGGCAGCAGACGACCGCGCTGGTGAGCCTCAGCACCTGCGGGACGATGACGGGTTTCACGTTCGCCCACGGCACGGTGGCCGACGTGACGTCCCCGGTCAGCATCCCGGTCCACCTGCAGGTCCTGGACTCACCGGCCGGGCCGGCCTCGTCCCGTGCCGCGTCAGCCCCTGGACGGGACAGCCTGCTGCGCTCCGCCATCGTCAGCGTGGCCCGGCACTACCTGCAGCTGGCGCGGACCAGGACGCCGGCCGAGATGGAGGCGCTGATCTGGCAGGCCA
>Ga0066388_100000587_pt1 | contig 17747 bp, 10 predicted proteins | sample PanSoiMetaGPlot6_FD_64539 | JGI IMG/M metagenome (GOLD analysis project Ga0066388, IMG submission 64539) | Tropical forest soil microbial communities from Panama analyzed to predict greenhouse gas emissions - Panama Soil - Plot 6 (Hybrid Assembly) | ecosystem: Environmental > Terrestrial >... | reverse complement strand
TGCGCCATTCCCGCAAGAACAGGAACAGAATCACGATGATGAGGATAATGCCGGTGCAGATTGCATCGCGGACGTTAGCCATCGCATCTTTGACAAGCCCCGATTCATCATAACTAGGCGTGATCTTAACTCCCAGCGGTAACGTCTCACGAAGGGAGGCGAGCTCCTGCTTGACCCCCTCAGACACGGCAACGACATTTGCGCTAGGTTGTCTGAAAACATTAATCACCACTGCATGTTCGCCGTTAACACTGATGAAGCGCGTTCGGTCCGCCCAGCCCGGGTAAATTCGAGCCAGATCTTTGAGGTATACAGGGACACCGGGAGCACGGGTGGTGACCACGAGGTTGCCCAGATCAACCGCCTGCAAGGCCTCGCCGGTTGCCACCACCAGATTCTGCTGGTAGCGCTCGGTGAGCCGGCCGACCACCTGAATCTGGTTGGTGCGCCTCAGTGCATCACTTATCTGGGTAATGTTCAGGCGATTGCTCTTGAGCTTCCCCGGATCGGCCTCAACAATGATTTGTGGAATGTCACCGCCCTGAACCTGAACGCGAGCTACGCCTGTTACCCTGGTTAACTGTGGTTGAATCTGGTAGCGGGCGATTGTATAAAGGTCAGCCTGCGTCAGCTTATCGCTCAGCACGTTATAGCTGAGTACAGGAACGATAGCCGGGGTTACGCGCTCAATCGTGAGCCCCATGTCTTGCGGTAGCGAGCTTCGCACCTCGGCGATACGCGCCTGCAGTTGCTGCAGGGCATAAATCATGTCCGTTCCAGGCTGAAACTCAACCGATAGCTCGGTGGACCCCCTTATGGTTTTCGAGCGGATCCAGCGCACGCCCCAGACCTGTGCAGCAGCCTCCTCCAACCGTCGTGTGGCGGTGAGGAGGATGCGTCCGGGAGACATAAAGCCAAGATCGGCGATCACGACAATACGCGGGAAAGCCAGCTCCGGATAAAGACCGGTGGGCAAGTTCCAGAGGGCAAGAAGGCCCGCCACGCCAATTAAGATGAAGGCCATGAAGATTGCTCTGGACTGCGCTTGCAGAAATTTGACCAGAGCAGTCACCGATGCGTCTCCATGCTGGCCGCAATGTGCGTACCGTCCGGCAGTCCATAGGCACCGCTTGCCACTACGCTTTGCCTATCACTGAGCCCGGTCAGCACTTCCACTTTGCTATTTGACTCGATGCCTGTTTGGATCTTCGTGCTCTTGACCGTCCCTGCCTCAGGCAGGAAGACATAGACCATGCTGGCATTTAAGTGATCCGGATCCGGCACCAGCGCTGTCTTGGGCACGGTCAGCACGGACTTGTGCACGCCCGTGATAATGGAGACAGATACCGCCTGTCCTTCCTTCAACCTGGTTTCGGGATTGTGGCAGATGAGTCTGATCAGCAGCGTGTTGCTTTGTGAGTCTACCGATGGGCTAACCGAGGTGACGGTTGCAGGGAGAAGCAACCCAGGCAGCGCAACGCTGCTAATCGAGGCCCTTTGATTGACACGAACCTCCGCCGGCAGGTCGGCTGGCAGGTTGGCATCAATAACCACAGTGTCCAGGTCTACCACCTGGACAATCGGTGCATTTGGCTCTGCAGTGTCGCCAACGTTGAGAAACCGACGTGCTACAACGCCGCTGATTGGGCTATATATCTTAGTAAATCCCAGCTGAGTGGCGATCTCGGAGCGCACAGCCCTTAGCTGATTGAGATGCTCCTGGGCTGCGTTCAGCTGTGCCCCCGCGGTCGTCCACTGGCCTTTGGCAGCGACATAGTCCTTCGCTGCTGCTATCTTTTCCTGGTAGAGCTCACAATTGCGCTTATAGGCGTCTTCCGCCACCTGTAGACTGGTCTGCGCTTGATAGACGCTTTGCTCACCCTCCCGGATGTTCGCCTCGGCCTGATTGAGCTTAGCCGTCAGCTCGCGGCTGTCGAGCTCGGCAATCACCTCTCCACGAGAGACATGCTCCCCCGGCACCATATGGACCTCGACGAGCTTGCCGGCGATCGCTGGGCTGGTCTTGACCGAATGATCCGGCAAAGCGCTGACAGTGCCCGGAAGGGTAACGACCTGCTGCAAATCCTCACGGGTGACCGGAACGACCGGAAGGTGAATTTCTGGGGGTGGATCAGCCGCGCTACCTGAAACCTGGCAACCAGTCAGGGTTAAGGGCAATGCCACAGAGACAAGGAATACAATCAGGAAGCTAAATCGCCTGCCCATCTGGCCTCACCACCGCGGGAGAATAGCTGTTGGTTTTAGACGTTGCTCAGATCGATTTTGATTCATTAAACGTAAACAAGGCCATCAGTTTTTGGCGCTCGCCTGGTCAAGTGCTGGTCAAGTGTGAATTGGGCCGCCAGCGCCCCGTCTCCGCATTCCATATATTAGGGCGCTGCACGTTGCCAGGCGGCGGTGATCATGGCATAGGAAAGCGAGCCGGTCTCATAGCCTGTTGCCATCGCTTCGAAAGCGCCGACGAAGTCCCGAATCCGGTCATCACTCAGGTTCACCAGGAACCGCACTGGAGGATTTTGGACGATCCTCAGACAATGATCCCAGGTTCTGGAGACGAAGCCTGTGACATCCCTGGCTCTGATGTCGACGAAGCTGCACCTGTGCAACCACACCTGGTAATCAACAATTGTCGGAAGCGAAGGTAGAAGCATCCCATGGCAAATCTGAGCAAGTATACGCTCATCCCTCTCCTGAACTAAGGCGGCTCCGCGAGCCCAGGAGCATATGGCGATCGATCCCCCGGGGCTGAGGATGCGAGAGCATGCCTTGAGGAAAGCTGGTTTATCCTTCAAATGCTCAATACATTCGACAATCCAGATCAGATCAAAGGTCTCTTCGGAGAACGGCAACTCGTTTGCATCTATCACTTCAAACGATACCTTCCGGGCAAGGCCCTTTGCCGCTGCCTGGGCCTGAGCCATGCGTGCTTGCACAGGGCTTATCGTGATGCCAAGAACGCTGCAATCATATTCTTGCGCCAGCCAAAGCGAAGAGCCGCCAACCCCACAACCAACATCCAGCACTCGCATGCCCCGCCTGAGCCCGGCTTGCTCAGCCAACTTTTCAATGAGCTTCTCCTGTGCCTGTGCAACCGGTTCATCTCCTTCCCAGTATCCATGATGGATGTGATCCCCCCACAACGCTCTATAAAAGACGGAGACAACGTCGTAGTGCTCGCGGATATCGTTCGCAGTGCAATGCATTTGCTGCTCGCTGGTTATTGGCTCTTCTTCTCTACGCTGCACCACTTGAGGTGATGGCCAGGCGAATCGACCTTATCCGGTCCCGACCGACAAGTGTAGCCGGAAGACACAGCCCAGGGGTGAATCTTCAGTGAATGCCTCTGACTCTGGGTGTGTAGCTCGTATTTTCCCCATTGGAATCACCTGCTGGGACCTCTAGAATGCGCCCTATCCTTATGGAACTACGGGAAGACACTGTCAGGAGGGGCGGCTTGATCGGTTGTCGGCCACAACCTTCACCACCAATTGGGAAATGGCACCATGACAGATAGACACGAAAGGCAGAGCTCGCATCAAAACGCGGACGGGACCATATCGAACCAGCAGATGGTTGACGAGGCCCTGAGGGCATTTAACGAGCGGCGAACCGAGCAAGGAACCGGCTTTGTACGCGCCAATGCTTTCATACCCGACGTCAGTATGGGTGCGCAAATTGCACTGCCCGGCAGCGTGCACATACCGGCGTGGCAGATGGATCTCTCCGCCCGCCTTATCCAGCCTCCAGTAGTCTTGCCGCCAGTCGAGGTCAACCTTTGTGCGCAGGTCATCCGACCGGGAGCCTGCCCCCCACAAGGCTACAACGCCTGTGGTGCACCCATGAATCCCGGCGACTATTATGGATGCACGGCGCAACAGAGACCCGGATATTATTATGGATGTTCTGCCCAGCCCGGCAGCTACTACAGTTGCGCGGCGCAACCGGCACCCTACTGTCCAGCACCGGGCACATATTACAGCTGTGCTGCTCAGCCCGGTGACTATTATGGTTGCGCGGGTCAAGCGCCTCCCTACGGCCAACCACCAGGCTCCTATTACAGCTGTACGGCTCAGTCCGGTGACAATTATGGTTGCGCGGGGCAAGCGCCTCCCTACGGCCAACCACCAGGCTCCTATTCCGGCTGCGCAGGACGGCCAGGCGGCGGCTCCTACAGTTGCGGATCCAGACCAGGCGACTATCAGCGCTGCGGGTCGCGACCAGGAGGCAATTACAATAGTTGCGGCGCGCAGCCGGGCGGCAATCACGCCTGCGGCGCCCGCCCCGGCGACAATCATAGCTGCGGCGCGCAGCCGGGCGGCAATCACGCCTGCGGCGCCCGCCCCGGCGACAATCATAGCTGCGGCGCGCAGCCTGGCGGCAATCACGCCTGCGGCGCCCGCCCTGGCGACAATCATAGCTGCGGGGCGCAGCCGGGCGGCAATCACGCCTGCGGCGCCCGCCCTGGCGACAATCATAGCTGCGGGGCGCAGCCTGGCAACCGGCCACCAATTTATGCCTGTGTGGCGAGGGTTCCAAACCCGATGCGCCCCCAGCCACCTCACGTATACGCCTGTGTAGCAAGGATGCCCGAGCAGGTGCACCCGCAACCGCCGAACGTTTATGCCTGTGTAGCCAGGATTCCGCACCCTGTTCCGCCCGGGCCTCCGCAATATCATGCCTGCACGGCCCAAATCCATCCCGGTGGCATGATGATGGCGCAGCCAAACCAGTCTTACGCCCACCCAGCGCAAATCCATCCAGGCGGCATGATGATGGCGCAGCCAAACCACTATTACGCCCGCCCAGCTAATATAGGTATGGGCAGCGCGAGGCGCTGGCGCTAGCGAATGACAAGGTTCCCTCAAGATGGGAGGCGGCTTTTTAGCTTCCAAACGTGATCTTCCGGTTCTCGGAGTTGGCCTTGGCTTGCGTTCCGAGATTGCCAGGGAAACGTTCGGGCGGTCTGAATCGATCGATTGGCTCGAGTTCACCCCCGAGAACTATCTAGGGTTCGGTGGCATCACCAGATCCAGATTGGAGGAGGCAGGTACTGCATTTCCTCTCGTCTCGCACGGGGTCAGCCTGTCAATCGGCGGAACTGATCCGCTCGATATGAACTACCTGAAAGCCTTGAAAGCCCTGCTCGATCAGTTTGACGTACCGTGGTGGAGTGATCATCTCTGTTTCACGAGTGCGAACGGACGCTCGACGCACGATCTTCTGCCACTGCCATGGAGCAAGGAAGCGGTTGATCACATCGTCAAACGCGTTCGTACCGTACAGGAGTACATCGGAAGGCCGTTTCTGCTGGAGAACATCTCATTCTATATGACGATGCCTGGCGCCGAGATGACAGAGGCACAATTTTTAGGGGAAATCCTGGAGAAGGCAGACTGCGGACTGTTGTTTGACGTGAACAACGCCTACGTTAACTCGATCAATCATGGTTTTGATCCTGTTGAGTATATGAATCAACTTCCGCTTGAAAGGATCGTGCAAATTCATATAGCTGGACACCTGGTACACTCCCGGAAGATCATCGACACTCACGGGGAAGCGATTGTGGAGCCGGTTTACGAGTTGCTGTCCCAAGTTCTGGGACGTATCAGGGTGAACGCCATCTTACTCGAGCGCGATCAGAACTTTCCACCATTCGAACAGCTCTTGACTGAGCTCGCGACAATTCGCCGGATCGCAGACGAAGCATTGAAGCGCCAGCAAACTGGAGAACCGGGTTCACCAGAAGCAATAACTGTAATCAGCAAATCCAGCTCGAAGAGGAAACGGGCCGCCTCCAAGACAGCGGGCGGCACTAGAAGAGCCATTCCCCTGAAGGAGCTGGAGAGCGCGATCTGCCACCTATTTCTCGATAGGAAGGAGCAGGCCCGCCTCCTTAGCGCCACCAGTGGTAGTGCATCGGCAAAGGAGATCCGGCCCTCCTGGCTCAGGACTCTTATAGATCGACAAGGGGCGGCGACTTACGCCTGGCTTCTAAACTCCAATCAGGAGAGTCTCGTCGGAAATCTCTACCCGGTCTGCCGCAAAGTACTTGGCAAGGGGTGGCACCACGTGGTCAATGATTACTTTCTGCATTTCCCGCCAGGCAATCTCAATTTCCGCAACTTCGCGGAGAATCTACCCGAATTCTTCGCTTTTGCCGGCAATAAGTGGACAGAGCGGTACCCTTTCCTGCCAGCACTGGCCGAGTTCGAATGGGAAAAGGTTCTGGTCACCGATTCATCGACTGAGACTACCGTTACGGAAACAATTCAATTTACCAGTCGCGAGCAGTTAGGTCGGTTTCGCCCGCTGGTCAACCCGGTCCTCTCCTTGCGGCAATTTGCTTATCCGGTGCAAGAGATAGCACAACAAATTAGCAGCACCTGCTGTCCAAAGCTGCAGTTCACTGCCGCGGAGACTTGTCTGGCAATATTTCGCCACCCCTGGTGTAACGAGACTACAGTTTGCAAGCTGAGTCCAACAGGCATGCGACTGATTGCTACCGCTCAGGAGGGAACCCGCTCATACCTGGAGCTCATCGAATCCGAAGGCACAAAGTTTGAAGCACCGGCCTGTGAAAACCCATTCCTGATCATTTTGGAGCTGGTCGACAGCTTCCGGCAACTCGGAATGCTTGTAGGGTCCGAGCCAGTTGTGGTTGAAGATCGCGCAGCGGTCGCTGAGGCTTGATGGGGACACCGTTATGAACCCGACGCACGCAAGCACCGAGTCGAGCGCTCAGCCCGATTCTGAAGCAGATGCCTGGCGTTCATATTACGCAAAGACCAGGCAACAGCCCGCTCATGAAACTTTGCGAATCGCGCTTCAGCTATTCGCCGACGAGGGTGTAGAGCCTGGCTTGGCAGTTGATCTCGGCTGTGGTGAAGGGCGTGATGCGCTCGAGCTCTTGCTGCTGGGCTGGCGAGTTCTGGCTATCGATCGGCAGCCCGCTGCCCTGGAGCTACTCAACAGGCAGGTGCCAGAAACACACAAAGAGCGTCTGACTGCAGTGTGCAGGACCCTGGAGTCGGCTGCCTGGCCGCCGGCGCTGCTGGTAAATGCGGGACTATCTCTCCCATTTTGTCAGCCCAACAGGTTTCCCGCCTTGTGGCGTAGAATTCGCGCCTCGCTTATGCCGGGCGGGCGCTTTGCCGGCCATCTTCTGGGAGAACGAGACGAATGGGCCGGGTCCAGCGGTCTTAGCTATCACACTCGAAGACAGGTTGAGTGGTTGCTGTCCGGGTTGCGAGTCGATTGCTTGCAAGAGGACGAGATGGACCTTGAGCTTACCAACCAGCAGATTAAGCATTGGCACGTCTTTCACATAGTGGCCACCCGCATCTGACCATGATTCAACTTGTTGAAATTACCAAGACTTACAATTCGAGCATGCAGCCGGTCCACGCCTTGCGGGGGATCAGCCTGGTCATACAGCAAGCTGAGTACGTGGCAATTATGGGCTCTTCCGGCTCCGGAAAGTCGACCTTGATGAGTATCATCGGCTGCCTCGACCGCCCAACCTCCGGGCAATATTTGCTCGATGGACAAGAGATCCAATTGCGCACCGAAGAGCAGCTGGCGGCTATCCGCAACGCCAGAATAGGCTTTGTTTTTCAGCAATTTAATCTGCTGCCGAGAATGACCGCTCTCGATAACGTTTTGTTGCCGCTGCTGTATGCCAATCTGCCCGCAGCTGAGGGTCGCACCCGTGCCGAGGCTGTGCTCAAGCTGGTCGGTCTGGGCGACCGAATCCATCACAGGCCGAGCCAGCTCTCCGGTGGTCAGCAACAACGTGTGTCAATCGCCAGGGCGCTGGTGAACAGGCCACAGCTAATTCTAGCGGACGAGCCGACGGGAGCGCTGGACAGCCAGACCTCCGCTGAGATAATGACCCTCTTCCAGGAGCTGCACGCAGACGGAATCTCCGTCATCCTGGTCACCCACGAGGCTGAGATCGCCAGCTACGCCAAACGGATTATCCGCCTGAAGGACGGGGCAATTGTAAGCGACACCGCCAACTCCCCGGGCCGGATTCAGAGATAGGTGCGTTTTAGAGACAATTGGATCTCAAAATGATCTGGGTTAAAATAGGGTTGCAGACCCAATCAGTGCACGAGAGGATTCCTTCGATGGCAGAAACCACCACCAGTTCCCAACCGCTTATTTCCGTTACTGAGACAGCCGCCGAGGAAGTCAAGAAGTTGCTTGCCCAGGAGCCGGACAAGTCCGGTCTGAGACTCGAGGTCCGCGGGGGCGGGTGCTCCGGCATGTCCTACGGGCTGAGCTTCGACAATGTTCAGGAAAAGGACCACATCATAGAGCTCCACGACATCAAGGTTTTTATTGATCCGAAGAGCGCAATCTACCTGAAAGGCACGCTGCTCGACTATCAAGGCGGGCTTGGCGGCAAGGGCTTTACGATTAAGAATCCCCAGGCCAAAGGTACGTGTGGCTGCGGGCAATCATTTACTGTCTAGAAGCGCTACAAGCGAACGCTTGCAACGGTTAGCAGGGTTGCTTAGTGGAGCCACTAGGCAAAATTGCAGCGCCTTGGATTGCGATAAAATAGCCGTTCCAGCCACACAAGGCGGCGGCTGCAAAGGTCTTGGCATGAGCAAGGCAGTCAGTGTCAACAAGATCTATTGGATGGCTGCTTGAGTGAAATTAGAGGCAAAGGAGATTGGACATGACCATCAACCTCAGAGAAGGACATCCCCCATCGCAACTCTTGGCCCTCGCCTTGTCGATATACGTGTCTTGCAACTCCGCTCCAGTGCTGGCGCAAGTGCCCGGTGTACCGACCCAACCGCCCGCAAGCAGCTCCGGCTCCGACAACGTCCTGACCGGCAAGGTACGCACAAACGTTGTTCCCGCGGAGCAACTCCTTGCCCAGGGTAAGTACGCAGAAGCAGAAGAGCTCTTCAGGGAGCTATTGGTTAACAATCCCCAAGACCTGACAGCGACTGTTGGTTTGGGAACGGCACTGGCTAAAGAGTTCAAGCTCGATGGTGCGGATGATCTCTTTGACCGGGTATTGCAGACCGATCCCAACAATGCACTTGCGTTCGCAGGCAAAGCAACGGTGATCTTGAACCGCCTGCAATCATCCTCCGGCTCAATTAGAGCCATGCGGGAGTCTTCGCTCAAGCAAGCCGAGGAGTATGCCAAACGAGCCACCACGTTGGCTCCAGCAGCGGCAGAGCCACATTTCACTCTCGGACAGGTGTTCAAAGAGCAAGGACGAATGGATGAAGCGGCAGGGGAATTTCGCACCGCGACAGGACTCGATCCGCAGCATTCTTACGCCTTCTCGGCTCTGGGCACCATCAAGCTTCAGCAGAACAGTTTGGCTGAAGCCGCAGAGGCATTCAGGAGGGCGATCGATCTAAACTCGGGAAATTCAAGCGCGCACTGTGGGCTGGGCACCACTTATCTCAGGCAGGGACGCCCAGATGACGCCATAAATGAGCTGAATACATCGCTTTATCAATTTCCGAACAGTTGGCCAGCGCGGATGGCTCTCGGCGAGGCATACGAAAAGCAGGGCAACGAGGTAGCTGCCTTGAAGGAATACCAGCTCTCGATCCTGATTAAGCCTGAAAATGCGGAGCCCTACCTGCGCATCGCAGAAATCAGAGGCAACAGAGGCGACCTGGAGCTGGCTCTGGCCGAGCTGAGATCGGGGCTCACTCAGATGCCCTACGACCTTGGTCTGCGCCAGCAGATCGCCGACACCTGCTTGCGGCTGGAGAAGGCAGACGATGCCATAAAGGGCTATCGCACGATTTTGCAAATGGATCCCAAAAACACCCTGGCGGTTAAAGGACTGAGTCAGGCCCTTTATCTGAAGGCGCAGAAGGCTGCGGTGGGAGCGCTGCTTGCCTCCAACGACTACGATGCGGCGCTCAAGACGCTTGATGAAGCCATCAAGCTGAGCCCAGATGATATGGAGCTGAGGCTTGCCCAGGCAAAGTTGATGTCGCTTGCCGGCGGGCACCCTGATCTATCAACAATCGGTGAACCCAAGAGCAATGGTGAGCGAGTGGCCTATGCCCAGGCCTTGATGGCCCAGGGTGAGTTTCAAAAGGCATCTGATCAGATGAGCACTGTAATTAACGGGCTGACCGATCCTAAGCAGACCTTTGCTGTGGCAGACGTTGCCTTGATGATCAAGGACCTGGACAATGCAGAGTTGGCATACAAAAAGGCGCTTGCGCTTTCAGGGGCACCAGATCGTTCGCAGCGCGGTACAGACGAGGTCGTACGGCTGCGAAAGGTTGCGCTGGAGGATGTGAGAGTCGGCGACGAGCTGTCCAAGAAGAAGCAATTGGACGGAGCCGCTGACCGTTATCGTCACGCCATCGCCACCAACCCAAAATTGGCCGATGCCAGACTTGGTTTGGCGCAAACGCTAGAGAAGATGCCGAAAGCATCGGCCAGTGTATTCAGCGAGGCCGCGCAGCAGTACCAGAATTACCTGGCACTGAAAACTGATCTGCCATCCAAGCAATTAGACAGATTCAACTCAGCGATTAAGAAGCTCAAGGATAAGGCAGCAAAGCTAGCTGAGAAGGAGAGCCGCAGCAAGCGTGGCTGACAACGGCTCACCTTCGCGGGGATGCTAACCGCCTCCGGAGGCCGTGACGGACTGTCCCGCCTAATAGTTCAAGAAACACGCGGGGAAGATCGTAATGGAGCAGACGGACCTAAAACCCGAGCAAGAATGGGATGCCGGTGACATGGGATGTGGTGAGCTAATACTTGAGCTCCACCGGAGACTCAAGAATCTTCCGGCGGACCAGGTGCTAAAGCTTACCGCCCATGACCCTGGCGCACCCGAAGACCTGCCGGCCTGGTGTAGGCTGACAGGACACACGCTCTTGCGGTCGGCACACCCAGAGTACTGGATTCAGAAGAGGAGAGGGTGAGTTCAATGTCTCAAAAGTTTTGTGTCAATCTGACCTGTTCCGAAGACAATCCTGACAAGGCAACTGTGGCCTTTGTGGTGGCAAACGCAGCCGTAGCCTCCGAAAAGGAAACGCTGGTTTTCCTCTCGACAGAGGGAGTGCGCCTGGCTACGCCTGGCTACGCCGACTTTATTCATGAAGAAGGCTTTGCCCCGCTCAAGGATCTTATGGCTAGCTTCGCTAACGCCGGTGGGAAGATCTATGTGTGCTCGCCATGCTTCAAGAAGCGGGGACTCGATGAGAATGCGCTGGTTCCTGGCGCCACGATCGTCGGCGGAGTTAAGCTGGTTGAGTTCCTGACCGCAGACGGCGGTTCTCCGTGCGTGACATACTAGGGCCTGGACGGTGACAGTCTCTGACACTTTGCCGACAATCCGGTGACTTCTGGCACCCTAGCAGAAGCCAAGCCGCAAACTACTACTCAAGCTGCAAACATTTTACGTAGAGGATGATCGGCTTGTCGCCAGTGATCGGCTTCCGCTTACTTTAATGGAGAGCACAGGGGTGGGCCGTTGAGTGGACTGGAGTCCACAAGTCGTGCCATTTTTTGATGACATGGCTGAACAATTGGTGAATTCCAGCAATAATGTCTGGCGTTAGCGAACGTTGTAAAGGATTGTATTGAAAAGAAGCAAGGCGGTAAAGCCAAACCCGTGTCACTTTGCTCAGATGGTCAAAATTTCGTCATGCACTTCACAAGTGCGCTCGACCCAAAAATCAATTTCCGGGTTTATATTCAAGAGTAAGCCTCGCGATCGCTAAGCCGGGGACTTAGCTAGCGAGCCAAATGTGGGACCCTGATTAAGGAGCTTACTGCGCAAGCCTTGTTAAACCGGGCGCTGGGTTTGGGTGGATCTTAAGGTGCTGACTGCACTGACCCTATGAGATAAGCGACAGGTCGAGAGTTAGCGTTAAAGCGTTTATTGTGTAGGCTTTGTTAGATAGGCGTTGAATCCATAGCATGTGTCCAGGCGTTGAGATGCGCGGATCGTATCTGATCGGGCGTTAGGCGTACGGGCGAATTTGTTAGTAGATTTGCAAGCGCGTCCTTTATGAGGACGCAGTTATTGTGGTGTCGGTGAGGGCGTTGCATTCAACGCTCTGATAACAGCTGCCCATCGACTTTTTTTGACTTTGGAGATGTTACTTGATTCATGTAGACAATCTTTGGGCCAGTTAGTAACAGGAAGTGAGAAGAAGTTCTCTGTCTCACTCAAGAGGGTTTATGCAAATTTCTAAATTCCTGCCACTATTTTTGTCATGGCAGCTATTGCTACCGCCAACGGTTGCCGCTCAAGTTCTCACCAAATCATCCGCTGGGTCTTCGACCACAACGAGCACCATCACCGGTCAGTCCAGCAAAGTTGGAGGCAATCCAATCAACCTGGATCTCTCGTCAACCCAACGAACTCTGCTGGCAGGTCAGCTTCTGAGTCTGAAGCCGCTCAACATTCAGGTAGGTAAGACGAGTATTACTGTTACTCCTAGTACGCTACTCACGCCGGCGGAGAAACTGGCGGTCTACCAAGTCGCTTCCACTGGAGTTCAAACAATTAAACTCGGAGCCCGTGGTGCTGCTGACGGTGGTTTCTTTATCATTGGGCCAAATTTCAATCAATTCGTAAGTAGTGTTCTAATTCCAAGCAGAGTGATTGCAATTGATAATTCAGCAGTAAACTCTACGGTAACTCTGTCAGGAAACATTACGAATGCGGGCAAGCTGTATGTCTTGTCGACGGATCCCCAGGTCAGTAGCGCAACTATTGGCGCCTCGAACATTTTCAACCGGTCCGGCGGCCTGATCTCTTCAGTTCTTCCGAAAAGTGGGCTCCCTACATTCAGCGGCTCAGCCATTGCCAGCCTGAACCTCAATCTAAATGCGATCAATGACGTCATCAATCAAGGAACGTTTAAGAGCTCAGGCAACCTGACTGTCACTGCTGGTGGAGCGATTGTCAACCAGACAGTCCCAGGCGGCTCACCGGCCACGATGTTGGGTCAATCAATCAGCCTGAGCTCTGGCGCTGGAAGTATCGCGAATAGCGGCGCTATTGTTGCACTCACCGGTAATATCAATGTCAACGCTCAAACTGCAGGCGACTTGCGCATCAATAGCGCTGGCGGCGCATTCCAAGCGCTACAGGGAGCGATCCAGGTCCGTGATTCGAGCTTCACGGACCAAGCCAATCTCACCTTGACCGGCGGCAATTGGCTTTCGAGAGAACTAAATCTTTATTCTGGCAAGGGCAATATTGAGATTAACGTGGACAGCGTCTCGGGGACGGTCAATATGGCTGCCAATGCGGGGCACACGAATGTTGCGTCCGGGGATTTGAAGCTCGGCAATCTAACATTCACTGGAGATCCGACATTCATTAACCCAAACGGCAATATCTTTCTTTCTGGTGATATTTCAGTTTTTGAGTCGCTGGCAATACTGGCGAGTGGAAATGTGGGAGTGAACCCCGACCCTTCCGTGCCGCATCCCACAACAACCAACATAACCGCGCGCAATGATGCGGGAGTCGGGCAGGACATATTGATTGTCGCGGGCGCAAACTTCTTATCAGTCCCAGGTATCATAAGCGGAGCTGGAGGCCTTGGGACCGCGACCGGACCGACAACCATTGGCCAGCCCGGTCCGGGGAGCACCGGTGGCAACATTAGCTTTGGAACAACAATCGTAAACATTAGATCATCAGCCAGCCTAGCCAATCCCCGGCCTACCGCCGGCGGCACTGTCAGACTAATAGCATTTGATAACGGACAGGGAAGTGCCGGTCAGATCTCCTGTCCTAACTGCAATATTACTGCAGCCGGAGCGAGCGGTGGTGCTGATGGTAATGTGATTGTTCTTGCTGGCAACAACAGTTCAGACAGTCTCAATGTTGGCTCTATAACTGGTGCTCGTGTGACTGTTGCAAGTAGTTCTCCAAACTTTACCAGTGGCACTACTATGACGATCGCGGCAAACGGGGCCATTGCCAGCGGGAATGACTTCGCTCCTGCTCCCACTCCTTCAGGCGATGTCACTCTGAGCGGGCCCATTGGCGCAAGCGCTTCTACAACAATTGTGGGGAGAAATGTGTATCTCAGTCATGACATCAACTCTGGCGGTCCATTGGCAATTCTGGCAAGCGAGAACGTGGCAATCGCTCCTGCCAACCCCGACCAGGCACAACCACCCACAATTAACGTAACGGCACAAAGCTTGAACGGTGTCGGGCAGGACATTCTCGTGGTTGGTGGCGCCAATTTTACAACACTACCGGGACAGCCGCCGGGAGCCATAACCATCCAACTGCCTGCCGCTGGGAGCACCGGTGGCAACATTGACTTTGGTGACAAACAGGTTAATTTCAGCTCTGCTGCTTCTATCGGTAGTACAACTCCCATTGCCGGAGGGACAATCCGGCTGGTGGCATTCGATGATGGGCTAGGCAACGCGGGTCAGATCAATTGTCCTAACTGCACCGTTAGCACCACCGGGGCCACCGGCGGAGCGGATGGCAATGTAATCGTTCTTGCCGGCAACAATAGTGCGAACAGTCTCAACATAGGTTCAGTAACTGGAGGCACTGTAACCATCGCCAGTGCATCTCCTAAATTTACAAATGGCTCGACCATGACTATAGCCGATGGAGCCATTACTAGTGGCAATGATTTCCAACCAGCACCAACCGGGTCGGGGGGCGTTACCCTTAATGGTCCTGTCTTCTCGAACGGATCCACAACAATTCTGGCGGGTCAATCCATTACTCTACTCAACACAATCACTGCATTTGGACAATCAGTGAGCATAACGGCTGGTACAGACATAGTAAACGCTATCCCACCAGACATGGCAGTCAATGGTGCGAACATCAATGCCGATGCCGTGACGCTGGAAGCCGGCGGCTCTGTCGGCAGCTCAGCATCACCCGTAACTCTTGTGGCAAATGAAGTGTCGGCAACTGCCGTGGAGGACATCAATGTCACCACGTCAAGCGCGAATGAGAATGCGCCCATCCTGTACGGCGCAATGACAGCCGGCGGCGACGTGATGGTCACCGATAACAGCCAGCAGGGGGTAGTTTTGACAGCCCCCGTGACGGCTGGCGGCCTGGTCAGCGTGACCACGCAAAACACAAATAGCGGCTCCATCACCTCTGGTGCCAGCGCAAATGTAACCGGTTCTGCCGTGACATTCAATGCCGGCAACGGCACCATCAGCCTCGGAGCTAATGTCACTGCAAATCAAGGCGACGTTAATCTCATTTCCGACCGTCTCACTGACCACACCTTAAACGTCAGTTTGGCTTCCGACGTTACGCTAACGGCTAATGGCGCGATCAGCTTTAACTCGTCCGACACCCCGGGTCCGATTAACGTCAACGTTGACCAGGCAACTGGCAGTGGCACCAATAACGGGAACATGTCTGCCTCCAGGGTCATTTTGAACGGGGGCATCAACCCCGTTGTCGCCTTTGCGAACAATATCAATTGCTGTGTCTCCGGGTCTGGCAGTCAGTTCCTCTTTAATGCGAAAGGCAACGCCGGCTTTGGACCGATTACTTCCAGCGGCAACATTACTCTAACAACCGGCGGCAACCTGACGATCTGCGACAATATCACCTCCACTGGAGCAGGCAGCACGGTAAGCCTCAGCGCCGGCGGGAACATCATTGAAAGTTCCGGCACCGTTACTGCCAACGCAAGTCCCAGCTCATTTGTCATTCTGTCTGCCTCTGGCTCGGCTGGCATAGGATCAAGCAGCCAGAACGTAGCCACTGCCGCGTCCGTGCTGGCCGCTGACGCTTTTGCAGGATCTGCATTCATAACCAATCAAAACGATGTCGTTGTGCTTGTTCTTAAGGCTCATAACTTACTTGGCCTCAAGGCCACCGGTAATATCAACATAGACGGTCCAGTTGGAGCGGGCAGTTTGATTGGCATCGAAAGCGGAACCGCGTCTTCCAACTTTGTCAAGATCGAACCAAACGAATCGGTTATCGGCTCTGGAGTATCCATCATTACCCAGAACCTGATTAATCATGGTGATATAAAGAGCACGTTTTTTGGCGTTATCGTGTCTTCTCACGGCAGTACCGATTTAACCATTACCGATGGTGGTCAGCTATTCCCTGCTGCAGGCACTGATGTTAAGTTCACAAGCTCTACCGGCAACATTTTCGTCAACGGTAACATCACCGTCACTGGTGGCGATCTTATTTTCGCCAGTCCGCCACCCAGCACCCCACTTAATGTCTCCCTTGCTGGTGGTGTTAAGGTTTTAGACCCAGGTTATAGCATCAAACTCAATCCAGCCTCCGACCCAGCCGGCACTATCACCGTAAACTCTGCTGGCAACAAGAGCGGTACGTTATCGGCCTCGGCCATCGAGTTTAACGGCAATAGCGGGGGCCCCTCTCCGGGCACGGTCACCGTTTATCTTGACACAATCGACGGCATTGCAAACGCCACCGGCACATCGGTACTCATAAATACGAATACGTCACTTACGACCGGCACTGTTTCATCCCTGGGCGGGGTCACGCTTACCATTGGCGGGGACATTTCTCAGGCTCAGGGCGGCCTCATCAGCAGTGCCGGCACCACCACAGTTGTGGCAGGCGGGGCCATAGGTACGGCAAGTACGCCGGTGGCTGTGCAGGCTGCTGCCGTGACCGTAGCAGCGGGAAGCAGTGGCTACTTGAGCACCCAGAGCAATAGCGCAGCCACTGCCATTGAATACCAGGCTATGACCGCTGCCGGTAACTTGCAGCTCTCCGACACAAGCCAGCATGGGGTGCTTTTGACAGCTTCGGTCACGGCCCAGAATATCCACGTGTCGGCCGTTTCGCTCTCCCAAATCCCCAATCTGCTCTTCCCAGCTCTGTCGGCTACAGGCTCGCCCAGCAACGGCGGCGGCAACGTCTCATTGGTTACCGTTGAAAATATCGGCAACTCCGATACGCCAGTAACTGTTGGGGCCGCCAGCGTGACAGCGGCCGCGGGAGGAAGTGGCTTCTTAAACACCCAGAGCAATAGCGCAGCCACTGCGATTGAATATCAAGCAATGACCGTTGCAGGTAGCTTGCAGCTAAGCGATAGCAGCCAGCATGGAGTCCTTTTAACCGCTCCCGTAACTGCTCACAATATCAATCTGGTAGCCACATCGTTGTCCCAGGTCCCGGGTTTGCTCTTCCCGGCGCTATCCGCTACCAGCTTGCCTGTGAATGGTGGTGCTGGTACTGTCTCCGTTACCGCAATTGAAGATATTGGCACCTCCGCCACACCGGTGACGGTCGCCGCTGGCGTCGTATCTGCGTCGGCAGGGGGAAATAATTACTTGGGAACCAAGAGTAATAGTGCAGCCACAGCTATTGAATTTGTAGCGATAACTGCTGGCGCTACCTTACGTGTCGTGGACACCAGCACCGCTGGCGTCCAACTCACTGGACCGGTAGTTTGCGCCAACTGCTCCCTGTCCACAACCGGCGTCCTGACCCAGGCCTCCACCATTACTACTGCCATATCCTCCACCGGCACCAGCTCGCTCATCGCCCTCGCCATTGGCGGACCGCAGTCACCCGTAACCCTGAAGGCAAGCTCGGTCTCCGCCACAGCTGTCGAGGACATATACCTCGGCACCCAGAGCCAGTCTGCATCTACAGCTATTGAGTACCACGCCATGTCCGCTGGCGGCACGTTGAGTGTTGTGGATACTAGCTCATCAGGTGTCAACATTACTGCCACCATGAGCGGTCACGATGTCTT
>Ga0066388_100000585_pt1 | contig 17763 bp, 14 predicted proteins | sample PanSoiMetaGPlot6_FD_64539 | JGI IMG/M metagenome (GOLD analysis project Ga0066388, IMG submission 64539) | Tropical forest soil microbial communities from Panama analyzed to predict greenhouse gas emissions - Panama Soil - Plot 6 (Hybrid Assembly) | ecosystem: Environmental > Terrestrial >... | reverse complement strand
ACGCTTCGTGTTGCCGATCGGCGGCAATAATCCTTGGCGGGCGCGCCTTCGCGAAGCGGGCGCATGAACTCAGCCATCATTCAGACCGCAAGCATGGGACCTGGGGCTCAAGCCAACGGAGCATTTCATGGACGTCGTAACGTTGCCGTCGCGAGCCCAAGAGGTCCTGGCGCCGCCGTTAGTGCCTGAACGCAAATCGCTCACGGTCTGTATTTTTTGCGGCGCCGCTGCCGGAAAGCGAAAAAAGTTTGAAGAACAAACGCGAGCGGCGGTACGTGTGCTGGTGTCGCAAGGCCACAGCATCGTCTATGGCGGCGCGAAAAACGGGTTGATGGGCGTCATGGCTGACGAAGCGATCAGGCTGGGCGGGTCCGTCATCGGGGTCATTCCGGCGCTGCTCGTCGACAAGGAATTGATCCACAAGGGCTTGAACAAGATCCACGTCGTGACATCAATGCACGAGCGCAAAAAGAAAATGTCAGACCTTGCGGATGCCTTTCTCGCGCTGCCGGGAGGTGCCGGCACGTTCGAGGAAATCCTTGAACAATGGACGTGGACCCAGCTCGGCATCCATGCCAAGCCATGTGGCGTACTTGACGTCGATGGCTACTTTGCACCGCTGCGGATGATGGTCGACCGGATGGTCGAAGAAGAATTCCTGCACGAACGTCATAAGGGATCGCTCATTTTCGGCTCGACCATCGAGGAAGTTCTGTCAGGCCTGCAGGATTTTCACGTGCCGCAAGCAAAATATTGATTGGACATTGGCGCGGCTGGCGCGCGCCGGCCGGCGACCCGTTATGCTATCCCCTGGCGATTGGGCGGATTTGAGCGCCCGCGCCGCCGGGGAGAGCGCCGAATGCTGAGCGTTGAGAGGCCAGCCGACCTTATTGACTATGCCGGTAAGAAACTCGGCACCAGCGACTGGGTCCTGATCGACCAGGCAATGATCGACGCGTTTGCCGAGGCAACGGGCGACAAAAGCTGGTTTCATGTCGATCCGGAACGTGCCAAGCGTGAGATGCCGGGCGGGCGTACGATTGCGCACGGTTTTCTGACGCTCTCGCTCGTCGCGCACTTGTCTTCAACAATATACGAGATCCGCCGGCGCCGTCGCGGCGTCAACTACGGCATGAATCGCCTCCGCTTCACCGCCCCGGTCCCCGCCGGATCCCGGGTCCGGCTGCACGAGACCCTGAAGGCGGCAGAAGCCATCGAAGGCGGCGTCCGCCTGACGATGGATTGCACGATCGAGCTCGAGGGCGAAGAGCGGCCTGCGATGCTTGCCGAAATGATCGTGCTGGCGCTGGAGTGATCGGGCGGCGCTGACTTGCCGCGTGTGCGACGCGCCTCTAGTGTTCCAATTGCCGGGTCGGCGTGATTTTGCGGCACTTTAAGAAAAATCTACGAGGAGGAAACATGGGTTCCGGGGTTGCCGCCGTGAGCCACGCCATCATCGTGCTGCCGGCCGCACTGCTGACCGTAGCTGCCTTGCTGTCGGGAGCGCTACCGGCGCGCGCAGCCGACAAGCCGCCGCTCGTGCTCGCGAAGTCGGGGTACCTTTACGCTGGCGGGCAGATCGACGACGCGGCCGAAGGCCACCCAATGGTTGGGCACCTGTACGCCGAGTTCATGATCCCAGCCAAGGTGACGCACCCCTACCCTATCGTCATGGTCCCGGGCGGCAGCCAGACCGGGACCAACTTCACCGGCACAATCGCGGGCGACGAAGGGTGGGCGCAATATTTTGCGCGGCGCGGCTATGCGGTCTACGTGGTGGATCAAGTGGCCCGCGGCCGTTCCGCCTATTGGGCGCAGGTCTATGGCCCGCTGGCGCCCGCCAACCCGACATTCATGGAGCAGCGCTTCATCGCACCGGAGCGGTTCAGGCTCTGGCCACAGGCGCATCTGCATTCGCAGTTTCCGGGAGCCGGAACGCCGGGCGACCCCTATTTTCTGGCTTTTATGGCGACGCAATTTCCCTCGCTCGCCGATTTCGGCGTGCAGCAGAAGATCAACACCGGCGCGCTGGTGGCGTTGCTCGACAAGCTCGGCCCCGTGATCCTGCTAACCCATTCCCAGTCGGGCGCCTTCGGTTGGCCCGTCGCAGATCAGCGGCCCAGCCTGGTGAAGGCAATCGTTGCGATCGAGCCAAGCGGCCCACCGATGCACGATATCGCTTTCGGACCCGCGCCCGACTGGTTCAAGGACGTCGAGCGCACCAAAGTCTCGGGGCTGGGCGATGTTGTGCTGACCTACGATCCGCCGCTCGCGCCGGGTGCTGCGCTTGACGTGGTGCGCCAGGATCAGCCCGATAAGCCTGACTTCGTGCGCTGCTGGGCGCAAAAAGCCCCCGCCCGCCAATTGCCGAATCTGCGCAAGATCCCCGTGCTGATCGTTACCGCGGAAGCGTCCTATCATGCACCCTACGATCACTGCACGGCGGCTTGGCTGAAAGACGCTGGCGTGCGCAATACGATGATCCGTTTGGCGGACGTCGGGGTCCACGGCAACGGCCACATGATGATGGTTGAGAAGAACAGCGACGCGATCGCCGCTGTAATCGCCAACTGGCTCGCAACCAACGTTCCCGCGAAGGAGCGTCAGTCGCAGGCGCGTTGAGACGGAGTTGGCGCGTTCGCCGCGCGCTACTCCGCGGCCTGCCGCCAGGGCGCGTCGTGTGCCTTCGGCTTCACCTTCAGACGCAATTCGGTGATTTCCTCGCGCTCCCGCTCGCTGTTGCGGAACAGCTGATCGAGCCCCGCCAGATACTGCGGTGGGCAATGAATCGACTGCGCCCCGTACCAGGCCGCCGCCTGCATTGTGAAGGCCGGATCGACCAGGTGCGGGCGCGCAAGCGCGACCAGATCGGCGCGCCCGGCCGCCACGATGGTGTTGACCTGATCGGCGCTGGTGATGGCGCCGACGCACATGGTCGCAAGCCCTCCCTCGTTGCGAATCTGATCGGCAAACGGCGTTTGATACATGCGCCCATAGACCGGATTGGCGTCCGGCGTGGTCTGGCCGGTCGACACGTCGATCAGATCGCAGCCCGCCTCCGCGAACATGCGCGCCACGACCACCGCGTCGTCGCCGGTCAGGCCGCCATCGACCCAGTCGGTGGCCGAGATGCGCACCGACATCGGCTTCTCGTCCGGCCACGCCGCGCGCATCGCGCGAAAGACCTCGAGCGGAAAGCGCATCCGGTTGGCGAGCGGCCCCCCATAGGCATCGGTGCGTTTGTTGGTGAGCGGCGAGATGAAGCTCGCCAGCAAGTAGCCGTGGGCGGCGTGCAACTCCACCATGTCGAAGCCGGCGCGCAGGCCGCGCTTGGTCGCCGCCACGTAGTCCGCCACAATCTCATCCATGTCGGCGCGCGTCATTTCGCGCGGCACCTGGCTCTGTGGAAAGTATGGAATTGGCGACGGCGCGACGATCGGCCAGGCGCCTTGTTCGAGCGGCTCGTCAATTCCTTCCCACATCAGCTTGGTCGCACCTTTGCGGCCCGCATGACCGAGTTGCAGGCAGAACTTGGCACGCGAATTGGCGTGCACGAAGTCGACGATGCGTTTCCAGGCCGCCTCGTGAGCATCGGAATACATGCCCGCGCAGCCGTGTGAGATGCGCGCGTCGCGCGACACGTCGGTCATTTCGGTAAACAGCAGCCCGGCGCCGCCGATCGCGCGCGCACCGTAATGCACGAGATGCCAATCGCCCGGCATGCCGTCGGCCGCCGAATACTGGCACATCGGGGATACAACAACGCGGTTGTTGATGGTCATGCCGCGCAAGCGAAACGGCTGGAACATTGGCGCCGTCGGAGTAGTGACATCAACGTCGAAGCCCTGGCTGCGCGCCTCGCGGGCGGCGACCCGGTCGATCTCGTCGACAAATTCTGGCGCGCGCAAGCGAAGGTTGTCGTACGTGATCGCCTTCGAGCGGGTCATCAGGCCGAACGCGAAGCGCGAAGGGTCCATGTGCCAGAACCGGTCGATATGCTCGAACCAGACCAGCGACACGTCGGCAGCGTGCTGCGTCTTCTCAACCTCCTCCCGGCGCGTCGTCTCGAAATGCGCGAGCGCCTTGGCAACGTCGCGACCACCGACGGCCCGAAATGAATCAAACAGCGCGCCGGCATCCTCCATCGCAAGTTTGGTGCCCGATCCGATTGAGAAATGCGCCGTCGCCTTGGCGTCGCCCATCAGGACGATGTTGTCCTTGACCCAACGCTCGTTCGACACGCGTGGGAAATTGCGCCAGAGCGAACGATTGAGCAGCAGGCGGTGTCCCTGCAATTCCTTGGCGAATACGCCCTCGAGCAGCTGCGCGGATTGTGCTTCGTCGAGCTTGTCGAGGCCAGCCCTGTGGAACGTGTCCGGCTGCACCTCCATGATCCACGTGGAGCGGTTGGGTTCGTACTGATAGCAGTGCGCGATGAAGATGCCGTACTCGGTTTCCCGGAAGAAAAACGAAAAGGCGTCGAATGAGCGCGTCGATCCCATCCACGCAAACTTGTTGGGTCGAAAATCGATCTTGGACCCGAAATGGTCCTGGTAGCGCGCCCGGATCGCGCTGTTGGCGCCGTCGGCCGCGACAATCAGATCGGCGTCGCGGTGCTCGCCGAGATCGGACGGGACCTCGGTTTCGAAACGAAGTTCAACCCCCAGTCCATGGGCGCGCGCCTGCAACAGCTTGAGCAGCGTCATCCGCGAGCAGCCGCAGAAACCATTGCCTCCGACACGCTGCACCAGATCCTTGAAGTGAATTTCGATGTCGTCCCAATAGGCGAAGTTGTCGGTGATGGCGCGATAGCTCTCGCGATCATATCGTTCGAGGGTCGACAGCGTTTCCGCCGAAAAAACGACGCCGAAGCCAAACGTGTCGTCGGCACGATTGCGCTCGAAGACCGTGATGCGGGTGTCCGGCCAGGCATGCTTCATCAGGATTGCAAAATAGAGTCCGGCCGGGCCGCCGCCGACGACGTGGATCTTCATGACATGCCTCCGCTGGCCGCGCGCCCTTGCCACGCGCAAGGACGCATCCCCGGATGCTTTCAGCCAACCTTTCTGAATATTTTAAGCTTAAAGTATTTCGGATACAATGGCCCCGCTCCTTGAAGTGAAAAAACTTTAAACTTAAAGTATTTCCGGGTCGCAGAGGCGTGACAGAATTGGCAGCGCTAACAGGTCATCATGCCTTGGTCACGGGCGGCGGTCGAGGCATCGGTCGGGCGACGGCGCGCGCGCTCACCCAGGCCGGCGCCGCCGTGACGATCATCGGCCGCACCGAGGCGAGCCTGAAGGACGCGGTCGCGCGCGGCGATGCCGGGGGCTACGCGCTCGCCGACGTGACCGACGCGCAATCGATCAATCGTGCGATCGCGGGTGCCGGCACGGCGCGCGGCCCGGTCAGCATCCTGGTGGCGAACGCCGGCGGCGCCGCCAGCGCGCCGTTCGGCAAATCAAGTCCGGACCTGTTCCGCAGCATGTTCGAGCTCAACACCATCGGCGCTGTGCACGCGATCCAGGCGGTGCTTGGCGACATGATCGCGCGTGGGTTCGGTCGGATCGTCGCGATCGCTTCAACCGCCGGGCTCAAGGGATACGGCTACGTCTCCGCGTATTGCGCCGCCAAACATGCGGTCGTCGGCCTGGTGCGCGCGCTCGCCGCGGAAACCACCAGGACGGGCGTCACCGTCAACGCCGTATGTCCGGGATACACCGACACCGAGCTCGTCGACGAGAGCCTGCAACGGATCGTGCAGGCGACCGGGCGCTCGCGCGAGGACGCGCTCGCCGGATTGCTCAAGGGCAGTCCGCTCGGGCGCCTGATCAAGCCCGAGGAAGTCGCGGCCGCCGTTCTGTTCCTGTGCCTGCCCGAAGCCGCCGGCATCACCGGCGCAGCGTTGCCGATTTCCGGGGGAGAGATTTGACGTGATGGAAGACACCGCAGCGGTTCCGCTGGACGCCGAAACCAAGGTCGCCGAACGCCCCGGCGACCACCACTCTGAACTGCGCTTGTGGCTGCGGCTGCTGACCTGCACCAACATGATCGAGGGCGAGATCCGCCGCCGTCTGCGCGACGCATTTCATGTCACGCTGCCCCGCTTCGATCTGATGGCCCAGCTCGACAAGAATCCGGGCGGCATGACGCTCGGCGAGTTGTCGTCGCGGATGATGGTCTCGAACGGGAACGTCACCGGCTTGGTCGAGCGGTTGTTGGCGCAAGGCCTGCTCGACCGTCGACCGTCGCCGAACGATCGCCGTGCGCAATTGGTGAGCCTCAGCGGCGAAGGCCGGCGCGTGTTCCGGGCGATGGCGCGCACCCACGAGAACTGGATCGCCGAGATTTTCGCCGGGCTCAATCCGGGCGACATCGACGACATGATGCGGCTTTTGGGCAAGGCGAAGGCGTCGACCGCGAGGATGGTCGCCGGCAAGGATGCATCATGATCGCCGCCAACCCGGTCAGTTTACCGCTGCCGACCTACAAGGCGACGCATGTGCGCTTTGAGGTCGATCGCAAAGTGGCAACGTTGACGCTCGACCGCCCGGACAAGAAGAATCCGCTGACGTTTGAGAGCTACGCCGAAATTGTCGGCATTTTCCGCGCAGCGGCGCACGACAAGGACGTCAAGGCGATCGTCGTAACCGGCGCCGGCGGCAATTTCTCCTCCGGTGGCGACGTGTTCGAAATCATCGGGCCGCTGATCGCGATGACGACCGCGGAGCTGCTCCAATTCACCACCATGACTGGCAACGTGGTCAAGGCGATGCGCGGATGCCCGCAGCCGATCATCGCCGCAATCGACGGGGTGTGCGCCGGCGCCGGGGCGATCATCGCCATGGCGTCCGACCTGCGAATCGGCACTCCGAGCGCCAAGGTCGCATTCCTGTTCAATCGGGTCGGGCTAGCCGGCTGCGACATGGGGGCGTGCGCGATCCTGCCGCGCATCATCGGACAGGGGCGCGCGGCGGAACTTCTGTTCACCGGCCGCGTGCTCGGCGGCGAGGAAGCGCACCGTTGGGGATTCTTCAACCGGCTCGCGGCGCCGGACGCGGTGCTCTCCGACGCGCGGACGCTTGCGGCAGAGATCGCCGCCGGTCCGACATTCGCCAACGGCATGACCAAGCGCATGCTGGAGATGGAATGGGCGATGTCGGTCGAAAGCGCGGTCGACGCCGAGGCGGTGGCGCAGGCGCTGTGCATGAAGACCGAGGACTTTGCGCGCGCCTATCACGCCTTCGCCGCCAAGCAGAAACCGGTGTTCGAGGGCAATTGACATGCTCGGCGACACTCTCGACTGGCCCTGGTTCACCGACGATCACCGCCGCTATGCGGCAAGGCTCATGCGCTGGGCGGGGCAGAACCTCGCTAATCTGCCGCATGACGACGTCGATGAGGCCTGCCGTACCCGCGTCCGCCTGCTCGGAGGGGCGGGCTTCCTCAAGGCGGCCGTGCCCAGCCCTTATGGCGGGCTCACCGAGGCCCTCGACGTGCGCACGCTCTGTTTGAGCCGCGAGATTCTCGGCTACCACGATGGACTCGCGGATTTCGCCTTCGCGATGCAGGGACTGGGGACCGGTGCCATCACGCTGTTCGGATCGCAAGCGCTCAAGGAGCGCTACCTGCGCGCGGTCGCGGCGGGGACGGCGATCGCCGCATTCGCACTCTCCGAGCCGGAAGCGGGTTCCGATGTCGCGGCGCTCGCGATGACCGCGCGCCCTGACGGCAACGATCACGTGCGGCTCGACGGCCACAAGACCTTCATTTCGAATGGCGGGATCGCGGATTTCTACGTGGTGTTTGCGCGCACCGGCGAGGGTGCCGGAGCCAAGGGATTGTCCGCGTTCGTGGTTGATGCCGATACGCCCGGCTTCTCGATCGCCGAGCGCATCGAGGTGATTGCGCCGCACCCGCTCGCGACCCTCGCATTCGAGGGCGCGCGGGTGCCGGTGGAGAACCGCCTGGCTCAGCCGGGCGAAGGCTTCAAGGTCGCGATGGCGACGCTCGATATCTTCCGCTCGACCGTGGGCGCGGCGGCGCTTGGCTTTGCCCGCCGGGCCCTCGCCGAAACCGTAGCGCGCGCCACGACCCGAAAGTTGTTCGGTGCGCCGCTTGCGGAGCTGCAGCTGTCGCAGGCCGCCATCGCCGACAGTGCCACCGAGGTCGATGCCGCGGCGCTGCTGGTCTACCGCGCGGCCTGGACCAAGGACACCGGTGCGGGCCGGGTCACGCGCGAGGCCGCGATGGCCAAGATGTTCGCAACCGAAGCGGCCCAACGCGTGATCGATCGCGCGGTGCAGATGTTCGGCGGACTGGGCGTGACCAAGGGCGTGAAGGTCGAGGAGCTCTATCGCGAGATCCGCGCGCTGCGGATCTACGAGGGCGCGACCGAGGTACAGAAGCTTGTGATCGCCCGCGAAACGCTTAAACAACATTCGGCCAAATCGTCGGTGTTAGCCGCGGAATAATTCTGGAGCCTGCCATGACCAGATCCGGCCATGTGGACAGTTTCACCCGCGACCATCTTCCGCCACGGGAGGAGATGCCTGACTTTCGTTTCGCCCAGGCGGACTTGAACTATCCGGAACGGCTCAACTGCGTCGCCGAATTGCTCGATCGTTGGGTCGCGGTGGGCAAAGGCGATCAGCCCTGTCTGATCACGCCGGGCGAGACGCTGACCTACGCGAGCCTGCAGGAACGGGTCAACCGCTTGGCCAACGTGCTCACGCGCGATCTCGGGCTGGCGACGGGCAACCGGGTCCTGCTGCGCGGGCCCAACAACGCCATGATGGCGACAGCCTGGCTCGCCGTTATCAAGGCGGGCGGGGTCACGGTCGCAACCATGCCGCTGCTGCGCGCCAAGGAACTCGCCTACCCGATCCGCAAGGCGAAGATCGCGCTGGCGCTGTGCGACGCTCGTCTTAGCGAAGACCTGGAAAAGGCCAAGGAACAATCGAGCGATCTCGAACGGATCGCCTACTGGGGCGGCGATCGCGCCGACGATCTGACCAAGCTGATGTCCAAGCCCGGCTACGAGCGCTTCGAGGCAGCCGACACCGCGGCCGACGACGTCTGCCTGATCGCGTTCACGTCCGGCACAACCGGCGAACCGAAAGGCACGATGCACTTTCACCGCGACATGCTCGCCACCTGCGACACTTACGGCCGCAACGTGCTGCGGCCGGTGGCGTCGGACCGCTTCATCGGGTCGGCGCCGCTCGCTTTCACGTATGGGCTCGGCGGTCATTTGCTGTTTCCGATGCGCGCCGGCGCCTCGTCGATCCTGATCGAACGCGCTACGCCCGATGAGTTGTTCGGCGCCGTCGCTGCCTATCGCGCCACGATCTGTTTCACCGCGCCGACCGCCTATCGGGTGATCCTGCCGAAGCTCGCGTCGCACAATATCTCCTCGTTGAAGAAATGCGTGTCGGCTGGCGAGACCTTGCCGAAGGCGACATTCGAAGCCTGGCACAAGGCAACGGGACTGCGGATCATGGACGGCCTCGGCTCGACCGAGATGCTGCATATTTTCATCGGGTCGGCGGACGACGAGGCAAATGCGGGAGCCACCGGACGCGTCGTTCCCGGCTACGAGGCACGTGTTGTCGACGACGCCGGCCGCGAGCTGCCCCCGGGCACCGTCGGCCGTCTTGCGGTGCGCGGACCCACCGGCTGCCGCTATCTCGCTGACGCGCGCCAGCGCAAGTATGTCGAGAGCGGCTGGAACATGCCGGGCGACACCTACATGATGGATACCGCCGGCTACTTCTATTATCAGGCCCGCTCGGACGACATGATCATCTCGGCCGGCTACAACATCGCCGGACCGGAAGTCGAAGCGGCCCTGCTCACCCACCCTGCGGTCGCCGAGTGCGGCGTTGTCGGCGCGCCCGATCAGGACCGCGGCATGATCGTGAAGGCCTACGTGGTGCTGCGGCCGGATCGCACGGGCGACGCTGCTCTGACCAAACTCTTGCAGGACTACGTGAAGGAGCAGATCGCGCCGTTCAAGTACCCGCGCGCGATCGAATACGTCACCGAACTCCCGAAGACGCCGACCGGCAAGCTGCAGCGCTTCGAGCTCCGTCGCATGGCTGCAGCCTCAGCCGGTCAGAAACTCGCCTCGTAATCCAATCCAGCTGGAACTGCCCATGTCCGATCAGCAAACCAAGTCGCGCCCCAGCGCTACGGCTCTGTTGCCTGCAGGCTGGCCTGCCCCCAAGGGTTACGCCAACGGCATCAAGGCGCGGGGTGAGCTCGTTTTTGTTGCTGGTCAGATCGGCTGGGACACGCACGGCCGGTTTGCTCCCGGCTTTGTGGCGCAGGTGCGCAAAGCGCTGCAAAACATCGTCGCGGTGCTGGCCACCGCCGGTGCCGCGCCCGAGCACGTCGTGCGGCTGACCTGGTACGTGATCGATATGGCGGAGTACCGTGCATCGTTGGCGGCGCTTGGCGTCGCCTACCGCGACGTCATGGGCCGCAACTTCCCGACCATGACCTTGGTCGAGGTGAAATCGTTGGCCGAGCCCGAGGCGCTGGTCGAAATCGAAGCGACCGCCGTGGTGCCCGATTGAGCAGGCCTACCCGTCACGCGGCTCCCGCGCGATTGCGCTGGCGCAGCATCGCCTTGAACTCGCGCAGATCGATCGTGCCCGGCGCACCGACGGCGTTCGCTGCCATAACGCGAGTTTCTGCGCGTTGAAGCTTCTGGGTCGCGGTCACCGGCAGCGCGTCGACGAACGCCACGTAACCGGGCACCTTGAAGTAGGCAAGCTTTTCCGCGCAGGCGCCGGCGATATCGCGCGCAAGCGCGCCCGCATGCTCCGCGTCCGGCGGCGGCGTGCGCAATTTGATCAGCGCGAGCACCTCTTCGCCGCGAATATCGTCCGGCACCGGAGCGACCGCGGCGCCGGCGACCGCCGCGAGGGTCTCGAGCACGCCCTCGACTTCGATCACGGCGATGTTCTCGCCGCTGCGCCGTACGATGTTTTTCTTGCGGTCGACGAAGAACAGAGACTCGCCGTCGCTGCGCACCACGTCGCCGGTGTGGAACCAGTCGCCGGCCCAAGCCTCGCGGGTGGCCGCCTCGTCCTTGAGATAGCCGGAGAAGAAGCCGCGCCGCGGATCCGCGCCGCGCGTGCGAACCAGGAACTCGCCGGGCTGACCGGGCGTCACGTCGGCCCCGTGGTCGCCGACGATCCGATACTCCATGGTCGCCGTTGGCCGCCCCATGCAGCGCTGCCCGATGTGGCGGGGGCCTTGCGCGGTCGACGTCACGCCGCCGCCGCCGGTTTCCGTCATCGCCCAGCCCTCGATCAGCGGAAAGCCGAAGCGGCGCTCGAACACCTCGTGGTGGCGCGCATCAACGCCCGATCCGAAGCCGAACTTCAACCGGTGCCCGCGCTCGGCTGGCTCCTCGTCAAGCTTGAGCAGAACCGCCGGCATGACGCCGAGATAGTGAACGATGGTCGCGCGCGAATCCGCGACCGAGCGCCACCAGCGGCGCGCGTGGAAGCGATCGAGCGGGACGATCGCGCCGCCGTTGAGGATCATCGCAACCGTCGAGCAGGCGAGCGCGTTCATATGGAACATCGGCAGCGGCGTCAGCAAAATCTCGACACCGTCCTGCAGCGTGGCCATGCCGCCCTGCGACACATACCAGCGGCCGACGCCGAGGAAGTACGCATTGGAGAGGATGCAACACTTCGGCCGACCGGTCGTGCCCGACGTGAACAGGAACGCGCAGGCATCATCCGCCGCCGGTGCGCCAGCCTCGGGCGCGCGCGCGCAACGCGGTGGCGGCTCCCCGGGCGCAACGACGGGGAGCGTCGGGCCGGCGGCGTGGATCAACCGGTGATACTCCGGCAGCGCGATCGCGCAGGACGGCTCCACGACGCTGAACTGGTAAGCCAGATCCGCGGCCTGCAGCTCGGGATTGAGCGGATGTATCACAACCCCCAGGCTGTTGAGCGCGAGCCAGGTCCAGAAGAATTCCGGCCGGTTCTCCAGGAGCAAGGCGACCCGCGACCCGCGCCCGTAGCCAGCGGCCGCGAAAGCCTGCCGGATGATGCCGAGCCGGCGCAGCACGTCCCCATAGGCGTGCGAAAATCCGTCCGGCGCGTAAGCGAGTTCCGCAGACGCGGGCGCAATCAGAAAGGGAGCCCCCGGCGCCGTCCGGGCGCGCGCCACGAAGGCATCCGCCGGAGAGATCGCCGCGTTCGTTGCTGTCGTCATGCCCTTGACCCACCGCGATGCGTGCTTCTTATCGTGAACCTGTCCGCCCGAGCAACAACGATCGAACCTGGAACCACGTTATGAGCGTACCTATTCATCCGCTGCTAGGGCCCAACAAACTCAAGCTCGGCGTGTTCTCCCTCAACGCCGACGGCGGGCTTACGCTCACGCGCGTGCCGGAGCGTTGGCCGGCGGTGTGGAGCGAAATCGTCGAAGTCGCCCAGATGGCGGACCGCGCCGGCATTGAATTTCTGCTGCCGATCGCGCGCTGGAAAGGTTTTGGCGGTGAGATGAACAGCCGCGAGTGGTCGTTCGAGACCCTGACATTCGCGACGGCGCTCGCGGCTGCAACCACCCGCACCGGCGTGTTTGCAACCGTGCACGTGCCGATGGTGCACCCCGTGTTCGCCGCAAAGGCCCTGGCGACGCTCGATCACACCTCGAACGGACGCGCCGGACTAAACATCGTGTGCGGATGGAATCCGGAGGAATTCGCCATGTTCGGGCTGGAGCTGATCGAGGATCGCTACGCCCAGGGACTTGAATGGTTCGAGATCATCGCACGCATCTACACCGCCGACGCGCCGTTCGATTACAACGGCAAGTTCTATCAACTCAAGAATGTCTCCGGCCGGCCGCGGCCGCTGCAGATCCCGCGTCCAATCACGCTCAATGCGGCGTTCTCGCCGCCCGGTCGGGAGTTTGCTGCCAAGGCGGCGGATTTTCTGTTCACGGCGTTCGTCGACATCGACAAGGGCCGCGAGCACATCGAGGACATGAAGCAACGAGCGGAGAAGCAAGGCCGCACGCTCGGCGTCTGCACCACGTGCCACGTCGTGTGCCGTCCGACGCGGGCCGAAGCCGAGGATTACTACCAGCACTACGCCGTCACGATGGCCGATAACGCGAGCGTTGACCATTACATGGGACAGAAGCAGAAGTTCTCCGGCTCGCATGAGGAGGAAGCTTATCGGCTGCACCGCAAGCGCTTCGCGGGCGGCGCCGGTACCTATCCGTTGATTGGAACGCCGGCGCATATCGCAGACGAACTGATCAGAATCAGCCAGGCCGGGTTTGCCGGTGCTACCGTCTCGTTCGTCAACTTCAAGAACGAGTTGCCGTACTTCATCGAGAACGTGCTGCCGCTGCTGCGCAAGGCAGGAGTGCGCGCATCATGAGACTAGGGGTGGCGTCATCGATGAGCGACTGACGCCGCTTTCGGGCGATGAGCGGACAACAAATGCTCGCGACGAGCGTTTCCGCTTTTGAGATTTCAGATCTCGCCTCCTATTCACCAGCAGCCATCCCCGATAAAAAGGCGTTCTCCATGCGGGCGTGAGGCGGGCGGAGCCGTTTTTACGGGAGGTTGGCATTGACAGAGGTTTTGGTTGTGGGCGCTGGTCCCGTTGGTTTGACGTTAGCGGCAGAACTTGTCCGGCACGGCACTCGGTGCCGCATTATCGATAAGCTGCCGAAGCCATCACCTTACTGCCGCGCAATCGGTATCACCCCGCGCACTCTCGAAGTATGGGAGGACATGGGGATCGCTCGACGCATGATAGATGCCGGTATCTGGATTACGGGACTGCGGTCAATCATCTATCCCCATGCGCCGAAGGATGAGCTGATAGAGCTTAACGATCTCCCATATTCGGAGCTTGGCCTCCCTCAATTCGAAACCGAGCGATTGCTGACCCAGCACCTCCACAAATTCGGTCTCGATGTTGAACGCGCCGTGACACTTACGTCTCTACGGCAGGATGGAAAACAGGTTGAAGTGCAGCTCGATCATGAGAGCGGTAGGACGGAAAGAACCGCGTTCCAATACGTCGTCGGGTGCGATGGCGCACACAGTGCAGTACGGCATGTACTCAAAATCCCTTTTAAGGGCGAAGCCTTTCCAATGCTGTTCATGCTTGGGGATGTTCAGATCGCCTGGGAACTTCCTCGCGGTATGGCGCTGAGGGCACTACGGCTCGTTGAACACAGTGCCCCTGATATGTTTATTGCAATCCCACTTCCCGAGCCCGGACGTTACCGGGTCTCAATGCTTGCACCATCTGAACTCGCAAAGTCTGGCGGCACCGGCCACGGTATTCAGTCGGAACTACCGGGCCCCGACCTAACCCAGCTTCAGGCAGTTGCCGACAATCTGGTGCCGGAACGACCACCTCTCTCAGACCTGCGCTGGTCATCGATTTTTCGGATTAGCATGCGTTTGGCGAAAGCCTATCGGGTCGGACGCGTTTTCATTGCTGGCGACGCCGCCCATATCCATCCACCAACAGGTGGGCAGGGAATGAATACTGGTATCCAGGATGCCTATAACCTCGCCTGGAAACTCGCGCGCGTGGTTCGACGCCAGGCGCCGCAACGGCTTCTCGATAGCTATGAAGCGGAGCGACGGCCGGTGGGTGCCGAAGTCGTTGCACGCACGCGGGCAGCCAGTGAGGGATACGGGCGAGAAAAAAGTGGAAAGCCTGATCGGCTTGTCGACACGCAAGTCCTCATTTCCTACCGAGCCACGGGGTGGGTCAGAGATGATGCTCAGGAACTTGATCCATCAGTTCCCGTTGCGGGGGACCGCGCGCCCGACGTAACCGGCTTGCGACGACACGGGATCGGCTTTCCCATTCGCCTGTTTGAGGTATTGCGGGGCACCGAACATGTTCTGATGGTTCATCTATCGCCATCGCCTTCGGCTGAGAATATTGCCGGTGTGACCAAGCTCGCGCAGGACCTTCGTGCGCGGTTTGGTTCACTGTTGCGGGTGGTCGCTATCGGAGGTGCCGAGTTAGCCGAGATATTCGGTCTGGCATGCTATCATGATGCAGAAGGGGCATTTGCCAAAGCTTATGGCCAGCAGAACACAATTTTTCTTGTGCGGCCAGACGGCTACATTGGCTGGCGCGGACACTTATTGGATAATGAAAGCCTGATCGCGCATCTGAATCAAACAATCGAGTGCTGCTATGAGTACACGCCCTAGCGCCCCGCGCAGAAGCCGCTGTGGGAACTTCAAACCGGCGGCTCTAGCGTGATCACTGTTTTGCCGCGCGCGTGACCCGTCTGGGAGAGCGTCTGTGCCTTGGCGAAGTCGGCGAGCGGCAGGACGTGCGCGATATGCGGCTTGAGCCGTCCGGCACCGGCGAGCCCGACGACGGCCGACAGGGCGCTGGAATCCGGCAGCACGCGCGCCATTCGCACCTCGACACCGTGGGCGGCGCCCTCGTCTTTGTAGGGCCCGGCGGCGAGGCACGCCATGACGCCGCCGCGCTTGAGCACCTTGTAGCTGCGCGCGTGTACCTCGCCGCCCACGACGTCGAACACGACATCGATATCGCGCGGACGATCGTCAAATGCCGCCTTATCGTAAGCGATCACTTGGGACGCGCCGAGCCCGCGCACGAAATCCGCGTTGGCCGCCGAACAAGTAGCAATCACCTCAGCGTGCTGATCGCGGGCGATCTGCACGGCGAGATGACCGACCCCGCCGGCAGCGGCATGAATGAGGACGCGCATTCCGGCGCCGACCTTGGCGGTGTCCACGAGGCCGATCCAGGCGCTGACGCCGGCAAGCGGCAGCGCGGCGGCCTGCTCGAACGTCAGACTTGCCGGCATTCGCACCAGCAGCGCGGCCGGCAGTGCGATCTGCTGCGCCCAGGTCCCGACCCCGCGCGGCGCCATGAAGCAGACCCTCGCGCCGATCCAGGCGGGATCGACGTCGGACGCGGTCGCGATCACGGTTCCGGCGCCGTCACGGCCGGTGGTTGCTGGAAACGTGATCGGAAAGTGCTGCTGCAGCATGCCCGATCGAACCTTCCAGTCGATCGGGTTGAGGCTCGCGGCTCTGACCTCGACCACAACATGGCCGGGTCCCGGCGTGGGCGGATCGATATCGCGCAGCCGCAGGACGTCGGCTCCGCCGTAGCCGTCGTATTGGACCGCACGCGGCCGGGCCTTCGCGCCTGACATCGGTTCCTCGCTTTAGCGGAAATTACCATTGAGTTTAAATGCCTTAGCTTTACGGCCTGCCCGTACCTACAATTAAACCTACAGGACCCCTACCGGCGGCTCCATGCGACACGACTGCGACATGAACGGTTAATGCAGCTGGATCTTCACGCTGGGCGCTGGAGGCTTTTTCGGCGGCAGGCTTTTGGTCTCGCGGCGCTGGCCGCGAGCACTTGGACGGGTACGCATACGCAACACTCACAACAAACACGCGATCAGATAGTAACGTTGTCGCACCGTCTGAACTACCGCCAACCCGCAAAATAAATGAAGGTTTCGGTAGGCTCGCGCCGGCTCGGGCGTGGTCCGCCCGGCCGGGGAATTGGCGGCCCTGGTGAGACGAGCCTGCCGTCCCCCAAGACCGGGGCCGCCACTGGGGGAGGCGCAAACGACACGTTGCGCGAGCTGCGCGGGTTGGACGTGTTTCATAAATTCAAAATCGGCCAGGAAGTCGAATATTCTCCACCTCGCAGAAACTATGCCCCGCGCGGGATGTACGTTGTGACGAGGCTCCTGCCTGAAAGAGATGGCGAATTCGAGTACTTCATTAAAAGCTTGCAAGAAGCGCATGAACGCATTGCAAGAGAAAGCGAATTAAGAGGGATCAGCGCCACTTCAGCGAGCACCTCGGTTCGACATTGATCCACGGTCCGTGGGCTGCTTCAGCGCAGTCGGTGGCTCGGCTGCGCTCTCCCTTTTGAGGGAACCGACTAGCGTCCGGCATCATTGACTCTGCGTCCGGCTAGGCTCACCCCCCCCACGCCCCCCCGTGCTTGGCCGGACCAAAGGTTGAGAACAAACTGAGCGCAGTCGGGCACTCGGCCGCGCTCTTTTCTTGGGGCATAACCCGACCAACGTCTGACCCGCGTCACGCCGCCGTCACATGATCACGCATATCCTGATCATGGTGCTTGAGTTGGTGTCCAGTCGCTCAGGCCCGTTCACCTAGCCCAGCCCAGCGCTGGGCTTTTTCTGCCGCTGATCCACGGTCCCGCATGACAGCTAGCCCCCTCGCCGTTAGCCTCTTGGATGGCTCGCTAACGGTGTGCGTGCGCTGTCATCTTCGCGCGGCGGCGCACTTCACAAGGGACAAACCACGCCAGCGCAATTTGTGTTGCGAGTGTTTCATCGAGGAAGGCTACCGGCCGAGCCATTGGCATCCGGCGTGCCAGCGCGCGTATCACCGTAAACACGGTGGTGCCGGGCATTTGATTTGAGTCAATCCCGGCGATAGGCGACGGGCGCATGGTTTGCTTGTTGGTCCTTGGGCGCCGACGTGACCGGGCCTCGGGGCCGGCACCCTTTCACTAGCCCAGCCCAGCGCTGGGCTTTTTCTTTCATGCTAAGAACGACGCCATGGCCAAACAGAAGCAGCCACCCGGCGAACCGATGACGCTCGGCAACATGCGCCAAATGGCATAGCTTTGGCGCGACAGAGGGGGTGATGATGACCAAATCAGATGAAGAGGCTATCCGTGAGATTGAATTTCGCTTCAACGAAGCGTGGGG
>Ga0066388_100000584_pt1 | contig 17771 bp, 13 predicted proteins | sample PanSoiMetaGPlot6_FD_64539 | JGI IMG/M metagenome (GOLD analysis project Ga0066388, IMG submission 64539) | Tropical forest soil microbial communities from Panama analyzed to predict greenhouse gas emissions - Panama Soil - Plot 6 (Hybrid Assembly) | ecosystem: Environmental > Terrestrial >... | reverse complement strand
GTCTCGTTTCAACATGCCAAGATACGTATTCATGTCCGCCGCAGATGATACGGTATTGATGATCAAATCGAAGCGTCCTTGTGCTGATTCTACTGCAGACGCGTTTGAGGATGCTAAGTACCCTTTGGCGCCCATGATCCGTACACATCAGCAGTGTCCAAGAAGCTTACGCCGCGTTCGACAGCTGCCCGCAAAAGAGAAATCATCTCTTGCTTGTCTCCAGCTGGGCCATAGCCATAGCTCATTCCCATGCAGCCGAGCCCCACAGCTGATACTTCCAACTTTCCAAGCTTGCGCTTCTGCATTTTGCTCTCCTTCGGTTTCGTGCTCGGCCACGAGTCGCATCCATTGCCGGCTTTCGCTGAGAACTTCCACCACTCAAGCGAAATCGCTACTCCCACAGGGCGGGCCGGACATCCAGCGAGTGTTCAGTTAACTGCAAGGCCCGATTCCGTTTAAGTGGTTGCTTGCCTGAAACTGCAAGCATCGCAATCCACAGTTCAATCATATGCTGGATTTAAGCCTCCATGCTAGAACAAAATTCCAGGATGATTGGACAATCCTCCGACACTACAGGAAACAACTTATGAGTCCCAACGACCGACTTGCTGCTGCAAACAGGGAAGAGTTTGCCGAAAGATTGTCCAAACACTGTATCAACGAGGGCTGCAATCCTGTCGCGGAAGGTCTCCAGTTTTACCGTCATCCCCCTGCAGTTTCAAAAGCTGCTTCGACTGCAAGAGGCCAGGCGCTTGCTGCTGACGCAAGACGTAGACGCAAGTACGGCGGCGGTCCGTGTCGGTTATGATGACGCTTCTCAATTCACCTGTGGCAATACTCGCTAGGTTCCAAACTGCCCTGCCGCCGTTTCTTCTTATCCGGTCCGCGCTAGCTGATGCGAATGAGGAACGACAGACAAAAACGCTCATCCCGTACTTCGAGGGCGATCCCAGAGCCGCGCGTCACTTTCGTTATTCAGAATTAGCTCGCCCGAGGGGTGAGAAACAAGCTACCAAATGTCCTACCGGCACGACTTTGCAGTGGTCGACGGGGTCTAGTCTCAGACAGGTATCGTACGTACTAGCCGGCAAGGGCGAGGGTTCAAGTCCCACCGCGCCCACCAGATAAGCCAATCAGGCGCCACGCAATTCAACTTTTGGGGGAGAAAAAGGCGCGTTGATCACCACTGGCCCACCAAATTAAGGTCAGTCTGGCGGCCCATCAAAGGTAACCTTCGCAGTTCCCACCAGCTGCGAACTATGAGATCGCAGATTCGCATCCTGCAGGGCAGCCCAATCGAAACAGCGACAAATCGACATTTTTGAGACAAGTGCCATCTTTTTTTGGGGTAGCCGCGTCCATCCGTTCGCGACTGGTCGGCCCCTTCGTTGAGAAAGTGGAAAAACGTAAACAAAGTTTCGTGCAAGTCAAATGCGCAGATTACAACCAAATCGGTGCGGGTACAATCAGATTGTCGAGTTTTTCTACCGTTGGGATTGCTAAGCGGGGCTAGAAAACTATGCTCAAGCAGGTTGGGTGGCTGATAATGCTGCAGCTGCTGACGCTCAGCTGCGCAGATTACGCCCTTGCTGAATCTGGAAGTGACCAATTCAGCGGCAATGCGTCCTGGTACGGGGTTCCGTTTCACGGTAAGAAAACGGCGTCGGGCGAAATCTTCGACATGAACAAGCTCAGTGCCGCTCACAAGACACTGCCCCTGGTCACCAAGGTCATGGTTGAAAATCCCAAAACCGGAAGGTCTACGGTAATCAGAGTCAACGACCGAGGGCCGTACGTGAAGGGTCGCGTCATGGATCTTTCCCGCGAGGGAGCAAAAACGCTAGGTTACATCGACCATGGCACCGCCTTCCTCGACTTCACCGTCCTGCCCAAGTCCGCTAGAGCAGATTCAACTAGGAGCGAGACCAGCTCGAGCGCAAAGGCAGATTCAAAATAGAGTCTATTGGCGCTTGAGCCTGGCCGGAGCTACTGATCCTCGATCTTCTCCGCTTGTGCATCCAGATCAACGGCCTTTGATTCATTGCCCATCTTGCGGAGAAGTATAGCGTAATTGCGCAGGGTCGCAGCCACGCTCATATCATTCTCACCGAAAGTTTTGACACGCAAATCGAGGGCCCGCTTGTACAGCGGCTCCGCGTCGCTATACTTCCCTTGTTCTCTATATAGTTTGGCAAGGTTCATCAGGCTCGTTGCCAGGCCACCCGGATCAGCGGCAGCATTCTTCTCATGAATCTCCACGTCCTTCTTGAATGATGGCTCGGCGTCAGCGACGTTTCCTGCTTCCTTATAAAGCAAGGCGAGATCACGATGCGCGTCGGCAACCTCTGTGCTATCCGGTCCCAGAGAGTTGCTGCGGATCTCAATGCTGCGCTTGAGCAACTGCGCCGCTTCATCAAACTTCAATTCCTGACGCAGCTGATCCGCCAGGTTGCTTAATGCTGTGGCCAGTCGCGGATCATCAGGACCAAGTTTTTTCTCCGCAATGCTGACGACTCGCCTGAGAAGCGCGTCTGCTTGCTCCGTCTCTCCCAGAATGTTGTGAATTACGGCCAAGTTTGTGAGAGGGGCCATCAATTGATCGCTGTCTGCACCTTTCGACTGTTCGATGAGCTCAATCGCTCTGGCGTACGCCGTCTTCGCCTCTGGATATTTGCTTTCTCCTTTGTAAACCATCGCCAAATTGTCGACAGCAATGATCAATCTCTCCGGCTGAGGCGGTGTGACGCCATCGAGAACCGTAACTGTTCGCACCGCGTATGGTTCCGCATCCTCAAACCGGCTCTGCTGACGCAGCAACCCCGAAAGATTGTTCAGATCCGCCGCGACTGGCTCACTGTTTGCGCCATAAGCTTTCTCAAATATGGATAAGGACCGCTTATAAAGTGGTTCTGCGTCCTTAGCTCGATCCTCCGCGCGATAGACAGCGGCCAGATTGTTGAGTTCGACAGCTACTGCCGGATTATCGGGCCCGAGCTTCTTCTCCATTATGCTCAGCGTTCGATTCACCAGCGGCTCAGCTTGAGAATACTTCTTTTGCTCCTGATAAAGATGGGCCAGCCCATTCAGGCTCACAGCCAGGTCAGGTGAATACGCCCCCAGAGCCTTTTCTCTAATGGCAATTGCCCTCTTGTAGAGCGCCTCAGCGTCAGCCTCCTTTCCCTGACTGGCGTCGAGCTTGGCCAGGTTCATGATCACAGCTGCCAGGCTTGGATCGTCGGGTCCTTCGGCAGTTTCCTTGGCTTGCATCGCTCGCTTGTACAGATCGGCTGCCTCATTGGCGTGTCCCTGCTGCTCGGCGATTAACCCCAATCCGTTCAAACAACTGCCAATGCTTGCGTCCTTCGGACCGTTCTGCTCGGCCTGCTTGAGCGTCTCTTCGAAAAGCTGTTTTGCCTCATCAAGCTTGTGAGAGCTGTACAACTGGCTTGCCTTGTTGACGTTGTCGGCTATCGAGGGGGCGCCCTGGGACCGAACCTGGCAGACGGTAGCCCCTGATAACAGCAGCACAGCGGCAGTGTAATTAAAAAAGCGGGTTTTCATATTGCTCACTTCAACTAGGAGACTACAGAACACCTGATCGTACACAGTTTTTCGAATAATTCAATGAATGTATCATTACTTGAATCCGTCCTGCGCAGGCAGTACAAATGCGCAGAAGCCATAAAGCTCGTTCCCGATTGACTGCTCAGCTACTGCTTCTCTCACCGGCAGTGGCCAAACACGAACAGCCGGAGCAATGCGCAGAAGCTGGCGACCGCAAGATGCAAGAAGGCCGATATCTCGAAGCCGTCGACCAGTACTCCCGCGCCTTCAAAAATGAAACGACAAACCCAAATTGCCATAAAATCCACGGTCGGCCAGAAGTGCCCATTCAATAGCGCAAGAATGGAGGGTCCAATGGTCGGCCCGCTGGAGAGCAACAATATGACTGGCGATCAATCACCGTAGCGGTGCAGTGAACCCTTAGTGCCGCTCGCCTCCAGAAGGCACTTGTGCAGTCTTTGGTGTACTTGTTATCGAACCGTCCGGATGTTGCGTGGTAGTGCCATCCTTGGTGGTCATCGTCACGCCTCCGTCTGAGTTTGTTCGTATAGTGTCACCGGCCTTGTTAACGTAGCTGCCGTCATCTTTCTGTTGCCAGCCTGCGCCTTCAGGCACGGTCACCATGCTGCTTTGCATAGTGATCGTTCTGCCGTCGCGAGTCTCCGTCACCGGCTCGCCGGTTCTGATTGTGACGCCGCTTGGATATTCTGTCGTCGTCTCAACTTTGCCCTTGCTGTCCCTTTCGAAGACCGAAACGCTTCCGTCGTCGTTGTTTCGGGCAACTGCCTTTCCATCCCGATCCAGGATGGTGCCGGTCGGATTGCCATCCTTGTCGAGCTCTTGTCTGGCAGGTTGAGGCTGCACTTTAGACACATCGACCATGATGCTAGGCTCAATCGTCACAACGTTGCCGCTGTCGGTAATCTTGGTCTCACCCTCCGTTCTTGTGGTCTTCACTCCGTTGGAATATTCTGTTGAGCGCTCGGCAGCCTTGGCTGCCCCGCCGGACATATCTATGAAGTCTAGCTGGGGCAAGGCCCCGTCCTTCACAAGCTGATCGGTCCGCTGTTGACTCTCCAATTTCTGTGCAGCCAGGTTTGAGCCTCGTCCCATGTCTTGAACCTGTGTGCTCAGGTTCGACTCGTGGTTCTCCGACGCTTCCTTCGGTCGGGGCGCTTCATCTACTTCATGACCAGACACTGTTCTCACCTCCATCGGTCAACGTTACTGGACGTTGACTTGGTTCGGGTCGCCTCTTGTTCCTTGTCCCACGCCAATGCCTGGGAACGATGCGGGCCCCTCTGTGGGTTTTCGATTTACTGGTAGCCGCTCCTGTCGACCGCTTCAGCTAAGGAAAGCTAAAAGCTGTGCCTATATTTTCGCGCTCGACCACCGCTGGCCGACCTCTATCCGCTTTATACCACGGGAGAGCACCTTTCTCATTAAAAGAACAGCACGGCGGAAGCAGCAACTCAGCGACTGCAACGCCTCCGTTCGCCAAACTCGACCGCTGCCGGTCTGAAGCGCTCATTCGGTCCGTCCGCTTGCAGGGGACCGTTCGGAGCCCATACTACCTCGTCCAAACATCCAACCGCTAACGTCGCTGTTGCCTCATTTGATCTCTCAGCAGACACGCACTGAGAACTGCCATGAGGTCGAGGTCGCTAAAATAACCGTTATACATCTCCCATGCCCTGGAGGAACGAGTAATGATTGAGTTACGAGAACCCCCCAGGTATGTAGATCACCGCGCAAGGTCCAAGCCTTTCCTATGCCCAAGAACTTGAGAATCTTTCACTTCCCTGGTTACGCTCGTGCTGACCTGTCGCAGGTTGGTGGTAAGGCTTTCTCATTGCTTAGAGGGAGCGAGGCTGGGCTGCCTGTGCCGCCAGGCGCCATCTTACCAGTTGAGTTTTTCGCCTCCTGGTTTGAACAGCTCAAAGGCACGGCAGAATGGTCCGCCTTCTTGCGCGCACAACCGGAGCAGCTGCCAAAAGCATGCAACGACCTCAAGCTCTCCGCTTTGAGGCTCAGCTTTGATGACGAGCAAGAGAGCGCATTGTCTGATGCTCTACAAGGACTCGTCGATCGGTCATTTGCCGTGCGGTCGTCCTCGCCCGAAGAAGACCTTGAGGGCACCTCCTTCGCTGGCGGCTACGAAACGATCCTGGGCGTAACACCTGCAACTGTACATGAGGCGATCAAACGCTCTTTCGCGTCCTGCCTCGATTTCCGAATAGTTGCCTACAAGCGCGAACATCGCTTCGGCATCACCGACCCAAAGATTGCTATCGTCATCCAGGAGCAGATAGCAAGCGAATGTGCAGGTATTGGCTTTTCGCTGAATCCCGTAACCAACGACCTTGATGACGCCGTTCTTAATTCAAACTGGGGTCTCGGGGAGTCAGTAGTTAGTGGAGCTGTAACTCCGGATGCATTCGTCGTAAACAAAGTATCAATGCTGATCAAGCACAAGCTCGCTGGCAGCAAGGAACACTCAATCTGGTTGACTCCAACAGGCGGTACGGAAGAGAAGGCAAATCAGCGCCGCGATGAGTTCAGCCTGACCGAGGAGCAGATTCTCTCAGTAACAGAGCTAGTCAAGCGCGTAGAGGACCTCTACAAGAGACCCATGGACATCGAATGGGCATATTCTGCCGGGAAGCTTTATCTGTTACAAGCACGACCTATAACAGCTTATGTTCCGCTACCGGAGGACATGGTGACTGCACCGGGACAGAGAAAACGCCTGTACCTGGATGTGACGATCAGCGTGCAAGGCCTGCACAAGCCTCTATCACCGATGGGTACTTCAGTCATGAAAGGATTGGTCCGTCGGGTAGCGCAGCAAGTCTTTGGATTTCCTGAACCGTTCGCCAACATTGACGCAGCACTTGTCTGGATTGCCTGGGGACGCATGTATGTGAATCTGTCAAACGCTTTTTCCAGATTCGGTAAGGAACGCATCGCAATAGGGCTGGCTAACCTGGACCCGCTTGCATCTAAAACGCTCCGACAGATTGATCCCGCTCTTTATCAGGACGGAAAGCACCGGCGTTCTCATTTACCGTTGAAATTGCTATGGCAGATTCCTCCTTATGCTCTGAGCCTCATGGAAGCCGCCTTGTTTCCCGAACAGGCGCAGCGCAGCGCACGGCTTGCGATTAGCACGTTTATGCGCGACGCTCCGGACATGGCACGCTCAAATATGCCGGTTTGGGAGCTTGTCGACCGACTCTTGATCCCGACCATACGACTGGTACTAAGGAGCTCTTCTCCCTTGTTCCTGAGTTCTCGAATTGCTCGCGAAAAGATGAAGTCAGTGGTTGGGAAAGAGAACGAGCCATTGCTGGACACATTAGAGCGTGCACTGCCGAATAACGTCACAACAGAAATGGGGCTCGCGCTCTACCATGTTTCGCAGATGACGCCAGGCAGTCCGGCATACGAGAAGTCCTGGGCAAATTTCATCGAGCTATACGGTCATCGCGGTCCTGTAGAACTGGACGTAGCCTCTCCGCGATATCGCGATAAGCCGCAACTGTTGCTCGACCAGATTGAAATGTTGCGCAAGTCTAGCACCGACCTAGACAATCCACAGCGCAGATTTGACCAGGCCCAGGTCGAAAGACGGCAGGGATATCAGCAAGTATTGCGACAGATCCGCGGCAAAGGCTGGGTTCGTACCAGAATGTTCCAGTTTCTCTATCGGGTCTGGGAAACATTGTCCGGCTACCGGGAAATGCACAAATATCTTTTGATTTTCTCACTCGACATACTGCGCCAGCGATTGCTGAAAGAGGCCGATGTGCTTCTGACGGCTGATCGCATTGATACCCGAGAGCAGATCTTTGACTTGACCATTGAGGACCTGAGAACATTCGTCAACACCGGTGAGTATGATTTGAGAGCAGCGGCTAGAAGAAATCGCGAACCGCACGATCGGCTGGCGAAAGTGTCGAGGCTACCTGCGCTGATCGATTCTCGCGGGCTCATACCACCGCCTGGGCATGAGCCAGCACGTGAGGGCGAGGCGATTGGGACCGCAATATCGCCTGGGATCGTGCGCGGGCGGATCAAGGTACTGCATGCGCCGGACGAGAAGCCTCTGTTACGAGGAGAGATCCTCGTTGCTCGGGCGACCGATCCTGGTTGGACGCCGCTGTTTGTAAATGCAGCAGCCGTTATCCTTGAAGTGGGCGGTGTGCTTCAGCACGGTGCCCTCGTAGCCCGCGAGTATGGACTGCCCTGTGTCTCAGGTGTGGAAGGTGCCACAGAGCTATGGAATGACGGCACAGAAGTCGAAGTAGACGGGTCAGCAGGCATTGTTCGGATCGTAAGGCACAATGAGGTCTGATAACGCCGCTTACCTCCGACCCACATTACAGGGTACGGAAGCTTCCAAACGCCCTTGCGGAAGACCGAGTTATGCAACTCAGAACCGCAGGCATCGATGTTACTTTCGCTTAGATGCCTCTGCGCGGAGGCGTTCTTCTTGCTCACGCAATTCGGGCGTGAATGATTCGCCGAAGTCTTCGGCCTCGAATATTTGGCGAATCTCTACTTCGCATTCCTCGTTGTGTGGATTAGGACAACGCTTGACCCAATCAATTGCTTCCTGCATGGAATTTACCTTCCAAATCCAATATCCGGCAATGAGTTCCTTAGTCTCGGCGAACGGTCCATCTATTACAGTTCGCTCCTTTCCCGAGAAACGGACGCGAAAACCTTTCGAACTCGGATGCAAACCTTCTCCCGCTAGCAGGATTCCAGCGCGCGACAATTCTTCATTGTAGTTTCCCATGTCTCTGAGAAGCTGCTCGCTCGGCATTTCGCCAGCCTCGGATGTCTTGGATGCCTTCACTATAACCATGACTTTCATCGTTTTCTCCTTCGCTTTACGCTGATGATTGGCTTAACTCTATTGATGGTCTAGGTAGATTCTCCAACTCCAATATTGGACGAATCTCCACGGTGCCCTTCTGGGCTGGCGGAAGTCGGCTTGCAACGCCAATTGCTTCATCGAGATTTTCCACATCGATAAGGTAGTATGCGCCCAGCTGTTCGGTTGTCTCAGCAAATGGACCGTCTGTAATGATCCGCTTGCCCTCGCGGATGCGCAGACTGGTAGCAGTCGCCACCGAATGCAGTGGCGACGCCCCGAGAAACTGTCCTTTCGCATGCAATTCGTGACAGATTCCCATAGATTCGGACATGCACTCCGCACGTTCTCCCTCCGTCCACGCTTTCTCGTCGCTATAGATGAGCAGAATGTATTTCATGTATCTCCCTCACGAGCGTTTGAGCATTGCAGCCTCGTTGCGCGCCTCGATGATCTTATTGAACTCTTCGTCAGCGGGACGAATCTCAAAAGGACCGAACTTGACGCCCGGGTGCTTGGACATAAGCGCAATCGCTTGATTCAAATCCTTCGCCTCAAGAATGAGAATTCCGCCGAGCTGTTCCTTCGTTTCCGCGTAGGGACCATCGGTGACGTCTACTTTGCCGCCACGATGCCGCAGGGTCACAGCATTGGTCGCACTTTGTAGCGCCTCACCGCCGGCGAAGTGCCCGCCGCGCCTCAGCTCGTCGTCATATGCGAGACACTCTTCCACCGCTGCCTCCAACTGTTCCTTGGGCATGCTGTTGAGTTTGGACTCATCTGCGTATCCGAGACATACGAATTTCATGATTACCTCCTGGCATGTTGCGAGATTCTACCCTCTCATCGACTAGTCGAATCGGAGGTTAGCAGATCGACAGTTGAATTATGAGAATTTACTCAGTCAACTCCCGGAGTCGCCTTTGGAGGAAACGTCGCTCCGGCTCCTGCTTTGCCAATGAGAGAGCCACTTGATAAGCGGCGCGGGCGTCAGCTCTCTTTCCAAGTCGACGGTTTAGATCAGCTCGCGCAGCATAAGCCAGGTGATAGTCGGCTAAATCGCCGCGCCCAAGTATCGCATCAATCAATTGAAGGCCAGACTGTGGACCATCACGCATGGCGACCGCAACCGCTCTGTTCAATTCCACAACAGGAGACGGCTGTGCTCGCATCAGCAGATCGTAAAGCGCGACGATTTGCGACCAGTTAGTATAGTTCGCCGATGCAGCGCCCGCATGGACAGCCGAAATCGCCGCTTGAATCGTATAAACACCAAATTCCGGAGCAGCAAGTGCTTGCTGGACGAGCTGTGTACCTGTAGCAATTTGTTCGCAATCCCAAAGCGAACGATCTTGATCCTCTAATAGGATCAAATCGCCGGCCGCATCAGTTCGAGCAGCACGTCGTGATTCGTGCAGCAGCATCAATGCAAGCAATCCCATCACTTCGGGATTAGGCAAAAGATCGAGCAGGACTCGCCCCAGATGAATCGCGTTGCCCGATAGATCGGCACGAGTAGCCTGAGCTCCAGACGATGCGGAGTAACCCTCGTTGAAAAGAAGATAAATAACCGAAAGTACTGAGTCGAGCCGCTCGGGTAGATCCTCACGAGATGGCACCTCATACGGGATCCTCGCGTCACGAATTTTCGCTTTGGCACGAACAATACGCTGCGCAATAGTCACTGCTGACGAAAGAAAGGCGCTGGCAATCTCCTCGGTGGTGAGACCGCACACCTCCCGGAGCGTCAGTGCGACCTGCGCATTGGGCGACAATGCCGGGTGACAGCATGTGAAAATGAGACGAAGATGATCGTCCTTGAATGTCTCCTCGTCAAAATCTTCGATCTCGGTGGCGCCAGGAGCGAGCATTTCTCCGTGCTCTGCAATCGTTTTATCAAATCGAGCCCGCCTCCGTATCGAATCAATGGCTTTGTGTCGTGCGGTCGACACTAGCCATGCCCGTGGGTTTGCCGGAACTCCATCGCGCTGCCATTGTTCCACCGCCACCGCAAACGCCTCCTGCAGCACCTCCTCCGCCAAATCAAAATCCCCAATCAACCGAACCAACGTCGCAAACACACGCCGTGACTGCTCGTGGTACAGCTCATCTATCAATGCTCGGATCGCTTCGCTACTTCTCTGACTCTCTCTTTGATACGGCATTAGCGCCAACTTTGATTTCTCAGATCCCTAACCGGCCACAATTCGCTTCGTCCGGGGCGTCAACATTTGCCAACGCCTGCTTGCGGCGTTCTCCATTGGCTCTAGCATCTCACTGACCTTGACGATCAATTATCGCTTCGTGACATCGTATGCGCCCTCCGGCTATCTTGCGCCGGCCCTTGATACGCGAGTCGGTGGATGCGGTCCAGGAACGAAGGGCTCCTGGTGGCTCGGCCAGTCTGATGGTCTGTTAACAGGACCTGCTATAGGAATGCATAAACCGTCAAGTGCTCCCCACCCACCATTAGGTCACCCTCCTAGGATCTCTGCGCCGGCCGCCGTACCATCCCACGAACGCGGCGCTTGAATGCACCGGGTGCCCCTCCCATTTCCCGCTTGAATGCCTTAGCGAATGCGGCTTCGGACGTGTATCCGACTGATCGAGCAATGTTAGCCATGTTATCTTCACTACTCTCCATCAAGTTTACTGCTTGCTGCATCCGCCAGGACGTTAGATAACCCATTGGCGAATTTGCCACAAGCGCAGAGAATTTCACTGCAAAAGATGTTCTGGACAATCCCACGGCACCAGCTAAAGATGCAACGGTCCATGGGGCCCCCGGTCGCTCATGAATGAGGTTCAGGGCAGCGCCGATTTGATCGTCTGCAAGAGCCCTGAGCCAGCTGGGAGCCTCAGTGCAATCTTTTATTTGGGTTATATAGGCTCGGATTATTTGAATGAATATCATATCGGTCAATCGACTGATCAAACTATCTGAGCCAGGACGAATTTGTGATCCTTCTGACGCTAGCATTCTCAGCGTGGAATCGAGCCAAGGTTCGGATTGCAAGTGCTGCGCCTTTAAATAGATGACGTCCGGCAGACTTTCAACAAGCGGATTCCTCACGCGAGTGTCGAATTCGAAGCAACCCATTATCAATGAAGTCAGTGCGCCACCACCGCCAAAGCGCACAACATCTCCACGCGCAGCAGGAGCCGCAATTATCTGATCAATCGGCATCAAACTACTATTCGGATGATCTTGGATCGCACACCCGGCACCGTGAGGGAGCAAGATCAACTCACCACTTGCAAGAGAGCGGGACTCTGCCGATCCGTCAACTGATACAAGGCATCCACCGCGCAGCATCACAAGGAATGCTGCATGCCCTTCGTGGCTCGGTAGACGGATGCCCCATGGAGCAGTGAACTCTGAGACGCAATAAACAGTCCCTTTAAATCGAGCCCTATTCAGTACATCAGACAGACTATCCATACATTCAATAAGTTGTCGTTTTCTGAACGTCTAGACATATTTTCCGACTTCCGAGACATAGACCGTTCGCCAGACGTCTAGTAACATGATAGATGAAATTGGCGCATTTGAGGGAAAATCATGACCAAACTTCTCCACATCGGTTCAAGCGCCAGAGGTTCGTTGTCCGTTACGCAACCATTGACGGCGCATTTTGCCAGCAAGTGGAAAGAGTCCAATTGCCAATGACCGTGCGCCCATAAAGGAAGCGCAAATCTCCGAGGTATCCATGTATGATAAAAAGAAATATTGCCTCGATCATTACTGCATCGCGACAGCAAGAAGGCGAGGGCTTTTATGTCCGGCGCCCCTTTCCGACATCACAGTTGAGTCTGATCGATCCATTCCTGTTGTTGGACCACATGGAACCAAAGCAGCTGGCACCTGGCGAGGCTAGAGGCGCACCGGATCATCCACACCGCGGCTTTGAAACAGTCACATACATGCTTGAGGGCGGGATGGTGCATAAGGATTCTGCCGGCAACTCGGGTAGGCTAAACCCTGGCGACGTGCAGTGGATGACCGCAGGAAGTGGCGTCATTCATTCAGAACTTCCGTCACCGGACCTTTTAAGCAAGGGTGGTCGACTTCATGGATTTCAAGTGTGGGTGAATTTACCGAAGCGTGACAAGATGATCGCTCCACGCTATCAAGACACTCCCTCGGAAAATATTCCCGTCGTTAAGTCGAGCGATGGGAACGTAACCGTAAAAGTGATTGCAGGTGAAAGCCTGGGTACGAATGCTGTAATCAAGACACACACCCCCATTCTTTATCTCCACGTTAAAATGGAGGCAAATAGCAGGTTCCAGCAATCCGTGCCGCAGCACTATAACGCATTCGCTTACGTAATCGACGGCGAGCTACACAGTAGTGGTCAGTCCGCCGTGGTGGATCAATTGTTGTTGTTTGCGCTCAACGGAGATGAGCTGCTGCTCGAAACTGGCAACACCACCGCAGACTTCTTACTGCTTGCCGGACAGCCGCTAAACGAGCCGGTCGCGCGCTACGGTCCATTCGTAATGAACACAATGAGCGAAATTGCCCAGGCAATCGATGATTTCAACTCTGGCCGCTTCGGGCAGATAACCGTTTGACCGCATATTGTGCGAGCACGCCCACAAGCTCCACTTTCAGATTCTGCCGGCGCGAGCTGGGGATTGCAAGCGATTGAAGCCGCTAAGACCGCGGGTCCTTCCTTCTAGAAGTGGGCCTTCGAGTAGGCACCGTGGTTGTTGGTTGTGATCATTAAGCTGGCAGCCATTTTCAGCACCTTACGAGTTATGGCTTGGTCGCTTGCTTTGCTACTGCGTAGCACTTGTCTGAGCAGGCTGTCGTTCTGCATCAGCTCGACCAACGACACCTCAGAACCAACAAGACGCAGGCCGTCTGCCAGGTTTACAGTGTGGGCGCTCCTACGACCGATGTTATCGCGGCCACTTGACCGCGCCAGAGAGTGGTCGCAGTCCACAACAATTTCATGACCCGCCGGAATAGAGAAATATTGCCCCTTAATAGTGGCACGCACGGCATTCTTGCCGCGATCCCACAAGGTGCGGACGCTAATTGAGCCATCGCTCATGTCAACTAGAGCCACACTGCCGGCAGCTAATCCGAGCTTATTGTTGCCGAGCTTGACTGTGGTCGGCTCCGCTGCCGCTACCAATATCTCTCCGCCGTACAAGGTGATGACGCCAGGCTCTCTTTCAGCAATTCTTGTCCTTTCGCTGCACTTGATAACCGTACGACCTTGCCCAGTGTGACAGGTGAAGATATTGCTTGGGCTGGCAGGACTGACAAAAGCGATCGGCACCAAAGTGTCTTCACTAGGCACCTGATCCACCAAAGGCTCATCAGAGCTGCCAATGTTCGTGGTCAAGCCCCAGACGGATGGATTGGTCCATTGACTCGATGGACTGACTAACAGAGTTTCTGAAATGATGCCCTGCATTCTGGTGACTGTATCGGTACCGGGTGCTATGAGCTCGTTGCCAGTGTAGACATCCTGAGTGTGCCTATACTCAGCAACGATTGCGCCAACCGGTGCAGCAGCAGTGGCACCATCCCGGCGCACCACTGTCGCACCAACCGGTGGGTCGGCCGTTATCGTGACGCCACCATCCAACTGGATGGCCGAGGCCGGTTGTCCAGCCGTATCAAATACTATATTTCTTCCTAAAGCGTTCAATGTGTTCGTTGGCGACTGAGCAGTAATGCCATTCGTGCCAAAGAATACATTGGCACCGCCACTGGTGCTGACGCTCACGTTAGATGGTACCGGGCCGGCTATCTGCGCCGGTGCTGAGCCAAGAAATATTTCGACTAGGCCGACACCGCTCGTCGTTGACGCGGCGTGTAACGTTGCGCCTGTACCGACTTCAATCGAGCCCTTTCCACTGGCGTCAAGGTTTTGGATGATTATATCTCCATCACCGGCATTGAGCTGGGCGTTGTTTCCGATCATGAGCAAACCGGTTTCAGCGCTTAGAGTTATGCCTTTTGTGGCGCTAATCTGGGCACCGTTTGCCATCCCAAGTGAGCTACCACTTGCAAACCGGCCTGTCCCACCAATAGTCAGTTCCGCACTGTTGGAAATCGTCAATGTACTGCCTGCTTCCATTGCCAGGAATGATGTGGTTCCGGCCGTTTGGAACGAACCCGAGCCCGAGAGGGTCATGCTGCCATTGCTCTGGACGGTTATCGGAGCACTACTGCTCGTCTGTATTATGCCATTGTTGATCAATGTACTGTCGTTGACGTTCATCGTGATACCCGAATCCGAAGACACCGTCACGCCAGCAGTAATGGTAATAGAATCATCCGTCTTGATTCGATTGCTGGTAGTGTTTTGACCGTTGCCGTTGATGAAAACTGGTCCACCGTTGATGATAACTGGCCCGCCGTTGAGGTACAACGTGCTGCTGCCAGTGACGGCTGACTTGGTGAAGGTCACCGGCAGATTATACATTGTAAAAATCTTGTTTTCGCTAACGCTGTCTGCGAAAATGGTGGTCAGGGGATTAATAAGAATGGCGCCACCAGCAGTCGAAAATGTTACGGAGGAGCTAACTGGTAGCGTGAAGGTGATAGGCGCCACTACCCCGCTGACTATGATCCCATTGCCAGATGTGCTACTGCTGATCACTGAAGTATTGGACCCAAAGTTTATCTCTCGAGAAAACAAATAGAGGTTCGCGTAGCCAGACGGCAGCGAGCTTCCGCCCGTAACCGTGATCGTAACACCAGGAGCAATATTTACTGGACCACCAGAACCTAGTCCTGATATGCCTAATGGTCCAGGGCTAAATGTCACTGATTGGTCAATATTCAATACGGTTGAGTGAGGGACAATCCTAACTCCAGGACCAACAGGCCCCCCTAGAATTCCCGGATTAGCAATACCAGTTGCAGCGATTATGTCAGGGCTACCAGCGAGTGTTAACGCACCAGTGGAATAGATGTTGACAGTAAACCACCCAAAGATGCCTTCGGCGGCCGGTGCCGATGATGTTATGACACCATTATTAAACAAGGTGCTGTCCTTAACAGCTACAATGATGACGCCGTTCGAGGCAAGCGTTACGCCGCTTCTAACGGTAGTAGGGGCATTTACCGTGTTGGTAACGAGTAGTCCGTTAGCCTGCAGAGTCGTTGGGTTAGGTCCAAGGTCGGCGAAGGTCAGCGCCTGACCGGCAGCAGGAGTAAAGGTTATGCTGCCAGCGGGGTTGCTAAGGGCTTGGCTGATGTCGCTGGAATAAACAGAAACATGGGCCCCGGCCGTCTGTATAGTGGGGGAGGAACCGGAGGGCAATTCAACGGTCAGTCCATACCCAACTGGAGAGCTGATGATCACTGTTGATGAAGAGCCGGTCACGCTCATCAAGCTGGCCGCGCCGAGCTTAAGGTCCCTTGTGGTTATTGAGAGATTGCCCAAGGTCTGTACATTTCCGACTACGACTGAGCCAGCGGAGGTGGAACCCGGGTTTGCCTGTATGCTGATATTGTTGCCCCCAGTGAGATTGACTGTAGGCAGGTTTACATTTCCTCCGTTATTGCTCGGTCCGTTGATGGCGAACAAGTTGGAGCAGTTGCTGCATGTAATTGGGTTAGTTGTGGTGTCATTGACCGTGAAGTTGACACCAGCAGCTAGCGTGATTGCCCCGCCGTTGTTCCCTCCTGGAGTCGTCGCATCAATTAGAGCAGCGCTCGGAGCGCCGGTTGCGGTGATGTTTCCGCTGGCAAGCGCGATGAAGTCCTGTCCGCTGGTGCTGAAAGTCGAGCCACTGGAGAACAGTCCACTCAGGTCCAGGTTACCGTTGAGCGCATAATATATTGGATCGCCGGTCAGATTAACCACCGCCAGGTCAAGATTGCCCTGCTGAACGCCAATCATGGCGGTGCCGCCGAATACGTCAACGCTTCCATTTATACGTGTCACTGCCACATTTATCCGTCCCTGCGGACTCACGAAGGAGACGGTGTTGGCAGAGATAATGCCACCCATGACCGACAGTTCGGCCTTGGATTGCGGGGTAGAGCCAAGAGTCTGGAAGAGAACTTCGTTTTGGGCAGTGATGATACCAAGTGAGTTCTGGACGGTGAGTGTATTTCCTGACAGATTCGCAATCTGGATGCTGCCTGAAGGGGCTTGAATCACCCCGTTGTTAGTCAAGCCAGGCGTATTGAAGTTGATCAAGTCGGCAGCGGTCACTTGCGCATTGCTGCCAATGACAATGGAGTCACTTACAAGAAGTCCCGTCCCGCCAACAGTCAGTGTTGCACCGTTGGCAATCGTCAATGTGCTCCCAGATGCTGCTGCCAGGAATGATGTCGTTCCGGCCGTTTGGAACGACCCTGAGCCGGAGAGGGTCATTGTGCCATTGCTCTGGACGGTTATCGGGGAACCACCGCTCGTCTGTACTGTACCGTTGTTGATCAACGTACTGTTGTTCACGTTCATCGTGACACCCGAATCTGAAGACAGCGTCACGCCCACAGGGATAGTAATAGAAGCATTACCATTTTTGTTGCTGTTGTTGGCGTTGATGATGACTGGCCCGCCGTCGAGGTACAACGTTGTGCTGCCAGTGACGGCTGACTTGGCGAAGGTCACCGGTAAATCATTCAGTGGTATCGGCGCTGACGGTGGATTGAAAGTCGACGGGCTAAAGAGAATAGCGCCACCACCGCTCGACAGTCTCACTGAGGAGCCAATCGGTAGCGTGACGGTCACTGGGGTACCGAAGTTTCCGGGGAATAGCATGGCAATCCCGGATGTACTACTGCTCATCACTGATGTATTGGGCCCAAAGTTTACCATCGAAGTTAAGAAATTTAAGTGCCCATCGACAGACGGCAGCGAGCTTCCCCCTGTCACCGCTACCCTAACCCCGGCAGCGAGATTTACTGCGCCACCAGAAACTATTGTCACCAAGCCTGCCGGTGCTGTATTGAATGTTATTGATCGATCAATGTTTAGTTCGGTTGAGGCGGGGCCCACAACAATTAAAGGACCAGCGGGCCCTCCATCAATTTTAGGATTAGGAATACCAGTTGTGGCAAACACGTCAGGGCTCCCGGCTAGCGTTAATGATCCGCCATTGCCAATGACGTTGATAGTGCGCCAGCGGTTAATGCCCTCTTCCGCCGGTGCCGATGATGTTATAACACCATTGTTGAACAGGGTACTGTCCTTAACCGCTACAACGATGGCCCCATTCGAGGCAAGCGTAATACCGCTTCCAACGGTCGTGGGAGCATTGATCGTGCTGGTGACGAGTAGCCCGTTAGCCTGCAGGGTTGCTGACTTGGGTCCCGAGTCCGCGAAGGTGAGCGCCTGACCCG
>Ga0066388_100000583_pt1 | contig 17776 bp, 16 predicted proteins | sample PanSoiMetaGPlot6_FD_64539 | JGI IMG/M metagenome (GOLD analysis project Ga0066388, IMG submission 64539) | Tropical forest soil microbial communities from Panama analyzed to predict greenhouse gas emissions - Panama Soil - Plot 6 (Hybrid Assembly) | ecosystem: Environmental > Terrestrial >... | reverse complement strand
TGGTCGCACACCATACCGATACGCCCGGCTTGAACAAGACCGGCTGAATGGTCAATTGTTGGCCTGGTTTCGAGGAGGCACGCGTTTGGCATCACACGATATTCCGATCGGTGCGACACAGGTAAGTCTGGCTGCGCTGAACGAGCGTTCGCGCGAGATCTTCCGCCATATCGTGGAAAGCTATCTTGCTACCGGCGAACCGGTCGGATCACGCAATCTGTCGAAGCTGCTGCCTATCACGCTATCACCGGCCTCGGTCCGTAATGTGATGTCGGATCTTGAGCAACTCGGCTTGATCTATGCCCCTCATACGTCGGCCGGTCGCCTGCCGACTGAAATCGGCTTGCGTTTCTTTGTCGATGCCTTGATGCAAGTTGGTGACCTGACTGAACAGGATCGGCGCTCGATTGAGGCGCAGGTTGCGGGCAGCCATACCGCCAAATCAATGGAAGCCGTACTGGCCGAAGCGTCGCAAATGTTGTCGGGGTTAACCCGTTCAGCGGGCGTCGTCCTTACCGCCAAGAATAATGTACGACTCAAACACGTCGAATTTGTTCGGCTTGAGCCGGAGCGCGCTCTGGCGGTACTCGTTGCCGAGGATGGGCAGGTCGAAAACCGGGTGCTCAACGTTCCAGCCGGCCTGCCGACCTCCTCACTTGCGGAAGCGGGCAATTTTCTCAATGCCCGTATCCGCGGCAAGACGCTCGCTGAGGTGCGGAGTGAAATCGAGAAAATGGTGGCAGATGGCCAGGCCGAGCTCGACCAACTGACTCAGAAGGTCATCGCGGCCGGCCTAGCCAGCTGGTCGGGGGGCGACACCGATGATCGCCAGCTAATCGTGCGCGGTCACGCCAACCTCCTGGAAGACTTGCGCGCGCTTGAAGATCTTGAACGTGTGCGCTCATTGTTCGATGCCCTCGAAACCAAGCGTGGGGTGATCGATTTGCTCGGGCGTGCGGAGCGCGCCGAGGGTGTGCGTATTTTTATCGGTTCCGAGAACAAGCTGTTTTCGCTTTCCGGCTCCTCCACCATTGTTGCGCCCTACCGGGACAGCAAAGGCCGTATCGTCGGCGTGATTGGTGTGATCGGGCCTACCCGACTTAATTACGCCCGCGTCATTCCCATGGTTGATTACACCGCCCGGGTGGTCAGCCGCCTGTTGTCGCCCTAAGCGCTTGATTTTTCCTGCCAGAGCCCTGATATGCCGGTCATCCGGATATTGCTGAGGATGGATTAAACACCATGACGGACCCAACCGCCGGGCAAGCCGAGACTGCGGTCAGCGAACCCGATACTGCCACAACTCCCGAGGCGGCTGACCCGCTAGCCGAAGCCAGGCGCGAAGCTGCCGAACTCAAAGACAAGCTGTTGCGCACGCTCGCCGAGATGGAAAACCTGCGCAAGCGTACGGAGCGCGAGGTGGTCGATGCACGGCTCTACGGTAACGCAGCGTTTGCTCGCGATGTATTGGCGGTGGCTGACAACATGCACCGCGCGCTGGAGGCGATCGGACTCGAATTGCGAGAGGCCGCCGACGCCAAGGTCAAGGCGTTTATTGAAGGTGTAGAACTTACCGAACGCGAGCTTCTTAAGACTTTGGAAAAGAACGGGGTGAAGAAATTCTCGCCGCAGGGTGAGAAGTTTGATCCGAACGTTCATCAGGCAATGTACGAAGTGCCGGCCAGCGATCAGCCACCAGGTCACGTTGCCCAGGTTATCCAGGCCGGTTACATGATCGGCGACCGGGTGTTACGGCCAGCACTCGTTGCTGTCAGCAAGGCAGTGCCCAAATCACCGACCTCCGCCAACGATAATTTGCAATCCGACGACGGAACGCTGTAGTTTTTCATCGCATAACAATGCCGTCGCGGAGTGCGCGGAACCGGCCGAACGCCTGGTCCCATTTGTCTGTGGGACTTACTCCGATCACGCGCAAAAACCCTCCGGAGCCGAACCGCAGCCACTGGACCAGCGATACCACATCGCCGGCCGGGCCTTTGCCTTGCGCCCTGATTTCATGACCCGGCGCGCCACCAATCCGCATGGATTCTGCCGACTGTAAAGTGAGGTCGCGTACCGGCGCCGTCGCCAGCAAGTCACGTGCAAAAATGCCGCGATCGCCCGCTTCGGCTGGCCCGCCGCGCTCGACCGAGACGATCACGAACGGCTGTGGTCCGGCAGCGTCGGTCGTCTCGTCGGCGAGTATCACATTGCCGGTCGGCAATACCTGTATCACGTGAAAGCCGGCCAGATTGCCGAGCTTGAACGGTAGCAGGCTTAATTGTTCCTGGATCGGAGCTGGCCGAAACGTGACGCTGGCCAACATCTTCCGGATCACCTCGTCCGAATAAATCGACCGTGCGCTTTCGGGCACTTCGACATTGATCAACATCGTGAGATTCTGCAGGTTTTCGCCGATGGCTCGGGCCAGCAACGACCAGCGGTACAGCGTGATGCCGTCTTGCTGGCTAACCCCGCTGATCAAAAATCCGATACCGCCCTCAAACGGGAAGCTCTCGCGCTTGGGCTGCTGAAGATCGCGCTGCCTATTGCTGAATGCCGCATTTTCAAGCTCTTGATATGCGCTCGCTGGCAGATCGAGAATGACGACGACAACCTTGCGCTCACTGTCCTCGAAACCGGGAAACCGCGTGCTCAGCTTGAGGTCGCCCGATGGTTCCAGACCAATGCGCAACCCCGGCGGAAAAACCGGCTCGACGACCGCGGCCGCGGCAAGGCTTAACAAGCCAGCCCAGGCCATAAACAGATAAACAAACAAGCGCCGGAGCATGGATCGTGGGCTTTCCCGGTAGGATGACTAACCCGGCCTTCCCCGGTGCGGCAATGGTCCGATAACCATTCATCTTGGCTTGCGGGCGGCGCCTCGCGATTTCGTGACCGGCTGCCTTGCGGGCCCGGGGGGCCCTCCTATATGAGCCAGTAAGCCGCGAAAATGCGGCGAATCGCTTATCCAGGGGGTTGGATAGGGGGTCTGCGGGTGAGCCGCCGACATTCCCCACTCGGGCGCCAAGCGGCCCGGCCGGCCTGCCGCAATTGAGAGGAAGAACCATGGGCAAGGTCATCGGCATCGACCTCGGCACCACCAATTCGTGCGTCGCCGTCATGGAAGGCAAGACGTCGAGAGTCATCGAGAACGCAGAGGGCATGCGTACGACGCCTTCGATTGTCGCCTTCACCGACGATGGTGAACGTCTCGTCGGCCAGCCGGCCAAGCGCCAGGCGGTCACCAATCCGGAAAAGACCATTTTTGCGGTGAAGCGCCTGATCGGTCGGCGCTATGACGACCCGATGGTGGAGAAGGACAAGAAACTTGTCCCTTACAAGATTACCAAGGCTTCGAACGGAGATGCCTGGGTCGAGGTAGACGGCAAGACCTATTCGCCCTCGCAGATCTCCGCGTTCATCCTGCAGAAGATGAAGGAGACGGCAGAAGCCTATCTTGGTCAGAAGGTCGAGCAGGCTGTCATCACCGTTCCGGCGTATTTCAATGATGCGCAACGTCAAGCCACCAAGGACGCCGGCAAGATCGCTGGCCTCGAAGTGCTGCGTATTATCAACGAGCCGACTGCGGCCGCGCTGGCTTACGGTCTCGACAAGCAGAAGACCGGTACCATCGCCGTCTATGACCTTGGCGGCGGTACCTTCGACATTTCAATTCTCGAAATCGGCGACGGCGTGTTTGAAGTAAAGTCCACGAACGGTGACACGTTCCTGGGCGGTGAAGACTTCGACATGCGGCTCGTCAACTATCTCGCTGACGAATTCCAGAAAGAACAGGGCATCGATCTGCGCCGCGACAAGCTCGCGCTGCAGCGGCTCAAGGAATCGGCCGAGAAGGCGAAGATCGAGTTGTCTTCAACAACGCAGACAGAGATCAATCTGCCGTTCATCACTGCGGACGCCTCCGGTCCAAAGCACCTGACAATGAAGCTCACCCGTGCCAAGTTTGAGGCGCTGGTTGACGATCTCATCCAGAAAACGATTCAGCCTTGCAAGCAGGCTCTTAAGGACGCCGGCATCTCGGCTGCTCAGATCAATGAGGTTGTGCTGGTCGGCGGCATGACGCGCATGCCGAAGGTGCAGGAAGTCGTTAAGCAGCTGTTTGGCAAGGAGCCGCACAAAGGCGTGAATCCCGATGAGGTGGTTGCCGTCGGCGCCGCCATTCAGGCCGGCGTGCTGCAGGGTGACGTCAAGGATGTGCTGCTGCTTGACGTGACGCCGCTATCGCTCGGCATTGAGACGCTGGGCGGCGTTTTCACCCGCATCATCGACCGCAACACCACCATCCCGACAAAGAAGTCGCAAGTGTTCTCGACTGCCGAGGACAATCAGAACGCGGTTACTATCCGCGTATTCCAAGGCGAGCGGGAAATGGCGGCCGACAACAAGCTGCTCGGCCAGTTCGACCTGGTCGGCATTCCGCCGGCACCTCGCGGGGTACCACAAGTCGAAGTCACCTTCGACATCGACGCCAACGGTATCGTCAACGTCCAGGCGAAGGACAAGGCAACCGGCAAGGAACAGCAGATCCGTATCCAGGCCTCGGGTGGCCTGTCCGAATCCGACATCGAAAAAATGGTCAAGGATGCGGAATCGCACGCCGAAGAGGACAAGAAGCGTAAGGCGGCGGTCGAGGCCAAGAACCATGCGGAGGCGCTGGTGCATTCCACCGAGAAGGCGCTGTCCGAGCATGGCTCGAAAGTTGGCGATGCGGAGCGTACCGCAATCGAGAATGCCATGGCCGATCTGAAAGAAGCGCTCAAGGGCGACGACGCCTCGGCCATCCAGGCCAAGACGAACGCGCTGGCGCAAGCCTCGATGAAACTGGGCGAAGCCATGTACAAGCAGCAACAGGAAGCGCAAGGCGCTCCAGGCGCTGGCGGCGATGGCTCGGCTCCAGGCGAGAAAAAGGAAGACGTGGTCGACGCGGAGTTCACCGAGGTCGACGACGACAAAAAGAAATCCGCCTGACCGCAGGCGCGAGCCATGCGTAGGCTATCGGCGACCAGATGCACCCCCGGGCTCCTGTCCGGGGGTGCATCTTTGCAGGTACCACGGGCGGCCGAATCAAGTACGGGTGTTACAGCGCAGCGAATTTAGGTCGGAACTCGGATGTCCAAGCGCGATTACTACGAAATTCTGGGGGTCAGCCGCAGCTGCACCGAGGTCGAACTCAAGGCGGCGTTCCGCAAGCTCGCCATGCAGCATCATCCCGACCGCAACCCGGGCGACAAAGAGTGCGAGCATCGATTCAAGGAAATCAACGAGGCCTACGACGTTCTCAAGGACGGCGACAAGCGCGCCGCCTACGATCGTTTCGGTCATGCCGCGTTCGAACATGGCGGCATGGGCGCTGGACACGGCTTTGGCGCTGATTTTGGATCGACCTTCGCCGACATTTTTGAAGGCATCTTCGGCATGGGTACTAGCCGTGGCCGGGGATCAGGCCGTGAGCGCGGGTCCGACCTGCGCTACAACATGGAAATCAGCCTTGACGAAGCTTTCACCGGCAAGACCGCGCAAATCCGCATTCCAACCTCCGTAACATGCGAAGCCTGCTCGGGCAGCGGCGCGCAGGCCGGAACGAAGCCGAAATCATGCGCGACTTGCGGCGGCGCCGGCAAGATCCGGCATGCACAGGGCTTTTTTACGCTCGAACGCACGTGTCCGACATGTCACGGCCGCGGTCAGGTGATCGATGATCCCTGCAAGGTCTGCAGCGGGGGCGGTCGTGTGACACGCGAACGCACGCTTTCGGTCAATATCCCGACCGGGGTGGAGGACGGCACCCGTATTCGGCTTGCAGGCGAGGGTGAGGCCGGTTTGCGCGGTGGTCCGACAGGGGATCTCTATATTTTTCTGGAGGTAGCGCCGCACGAATTTTTCCAGCGGGACGGCGCAGACCTGCATTGCCGAGTGCCAATTTCGATGGCGAGCGCCGCACTTGGCGGCGAATTCGAAGTACCGGCCATCGACGGTAGCAAAGTGCGGGTCAAGGTCCCGGCGGGGACGCAGACCGGCCGGCGCTTCCGACTGGCAGGTAAGGGCATGCCGATACTACGCGCGAAACAAACGGGGGACATGTACGTTCAAGTAGCAGTGGAAACGCCGCAAAACCTCACTAAACGCCAGCGCGAATTGCTGGCCGAGTTTGAAAAGCTGTCGTCTGAAGCAACCCAGCCGGAGTCGATCGGTTTCTTCAGTCGAGTCAAAGAGTTTCTGGACGGCCTCGGAAGCCGGGGCGGCCAAGCCGGGTAAGGCCATCTTGACCCCCTGCCTTGGTCCCTATACCCGTTAATGTTGCGGCGAGGCCCGCCGCATGTACGCGTGACCTCGCATCAATGCCTTCACACTCATTTGTCCGGGTAGAAAAAAAGAACCTGCGTCTCGATGACGAGATGCAGTTCATACGCTCCTGGATTGAGAAGCCGCTATCAACCGGCGCGGTCATGCCGTCCAGCCGCGTGCTCGCGCGTGCAATGGCACGCTATGTCGATCCTCGTTCGCAAGGCCCGGTCATCGAACTCGGCCCCGGCACCGGTCCGGTGACGGAGGCGCTTGTCCAGCACGGAGTGGATCCGGCGCGGCTCGTCCTTGTCGAATTCAATCCTGATTTCTGTCGGCTGTTGCGCACGCGCTATCCGTCGGCGACGGTTGTGCAGGGCGATGCGTATCGATTAAAGCGCCTGCTGGGGACTTATGTGGGCGAACCAGCTGCTGCGGTGGTATCGGGACTTCCGTTGGTAACAAAGCCGCTGCGCACCCGGCTGCGCCTGATTTCGGATGCCATGACACTCCTGGCGGCGGGCGCGCCATTTGTGCAATTCACCTACGCGATGCTGCCGCCGATTCCAAGAGAATTGTCCGGCGTACGGGCGGAAGCCTCAGAACTGATCTGGATGAACCTGCCGCCGGCGCGCGTGTGGGTCTATCGCGGCCGCTGATGGTGTGGTGTCATCGCCCGCGACCGCGGAGCTGTTGATGCCGAGCCCGAAAATTCTGGTCCTGCCCGGCTCAACCCGCATCGGCTCGCACAATATCAAGCTGGCGGCGCTGGCAGCCAAGGAACTGGCACTGCTTGACGTCGACGTTACCCGCATTTCGCTCGCGGATTATCCGCTCCCGGTCTACGAAGCTGATATCGACGCGCGTACCGGCCAGCCCGTCAATGCGGTGAAGCTCAAGCACATGATCATGGCGCACCACGGCGTATTTATCGCCAGTCCCGAATACAGCGCGTCAGTAACACCCATGCTAAAGAACGCCATCGACTGGGTCTCGCGTGTGCGTGAACGGGGCGATCCGACTTATGCCGCCTTCAAGGGTCGCGTGTTTGCAATCAGTTCGGCTTCACCCGGACGCGCCGGCGGTCTTCGCTCGCTGATGGCGCTCCGGCAGATTCTCGAACTCGGTTGCGGAGCGCTGGTGATTCCTGAACAGGTGACGATCCAGCGCGCCGATACCGCCTTCGATGAGATGGACAACATTGCCGACGCGAACATCGCCAACCTCTTTCGCGCGCAGCTCGAACGGCTGGTCGAGATGGCGCGCCTGATGGCACGAGCATGACAGTGTCATTGGACCCGCGCGAACGGCTGATCGTGGCTCTGGATGTGCCGTCGGTGAAGGCAGCCGAGGCCGTGGTGGCGCGTCTCGGCGAATCGGTTTGGTTCTACAAGATCGGGTACCAACTGGCTTTCGCGGGCGGACTGCCGTTCGCGGCGGGACTGATTGCCGCCGGCAAGCAGGTTTTTATCGACCTCAAGCTGCACGATATCGGCAACACGGTGGCCAAGGGTGTCGCGAGCGTTGCACAGCTCGGCGCGACATTTCTTACCGTGCACGCCTATCCCCAGACCATGAAGGCAGCGATTGAAGGCAAACAGGGTTCGGCGCTGCGCATTCTCGCCGTGACGGTGCTTACTTCCTATGACGACTCGGATCTTGCTGCGGCCGGCTACGAAATGAACGTCAAGGAACTCGCCGCGGCACGCGCGGCGCAGGCGCGCGACATCGGAATCGATGGACTCGTCTGCTCCGCTGAGGAGGCCGCGATACTGCGCGATATTGCCGGTCCCGGGATGGTGCTTGTCACCCCCGGAATCCGGCCGTCCGGCAGCACCGCTGGTGACCAGAAGCGGGTCATGACGCCGGCCCGCGCAATAGAGGCCGGCGCTGACTATTTGGTGGTCGGGCGACCGGTGCTTGAAGCCGTCAATCCGAAAGCGGCGGCCGACGCGATCGTCGCCGAAATCGAAAAAACCAAAGGTCAGCGAGGTAACTGATGCCTAAAGGCTACTGGATCGGCCGGGTCGATGTGAAGAATGACGAAGGCTACAAACCGTATGTCGCCGCCAACGCAGCAATCTTCAGGAAATTCGGAGGACGCTTCGTCGTCCGTGCCGGCAAGTTCGAATGTCCAGAAGGCGGCGCCCGATCGCGGAATGTGGTTATTGAATTTCCCGACTACGCGACTGCGCTCGCTTGCTACCACTCGCCAGAATATCAGCAGAACATGAAACTGCGTTTGCCGCATTCGACTGCGGATGTCGTCATTATCGAGGGTTACGACGGGCCTCAGCCATAACATATTGGAGCAGGATCCTAATGGAAGACCGGTTTCCATGCCGGACCATAGTCGAGTACAAACTTTTCGGAATCATGCTCTAGTGCTTTTCGCATCCCGCCGCGCTATACCCACGCCGCGTTTCAGGAGTTGGACCCATGGCCGAAATGCGGCTCGTGGTCGCCGGCGCCGGCGGGCGAATGGGCCGCACGCTGGTCAAGGCGATCACCGACGGCAAGGAATTTGCGCTTGCGGGCGCCTTGGAAGACGCGCGTTCGCCGCTGATCGGCTCGGATTCGGGTACGCTCGCCGGACTGCCGGAGAACGGCACCAAACTTGTCGGCGATGCCGGGCCGTTATTGGCGAAGGCCGACGGCATTGTCGACTTCACGGCACCGGTCGCAAGTGTGGCTTTCGCCGCGCTTGCTGCAAAGGCGGGCAAGGTGCACATCCTCGGCACCACCGGCCTGACTGCGGCTGACGAAGCCAGGATCAAGGACGCCGCCAAGAGCGCGGTGATCGTGAAGTCAGGAAACATGAGTCTTGGTGTCAACTTGCTGGCGGCGCTCACCAGGCGCGTTGCCAGAACTCTCGATAATTCGTTCGATATCGAGATCCTCGAGATGCATCACAATCAGAAAGTTGATGCGCCATCGGGCACCGCGCTTCTGCTCGGCCGCGCGGCAGCGGAAGGCCGCGGCATTGATGTTGACAAGCGCTCGGTCAGGAGCCGCGACGGTCACACCGGCGCGCGCAAGACGGGCGATATCGGCTTCGCAGCCCTGCGCGGAGGCAGCGTGGTTGGCGAGCACAGTGTGATTTTCGCTGGCCCGGCAGAGCGGGTGGAGCTTACCCACAAGGCTGAGGACCGGATGATTTTCGCACGCGGCGCGCTGCACGCGGCGCTCTGGGCGCGCAACCAGAAGCCCGGACTTTATTCGATGATGGACGTTCTAGGATTGAAGGAATTCTGAGGATTGCGATGACCGATCGTCTTCTCGTACTCGTGCGCCATGGCCAGAGCGACTGGAACCTGAAAAACCTGTTTACAGGCTGGCGCGACGTCGACCTGACGGACAAGGGAGTCGCCGAAGCGCGCGAGGCCGGCCGCAAACTCAAGGTGCAGGGAATAAGATTCGACGTGGCCTTCACCTCCGCGCTTAAGCGCGCCCAGCGCACGCTCGATCTGATGCTCACGGAGCTGGGACAAACCACGATTCCGGTGTTCAAGGATCAGGCGCTCAACGAGCGCGACTACGGCGATCTCGTTGGGCTCAACAAGGATGACGCGCGCAAGAAATGGGGCGAGGAACAGGTGCACATCTGGCGCCGCTCCTACGATGTCGCGCCGCCAGGCGGCGAGAGTCTGAAGGATACACTTGCGCGCACACTGCCTTACTACGTGACGGAAATCCTGCCGCGCGTGTTGCGCGGTGAACGCGTTCTGGTTGCCGCGCATGGCAACTCATTGCGCGCCCTGGTGATGGTGCTCGACAAGCTCACGCCGGACAGCATCACCAAGCTTAATCTGGAGACAGGCTTGCCGATGATTTACCGGCTCAACGCCGATTCAACCGTCGCGTCGAAGCTCGATCTCGCGGCCTAGCTAGGCCGCTGCTGCCATTCCCGCTTCCCAGCCCAGCATCGCGCGCTTGCGGGTGATGCCCCAGTGATAGCCAGTGATGTCGCCGTCCTTGCCGATGACACGGTGGCACGGGACCACGAAGCAAATCGGGTTTTTACCGACGGCGGCGCCAACAGCGCGGGCAGCCTTTGGCGAGCCGGCTTTTGCGGCCAGATCTGAATACGTGGTGAGCTTGCCCATCGGGATATCGAGCAGCTTCTCCCATACCCGCACTTCAAAATCGGTGCCGATCAATACGACGCGCAGCGGCTGGTCCTTGCGCCACAATGCCGGATCGAAGATGCGCCGCGCCGTTGCCGCGGTGGCGGCGAAATCTTCCACGTAGCGCGCCTTTGGCCAGCGTGCGCGCATGTCCTTAAGCGCCGCCCGTTCCTTGCCCGGATCGGCAAGGGCAAGGCCGGCAAGCCCGCGCGGCGCCATCATGACCAAGGCCATGCCGAACGGGCAGGGATGGAATCCATAGGTAATTGTGAGGCCTTCTCCGCCAGTCTTCCATTCGCCGGGGGACATTGCCTCATGCGTGACGAATAGGTCATGCAGGCGTCCGGGACCCGACAGGCCGACCTCATAGGCGGTGTCAAGCACGCTGGCCGACGAGCGCAGCAGTTCGCGCGCGTAGTTGAGCGTGAGCGCCTGCAGGAACGCCTTCGGCGTCAGGCCGCACCAACGGCGGAACAGGTGGTGCAGCTCGGTCGGTGTCACGCCGGCCGCGCTGGCGATGCTTTCGATTTCGGGCTGCGACCGCCAGTTCCCGCGGATGTGGGCAATGGCGCGGCGTACGATGTCGTAGTCCGCCGCCGCGGTCGGCAGTGGCGCGAATTCGGTGAAACGATCGATGATTGTGGATTTTGCTGGCATGATTGTCATGTTTGCTATTTAGAGCGGACCCGCGCGCCAAACCACCCGATTCCTGCCTTAATCAAACACCGTCCGCGTCGGGCCGCGCCGCGCTGCGCTGAGCGCAGCAGCAAGTTCCTTGGCAAAACTCGCTTTTTCGTCGGGTCCCAGAAAGCTTGCGACCGCAAGCTTCTTGCCGCGCGAGACCAGAAACAGCCGGTCGATGCCGAATTCCTCGATCTCTACCTTGTCGAGCCTGACCCAGAGTGGATTGAGAACCCATTCACGCGCGCGGCCGAGATGGCTCACTTTGCGGACCGTGAGCGAGGACGGTGTGACCGTCACCTGCTCGTAAGCATTTGCATGACGATAGTTGAGACGGAATGCCCAGTAGAGCAGCAGGACATCGAGACCGAAGAAACCGAATACTGGCCAGGCGCCGATCAGCAGAAACAGCATGCCGGTAACAAAGCTCACGCCGCCGAACAGCAGCATTAAAATCAGGAATCCCACGCGACCAAGCGATCGGTGCGGCGTCAACGTAGCCGAAAAGATGGTGGGTTCAAGATCGACGGCGTTGTCGGTTGTCATCGTGGTCAGTATACCGAAATCATGGCAAAAAAACCCGCAGGCAAGGCGCGCAAGCGTAACGCGCTCAAACCGAAACGCGCCAAGGTGAAATCGGCGCGCAAACGCGTGGCGGCTGAAGCCAGGGCCGCGGCCGGAGCGTTGCCACAATGGACACCGGCGCAAATCGAGGAAGCATTCCGCCGCTTCAAGGTCGCCAATCCCGAGCCCAAGGGTGAGTTGCAACATATCAATCCATTCACGTTGCTGGTTGCGGTGGTGCTCTCGGCGCAAGCGACCGACGCCGGTGTCAACAAGGCGACACCGGCCTTGTTTGCGCTGGCCGACTCGCCCGAAAAAATGATCGCTCTCGGCGAGACGCGCATACAGGAACTCATAAAGACAATCGGCCTGTTCAGGACCAAAGCCAAAAACGTTGTCGCGCTGTCACAGAAGCTTGTCGCCGAACATGGTGGGCAGGTGCCGCGGTCGCGCGAGGCGCTGGAAGCGTTGCCCGGCGTTGGCCGCAAAACCGCGAATGTTGTCTTGAACATTGCTTTCGGCGAGCCAACGATTGCGGTCGATACCCATATTTTTCGTGTCGGCAATCGAACCGGCATCGCAACCGGAAAAACGCCTTTCGAGGTCGAAACGAAGCTGGATGCGGTCGTGCCGGCGCAATACAAGCGGCACGCCCACCATTGGCTTATTCTTCACGGGCGCTACACTTGCGTGGCGCGCAAGCCGCTGTGCGAGAAATGCATTATCAGTGACCTATGCGGATGGCCGGGAAAGACGGTCGCATAAGATCGATTAGGAGTGCGTCATGGAAGGGTCATCGCTGACAAGGGCGCGCGAACTCGTTCGGCGGGACGCAGCCGAGTGTCTTCACCGCGGTGGATTGCCTGCCAAGAGCGCGGCCGCGTGGATCAAGGCGCGGCCGCGCATTATCGGCAACTACAAACGCGATGCCGCGGCCGCGACGAAATTCTGGCGTGCGAGCGCGGACCTGCTTGCCAAGCTTCCCAAAAAACCGGCGCGGACGGCCGAACAGCAATACGCGGCCGATCTTGTCCTTTCTGACAGCCGCCGCTCGCGCGAGGATTTTCTTTCCCGCCACGCCGACGCGATCTACCGCAAACTCACGAAAAATCTTGGCGTATTCACGCGCGTGGATGATCTCGTCTACGAGGCCGCAAAGCTGGTGCCCGGCCTAACTCCGACGCGCAAGCAGGTCGATGCCGAAAGCGCGTTGATGCAAAGTGAAAAGGACGGCGTCGAAATCGATCAGGGCATATTTCTTGCGCAGGCGCTTGCCGTGCCGGACGCCGGCATGCATCTCTGCCAGGCGATGCTGTTGCCGAGGATGGAGGCGATCGCCCGCAACGCAGACTTCATTAGAGAGGGTATTGTCGATTTTGGTCCGGCCAGGGTTGAGCGCCGCGGCAAATCGGCAGTCGTGACCGTGCACAATCCGCGCTTTCTCAATGCCGAGGACGATGACACGCTCGACGACACCGAAACGGCGGCCGATATCGCCATACTCGATCCGTTGAGCGAGATCTGCGTACTGCGCGGCGACGTGGTCGATCACCTGCGATACAAAGGCCGCAACATCTTCTCCGCCGGCATCAATCTTACGCATCTTTATCGCGGCAAGATTCCGTATCTCTGGTACATCCGCCGCGACATGGGAATCGTCAACAAGATGATGCGCGGCCTCGCGCTAGGCACACGCAGCCCCGACGAAATTTACGGCGGCACGCGCGAAAAGCCGTGGGTGGCGCAGCTCGATGTGTTCGCGATCGGGGGCGGATGCCAGTATTTGCTGGCCATGGATTATGTAGTTGCGGGCAGCGACGCCTATATGACCTTGCCGGCGCGCAAGGAAGGCATCATACCGGGCGCCGCCAATTTACGGCTCACCCGTTTCGTCGGCGCCCGTGCCGCGCGTCAGGCAATCATGATGGGCCGCCGGTTCAATTGCGACAGCCCGGAAGGCCGCATGATTTGCGACATCATCGCGCCGCCCGATCAAGTCGAGCAAGCTGTCATGAAGGTGTGCGACGACTTTACGTCATCGGGCGTCGTAAGCGCCGCGGGCAACCGGCGCGCCCTTCGTATCGGCGAAGAACCGCTCGATACCTTCCGCCGCTACATGGCGGTGTATTGCCGTGAGCAGGCCTATTGTCATTTCAGCCCGGCATTGATTTCAAACCTTGAAAAACACTGGAACGCCGCAAACCGGAAGATCTGATTCGTACTCGGAAAACTGATGGCTCAAGGTGGCCGTTTGATCAGTTTGGCCGGTCCGCCTGACAATTTCTTGTGTATGTGCACCATGAATGCCATGGCGAAAATCGGCGTTGCCAGATTCATAATGGGAATTGATACGAACACCGCAATGAACATACCTGCGAGGAATACGTAAACCGAGTTAGACTTGCGCATGGCCTTCGCTTCGGATGGTGGTCGGAAGCGCATGGCGGCAAGTTCAAAATATTCGCGGCTGAGCAGGTAGGAATTTGCCAGAAACAAAATGATCACGCCGAGCCCCGCGAACAGAATGAACGGCAGCGCGCAGAGATAAACCAGCAGCGCGAGCGTAGCGACCTTAATGCCTTCAACCAGTGCTAGAAGAAACGGCAAGGCCCGGCCCGGCGGTTCCGTGGGGTAGTGTTCGCGCTCGACAGCGTCGGCGATCTCATCGACGAAAAAACTGCCGACGAATGCGGAGACGGCGGGCATAAGGAATAGCGCGCCGGTGATGATGCCTAAACCCGCCATGATCGAGAGCACCCAGGCAAGCGTCGCCCAAACTGCGTGCGGCGCGAAACCGGTGGCTTGCTCGGCCCAATTGGCACCGCTTTCCGCCCAGGCAGCGAGCACGCGCTGCATCAGGATTCCGATGATGACGATCAGGATCAGCGCAAGCCCAACCGCCTTGAGCAACACGTGGCGCAAGGCAGGTGCAAACATCTGAGAAAGGGCTTTAAAGGCGGCGTCAATCATTCCGCCAGAGGTAAAGCGACCCGCTCTCTGGGGCAAGGCCGGCGTTTATGTTACTGGAGACAGCGTAATGTCGTCCGGCACCAACGAGACGATCTCGTCAGCATCGTGTGCCGACAGATCGGCCCAGGCCATGGCCTTGTAGTCGAAACCGCGCGCAAGATCCCCCTTTGCGGGTTGCTCATTTCCGTCCCACGCTTCTGATGGCGACGCTAGTCAGGACTCATTGCAATTTAGTTCATCGCTGCGGGCTGTGCGGCCCCGGCGCGAAATTACCGAACGTTAGCTATAAGCTGTGCCGCGTGCCGCGTGTTCAAGGGCTCTGGCCGGCAAGTTTTTGGATACCATGTTGAGACATCGGCCGGGTTCTTGCCGAGGAACGGAAGCGGGATGGCGACACGACCGAAAGCTCTGATCGCCTGGTCGAGCGGCAAGGACAGTGCCTGGGCGCTGCACGAGACGCGCCGCGCCGGAGACTTCGAAATCGTCGGCGCCTTGACCACGGTGACGGATATGTTCGGCCGCGTCAGTATGCACGGCGTGCGCGAGGAGTTACTGCTGGCCCAGCTTGCCGCTGCGGGGTTGCCCCCTATCGTGGTGCGTATTCCCTATCCATGCCCGAACGAGATTTACGAACATAAAATGGCTGAGGCGGTCGGCAATGCCAAGTCAGCCGGTGTCACGCGTATAATTTTTGGCGATCTGTTCCTGGAAGATGTACGCGCCTATCGCGAGCGCCAGCTAAGGGGTACCGGGATCAACCCGGTATTTCCGCTTTGGCATAGGCCGACCACCGTGCTCGCGCATGAGATGATTGCCGCGGGTGTGCGGGCGCGTTTGTCTGCCGTGGACCTGAAAAAATTACCGGCTACGTTCGCCGGCCGCCGTTTCGATCAGGATTTTCTCGACGATTTGCCTGCTGGGACCGATCCGTGCGGTGAAAACGGTGAATTCCATTCTTTTGTATCGGCGGGGCCGATGCTTAAGAACAAGATTGCGATCAAAGTCGGTGAAACGGTCCGGCGCGACGGATTTGCCTATGCAGATTTGCTGCCTGGCTAGGCGCGCAAGATGCCTCCGGTGCGCTTCGTGACTTCGGTGACAATCTTGCCCGAAAGCGCCTCGATTTCCGCGTCGGTCATGGTCTTCTCGCGCGGCTGGATAGTGACCGCAATCGCAATGGACTTCCTGCCAGGTTCGATGCCCTTGCCTTCGTAGACATCGAACACGGTCACGCTGCTGATGAGTTTCTTGTCGACATTCTGTGCCGCGCGCACGATGTCGGCGGCTTTCACGGTACTTTCAACCACGAAGGCGAAATCGCGCTCCACAGGTTGGAAAGGCGACAGCTCAAGCAGGGGCTTTGCACGTGTCGATCTTGCCTTTGGTTCTGGAATTTTTTCCAGGATCACCTCGAAGGCGACCACGGGGCCCTCGGCCTTCAGCGCGGCGATAGCTCTCGGATGCAGCTCGCCGAAGTGACCCAGGATATTCTGCGAACCGATCTGGATCGTGCCGCTGCGACCGGGATGAAACCAGGCGGGCCCGCCGGGTACGACCTGCAACGCCTGCATGGGCGCGCCGACCGCGGCCAGCGCTGCAAAGACATCGGCCTTGGAATCGAAAACATCGACCGGCTCGGTCTTGTTGGACCAGTGACGACCACTGCCGGTGACCTTGGCCAACGCACGGCGCAGCCCGCTGGCAGCGGTAAGTTGGTCTTCCGGTCTATCGCCTTTAAAAATCTGGCCGACCTCGAACAACGCAGTGTCTGGAAAGCCCCGGTCGGCATTGCGTTGTGCCGCCATGACCAGACCGGCAATCAGAGTGGGCCGCATGTCGGACAATTCGGCCGCGATTGGATTAGCAAGCGCAAGTTCCGGCTTGCCACCACCGAACATCTCAGCTTCCGCTTTCGATACGAACGACCAGGTGACGGCTTCCACGAGCCCGCGGGTCGCGAGCGCGCGCTTTGCCTTGCGGGTGCGATTCTGGATCGTGGTGAGCACCGGCTTGCGCGCATTTTCGCGAGCGAATGCCGTCGACGGCACGTGATCAACTCCGATAATGCGCACGAGCTCCTCGACGATATCGGCGCGCCCATGCACGTCTGGCCGCCATGACGGCACTGCCACTTTTACGCGTTCGCCTTTGCCGGCAGCGAAGAAGCCGAGCTTCTCCAGCACGCGTCGCACGTCGGTGAGCGGCAATTTCAGTCCAGCGAGTCGGGGCAATTCGCTTAAGGGGAAATCGATCACTTTTTCCTTTGGCGTGGGATCGCCGGCGACCACCATCTCGGATGGCTGGCCGCCGCAGAGATCGAGCACCATTTGTGTCGCTAGCTCGAGGCCTGGCACCATGAAAGCCGGATCGACGCCGCGCTCGAATCGATAACGGGCGTCGGAATTGATGCCGAGCTTCCTTCCGGTTTGCGCGATGTTGATCTCGTCCCACAAAGCCGATTCAATCAGCACGTCGGTGGTTGTTTCCGAGCAGCCGGTCGCTTCGCCACCCATAATGCCTGACAGGGACTCAACTCCCTTCTCATCGGCGATCACGCAAATGGCCTCGTCCAGCAGGTAGGTTTTGCCATCGAGCGCGAGCAGCTTCTCGCCATTTTTGGCGCGGCGTACCGTGAGATTGCCGTAGACCTTGGCCGCGTCGAACACGTGCAAGGGTCGGGCACGATCGAAGGTGATGAAATTTGTGATGTCGACGAGGGCGTTGATAGGGCGCAGCCCGATCGCCGTGAGCCGCTTTTGCAGCCAATCGGGTGACGGACCGTTTTTGACGCCTTTGACCAAACGCAGTCCGAAGGCCGGGCATAGCGATGCCGTCTTCCCGAAATCGCGGGTAACCTTGACTGGGCAGGGAAAGGCTCCTTTCACCGGCTTCGGGATCTTGTCCTTGAAGGTGCCGATCGAGGCGGCGCCAAGATCGCGCGCGATTCCGGCGACGCCTGTGCAATCGGGCCGATTGGGCGTGAGGTTGATCTCGATGACAGGGTCGCTCACGCCTGCCCATTCGACATACGATTTGCCGACTGGAGCATCGGCCGGCAAATCGATAATTCCTTCGTGGTCGTCGGAAATCATCAGCTCTGCCGCCGAACAGAGCATGCCGCGGCTTTC
>Ga0066388_100000580_pt1 | contig 17816 bp, 14 predicted proteins | sample PanSoiMetaGPlot6_FD_64539 | JGI IMG/M metagenome (GOLD analysis project Ga0066388, IMG submission 64539) | Tropical forest soil microbial communities from Panama analyzed to predict greenhouse gas emissions - Panama Soil - Plot 6 (Hybrid Assembly) | ecosystem: Environmental > Terrestrial >... | reverse complement strand
CGATCGCACGCCAGCCGATATCGCGGCGGCAAAAGCCGTCCGCCCAGCGGATACGGTCGACGGCCGCATAGGCGCGGCTCTGGGCTTCGCCCACGGTCTTCGCCCTGGCGCAAATATTGAGCACGCGTCCACCATTGGCGAGAATCCGGGCACCGTCGGCCTTGGTGCCGGCGTGAAAAATCTCCACCCCCTCAACCTGTGCCGCAGCATCGAGGCCCTCGATGACCGAACCCCTGTTGTAACTTCCCGGATAGCCGTTTGCGGCCATAACGACCGTGAGCGCGGCGTCCGGGTACCAGCGCAAATCGAAATTCTTCAATTGCCCATCGTGCGCCGCCAGCAGCGCGGGCACGAGATCCGACATCAGACGCAACATCAGCACCTGACATTCGGGATCACCGAAACGGACATTGTATTCAATGAGTTTGGGGCCTTCTTTGGTGATCATCAGCCCGGCGAACAGCACCCCTTTGTAGGGCGCGCCAAGGTGTCTTAGCGCGCGCACGGTGGGATGAATGATTTCATCCATCACGCGCCGGGTCAGGTCGCCGGTCATGATCGGCGCCGGCGAATACGCGCCCATCCCGCCGGTATTGGGTCCCTTGTCGCCATCGCCAACGCGCTTGTGGTCTTGCGCCGATGCAAGCGTGATTGCGGTTTCGCCGTCGCAGAGGGCAAAGAACGAAGCTTCTTCTCCGACAAGGCAATCCTCGACCACAATTTCCCAGGCCGGCGCGCCGAGGCCGCCCCCGAACAACATGTCGATCGCGGCCTCGGCTTCTTGGACAGTTTCTGCAACGACGACTCCCTTGCCAGCAGCGAGCCCGTCTGCCTTCACCACGATGGGCGCGCCTTTCTTGCGGACATAGTCTTTAGCCGCGCTCGCGCTCTTGAAGCGCTCATATGCCGCGGTCGGGATGTTGTTAGCCTTGCACAGGTCCTTGGTGAAACCTTTGGAACCTTCCAGCCGCGCCGCCCATTTGGTCGGGCCAAAAGCTTTGATGCCGGCGGCCTCCAGGTCGTCGACAATGCCGGCGCACAGCGGCACCTCCGGCCCGATAACCGCGAGATCGATCCTTTTTTCAGCAGCAAACGCGATCACAGCTTTGTGGTCGTTGAGGTCGAGCGCCACGCACTCGGCTTCTCGCGCGATACCGGCATTACCCGGGGCGCAAAAGAGCTTGTCGGTTAGCGGGCTCGCCGCGATTTTCCAGGCCAGCGCGTGTTCGCGTCCGCCGGAGCCGAGGATGAGGATATTCATGAAACGCGCTTGGGGCCTTTAGGGGATAATCGCCGTTGGTGTAGCATGGCACATCACCCTCGCAAGAGATTCGATCGTTATGGTAGAGCCCGCTCTCAACAACGTTATGGAATGGACCGTCTCTGAGCTCTCGGCGGCGCTCAAACGCACGGTTGAGGACGCCTACGGTTATGTTCGTGTGCGCGGCGAGGTGTCCGGCTTCAAGGGACAACACGCGAATGGACACGCATACTTCTCTTTGAAAGACGAAAACGCCATCCTTAATGCAGTTATATGGCGAAGCGCCTGGGCCCGCCTGCGCATCAAGCCCGAAGAGGGCCTAGAAGTGCTGGTCACAGGCAAAATTACGACCTTCGCGCGCCAATCCAAATACCAGATTGAAATCCAAACACTTGAGCCCGCCGGCGTCGGCGCGCTGATGAAACTTCTGGAGGAGCGCAAGAAGAAGCTCGCCGGTGAGGGCCTGTTTGACGAAGCCCGCAAGCAACTGTTGCCATTTTTGCCGGACGTGATCGGTGTGGTGACCTCGCCGACTGGCGCAGTGATCCGCGATATCCTGCATCGCCTCGAAGATCGCTTTCCCCGTCATGTGCTGGTGTGGCCAGTGCGGGTACAAGGTGACAACTCGGCCGCCGAAGTTGCGGCCGCGATCCAAGGATTCAATATGCTTCCCGAGCACGGCCTGCCGCGCCCCGACCTGATTATTGTCGCGCGCGGCGGCGGTTCGCTTGAGGATCTGTGGTCGTTCAATGAGGAAATCGTGGTGCGGGCTGCAGCGGCGAGCATGATTCCGCTCATTTCAGCCGTCGGCCATGAGACCGATGTTACACTGATTGATTTCGTAGCCGACCGGCGGGCGCCAACGCCCACTGCGGCCGCCGAAATAGCAGTGCCGGTACGCGCCGAGTTGATGTCGACGCTTGCCGACCTTGGAACTCGCATGCTTGCCTGCTGGCGGCGCAATCTTGAGCGAAATCGCAAGGAACTCTATTTGCTCACACGCGCGTTGCCGGCGCTCGATGATCTGCTGGCAGTGCCGCGTCAGCGGTTGGACGCCTGCAGCGGGCGCCTGCCACGTGCGTTGCGCGCCAATGCACAGATTCACCACACGCATTTAACGCGCGTCGCGGCACGACTGTCACCGCGGTTGCTTTCCCATCGTATCGACCGCTGCTGGGAACAGACAGCAGCATTCGGCGATCGGGTACGACGCTCGTTTCGAATTTTTCGGGATCGCCGCGTGCAACGTGTGCGCAGCGCCGGTCAGTTGCTGGCGGCTTATTCCTACCGGGGCGTGCTCGCGCGCGGATTTGCCCTCGTCCGTGATGCTGATGGACGACCACTGCGGTCGGCAGCCGCGGTGGGCGGTGGCATGCGGCTCGATATAGAGTTTGCCGATGGGCGCGTCGCTGCGACGGCCGACAGCGGTTCTACCTCGCAATCTGCTGGCAAGACCAGGCGGCGTATGCGTGCCAGCGGTGGTGGTTCCGGCGGGCAGGGCAGTCTGTTCGGCTCATAAATATTATTCGAGGGTTTCGCTGCCGCGTCCGAACGACTATGTTTGGTTGACATTGAAGGGAGGTCGCTGTTGCTCAATCGCTATGATCGATCATCGCCAACAAGTGGCGAGGCCGAGGTGAAATACCTCGATGGCGATTTCCGCGTGGTGCGGCCCGGTGCGTTTGTGCGCTGTGCTGTGAGCGGCGTGCCTATTCCGCTTGAGGAGCTCAAATACTGGAGTGTCGAATTGCAGGAGGCCTATGCGACGCCTGAGGCAGTCTTGCAACGGCATCGAAGACCGCAGGCGCCCAGATAACAGGCAGCTAGCGCCGTACCTTCGATATGACGAGCCGGCCCAATTCGTCGGCTTCTTTGACCATCATTGTTACAGGTAGCGTCTGTGTGCGTGTGGCGAGCGCCGCGAGGCTTTTCTCCCCTTGCATACGTGCATGGTCTTTTTCTGTGGTAAGGAGGGCAAGGCTTTCGCGCTCAGCCTGCACGATGAGTTCCCTCGCCTCCTCGGCGGTATACCGGTGATGATCGGGAAACGACCGTCGCACTTTCAAGGCGATGCCGGCCGCCACCACGGTCGCAAAAAACTTTTCCGGATCGCCGATACCGGCGAAAGCCAGCACATTGCGTCCTTTCAGCGCCGCGGCCACGCCCGGATTGGGCATCAGCCGGCCCTGGAATATCCGAAGACCGCGCCCGCTTGCTTCCAAGGCGACATTGTCGGCAGCGGCGCCTCCGCCCACGACGAGCAGGGCGTCAATGCATGCAAGTTGCGTAGCCAGCGGCGCGCGCAGTGGTCCCGCAGGAAATATACAGCCATTGCCGATGCCGCGACGCCCATCGAGCACCGCCAATCTAAAATCCTTCGCTAATGACGGGTTTTGCAAACCGTCATCCAAGATGATGGCACTGGCGCCCGCTGTGCGAGCAAGCTTTGCGCCGGCAACGCGATCCCGCGCGATTATGGTGGGGGCTACGCGCGCGAGGAGGAGCGGCTCGTCACCCACATGGACTGCAAAATCGGCGTGAGCGTCCACCAGCTTTGGGCCGGCGGTGTCCCCGCCATAGCCGCGGCTGAGGCAAAACGGGCGCTCGTCCGCTTCCGCGAGCGTCCGCGCGAGCATCATGGCAGTCGGTGTCTTGCCCGCGCCACCGATTGTGAAATTACCTACGCACAGCACCGGCACTCCCACAGCTGCGCCTTTTTCCGTCATTCGCTGTGCTGCGATCGCTCCATACGCCAGCCCAAATGGATTGAGCAGGGTTGCGGCGAGGCCTGCCTTGCGCCACCAAAAGGCCGGATCACGCATATTGGCTTCGCTGCCGCAATTGGAGTTGCATCAGATAAGGGTCGAGTGAAGCGAGCGTGCGTTCGAGCGCGCCACCCAGACTTTCGACGGCTGCGTGTCCGGTTTGAGCAACGCGCGCGCACGCATCGGGGTCGCTTAGCCAAGCGGCGATGCTTTCAGTAAGGTGGTTCACATCATCGACCTGCTCGGCGCCACGAGCGTCGTCGAGCGCGGCGTAGATATCTGCGAAGTTCCAAACGTGGGGACCGTGCAGAATGGCAGCGCGCAGCTTGGCGGCCTCGATCGGATTTTGCCCACCGTGCTTGACCAGAGAGCCGCCGACGAACACCACCGGTGCCAGGCGATAGATGAGGCCGAGCTCACCAAGGGTATCCGCCACATAGATCTCGGTCGAACGCCCGGGAAGCTCTCCGCGCGAGCGTTGCACTGCGTTCAAACCGGTGGCGGCGGCGATCTCGACGACGCCCGGGCCCCGCTCTGGATGGCGCGGCGCGATCAGCGTGAGGAGTCCCGGAAAATTGGCGCGCAAGCGGCAGTGGGCTTCGATCACCGCGCCCTCTTCACCGGGGTGAGTCGATGCAGCCGCGATCGCAGGACGGCCGCCAATCGCGTCCCGCAAGGCGACAAGTTTAGCCTCGTCTGCCGGCGGTGCGGGAACATCGAGCTTGAGGTTGCCGGTGATGACGACCTGCTGCGCGCCAAGCTCGCCGAAGCGCGCGGCGTCAGATGAGGTGCCCGCCAGGCAAAGGTCAAATCGCCGCAGCAGGTTAGCAATTGACCTCGGCACACGACGCCAGCGCCGTAGCGAATTTTCGGAGAGGCGGCCGTTGATCAGGACCATCGGTACGCCGCGCGCCGAGACTTCGATCATCATGTTCGGCCAAAGGTCGGATTCCACGAACAGAGCGAGGTCTGGTCGCCAGTGATCGAGGAAGCGCCTCACGAAGCGCGGTACATCGAGTGGCACAAACTGATGAACGACACCGCGCGGCAGCCGCTGCTCTGCCAGCCCGCTTGAGGTAACGGTTCCGGAGGTCACCAGTACAGGGAGAGCTCGCGTCCGGATGCGCTCTATCAGGGGCAATACGCTGGCGAGCTCGCCAACACTCGCCCCATGCAGCCACACCAGCGGGCCTTCCGGCCGGGCGATACGGCTTTCGCCTCGGCGCTCGGACAGACGCTGGCGGTGTTCCTTGCCCCTTCTGACCCGGCGCGCCAGCACCAGCGAGGCGAGCGGCGCCGCCATCGCTGACAATAACTGGTAAGTGCGTAGCGTCACCGGCAGCTCGTTGTTCACGGTTGAGCGCCCCCGGTTTTATCGGCAAGCTCAGCGGCGCGCACCGTTACGCGGTTGAGTTCGCTCTCGACCTGGCCGCGCGCCGCTTCCAGAGCTTTGTCATCGGCGTCGGGTGCGACAGAGATTGACGATCCTCCCACCATCGAAATCCGGCTAAACGGCAGATTGACCGCGCTACGGTCCCAGTTGTTGAGCTCGATACGATGACTGGTCGTGATCGCCACCGGCTGGATCGGACGGCCGGAGTGCTGTGCCAGTTTGACGATGCCAAGGCCGGCAACGCGCGGGACCTTTGGAACGTCGGCGGTAATCGCAATGTTGTAACCTTCCTTGAGGGCTTCAAGCATCTCGGTGAAGGCGACGGCACCGCCTTTGCGGTAGAACTCACCATTATGCGCGCCGGAGCCGCGGATGACGCCGACACCCAGGTGCTGTACGGCGCGCGCGTTGATCTCGCCGTCCCGGTGGCGCGAGATCAAAGCTTTCGCGCGATGGTGCGGTCCCCGCCTGACAAACGGTGCCATCAGATGCTGACCATGCCAAAAGGCGAGGATCACTGGCATCTGCACGGTATCGTAAATGTCCGCCGGCTCCAGGATCAGGCGACTCGTGTTCCAGACCAGCCGCAAATACCACGCTCCCGCCGCTCCGACGACTTCCTGGAAGGCAGGCGATGCGGTAAGCGAGCGGAGCAATGACATCGGCATTGATCTACCGGCCACCTACGGCTTCGGGATCAAGCAGCCGGTGCAGGTGGACGATGAAATAGCGCATATGCGCATTGTCGACAGTTTGTTGCGCCTTCGCCTTCCAGGCAACATAAGCCGTAGCATAGTTCGGGAATATGCCGACGATGTCGATCTTGTTGAGGTCTTTAAACTCGTTGCTGCCGAGCGTAGTGAGCTCACCGCCGAGGACGAGATGCAACAATTGTTTGCTTGTTCCGGACGGCTGTGCGGACATCGCTTGATCCCTGGTAAAACCGGCTAGATCAATCGCCAAGTCTACGCGAATTCGGCTTGGTGGTCCCGCACAAGCTCTATCAAAGCCTCATGACGCGCATAGCCCGCGGCGATCAACGCACCGTGCGATGCGTGTGATCTGGAGTAGTTCAGCGGCTGGCCGGCGAAATCTGTGAGCAGGCCGCCGGCTTCGTGCACCAAAAGATCGGCCGCCGCAAGGTCCCAATCGTGGCTGCCAGGCAAGGCGAAGGCGACATCGATTTCGCCAAACGCGACCCGCGCGAATCGAAGGGCGAGCGAATGCACTTTGGGCTGCCCCAGGATAGCCGGTGTTATACCGGCAAGGCGATCAAGATAGCGCTTGGGTCCTGCAATCTTGGCGCCGGCAAGCATTGCACCATTTGTTGCGTTGATGGTGCGACCGTTGCACACGGCACCAGCGTTACGCACGGCGCAGAACATCTCGTCGGACACCGGCGCATAAATTGCGGCAATCAGCGGGCGGCCGTGCTCGGTGAGCGCGACCGAGATGGTCCAGTCGGCGCGGCCGGAAATATATGCGCGCGTCCCGTCGATCGGATCGACAATCCACGCGAGCGGCATGATACGATCGGGCAAAAGATCGTACGATTCCTCCGACAGCCAGCCGGCCGCGGGTGCAAGCGTGGCGAGCCGCTCGTGCAGCAGCTCGTTCACCGCGATATCCGCTTCACTGACCGGCGATTGGTCGGCCCCCTTGGTCCAGCGCTTGAAGGGCCCACGCGCTGTCGTGCGCGCCAGGTCGCCGGCCTCGCGCAATATGGCTTCGAGAGGTTCGCGTAATGCGATTGTCTCACTGGCCGGCAACGGTCAAGCCTTCCACGCGCAGTGTCGGCGCATTGGTGCCGTAGCGGAATTCAAGGTCGTTGGCAGGCGTCAGCGTACTGAACATCTCAAACAAATGTCCGGCGATGGTGACCTCGCTGACCGGGTAAGTTCGCTTGCCATTCTTGATCCAGAAACCGGAAGCGCCGCGGCTGTAATCGCCAGTCACCATATTGACGCCAACACCGATCAGATCGGTAACATAGAATCCGTCCGAGATGTCGGCAATCAGAGCTTCGGGGCTTAACCGGCCGGGCTCAAGATGGAGATTGCTGGGTCCGGGAGAAGGCACAGATGACGCGCTGCGCTGGGCGTGGCCGGTGGTGACGCAACCGAGTTCGCGTCCAGTCGCGGTATCGAGCAGCCAAGACGAAAGCACACCATCGTCGACTAGGGCGATTCTCTTGCAGGCGACGCCTTCACCGTCGAACGGCCGCGAACGCAGGCCGCGCTTGCGCAACGGGTCATCCACGATGCGAATGCCATCGGCGAAAAGCTTGGTGCCCAGCTTGTCCTTTAAAAAACTGGTCTTGCGCGCGACCGATGCGCCGTTGGCCGCACTGGCAAAGTGCGATACGAGCGTACCGGCAACGCGCGGATCGAACACAACCGGCACCTTTCGGGTGGACACCTTCCGCGGGTTGAGCCGCGCGACGGCTCGTTCACCTGCACTGTGACCGATTTTTTCCGGCCGCTCCAGATCGGACGCGTGCAGGGCCGAAGAGTAGTCGTAGTCGCGCTCCATGCCGGTGCCCTCGCCGGCGATAGCGGTCATCGACAGGCCGTGGCTAGAACCAAGATAAGCACCGCGAAAACCATGGCTTGTCACCAATACGATGCCGCCGATACCGCCCGAGGCAGATGCGCCACCTGATTTGCTCACGCCCTGCACGGCGAGGCCTGCCCGTTCTGCTGCGCGTGCCTGTGCTTCGAGGGCTTGCACAGTCGGCAATTCGGGATCGACAAGATCGAGGTCGGGGAAATCGTGGGCCAGCAAGCCGGCATCGGCCAAGCCAGCGAACTTATCCTCAGGCGCTGCGCGCGCCATTGCCACAGCCCGCGCAGCCAGCGTTTCGCTGCTGCTCTCCGCCATATCGTTGGTAGATACGACAGCCTGGCGACGACCGACCAGCACGCGCAGACCTAGGTCGTCAGCCTCGGCGCGTTCGGATTCCTCGACCTTTCCATCCCGCACCTCAATGGCAAGCGACATCGAGCGCACGGCGACTGCGTCTGCGGCATCCGCTCCTGCGGCGCGTGCCGTCTTGACCAGCCGCTCGGCACGGTCGGTGAGGGCAGTCAGATCTAACAGGGAGGAGGTTGGAACGGACATTGATGGTTGTCACATGGGCGCGGTTGCAGGGCAGTTCAACCGCATGTCCAGACAATTCGAAAGACTGCGGCAATACCTCGTCAATCATGGTTCGCAAAGGGCCGTCAATCGCACGTCACAAAGGCCGCCGCTACGGCTGGTTAACCCAGAACATTAAGCGGATTCGGACCCGTTTCTGCCATGAATGCTGTGCGACCCGGCACATAAGCCGGGCGCGGGAGAGTTTCGAGGCGTCAAATGCGAAGAGGTGGATGCGCCGGGTCAGGCCGCGCCCTGCGGCTCGACCCATGCGGCTTGCCTGTGCGGTTTTCCGCAAGCGATGCCACTGCCGACGGGCAGTTGCGGGACATTGAGCTCCATCGAGAACGCGTGGTGTTGCGCAGGTCGCTGTGCGGCATGCGCATGGCCCTCAATATGCCCGTCACGGCTTTTGACGGCATTTCCTTAAGGCTGGTGGCGGGCGACGGTGGGATAAAGGACACGCTCGCCGTTGTTCTCGAGCATGGCGATCCGTCGCTGACCCTGCCGCTCTACCTGACGTCACGGGCCGACGAGGCGCTGGACGAATGGCGGGCCTGGAGCCAGCTGCTTGGCATGCCTTTGTTGCTCGCTGAGGAAGACGCGGCCACCGCAAATGCGCATCTGGGGCAAACCGGACAACTTCACATCGGGGGCGCACGCCCCCGCCGCCGGCGACGGAGCGCGCTGAAGAAGCGGCGACCCTCAATTCTTCTGCGACGTGGACGTGGCAAAATCACCACGGCAACTCCGGTGCACCGCGGTGAGCGCGAGATCATCGCGCGGAACTGACTTCATTTGAAATTTACCGTTTGTCATGGCCGGGCTTGTCCCGGTCATCTCATGAGGAAGACGTGGCTTTGCCTCCCTAAGCGAGATGCCCACATTTCGAATGCTTGACGGGCCGACGCCTCAAGTCCCGACAAGCGCCTATCCAGCGGGACCATACCCTCCGGCCGTGGGTGTCTGGATGATAATGGCCTCGTTCTTGTTGATGGTGGTGGCGTCGCACCCCTGCAAACGCTCCATGCGCCCGTCGCTCCGCCGTACCCAGTTTTCGCCGACCTGCCCGGCGTTACCACCTGCAAGACCAAACGGCCGCACGCGCCGGTGGCCGGAAAGGATTGTGCATTCCATCCTTTCAAGAAAACGGATGGTGCGGCGGATGCCGTCACCGGCGTGCCATTGGCCGCGGCCACCGGACCCGGCTCGAATGTGGAAGTCTTCAAGCACAACGGGATAACGAAACTCCAGCACCTCTGGATCGGTGAGGCGTGTATTCGTCATATGGGTGTGAACCGCGTCGGTACCATTGAATCCTGGTCCGGCCGGTGAACCCGAGCAAATTGTTTCGTAGTACTGGTGGCGTGCATTGCCGAAGTTGAGGTTGTTCATAGTCCCTTGCGCGGCGGCGAGCGCGCCAAGTGCGCCGAATAGACAATTGGTTACTGCCTGCGAGGTCTCCACGTTGCCAGCGACCACGGCGGCAGGATATTCGGGTGACAGCATCGAGCGCTTGGGGATCACGATATTGATCGGTCGCAGGCATCCGGCATTCATCGGAATATCGTCGTCGACCATGACTCGAAACACATAGAGTACTGCTGCGCGTGTCACCGGCTCCGGCGCGTTGAAATTGGTCGGCTGCTGCTCGCTCGTGCCAGTAAAATCAACGATCGCCTCGCGCTTGTTCTTATCTACCGTGATCTTCACTTTGATGGCAGTGCCTTGATCCATTTCGTAACTAAATTCGGAATCATGCAGGCGGTCGATCACGCGTCGCACGCTCTCGGCCGCGTTGTCCTGTACGTGCTGCATATATGCCTTTACCACCGGCAACGTGAATTGCGTGATCATCTTGCGCAACTCGACCACACCTTTCTCATTGGCTGCGATCTGTGCCTTGATGTCATTGACGTTCTGAACCGGATTGCGCGCTGGATAACTGGCAACGGTCAATGCCGCCATCAGTTCTTTCTCGCGGAAGTGTCCACGATCAACCAGTTTGAAATTGTCGAACAGGATGCCCTCCTGCTCGATGGTCGTGGCATTCGGCGACATGGATCCCGGCGAGACCCCGCCCACATCTGCGTGATGCCCGCGCGAAGCGACCCAGAACAGGATCGATTTCTTGCTGTTGTCGAAAACCGGTGTGCAAACGGTAATGTCGGGCAGGTGAGTGCCGCCATTGTAGGGTGCATTGATGGTATAGACGTCACCGGGACGGATGCGACCTTTGTTTTCGCGAATGATTGTTTCGACTGCCCGATCCATGGAACCGAGATGCACCGGCATATGCGGTGCATTCGCCACCAGGGTTCCGTCTTGCGCGAACACCGCGCAGGAAAAGTCGAGCCGTTCCTTGATGTTGACCGAATAGGCGGTGTTTTGCAGTGACACGCCCATTTGCTCGGCGATCGACATGAACAAATTATTGAACACTTCCAGCATAACCGGGTCAGCGTCAGTACCGATCGCATGCGTGCGCTTGAGTTTTCTGGCCCGTGTTAGCAGGAGATGATTTTTTGCGGTCACTTCGGCCTGCCAGCCGGCTTCGATCACGACAGTTTGGTGTGGTTCGATAATGATGGCGGCGCCTTTGATGCGCGCTCCAGGATGGAGCTGGTCGCGTGTGTAAACATTCGCCTTGTGCCACACCCCACCAGAAAAGAATTGCGTGCGCCGCGCCGGCTTTGGCAAGGCGGCGCGCGAGCGCTTGAGTGTTTTTTCACTGAATTTGGCGCCGCCACCGACGGCCTCAACAGATACCGCTTCGACCACCATTTGTTTCTTGCGATCGATGAAGCCAAAACGGGCCTTGTGTGCCTTCTCGAAAGCGCGCTTCATCGTGGCCGCGGCGCCGGCACGCACAACCAGCGCGGTGTCCGTGCCCGCGTACCGAATATGAGCGCGCACGTGCACCTTTATGCTGTCGGCCGGGACGCCTTGGCCGTTGACTTCCATCTTCGTGTCCTTGCCGAGCGAAGCACCGATCCGCGCGATGGCTTTGAATGCCTTGTCGCCAAACGGCAGCTCGATTGCCTGCTCCCGCGTGGCGCGTATGTCAGCGAGCCCCATGCCGTAAGCTGATAGCAGGGAAGAGAATGGGTGCATGAGTACGCGAGTCATGCCGAGCGCATCGGCGACGAGGCAGGCGTGCTGGCCGCCCGCGCCGCCAAAGCAATTGAGCGCGTAGCGGGTGACGTCATAGCCGCGTTGCACCGAAATCTTTTTGATCGCGTTAGCCATGTTTTCGACAGCGATCTTGATAAAGCCATCGGCGACATCTTCGGCCTTGCGGCCTCCGATTTGCTGGGCCAGATCGGTAAAGGCGTTGCGCACCGAATGGGCGTCAAGCGGCAGATTCTGCGAGGGACCGAAAATTGCCGGAAAAAAATCGGGAATGAGCTTGCCGACCATCACGTTGGCGTCGGTTACGGCCAGCGGTCCATCGCGGCGGTAGCACTTCGGGCCCGGATTGGCGCCGGCCGAATCCGGCCCGACACGGAAACGCGCGCCATCAAAATGCAGAATCGATCCGCCGCCAGCCGCAACCGTGTGAATGAGCATCATGGGCGCGCGCATGCGCACGCCGGCAACTTCGGTCTCGAATGCGCGCTCATATTCGCCGTCGAAGTGGGAGACATCGGTCGACGTTCCGCCCATGTCGAAACCAATCAGCCGACCGAGGCCGGCCTGACTCCCGGTTTCCGCCATGCCGACAACGCCGCCAGCCGGACCAGATAGAATTGCGTCCTTACCCTGGAATAGGTCGGCGGCTGTCAGTCCACCGGATGACATCATGAACATCAGACGCGCTGCGGAGCGTTGCGCGTCGAGATCCTTGTCCACCTGAGCGACATAGCGGCGCAGGATTGGCGATAGATAGGCATCTACCACGGTGGTATCGCCGCGCCCGACCAGTTTGATCAAAGGCGAAACTTCGTGACTTACCGAAACCTGCGCAAAGCCCATTTCACGCGCAAGTTCGGCAATAAGCTTCTCATGGTCGGGAAAACGGTAGGCGTGGATGAACACAATTGCGACGGCTTTGATGCCGTCAGCCTTGGCCCCCGCCAAATCAGCGCAAACCGCTGCAACATCCGGTTCCTTTTCTACCGTTCCGTCGGCGCGCACGCGCTCATCAACCTCGGCCACGCGCTCGTAGAGCATGTCGGGCTTGATAATTTGCCGGGCGAATATCTTTGGACGCGCCTGGTAGCCGATCTTGAGTGCATCGCGGAATCCTCTGGTAACCAGCAAAAGCGTCCGTTCACCCTTACGCTCGAGCAGGGCATTGGTCGCGACCGTGGTGCCCATCTTGATGGCACCAACGCTGCCGGACGGGATTGCTGCGCCGGCTTTAAGACCGAGCAAATCGCGGATGCCCTGCACGGCGGCGTCGGAATAGGCTTCGGGATTTTCCGACAGAAGTTTGTGAGCCACCAACCTGCCGTCAGGCCGCCGTCCCACCACGTCGGTGAACGTGCCGCCCCGATCAATCCAGAAGTCCCAAAGTTGCGCGGCTGGTTTTTTCGACATGTTGCGTCCCGAGTTCACTATGTCCGGCCTGTCGGGGACAAAACAAGCCTGCTAGGCTCAACCTTGGGAAACAACTGGTGCCGCCATGAAGTTGTTGTTGGCATCTGCTGCTGGTCTGTTGGTAATTTCAGCCGCGCAGGGGGCTGAGATCAAGGTCCTGAGCGGCAATGGTCCACGGGCGGCGGTGCGCGAGCTCTGTACGCAGTTTGAAAAGAGAACCGGCAATAAGGTTGACCTGCGTTTCGGGGTCAACGTCGACGTCAAGGAAAAGATCGAAGCCGGTGAGCATTTCGATGTTGTGGTCGGGAATCCACCAATCGTCGACGCGCTCATCAAGGATGGCGCGGTCGTCGGCCCACGCGCCGATATCGGGCAGGCCGGCCTTGGCGTTGCAGTGCGCGCGGGCGCGCCAAAGCCGGACATCGCAACGGTCGACGCCTTTAAACGCACCTTGCTCGCAGCGAAGGCGGTGGCGTTTCCGGGCAAGGGCGCCAGCGGCATTTATTTCGTGGGTCTGCTCGACCGCATGGGCATCAAGGGTGACATGCAAGGCAAGCTCAAGCCGATGCCGGCAGAGGATACCGTTGAGATCGTGGCGCGAGGCGAGGCAGATATGGTGGTTGTTGTCGCCACGCGCATTGCCGACGTTCCGGGCGTAGACGCTGTCGGTCCAATCCCGGAAGAATTACAAACGAAAATCGGCTTTGCCGCCGGGTTGAGCGCGTCTACCAAAGAACCCGACGCGGCCAAGGCCCTCATTCGCTTTCTCACGGCGCCCGCCGCCGCAGCGACTCTTAGGGCCAAGGGGGTCGACCCGATCTAACGCCATTGTGCGCAGGGATCAAAACGGAAAAGGCGCAATGAAATACCTTGCGTTCGCATTCGCGCATCTCGTTTTCGCGGGGAGCTTTGCGAGCGCGGCTTTGGCGCAGACCCAGTGGGATCTGCCGACGAACTACGCTGCTGGTGTTTTTCATACGAAAAATATCGTTCAGTTCGCTGCGGAGGTAGAAAAATCGACTGCTGGTTCGCTGAAGATTACCGTCCACCCTGGCGGGATGATGATCAAACACGCCGAGATCAAGCGCGCGGTGAGCGAAGGAAAGGTGGCGGCTGGGGAAATCCTGATCTCACTTGCAGCCGATGAAACGCCGCTCTACGGCGTCGACTCAATTCCGTTCCTTGCCACCGGCTATGACGGCGCTCGCAAACTGTATGAGGCGCAGAGGCCCTATCTCGAGAAACAGCTTGCGAAGGAGGGGTTAATCCTCCTGTTTTCGGTTCCGTGGCCGCCACAGGGCATCTATGCCAAGCGGGAATTCAAGTCGATCGAGGAAATCAAAGGACTGAAATTCCGGACCTACAACGTGATGACCAAGCGGATCGCGGAGCTTGCAGACGCGCAGCCGATGCAGATCGAAATTTCCGATCTTCCCGCTGCATTCGCGTCGGGACGTGTCGATCTGATGATTACATCGGCATCGAGCGGCGTGCAATCGAAAGCCGAAGAATATCTGACGCATTACATGGATACGCAGGCCTGGGTGCCACGCAATATGGTGTTCGCGAACAAGGCGGCATTTGAGCGGCTCTCGGGGGCGGAACAGAAAGGGCTCACCGAAGCGGCAAAAGTGGCCGAGGAGCGCGGCTGGAAACTGTCGGTCGAGGAAATGACGGTAAAGACCAAGGCGCTCAAGGATGCCGGGATCGTGGTGCTCGCGCCGAGTCGGCAACTTGAATCCGGCCTGGCAAAAATCGGCGCGACGATAGCAAAGGAGTGGGCCGCTTCCGCCGGAGCGGACGGCGAAGCGATACTGGCTGCGTATCGGAAATAGCAACTCCGCGGGCTGCTTTTTCAGCGCCGCGCCACCTGCATGCGCTGGCCCACGACTACGGCGGCGACTACCGCGGCTGCATAGAGAAGCGTGGATGCCTGGAAACGCTCACCGTTGACCGGCACAGATAGCGCCACAATCACGAAAGGCTGCAGCAACATCAATTGACCAACGCGGGCGACGCCACCCATCGCCATCGCCCTGTTGAATACGAAAAAGGCGAAGAACTGGCTGATGAAGCTGACGTAAGCAAGTCCCGCCCAAGCCGGCGCCGGCGTGTTGGCAAATGTCGCCGGAACCAGCAGTCCGGCGGCGAGCAACGACAGCGGCAGGAACGCGGCGACCTGCCACGAGATCACCTCCCAACCCGGCAGTTTGCGGCTTAGGCGGCCGGACAGTGCGTAGCCAAAGGCGCCCGAAATCACCGTGCCGAGCAGATAGAGATCGCCCAATTCGACGGTGCTGTCCTGGCTCTGTCGCACCATGAAAACGAACACGACTGTGGCGCCCGCTGCGCTCGCCAACCAAAAGCCCAGGCTCGGTCGCTCGTGCGCGACAAGGGTTGCGGCGGCAGTGGTAGCAAGAGGAATAATACCGAGCACAACGCCGCCATGCGAGGCCGGCACATGCGCCATGGCCAACGCCATGAAAACCGGAAAACCGATGATAGTGCACGCGCCGGCAAGCACCAGGTCGCGCCAGAATGCACGCGGTGGCGGTGGTCGGCGCATTGCGACCAGCAGAAGAAGGCCGGCACAACCCGCAATCGCTGCGCGCGCCGCCGAGAGGAACAGTGGATCGAACACAGTGACGGCGACCCGCGTCGCCGGCAGCGTTCCTCCGAATAGAAGGACACCGGTAATCCCGAACGCGAGACCGAATTTTTCGCGAGAAGTCGTCATGCGGGCACCGGCACGCTAGCCCGAGTTCCGTCGTCGCGCCAAGGAGCACAAAAATTGGCGGGGGCCCGGCGATTTTGCCGCCGGGCCCCCTTACAAAGTATCAGGCGGCCTGTAAGCCGGGTTCTGTAAGGCCTGCGGGGAAACCGCAGACGTGACAGCCATTCATCTTGCACGCCGGTTGCCCGGCGCATCAAGCAACCTACCCGAATGACTGGTCTGGACCGACCCGAGGCTCGCGCCTCGACGTCATTCCTATTCGGTCTTGCTCCCGGTGGGGTTTGCCGTGCCGCTTCCGTTGCCGGAAACGCGGTGCGCTCTTACCGCACCGTTTCACCCTTGCCGCGGCTAAACGCAACGCGCCGAGGCGGTCTCTTCTCTGTGGCACTGTCCCTGGGGTTTTATCCCCGCCGGATGTTATCCGGCACCGCTTGTCCGTGGAGCCCGGACTTTCCTCTCCGGCCGCCTTTCGGCCTTGGCGCGGAGCGGCCGTCCGGCCGACTGACTGGATAGCAATGGGGATATGCGCGTATTGCGTCAAGGTCTCTTGCGCGTCAGCCTTAAGAAGACTGAAAGCGTCTTGTCTACGCGATTGCCTTGGGGGGCAGTGGCGCAGGCCGCGTTTCGATCAACGCACGTAATGTCAGCAGCGTGGAAGGATCGGCAATGCCATCGACGCGAGCCTGCCGAAAATGGCGCTGGAATGCCGTAACCACTTTTTGGGTCGCGTCGTCGTAGCTCCCAGTATCAGTTACTCCATAGCCATACGTGCGCAGCGTGCGTTGCAGTCTGATGACTGCGTCGCCTCGGTCACCCGGCTTGAGGCTGGCGCCCTCAAGATCGAGATGCGCGGCGCGAACCCAGTGGCCGACATTGGAGTCGCTCAACAGGCCCCATGGAAATTTTTCCCCGGGATCCTGTTTGCGCGCGGGCGCCACATCCGAGTGGGCGAGAATACGGTCGCCGCTGATCGGACCGCGACGGGTGATGATCGACTTGCAAAGCGAAATGACAGCTGCAGTCTGGCGCAGCGGGAAATCCGGATAGCCAAATTCATGGCCCGGGTTCACGATCTCGATGCCAATTGAGCACGAATTGATATCGGTCTCTCCGGCCCAGGACGATGCACCGGCGTGCCAGGCGCGTCGCGCTTCCGGCACGCACTGGACGATGCGGCCGTCTTCGAAAACGACGTAGTGCGCGGAAACCTTGCTTGCTGCCGTAGTCAGCGCTTTCAGCGCCGCATCGCCGCTTTGCATGCCGGTATAGTGCAGCAGGATCATGTCCGGCCGGCGGCCGCCCTTGCGTTCGTCGAAGTTCGGTGACGACGCGACGTCGGCGACGATGAAGGAATCCGGCGAAAAAGAAGACATGGGCCGGATATGACCGGTGCGTTGATGACGGGCGGGCATCATTCACCGCCCGGTCAGAAAAGCAAGGCTTGCGAAATGCGTCCGCGGTCCGGTTGCCCAGACCGCGGCTGCATTCGTCTAAGCACTATCAACGACTGACGGCTACTTTGACGATGGGCCCCCGGAAGGCTTCATTCCGCCACCGGTCGTCGTGCCGGAGCCGGTTGTGCTGGTTGGACGCGGAACCTCATAGCGCGCGAAATTCTGGGCGTCCTTGAGCTGGTCCTTCGTCGCCGCGACCTTGAGCTTCGGGGACGAGCCGTTATCGCCCGGTACGACGTCGAAAGAACTTGGTGCTAACGCCACCTCTTTGGAGCCGACGCCGAGGAAGCCCCCAACACTGATGACAAAGGCTTCGATCTTTCCAGTCTTGTCGAAAAGAATGTCGCTGACGTCGCCGATCTTCTGGTTGTCGGATCCAAGGACATCTGTGCCCTTGAATTTCGACGCTAGCCATTGGTCAGGCTTCTGCGACGACACGAAGTTCATCTTGCCTGAAGAGTCTTTGGTCGCCGGCTGCGCCTGGGCCGCCGGTTCTGGCTTGGATGAGTCAGTTGAACTCGACTGTGCC
>Ga0066388_100000579_pt1 | contig 17822 bp, 18 predicted proteins | sample PanSoiMetaGPlot6_FD_64539 | JGI IMG/M metagenome (GOLD analysis project Ga0066388, IMG submission 64539) | Tropical forest soil microbial communities from Panama analyzed to predict greenhouse gas emissions - Panama Soil - Plot 6 (Hybrid Assembly) | ecosystem: Environmental > Terrestrial >... | reverse complement strand
CGGAAGTCCGGTGCCCAGATTGCCGTTTCATCGTGCGTCACGCGCACTGTCGATTGCGCCGCAGCGGTCGCGGCCGATCCCGCGAGCACACACGCCGTCAACGCGATGCGAATCAGGACGCGGCGCAGGTTCATCTTGGTGTCCATCTATTTCACCAACCCGATCCCCAAGAGAGCCGAACGCGGCTGCACGAGCCCATACCCGTACTCGTCGTTTCGCTGCGACGCGCCATCCGGCGCACCGAGCGGCCGCGCGGTCTTCTTGAGCGTTTTCTCCACCGCAGCCGGATTCGACACGCCCTGGCTGATGAGCAACGCCGCGGCGCCTGCCACGTGCGGCGAAGCCATCGACGTGCCTTCGTAGGCGGACTCGACGTAGCGATCGAACCGCGGCGAGATCACCCTGATCGGCGTCGAATCGGCGCTGGAAATAGTCGACTGCCAGATCATCCCCCGCGAGCCCCCCTCGTGATCGTCGCCGCCCGGAGCAGAGATCTCCAGGTGCGGTCCGGTACTCGAGTAGAACGATCGCTGCAGCGACGGCCCGACGGCGCCGACCGACATGACGCCGTCCATTTCAGCCGCGTACGCGGCGGGATACTCGGTGGGATTGTCATCCTCGTACGAATTGCCCATCGCGATGGCGACGAAGGCGCCCTTGCCAACCGCATACTCGATGGCATCGCGAACCACCGACGCGGGCGACGGTCCGCCAAGGCTGAGATTGATCACTTTGGCGCCGCGATCGGCCGCGTACCGAATGCCGTCCGCAATCTCGGAGGTGGGGCAGCCGCCAATCTCCGGCGGCAGAAATCCACGATAGCCCAAGGAGGTCATCACGAACTGAAATTCCCAGTAGCCGATGCACACTTTGACCGGCATCAGCTTCACGCGATACGCAATCCCCGCCTCCGCCATGCCGTTGTTCGTCTCCTCGCCGATCGTCGACGCGACGTGGGTGCCGTGGCCTTCCATGTCCACCACCGGCCCATCCCAGAAGACGAAGTCGCGCGCGCTCACGATCCGGGCCGTCTTGATGTCGGGATTGATTGCAAAGGGGACGTTGACGGTTTGAACCGAGCGGCCGTTCCACGTCTGGAACATGTACGACCGGGCGATGCTCGTGATGCCCGTGTCGACGACGGCGACAATGACCGTGTCGTTGCCGCCTGCATTGATGTCCCACGTCCGCGGCATGTCGAGGGCGTGGAAATTCCATTGCCGATCAAGGAATCCCGGATCATTGGGCGTCGAACTCGTCCGATACAGGTAATTTGGTTCCGCGAACTCGACTTCGGGTTGGCGACGCAGCTGCGCGGCAAGAACATTGGCGTCGGGCTCCGTGGGATCGACCAGCACGGCGGCGTCGCCGATCCAGCGAAGGGCGCTCGCCTCCGGCCGGCTCCGCAGCGCCATCAGCGCACGCTCCTGGCCGGCCGCGGTGACGCCGGCTCGGAACCGGACGATGACCTCGCCGGGCACGTAATCCAACTTGCGGTCGGCCGCCATCACCATGGCCAGGGCTCGGCTCGGCGTCAGCAACATCGGGTACGGCGCCGACCAGGTCTCGGTTTGAGCGCTGGTTCGCACAGACGCGACGGCCAGCATCAGGAGGGCGGCTGCGCAACCCGACGCGGCAATTCTTCGAGCGGCTCGTCGTCTCCGCATGTCACTCTCCAAGTACAGATCCCGCGGGACGGGTGTCGAATCTGTAAGTCGTCAGAAATCCCGCGATTCACAGGCCGCCCGTCAAACCACGGCAGGGCAACTGCTTGGCGGTTCGAGCGGCCGTCCCGCCCGCGCGGGCTAACGGATCGAGATCATCGGGCGTGCCGGAAGGAGTTTGCGGAGGGCCGATCTAGAAATTCTTGCGGAGGTCCATTCCCGCGTAGAGGCCGCCGACTTCGTTCGCGTAGCCGTTGAACATCAGCGTCTTTCGCATGAAGAACTCGCCGAGACGCCGCTCGGTGCTCTGGTCGCGGAACGTCGAATTCGTCGAACCCGGGTTCACGTTCGAATAGAACGCGTAGTACTCCGGAGCTGACTTCTCCCAGGTCGTTTTCGGCTGCTTGTCGACGAACCTGATTTTCACGATGGACTTGATGCTCTTGAAGCCGTACTTCCAGGGCACGACGAGCCGCAGCGGCGCGCCATTCTGGTTCAGCAGCTCCTCGCCGTAGAGACCGACCGCCATGATCGCGAGCGGGTGCATCGCCTCGTCGATCCGCAGGCCTTCGACATACGGCCACGGCAGAATCGCGGGGAATCGTCGGCGCTGCCCCGGCATCTCCTCCGGCCGCAGCACCGTCGTCATCTCGACGAACTTCGCGTTCCCGGTCGGCTCGAAGCGCTTGAGCAGATCGCCCAATGGAAAACCGACCCACGGAATGACGAGCGACCAGCCCTCAACGCAGCGGTGCCGATAGACACGCTCCTCGAGCGCGTGTGGTCTGACGATGTCCTCGAGTGTGTAGCTGCCCGGTTTGTTGCAGAAGCCCTCGATCGCGACGGACCAGGGCTTCGGTGTGAATGTCTTCGAGAACTTTGCCGGATCCGCCTTGTCGCTCCCGAACTCGTAGAAATTGTTGAACGTGGTGATCGTCTGGTGCGGGCTGACGGCCTCAGACGTCGTGACCATACGCTTGGCGATCGCGAGCTTCTCGGCCGCCTCAACCGGCTCGGCGTCGAGCGCTCCCGTCCATGCAGCTGCGGCTCCGAGACCTGCTGCGTGCAGAAACTCTCGACGATTCAGGTAGAGATGTTTCGGCGTGATCTCCGACGACGCGATGACCGGAACCGGCTTCGCAGGCATGGTTCGCCCCGCAGAGGCGCGAGCCGCATGTGCAGCATGCGCGATTAGGGCGCCTAGGATATCAGACGGACGCCGGATCCGACGAGGCTCACGACTCTCGTGCCGTGAGCCCCGTATCGACGTTGAGCGTGTTGGTGGCGAGCCCTGCTCGCCGCCTCAGCTCTGTTTCCGTCCCTGTGACGTTCCGGGCTGCTCGCCTTCGCGGGCGGCCGCCCGTGACCGCCGTCGAGTCGTGATGGTGACGTTGTTCTGAACGTCGGCGACGATCGGAATGCCCCAGACAATTTCGCCGATGTCACGCTTCAGCCGCTTTTGCTGCACGAGGCCGCTCAGCGTTACGCGAGCCCCCTCGACGCGGGCTTCCACATCGCTCGTCCCCGGCAGCAACTCGAGCGCGTCATAGACGAAATCCTCGATTTCCTGATCGTTGGTCGGCCCGAGCGGCTGACCTCGGCGGATGGCTACGGCGGCAAGCAGCGCCGGCACGCCATAACCTGCGGTGATCTCGGGTGCCAGGCCCGCGGGAAACAATCCGGCGGCCCGAAAACGGCCCAGGTCGAAGGAATTGTTCGTCGGCGGCACCGCGATCATTTGCGGCGGCAACGCACCGGTCACAGGCCCGACGATGGTAGCAGGCGGCCCCTGTGGGACGCCGAAGGCCGCGCCGGCGGTGACGATCGGTTGACCGCCTGGCCACACCGGCGCGGTCGCCGGCATTCCTGGCCAGGGAGGAGAAGCAGGTCCAAAAAGTGGCTCGATCATCGAATGCTCCTTTGCGTCTACATCACGTGGCCGGAGGCTGCAACGAAGGTCGGCGGGAACGGCGCCACTGTCTGGAAGGGCACACCGAGACCTTGTGAGCCGTGACCGATGCCCGCCCCCAACACGCCTTGCGCACCTACACCAAACTGCTGCTGCGCAACGAGCTGCAGCAGCTGCTGTACCTGGTGCGGCACGAGCTGGATCTGCTGCTGTAGCTGCTGGAGTTGCGCGGGCACGATCTGAAGCACCTGCTGGAGCTGCTGCTGCTGGACGTAGGCCAGCTGCTGCAATTGCTGAATCTGCTGTGGGAGCGTCTGCAGCCATTGCGCAGTGGATTGCGGCGAGATGTTCGGATATCCGGCCGATGGGTACGCGCCGAGTGATGGACTACCGTAGGGCGTCGTGGGGCTGGTCTGAAACGGCCATGTGATCGGTGACGAGACTCCAATCGCCGTATGCATGCTTCCTCCTAGTGAGAATCGTCGACTGGTCGATGTCGCGCTCATCAATTCGTGCACGCCCGTCGCCCGCTTCATCGTGCGTGTTGAAGCGCAATACGCTCATGACGTCCGTGCAAACAGCGGACGTACGTCGGGATATCCGCACGCGAAGCGCAAACCAAACGAGCCGAGCATCCGCCCACCGCACGTGCGCGACAGCGTTGGTCGGATGAACGGCGGACTGTTCGCAACTCACGTACCACTGCGTGCGCGTGATTGCCCCCAGAGCAGCCAAGCAGGAAGCGCGCGCGACGATGCACGGTGTGAACTTTTGGCGTAGCGCATCGCATCACGACCGTTTGCGGCGAGGGCGCCGCGTCTGCCGTTGGCGATGCGATGTTTACGAGTTCCCGACGGCGAGGTTTTCGAACCTGGTGAATTCGCGGATGAACGCGAGCTTGACGGTCCCGGTAGGTCCGTTGCGCTGCTTGCCGATGATCAACTCGGCCACGCCCTGCGCGTCGGGCGGCGGTTGGCTCTTGTCGGCGTACTGATCCTCGCGGTAGATGAACAACACGACGTCCGCGTCCTGCTCGAGCGCGCCCGACTCGCGCAGGTCCGACAGCTGCGGACGATGATCCGATCGAGACTCCGGCGCGCGACTCAGCTGTGACAGCACGACGATCGGCACGCTCAGTTCTTTCGCCAGTCCCTTGATCGATCGCGAGATGGACGCCAGCTCCAGCGTGCGGTTCTCGAATCTGCCGCGCCCCTGCATCAGCTGGATGTAGTCCACGATGACGAGATGCAGCCCGTGCTCGGACGCCAGCCGCCGGCACTTCGCGCGCATTTCGAGCACACCGATCGAAGGCGAGTCATCGATGAAAATCTTCGACTCGCTCAGCGTCCCGATCGCCTGCGACAGCCGGCCCCAGTCGCGCTCACCCAGAAACCCGCCGCGCAGCCGGTGCGCGTCGATGCGCGCCTCCGACGTGAGCATACGGAGGAACAGCTGTTCCTTCGACATCTCGAGGCTGAACAAGCCGACCGTCATGTCCGTTTTCGTGCCGACGTGCTGCGCCATGTTCAGCACGAGGCTGGTCTTGCCCATCGACGGCCGCGCGGCGACGATGATCAAGTCGGAGGGCTGGAGGCCCGAGGTCAGCTCGTCGAGATCGGCGAAGCCGGTCGGCACACCGGTGATGAGCTCCTTGCGCGCGTGCAGCCGCTCGATCGTGTCCAGACTCGACTGCGCGAGATCGCGGACCGATACGAAGCCGTCGCGGACGTTGTCGTCGGCGATGGCGAAGATCGCGTGCTCCGCCTGATCCAGGATCACCTCGGCCTCGTCCTCGGCGGCGTAGGCGGTGCTCAGAATCCGATTGGCCGAGAAGATCAGGCTGCGGAGCGTCGCCTTCTCTTTGATGATCCGCGCGTAGTGCTCGACGTTGGTCGAGCGCGGCACGCCGTCCACGAGCGCGGTGATGTAGGCCGGCCCGCCGACCTCGTCGAGATCGCCGGATCGGCCGAGCTCCTCCTTGAGCGTGACGAGATCGATCGCGTCGCCGCGTTCGGCGAGCCGGACCATCTTGTCGAAGATGCGGCGATGCGCGTCGCGAAAGAAATCCTGCGCGTCGACGACCTCAGCGGCCAGGTTGAACGCGTCGTTGTGGAGCAGGATGGCGCCGAGCACCGAGCGTTCGGCCTCGAGGTTGTGCGGAAGCGGCCGCTCGGCGACTGACGTGTCGGGCATGTGGGGGGAGATGCAAAGGTAAGACTTAAAGGGTAAAAGTTCAATCGCAAACGTCGCGTACGAAAAAAATCGGGCGCCGGCCATTGGCCAAACGCCCGATTCGCAGACTTTCTACCTTCTGACTTTTGACTTCTAACTTTTGACTTCTAACTTTTCACTTCTCCGCGCCACCTTCGCCGACGACCTTGACCTTCACGCGAGCCACGACGTCGCGATGGAGCTTGATCGGGATGTCGTACTCGCCAAGCTTCTTGATCGGTTCCTGCAGCTGCACTTTCCGGCGGTCGATCTCGACGCCTTTCGCGTGCAGCGCGTCGGCGATGTCCGCCGTCGTGACCGATCCGTACAGCGCTTCGGTCTCGCCGACCTTGCGTGTGATGTCGATGCTCTCGATGCTGTTGAGCCGGTCGGCGATTGCGGCCGCAGCCTTCTGCTCTTCGGCTTCGACCGCGTCGAGCTTCGCCCGCTCGCGCTCGATCTGCTTCTTGTTGCCCTCGGTGGCGAGGAGCGCCAGCTTGCGCGGCAGGAGGTAATTGCGCGCGTAGCCGTCGGCGACCTTCACGATTTCGCCGCGGCGGCCCAGGTTGTCCACGTGCTGTCGAAGAATCACTTCCATTTGCTGCCTCACAGCATTGCCGGACTGCACAACGGCAGAATCGCAGGATTCAGATACAACAATGAATCCTGCAATCCTGCAATTCTTCAATCCTGCAATGTCAATCCGTCACGTAAGGGATCAGCGCGATCTGGCGGGCGCGCTTGATCGCGACCTGCAGCTTCCGCTGGTGCATGGCGCAGGTCCCTGAGATCCGGCGCGGCAGAATCTTGCCCCGCTCGGGCACGAAGGGACCCAGCAGCTTCACGTCCTTGTAGTTGATGTCGTCGATCTTGTCCGCGCAGAACTTGCAGACCTTGCGGCGGCGAAAGAGCGTGCGACGCTGCCCCTTCTCCTTGTCAGCCGACTTCTTGTCGCCGCGTCCGCGGCCGCCCGATCGTCCCTGTCCAAATGGCATGGCCTAGACCTCCACTCCCTCGAAGCGCTCATCGTCACCTTCGTCGACGTCAGCAGACGGACGGCCTTCGCCCGGCTGCCGTTGCGGCGGCAAGCCGCGTTTGACGCGCCGGCGCTCCGACGTGGTGCGGCGCCTGGTCTGCGTCCGCTCGACGACCTTCTTTTCCTCGTCGACGCGCACGATCATGTGGCGCATGACCTGGTCCATCACCTTCAGGCGGCGATCCAGCTCCTTCATCAGATCGCCCGAGCCGTTGATGACTTCGAGGACGTAGACGCCCTCTTTGTTCGGACCGATTTCGTAGGCGAGGCGCTTGCGGCCCCAGTTTTCAGTGCGATCGAACGCACCGTTCATCCGCGACACCACCGCCTCGATCTGGCCGTGCAATTCGGTCACCTGTTGTTCGGTGGTCTCGGGAGGAAGAATGTAGACGAGCTCGTACTGTCGATCTGCCATGTCATCTCCTTGTGGACACGCGAAGGTCCGGCTGAAGCCGGACGCCACTACGCGCGGCTGCCACGCGGGCAGCAAGGAACCAGTCGCCCTGCGACTCGAGCAGCTCTCGCCGAGGGCTACTCCGTTGTTGCCGGATCGCCGCCGTTATAGGCGTTCATCACCGCGGCGATCCCGGACGTGATGAACGTTTCCGCCGCATCCGCCGCGCGGAGCGTCATGCGCTCGGCTTCCATCCGTTCGTCCGGATCGAATCGCGCGAGCACGTGATCGGCCAAGTCCCGCTGCGCCCGACCGTCGGCCGTTGCCGGTCCGCGCCCTACGCCGACGCGCAGCCTCGAAAAATCCTCGCCGAGGTGCGCGATAAGCGATTTCAGGCCGTTATGGCCGCCGGCCGACCCCCGCGCCCGCGCGCGAAGCTTGCCCAGCGGCAGCTGGGCTTCGTCGACGATCACCAGCAGATCGCCCAGCTCGATCTTGAAGTAACGCAACAGCTCGCCGACAGCCTGGCCGCTGAGATTCATGAACGTCAACGGCTTCGCCAGAAGCACGTCGTCGGGACTGCGCCGCCACCGTGCCATCAGCGCATCGGCCGGAGCCGACTCGAAGACGGCCGACGCGCGCCTGCTCAGCTCGTCGACGACGTCGAACCCGATGTTGTGCCGCGTGCCCTTGTATCGCGGGCCAGGATTTCCAAGTCCAGCAATCAGTTTCAATCTGAAATCGACAATAAATCTGAAATCTGAAATCTGAACTCTGAAATCCGTGATCGCCGCCGCTACTTCTTCTTCTCCGCCGCCGCTTCTTCCTCGACTTCTTCCTTCTTGCCTTTCTTGATGACCTCGGGCTCGGCCGGCGTCGCGGTGGCCGCCGCGGCCGCCGCTTCAGCCGGAGCCGGCTCTTCCTCGGCCTTCGGCATGATCACGTGGACGAGCATCGCCTCGCCTTCGGTGACCGACTTCCACTTCGGGTCGGTGGCGACGTCGCGGACGCGTACACCCTGGTGCAGCATCAGTTCGCTGACGTCGATGTCCACGTGCTCGGGGATGTCGCCGGGAAGACACTCGATGACGATCTCGCGCCGGATGAACTCGAGGATGCCACCCTGTTGCTTGACGCCTTTCGGTTCCCCGTGCACGAGCACCGGGATCGTGACCTGAATGAGGCGATCCATCGCGACGCGATAGAAGTCCGCGTGCAGCACCTGATGCGTGACCGGATCGATCTGAAAATCCCGGACCAGCACGCGCGTGGCGCCGGCGCCGGGCAGCTTCAGCGAGATCAGCGTGTTCTGACCCGATTCGGAGTGCAGGATCTTCATCAGCGCTTTCGGGGCGACCGAAATCGGGGTCGCGTCCTTGCCGTCGCCGTAGAGCACGGCGGGCACCTGGCCGCCGCGACGCGTGCGCCGCGCTTCGTTCTTGCCGAATGTATCGCGTGGTGTGGCTTCGAGTACTGCTTCCATGATCAAACCCCTAGCTTATCCAACTGCCACGTCGCCTTGTTCTGGCTTCGCGGCAGATCCTGCCTACACGAACAACGAAGAAACCGACGTCTCCTCGTGGATGCTCTTGATCGCCTGTCCCAGCAGCCGCGCCACGGACAGCACGACGATCTTGTCGCACGCGGCCGCGTGCGGCGACAGCGGAATCGTGTTGGTGACGATCAGTTTGTCGATCGGCGACTTCTCGATGCGCTCGATGGCCGGCCCCGACAGCACCCCGTGGACCGCGCACGCCAACACCTGCGCCGCGCCGTTGGCCTTGAGCGCGGTCGCGCCCTTGGTAATCGTGCCGGCCGTGTCGATGATGTCGTCCTGCAGGATGCACGTCCGGCCTTCGACGTCGCCGATCACGTTCATCACTTCCGCCGTCCCATCGTCGGAGCGCCGCTTGTCGATGATGGCGAGCTCGGCGTCGAGGCGCTTGGCATAGGCGCGCGCGCGTTCGGCGCCGCCCGCATCCGGCGACACCAGCGTCCGCTTCGGAGAGTCGAGGCGCGACAGGTGGTCGATGATGACGGGCGCCGCGAACAGGTGGTCGACCGGGATGTCGAAGAATCCCTGGATCTGCGCCTTGTGCAGATCCATCGTGAGCACGCGGTTCGTGCCCGCCGCGCTCAGGATGTTGGCCACCAGCTTGGCCGAAATCGGAACGCGCGGCTTGTCCTTGCGGTCCTGCCGCGCGTAGCCGTAGTACGGAATCACAGCGGTGATGCGTGACGCCGACGAGCGCCGGAACGCATCGATCATCACCGTGAGCTCGACCAGGTGGTCGTTCACCGACCCCGTTGCGGTGGCGCACGTCGGCTGCACGACGAACACGTCGGTGCCGCGGATGTTCTCGTCGATCTGAAACGAGACCTCCGAGTCGGGGAACCGCCGCAGGCGTGCCTGGCCCGGCAGCACTCCCAGGAACCCGGCGATCTCGCGCGCGAGCCCGGGATGGGCGCTACCGGAAAAGACCTTCAGTTCGCCGAAGCCCGTGGCCATGAGCACGTCACCCGTTACCACGTCAGCCTCGCGCGATGGCTGGGGCGGAAGGATTCGAACCTTCGAATACGGGATCCAAAGTCCCGCGCCTTACCGCTTGGCCACGCCCCACCGTGTCCCATTCGATCGCCCATCCGCTGATGTGAGTGCTGACCTTCAGGAGTGGCCGCAACTACGTGGTGCAAACGGTAAGTGTATCCGATGGACTCAGGCGCCAGCAAGTCGTCGGCAGGACGCTCGAGTCAGCGTGCGTGTCACCAGAGTCCGCGGACATACGCGCGCCGACAGGCTGTGCGCGGCCCGCAGCGCAGCCGATCGGCGCCCGAACAATCCGAAAACGGCCGAGCCGCTCCCCGACATGGCGGCGTGCGACGCCCCGGCACGGCGAAGCGCGGCGACGATCCGTGCGATGAGGGGGTGGCGTTTCGCGACGGGACGCTGCAAGTCGTTGATCCGCTCGCCCTTCGACAGGCTCAGGGCGAGCGTCTTTCGATCCGCCTCCCACCACGCGTATGCCTCGGCGGTGCTCACGCCGAAATTGGGAAGCGCGAGAACGACCCACGCCGGCTTCTCGTCGGACAGGGGAACCAGGACATCTCCGCGCCCGAGACCACGCGCCGTTCCGCCCGTGAGGAAATACGGCACGTCCGCGCCCAACGCCGGCGCGATGGCGCGAAGCTGCTTTTTGTCGACGCCCCAGAGTTTTCCCAGCGCGCGCAACGTCGCTGCCGCGTCGCTGCTGCCGCCGCCGAGGCCCGCCTCGAGTGGAACGCGCTTGACGAGATCGATCGCCACGCCGCGCGGTGCGCCGCGCCGGCCGCTCGATTTCCAGACCGCTCGCGCCGCTCGCATCACCAGGTTCCGGCCGTCGACCGGCAGCGCGGGCTGGTCGCAGGTGAGCCGCAGCGGCCCAGGGCGGCGGCGGATCGTCAGCGTGTCGTGCAGACCAATCGATTGAAAAACCGTATCCAGCTCGTGGAAGCCGTCGGGTCTCGTCCCGGTCACGCGCAACGACAGGTTAATCTTCGCGAACGCCCGGACGCGCACGTCTCAACTCGTCGATGGTGATCGGGTCCGCGTCGGGAGGCACCTGGACGCGGAAGACCTCGGGTCCCAGCGTCGGGTTCGTTTCGACCTGGGAGAGCGCGAGCCGCACGTCGAAGCTCTTGGGCGCCAGCCCCGCGAAGCGGACGGATCGCGGCAGACCGTTGACGAAGTCGCGATACTCGGCTCTCCAGCCGCCGCCCGGTGCCGCGGTATGGACGATGGCGGCGATGCGCCATGCGGGCGGCTTGCCGTCGCGCCGCAGGTACACCTGATCGGATCCGTCGGCGAGCAGCCGCCAGTCGTCGGCAATCCGTTTCCCAGTGCTCGCGTCTGGCGCCGATGGACAGCCGACAAGGGCACGGCGAAGCTCCGCGGCGTCGACGGGCAGCCCTGCCAGCGCTTCGAGCACCGCCGCGGGCCGGCCGTGCTCCAACACGCGGCCGTCGTGCGGCAAGAGCAGCGTCGCTTCGTCGCCGCTCGCAACCAGAATGAAGAGCGGCGCGCCGAACGGCGCCGCCGCCTCGAGGCGCGCCGACGCCGGCGCCGCCAGGCCCGCAGTCAACCGCGCGCGAAACCGCCGGCCGCCAATCGATCCGCTTCCCGCGAGTTCGGCGGTGACGGTGGAGACCGCGCTGCACGCGCGCGTCGCGTCCGCAAGCGCGGACGCGGCATCGGGTGCCGGGGCACCCGGACCGGCAGGGAGTTTCATCAGCGGCGCAGCACAGGAGCTAGTGAACAGCGCTGCGACAATGCACAGCGCTCGTGGTGAGCTTGCCGAACCACGAGCGGGCTCGCCCTTCGACACGCTCAGGGCGAGCGAGGTCATTTCTTCGGGGCTTTTTGTCGTGCGGCTCGGATCTTCTTATCGATCTCGCCGCGATCGATCGAGTCGCCGTCGCCGGAGAGCGCGCGCGTCCACGCGGCGATCGCGTCGTTGTAGCGTCCGAGCTTGAAGAGCACGTCGCCGTAGTGATCCTGGATGACCGAGTTCCCCTTCAGCTGGTCGGCTGCCTTGCGCAGGTTGTCTTCGGCCAGATCGAGCCGCTCCGACTTGTAGTACGCCCAGCCGAGGCTGTCGAGGAACGAGCCGTTCTCCGGCTCCATCTGCAGCGCCTTCTTCAGGTACGTGACCGATTCGTCGAGCCGCTCGCCGCGCTCGGCGAGCATGTAGCCGAGATAGTTGAGCGCCGATGCGTTCTCCGGATCGCGATCGAGGACCTGGCGGAAGGCCACTTCGGCGTCTGCGAACTTCTTCTGCTTGTCCAGGACCGCGCCGAGCTCGAACGCGATGGTGTTGTCCTGCGGGAACTTCGCTTGCGCATCCTGCAGGACCTTCACTGCCTGGGGCCCGCGATCTGCGTCGGCGTAGGTCTGCGCGAGCGCGATGTAGGCGAACGGATCGTCCGCGTGCGAGGCGAGCGCCCCTTCGAGGATCGCGACCCCCTCATTCGCCTTGCCGTCGCGATACAGCGCCTGCGCGTGCAGCCGCATCAGCCGGAGGTCGTCGGGGTGATCGGCGCGGGCCACGCGCGCCACTTCCACCGCGGCTGAATACTTCTTCGCGGCGATGTTGGCGCCGACGAGGTAGGACGCGAGCGCGGGATCGCTCGGCGACAGGCGGCGGGCTTCGTCGAACGATGCAATCGCCTTGTCGTACTGCCCGAGCTCCTGGTACGCGAAGCCCAGGTGCGGCAGCAGGATGCCCACATCGAAGCCGGCATCGTCCGCCGACCGGCCGCGATTCTTCGTGACGACCGGCGAGAGTTCGTCGACCACCGCCTGGAACTGATGACGCTCCTCGAGGGCCTCGGCGAGGGCATAGTAGCCGCGCGGCGATCGGCTGTTCAGCGAGATGAGGCGGCGAGCGGTGGTTTCGGCTGCCTGCGCGTCGCCCGACCGCCGCTGTGCCTGCGACAGGAGATAGAGCGCGAACCCGTCGTTGCCGCGGCCCGCGACGACCTCGGTGAGCACGTCTCGAGCCTTGACGAAGTTGTCGCGACCGCCGGCGTTGAGAAGCGTCTGCGCGTAGCGGGTCTTCAGCTCGAGGTTGCGCGGCGCGCGCTGCACGAGGCGGCCGTACACGTCGGCGGCATCGGCCCAGCGCCGCTCGCGCTCGTAGAAATCGGCAAGGGATGGGAGGAGCCGCGGATCGTCGGCGGCGCGCCCTTCGAGCCACGTGATCGCTTCGGCGGTGCGCCCGGCGCCGGCATACGCTTCGGCGAGCAGCATCGGACCGTCCTGCCATCCGGGCTCCTCGTCGACGAGATCGGTCAGCGTCTTGACCGCCTTGTCGTACGCGCCCGTGCGCAAGTACAGACGCGAGAGCGTGGCCCGCACGTTGGGATCCGCATCGCCGACGGGCCGCTCGATGGCGCGCTCGAGATGCTCGATGGCCTTCGCGGCAAATTCGCTCGATTGGTCGGACGCGTTGCCGCGCCGCTCGTCGCGCCCTGTGTCCGACATGGCGGCATACACGATGCCGAGCACGCGGTTGCCTTCGCGGTTTTCGGGTTCGACCTTCAGCGCCTGCTGCGCGGTCGTCATCGCCTCTTGAATCTTGTTTTGCTGCAGGTACAGCCCGGCGAGCTCCGCGGGGATGTCCGCGGCCGTCGGATCCAGTTCCATCGCCTTTTTGTACGCCGCAATCGCACCGGCTTCGTCTTCGTTTTCCGCGAGGCGATGGCCGATCAGGAATTGCGCGTAGGCTTCAGCCGATTTCGTGGACGACGCCGCCGGCGCGGGCGCCGTCTGTGCAGCGGCCGAGCCGGCCCAAGTGATGACGACAAGGAACAGGGCAGACGACTTCATGTTGGAATTGTTCCACAAAAGCAGGAAGGTGTCATATATTCCCGACGTGGCCGTCGATCCTGAGCTGCTCGAGATTCTCGCGTGTCCGAATTGCAAAACCCCCGTCACGCTCGTCAAGAACGGTTCGGCCCTGAAATGCGCTACATGCAAGCGCGTGTACCCGATCAAAGACGACATTCCTGTAATGCTCATCGACGAAGCCGTCATCGAAACCGACTAGCTCGCCCACTACAATTAGTGAGTTAGTGAATTGGTGAGTTGGTGAATTGGTGAGTTGAATACCCAACTCTCGCGGATTCTGTTGGTTCGGCTCCGCCTCATCGGCGACGTCGTTCTGACCACCCCCGCCATTCGAGCCCTGCGCGATACATATCCGAAGGCGCGGCTGAGCTATCTGGTCGAGCCGCTGTCGGCGCCGGTCGTCCAGCGCAACCCGCACCTCGACGAGGTGATCGTCGCCGCTGCACCGGACGCGCCGCGCCGCCTTCGTGATGACCTGCGGCTGGGATTCGACCTTCGACGGCGGCGCTTCGACCTTGCGATCGATTTTCACGGCGGGCCGCGCAGCTCGTGGTTCACGTGGGCATCCCGCGCCCCCCAGCGCATCGGGTACGACGTTGCCGGACGAGCCTGGATGTATACGACGCGCGTCCCGCGGCCACGTGCGCTACGCGCCCGGCACAGCGTCCTCAATCAATGGGATCTGCTCGAGCCGCTCGGCATCCCGCAACCATCGTCCCGGACGCATCCAACCGAATTCGTGCCCGACCCGGACGCGGCCGGTGCCGTCGAGTCCTGGCTGCGCGCGTCAGGGCTGGGCGAAGACCATCGGCTGGTGATCGTCCACGTCGGCGCCCGGATCGCGTTCCGCCGATGGCCGCCCGAGCGCTTCGCCGAAACGATCGACGCGATCGCACGCGCGGACGCCCGAACGCGCTTCGCGGTGATCGCGGGGCCGGGCGAAGACACGGCAGAACGCGTGGTGGCCGCGACACGCAGCCGGTTGCCCGCATCGATGCGACCCGCCGTTCTCGATCCGCGGACCTGGACGCTCGACGAGATCCATGCCCTGTCGGCGCGCGCTGCGGTCTACATCGGCTGCGACACGGGTCCCGCGCACATCGCCGGGACAACCGCCGTCCCAATCGTGGCGCTCTATGGCCCGACGCTGCCGGAGACCTGGGCGCCGTGGCGGCCCGCCGGCCCCCTCACGATTCCGTTGGCAGTGGAGGGGCTGCCGTGCCGCCCCTGCGACCAACGCGTCTGTGAACCGGGCGACTTTCGCTGCCTGAACTGGATTCGGCCCGAGCAGGTGCTCGAGGCCGCGATAAAATGTCTGCACCCATGAGCAACGCCGTCGCGCTGGACGCGCCGCAGCCGCTCGGGTCCGATCGATTCGAGGAGGCGGGATTTGCGGCGCTCGTCGGCATCGCCGCCGCGCTGCAATTCTCGATTGCCGCCGCGCAGATCCTGCTCACGATCGCGCTGGTCATCTGGGCGGCGCTGCTCCTGGTCCGCCGCGAGCCCGTCGAGGCTCCGTCGTTTTTCTGGCCGCTGGCGCTGTATGCCGGTTTCACGCTCGTCTCCGCCACCTTTTCGATCGAACCGCGCACGAGCATCGTGGACTGCAAACAGCTCGTGCTATTCCTGATCGTCCCGCTGACCTTCCGGCTCGCATCGGGATCGCGCGGCATCACGCTCGTGACGGTCGTGATTTCCTGCGCCGCGATCAGCGCCGCGTTCGGGATCATCCAGTACGGCATCCTTCACTACGATCACCTCAACCAGCGGCCCCGTGGCACGCTCGGCCACTACATGACGTACTCGGGCCTGCTGATGCTGGTCATGTGCGTGGCGATCGCGCGCATCCTCTTCCTCTCCTGGGGGCGCGCGTGGGCGGCACTCGTCATGCCGGCGCTCGCCGTGGCGGTCGCGCTCACCTCGACGCGCAGCGCCGCGGTCGGCGCGTGCATGGCGGCCGCGCTGCTGTTTGCGCTGAAGGATTTTCGGCTCTTCGCCCTCGCGCCAATCGTGGCGGCGATCTTCTTCGCGTTCGCGCCGCAGATGATCATGCAGCGCTTCGTCTCGATGTTCGACACCAGGGATCCGACGAGGATCGATCGTGTAGCCATGCTGCGCGAGGGTGGGCGCATGATCGCCGCGCATCCGATCGTCGGTGTCGGTCCGAACATGATCCAGAAACGGTACGCCGAGTATCGCGGGCCGGATGCGGTGAACCAGGTCAACCCGCACCTCCACAACAACCCGGTGCAGATTGCGGCGGAGCGCGGCCTGCCCGCGCTGGCCGCGTGGCTCTGGTTCATCGTCGCGCTCGCACGCGATCTCGCGCGGCGCTTCCGCACGGGCCGCCAGCCGTTTCTGGCCGCCGCGGCGCTGGCCGCCCTCGTCGCCCTGCTGACCGCCGGCCTCTTCGAGTACAACTTCGGCGATTCGGAAGTGCTGATGCTGTTCTTGCTGCTGGCGACGCTCCCGGCGGCAGCCGATCGGGCAGCGACGCAAACCGCGTGAGCCTCTCTCTCGAATCGCGGCTGAACCCTGGATGCAACTAGCCAAGCTCGACGCGGGTCGTGCCAGCGATCTCGTCGCACGCTTCCAGGACGTTTCCGTTCTCGTCGTCGGCGACGTGATGCTCGACCGGTTCATCGTCGGCCGCGTCAACCGGATCTCTCCCGAAGCCCCGGTGCCGGTCGTCCACTTCCAGTCCGAATACTACCGACTGGGCGGAGCGGCCAACGTCGCGCACAACATCGTGACGCTCGGCGGCAAGCCGTCGCTCGTCGGCCTCATCGGCGCCGACGCGGCAGCCGAAACGCTGCGCACGCACCTGACGGCCGCAGGCATCCGGATCAACGGATTGATCGAAGATCGCTACCGGCCGACGACGGAGAAGGTGCGGATCGTGACCGAGCGCAACCAGCAGGTGGCGCGCATCGATCGCGAGACCGACGGCGACGCCAGCGGCGACGTCAAGCAGACGCTCATCGGACGCGTGAAGTCGCTCGGTCGCGGGGCGAAGACGCTGCTCGTCTCGGATTACCTGAAGGGCACCGTGTCGGGGACGGTGATGAAAACGCTCCTGGGCATCAGCCGCAGTCACGGCGCGACCGCCTCGATTCATCGGCCGGACGTTCCTCTCGTCGTCGATCCGAAGATCCCGCATCTCGAGTACTACGCCGGCGCCACCGTGATCACGCCGAATCATCACGAGGCCGAGGCAGCGACACAGCGTTCCCTTCGCTCGGACGAGGATGCTGCGTCGGCCGGGCGGATGATCAGACGGCGGGTGAAATGCGATGCCGTCCTCATCACGCGCGGAGAGCAAGGCATGTGGCTGGCCGAGCGTGACGTCGAAGGGTCGATTCCTGCGGTCGCGCGCGAAGTCGCCGACGTGACGGGAGCGGGCGACACGGTCGTCGCCACGCTCGCTCTCGCGCTCGGCGTCGGCGCGACGCTGACCGAAGCGGCCGTGCTCGCCAACCACGCCGCCGGCATCGTCGTCGCCAAGTTCGGTCCGGCGACGCTCACGAGGGAAGAGTTGGTGGGTAGCTTCCAGGTCTCAATCTGAAATCTGAAATCTGAAATCTGTGGTTGTTGTAGTATTACTTGTAGGAGTAATACTGTGCGTCTTACCACCAAAGGCCAGGTGACCATTCCGCTCCACATTCGCGAGCGCCTCGGACTCGCTCCTTATACGGAAGTCGAATTCGACGTCGTTGGCGACAGCGTGCGCATCCGGAAGAAGAAAGGCGCGCCGGGCCGGGGGCGTCGGCTCATCGAGCACCTGCGAGGCGGACCCAAACCAATTCCGGGAATGACGACCGACGAGCTCATGGCCCTGACCCGCGGCGAGGACTGATGGGCACGACACTCGTCGACACGAATGTGTTGTTCGATTTTCTGAGCGAGGATGATGAATGGTTCGACTGGTCTGCGTCCATGCTGGAACGTACGGCCGACGAGGGAGCCGTCGCGATCAATCCGATCATCTACGCGGAACTCTCGGTTCGGTACGCGCGCATCGAGGATCTCGACGCCCAGTTGCCGCCTGAATACTTCTCCCGTCTGCAGCTTCCGTGGGAAGCGGCCTTTCTCGCGGGCCGGGCGTTCAGCAGGTATCGTCGGCGGGGCGGCGCGCGTCGGTCGCCGCTGCCCGACTTCTTCATCGGCGCTCATGCGGCGGTGACGGGGATGTCGCTGCTCACACGCGACGCCCGGCGCTACCG
>Ga0066388_100000578_pt1 | contig 17851 bp, 10 predicted proteins | sample PanSoiMetaGPlot6_FD_64539 | JGI IMG/M metagenome (GOLD analysis project Ga0066388, IMG submission 64539) | Tropical forest soil microbial communities from Panama analyzed to predict greenhouse gas emissions - Panama Soil - Plot 6 (Hybrid Assembly) | ecosystem: Environmental > Terrestrial >... | reverse complement strand
ACTGAAAATCCTTGTGTCGCCAGTTCAATTCTGGCTCTCGGCAAGTCTTGAAATTGAAGGGCAACCTTGCGGGCGCAAGGTCTGACTTCGCCAACACCCGAGTTGCCTGACTATCGGCCGGAGGCGCATACAGGCTGCGCTTTGCGCCAGCCGGCCCTGCTACTCTGGTTGACTTTGGTCGGGCTGCGCCAAATAGTCGAAGATCGACGCAGTGCTCGACGCCAAGCGCTCTCTGAATTGTCTGACTTTGCTGAGCGTAGGCAGAGTAATGACGGTGCCCGCTCTCAGGTCGATGACAAGCCGGCCATCCGCCAATCCGGTTGGCACAGTGCTCTTGTTCATCTCCAGCAACAAGATGGCGATCAAGCTGTCAGCGAACACCTTGGCGGCAATGGATTCAAGAGTGTCCCCTGGTTGCACGACATAGTTGGCACCCGGCATCGGTTCATGCTTGTCGTCCTGCTCGTCAAGCAGCGAGTAATCATAGCCAAGAAGCTTGCCCCTGGTCTTGCCTGAGTCTAAAGGTGCGGGCTCCGATTCTTTGTCCTCTACCTGTTCAGCCGGCTCGGCAACCGAGTCGGGGGCTGGGGCAGCCACAGCTGAGTCTTGTCTGACTCTGAATTTCGGCTTGGAGATCGGTCCGGTAATCAGCAGATCGGGCAAGCGAAACAACCGCACAGGTTGAGCCTCTTCGCCGGGAGCAGCCAGTTCGCTGGTCCCCGCTTTCTCGTCGAGGCTCGGGCCAGCGGGCGAAGCCTTATCCGAGCTTTGCGCTGCCGCCGCCCTGGACTCCGGCGCGCGCACGCCACCAACCTGGCCATCCAAATCGTTGGGCTGAGGACCCCTTGCTTCTGGGCGGCCGGGGCCACGACTGCCAGACTCAGGTGGTTGTGGGCTGCGAGCGTCTGCAATCCGTACACCAAGCCATGGCAAGGCCGGTCCTTGAACCACCGGTAGGCCGGCGAAGCGGTCGGCATTTACCTCAATCGGTCCCTGCTTGTCGACAGGCACCTCCCTGGCACCGGGCTTGGCACCCGAGGTTTTCGGATCAGCGCCGGACTTGCCGGGGCTACCCTGCCCGGTCTTGTCGGCCGGTTGCCTGGAAACCGGCTCTGGCTGGACGCCTTTTCTGCCGCCCTCCCTGCCTGGTGGGAAGATGGTACCAACGCGAATTCCACCAGGAGGCAGGACCACCGGGGTTTCTGGCGGTCGCCCACCCTTTGAATCTATCGCTTTGCCGTCCTTGTTGGTTCTGGGATCCCTCGAATCGCTCGGAGCGGATTTCCCGGCAGCACCGGCTGGTTCTCGACCAGCCGCTCGCTGGGAACCAACGTCCGCGTTCCCTCCAGTCTCGGTCGTTCTCGCACCTTTGTCCGCTCCCTTGCCAGCCTGACCACCGCCAGCGGTGGGCTCCTTGTCCGGTGGAAAGAACCTTCCCACTCTAATCGCTCCTGGAGGCAGGAAGATTGGAGGCTCACCAGCACGGCCACCCTTGGCATCATTGCCTTTTCCGTCTTTGACCGAGCGAGGATCACCGTCTTTGCCGCCTCTACCAGCAGATTGCTTGCCAGGTAGACCGATATCCCCTACCTTGGCGCCGGCCGGAGGAAAAATCGTCGGAGGGTCGACAATCCTGCCGCCCTTGCCAACAGCTCCCGGCGCGGCGTCACCCTTGGCAGCGGTCATCCCTTGAGCCTTGCCACCGCCCGGGCTGTCGCCTACCTTCTCAGCTCCATCAGCGCGTTTGCCTGTCACATCAAGCCTGTGGCCGGGCGATGGTGGCACGCCCATTTTTTCCAGGCTGTCGGACCGACCGGCAAGGCGAGCATGCCCCTCCGCTTCTGAGCGGCTCGGTGCGTCCTTGGCAGCACCAATCACTCTGCCCACATCCTTAGTGCGCACAGGTTCGACTGCCCGTGTCTCTGGCGCTCGCAAGTCGCCAGGTCTGGATTCTGCCGGCCGGCTCGGCCCGACTGGCACATCCTTGTTGCTCGCTAGAATCGCTTCCGGCATGGGGCTGGAAATTGCCTTCTGCAGCAGGCGCAAGTCGTGTGACGTCAGTTGTCTGACCCCAGAGTCAGGCGGCGACGATTGCCTCGCTCCATGGCTGTCGGCAGCAATCCTAGGAAGGGCCGCCTGATCGGACGGGGCAGCCGATCTCTGCCGATCATGAGGCACAACCGATCTTGGTTGCGGAACCAGAGTTTCAGCCTCTGCCTTGGCCCGCGGGGTCACAGCCGGCCCCACCTCCTTTGCCGGCACCGACGCTCCACGATCGGAGCGTGCATCCGAGCCCCGCGAGCCAGTGGAGAGGACTTTCGGGTCATGGACAGGTGAAAGTCCGATGTTGCCCACATCTTTCGCCGCCGATTTCATGTCCAGCTTACTTACTGACGCTGTTCCGCCGGCTACTCGATTCTCGCCGTTGGCTGGCTCCTGAATTCGCACTTCTGGAGGGCTCGCTGAATCGCTTGCCGGTCTCGCGTCTTTTGCCGCCGCCTGTGCTTTTTCTGCCGTGCCGACCGGAGCTGGGCTGGGGGCCTCGGTCTGAGAGTGGTGACCGGGAACCTCGCTCCGGCTCTTAACTGGTGCGGTGCCGCCAGCACCGGCATCGTTTGTCGCCGCTTTCGGCTCATCCTTGCCGGCCGCCGCGCTTACGGCGGCGGGCACCGGGGATGTGTGGTCCGGCGGCTTCTCGCCCCGGGACCCTTCAGCCGGGCGTTCGTTTTGAGATTGCCCTTTGGCGATCACTTTTTCAGCTGGTGCCACAACCGGAGCTGGGCTACCATCGGATTTGTCCTGCGGTTGACCAGATGTTTGAGACTTTGGCTGGATGGTCTCATGGGAGGGCACATATGATCCATGCGGATTTTTGGGCACTTCCTCGCCGCGAATCGACCCGCTGATTTGCTCCCACACATGTATCGCGCCCTCACGGTAGGTCTCCCAGGGGCCGCGCTCGACCTCCTTGCGCAGCTTCTTAGCCGCTTCTTGGGCGTCGTCGCCATCCTTGCCAGAGTCCGAACCTTCCGACGGTACGTCGTTAGAACTATCTACCATGACCTTGCTTGCCCCATCCCATCCAAGGACAACTCTTAAGGCGCTTCAGTTCGTAATAACTTCCATCCGTCCGGGCCTCTTTCCCGCAAGCATGGCTCATTCCATCTTCACCCCGCATCGCAACGCCGTCAATGCGTTGAGTACATAACGCGCCGGCCGGCGGAATTAGACCGAGTCGACAGGCGACGGTGTCCAGGGCTCGATAGTCCGTTTGAGACTCGGGCGGGCAGACTGCTCAGAAGATCAGGCCTCGAATGTCGGAAAGAGCTCGGGGTCTTCCTCGTGGAAGAGCTCGGAAGGAACCCGCACCTTGCGCCTGAGGTGAAGACTGACATCGTTGCCGCAGACAAAACAGAAGTTAGCCGTCATCGGTAACTGCGTGCGACACTCAGAACAGCGTTTCATTTTGGGGATAATGCGCTGCGGCTGGCGTTCTCCGCACCAGATGCAGAACTTGTCGGTCACTCTGACGTTGGAGCCGCAGGAAGGACAGGTATGACCACCCCGCCTCGGCTGCTCTGCCTGTTCACCTGGAGAGTCCTGCTGCCCCTGAAGAGCAGGAGCCCCTGTTGGCGCCACCTGGTCGGCGCGAGGCGCTTCTTGAGCGGCTTCAGCCGGGGTGCTTTCGCCGGCGCGCTTGCCCTCCAATTCCTTCTGCACTTCTTCCTCGGTGATCTCCTCGCCGAAGTCTTCTTCGCTTTCCGCCTGGGCAGCGTCGTCGGCTGCCACAGGGGTCTCACAGACGGCGGCCGCGGCAGACGCTGACGCCGGCTGCCCAGCCTCTTGACCGGCCGCGGCAATGGTGGCGGATTGCCCCATCTCCACCTGCCCAACAGCTCTTTCGGCAGGCGGAGCGACAGCAACGGCGCTGTCATCGCTGCCCTGTCTGCGCAAGCCGCACTTACGGCAGAACTTGGCGGTGGGCCGGTTCTCGGTCTGGCAGGCAGGGCATACGAACACAGCTTTTCCTCCTCACGCGCCGAAATGAGCGGCTCATCTACGTTCTACCCTACCGTATTGAATTCTCACCTGCGAATCGCGTCAATTCATACTCTTTGAAACTCAAGTTTTAACCTGGATACAGGCTAAAAATGTGGCGTTTCGAGGTATTAATGAAGGCAGTTACCGATAAGAAACCCGCACTGCAAGCGGTTTTCAAGGAGCGCTAGCCAGCGGATGCATTGCCGGTGAGATGCCAAGGGCGTAATTCTCCCTGCCCATGCGGTTTTCCGCATTCACTAAAGTCGACCGGTAGTTGAAGATAGGCACGGACTCTGTTGAAGCGGAAACGCCCGCAAGTCAAGAGGTTCCTGCCAACAAGGGAAATAGATCATGCCATCACGAGTGGTGCCATGCCGGGTCTACAAAAAAGCGCTGAAAAGCGCTAATGTAGTGCAGAGTTCAGAGGAGGACTCAGTGGCATCGGCCCTTAGCGACTCATCAAAATCCGCAGTTACGGAAGCGGCAACCGGAGCAGAAAAAGCAGCGCTGCGCCCACTGAGCTTAGCCGCGGTGCCGCCGCTGGATCCCCCTGCCGATGCCAAACCTCGAAAGTCCGGGCGCCCGGGCTCAAGTGAAGCAAGAGAGCCGGCGCCGCCAACACCTATCCACATAAAGCTCATCGAAGAGAAGGAGCGTTCGCTCGGCAAAGACAGCCCGGCACTGGCAGACCATCTTCATGAGCTAGCGGTGTCGCTGATCGAGCAGAGCGATTATCCGGCTGCAGAACCCCTGCTCAGGCGGGCGATCGAAATCCGCGAAACCGCCCTTGGTGCTTCCGACCCTAAAGTAGCTCGTAGTCTCTTTGCCCTCGCCTTGGCTATGAACAGCCAAAAAAGGCTATCCGAAGCCGAACCCCTGTTCAGGCGCGCCCTGGCAGCCTTTGAAGCCGGGTTGGGCAGCGATCATCCGGATACCGGCGCTGCACTGGCCTACCTGGGCATTATTCATACAGGATGGAACAACTTCGACGAAGCAGAAGGGCTGATCAAGCGTGCACTGGCCATTCGCGAAAAGGGTTTTGGAATCTGTCACCCGTTAGTGGCAGGCAGCTTAACCGACCTGGCGGTGCTCTATCGCGAGCAGGGCAAGTATGCCCATGCCGAGCCGTTGCTCAGGCGAGCGCTGTCGATCAACGAGCGTGCTCTTGGTCTGGACCATGCCGACGTCGCCCGCAGCCTCTATGAGCTCGCGAAATTGCTCGACCGCATGGGTAAGCAATCGGAATCGGCAGTATTGTTCAAGCAAGCGCTGGCAACACTAAAGGCCCGGCTGGTGGCCGATGATCCGGAGACCGCACGGATCTTAGAGGACTACAGCTCAGTTTTGAAACGCAACGGGCAGTCCGGGCAGGCATCGTCGATGGAGGCGCAGGCCCAGGCAATCCGTTCCCGCCAGAAGCCGACAAACTGCGATGGTCAGCGTCTGGCCGGACAGGGCGAGCAGTCTCTCAAACAAGGCCATTACCAGGACGCAGAAGCGCTGTTCAGAGAAGCGCTACCGCTGGTTGAAAAAGAGCTCGGCTCCGACCACGTGCTAGTGTCGTCGATATTGAACAGCCTTGCACTGATTTGTCGCATAGAGCGCCGGTATGCCGAAGCAGAACCCTTGCAAAGGCGGGCGGTCATTGTTAGTGAACGTGCGCTCGGCATCGATCATTTAGATGTCGCCGTCCACCTTCACAGTCTGGCCACGGTCTTGAGAGTGCAGGGCAAATTTGCCGAGGCCGAGCCGGTATACCTGCGCGCACTGTCCATCCGCGAAGCAAATCTGAATAGCGATCACCTGCTCGTTGCCGAGAGCCTTTACGGTTTGGCACTGATCAATCATGCCGTTGAGAAGTATCTGGAGGCAGAACCGCTATACAAGCGAGCGATCTCAATAAGGGAAAAGGCGCTCGGCCGCAATCATGCCGATGTGGCCGTCGCCCTCAACCGGCTTGCCAATCTCTATCAGGAGCAAGCGCGCTATCCTGAGGCCGAGCTTTTATACAAGGGCGTAATTGCCATGAGCGAGCAGTCGCTCGGACAGGACCACCCGGAAGTCAAGATTGCCCGAGAGAACTACCTGGTGCTGGTCAAGAAACGCGGCCGCCCGACCGAAGCCGCGCAAGTCGAAAGCCGCTCTCGCACGGCCCGTTCGCGGGATACGTTGGAGACGGGCTCCCTGACTGATGTTGTGCGGCAAGCCCGCCTGTTCAAACGCCAGCGGCGATTTGCGGAAGCAGCCGTCTTATACAAGCAACTACTGGCGCGCGAACACGAGTTGCCCGCAGGCGAGCGTCCCGATCTGATCGATACGCTCAGCAGCCTGGCGGCCTGTCACTACGAAGCAGGTCAGGTCGCGGATGCGGAGCCCCTTTACGAGCGCATCCTTCTCATCAGGAAGAAAGAGCTCGGTTGCGGCCATCCCGACCTGGCGGTGACGCTCAACAATCTGGCTCTGATCTACTACAAGCTCCGCAAATATTTCGATGCCCAGGTATTGCATGAGCGAGCCCTGGCAATTCGCATCCAGTATTATGGCCAAGACGATCCCCTGGTCGCAGACAGCTTGACGAATCTAGCGGCCGTTTATATGGTTCGCGAGAACTTCTCCGAAGCTAAGCAGATGTACGAGCGTGCACTGGCGATCCGTGAGCGCTTCTGCGGACGCCTGGACGGCAAGATTGTCTGGAGCTTGATCAACGTTGCTCTCGCCAGCGCCAAGCTTGGTCAATTCGACGAAGCCGAACAGCTCCTTAAGAAGGCTCAGGGCATTGTCGCTACGGTACTCGGCAGCGAGCATCCGCGCATGGCCGATTGTCTGGAGCGTCTGGCCAGCCTTTACGACCAGCAAGGAGACACCGACCGGGCCTTACCTCTATATAGAAAGGCCGTGGCAATTCGAGAAAAGACTGCCGGCAAAGATCATCCTGACACGGCCAGGATCTTGCAACGCCAGGCCTCTTCCCTTCGCAAGGCCAACTGGCAGGTCGAAGCCGACATGCTGGAAGCCAGGGCGCGGGCAATTGGGGCTGGCGGCTAACCTCAGAGAGTCTCGCTGAAAACAAGCTCGTGGCCGTCGGGATCTTGGATGGCGAACCAGTGCCGGCCGGGAGCACCCTGTATGATGCTAGGCTCCAGCCCTTTGCCCTCGAGCTGCTCGTGCACTTGTTTGAGGTCAACAACTTGAAAAAGCAGCCGAGGTTCGCTCTTGACTGCGCCTTTTTCGTGCGCCTGTTCGTCACGGTCTAGGCAGAGCTGAATCGAGCCACAGTCTACCTGGATGAAATCTCTTGTCTCTTCAACAACCTTAAACCCGAGCTTCTTTACGTAAAAGCCCTTCGCTGCCTTTACGTCTTGCACGGCAAGAGAAACGATACGCAAGCACTTTCCCAGCTCAAGTTTCACCGCAGCGGCCTTCGATAAATGTACTATCAGGGATTGCGAGGTCAGATCAAGCGATGAAGTTTACCCCGGCCAGCAGTGAGTGGCAAGAGCTCGAAACAATGAATAGGAAAATGGCTTCCTTACAGCGACCGCGGTGCCTGCGCGCATGAGACAGAGCAGGCACATCTTGATTGCCGGGATGGTCGTTCTGCTTCTGGCCGCCCTCATACCATTTGTATACGGTCTTCTCAACCAAAGGCCGGCAGAGCCCTTCGTTGTCAGCCCCTATTTGCAGATGGGCAACAGGCCGCTTTTGTCCAGTCAGGAAGAATTGACTGTTTCCTGGATCACGCCGGCCAACGATGCGGACTGGCTGGTCGATGTAAGGTCGTTGGCCGACAGCAAATGGCGCCGGGCGAAGGCACCGGTCATCACCAGAATCAATCTGCCTTTCCTTCCCCCCCTGAGGCTTTATTCAGCGGCTCTTCAAGATCTCGTTGCCGGCCAGACATTTACCTATCGCATTATTAGGGAAGGGCGGACTGTCTTTGTTGCCCGCGGAACGGCCAAAAAGAGCGTCACACAGCCGTACCGATTTGTGGTTTTCGGAGACCTGGCTGCCGGAACTTCAAGCCAGCGACGGATCGCATACCAAACCTATCGAGCCAGACCGGACTTTGTCTGTCTCACCGGTGACATTGTCTACCGACTGGGGCGCTTCAGCGAGTACTTGACTAAATACTTTCCTGTTTACAATGCCGACGAGCCCTCAGCGGCCAGCGGCGCCCCGCTTATCCGCTCGACGCTGTTTGTAGCCGCTCCCGGCAATCACGACATCGGCAGCACTAATTGGGGCACCGGTCGCAATCTGAATCTCTTCCCCGATGCCATGGCCTACTTCTATCTCTGGAATCAACCACTCAATGGACCACGATCTACAGTGGGCATGCCAAACACTGCACAACTGACCAGCTCGCCGGAGCGCCGCAGCCAATTTCTGGCCGCTGCCGGCCTTCGTTATCCGCGCATGACAAACTTCTCCTTTTACTACGGCAATTCGCACTGGACGGTTCTCGATGGCAACGATTATGTAGATTGGACGGATCCGTCGCTCAGGCAGTGGTTGCAAAAGGACCTCCAGTCAGCTGGCGATGCAATCTGGCGATTCGTCGCCTTCCATCAATCACCATTTTCCTCGGGCGCCAGCCACTTCAGCGAGCAGCGCATGCGCCTGCTCGCCGATATATTCGAGAAGGGACGGGTCGATGTGGTTTTTACAGGACACCAGCACAACTACCAGCGCACGTTTCCGCTGTGCTTTCGGGTGCTAGCGCAGCCCGATGGCCGACTGATATCGGGACGCGGACAGGTCGAGGGAACAATCTCCCTGGATCGAAACTTCGATGGACTGACCAGGCGGCAACCACACGGCGTCATCTATGTGATTACGGGAGCAGGCGGTGCAGCGCTGGCCAGTACGGCCATCCAATATGACCGGGCGCTCTGGCAACCGTACACCCAACGCCTGATCAGCGACCGCCACTCGTTGACGGTCTGCGATGTTGACGGTGACTTGCTAACAGTCAGACAAATATCGGATGATGGCATTCAGCTAGATCGCTTTGCTATTTCCAAATCTGTAAAGGCGCTCACTCCGGTGCCGCAGCCAATACCGAACGCGGTAAAAACGCCTGCTGCCAAGCAACCGTGACCAAGTGATTGTCCGACCGCTGGTGGCAGCTGTCGGCCCGTGCGGTCAGGGGACAGGCGGCAATCCCCCAATTGGGAAAACTAAGTCCTTGCTCACAATTACGCTCTTACCAAAGCGGTATATCCAAGCGCTATTGTATGCACCTCCATAGAATAACCACTCATACGTCAAATGCATAGAACATGCTCGACCATCCCGCCTGCACAACAGATCCGGCTCTTGTTAATCAAGTCATCTGTTGCCACCGCCGATGGTTAGCGGCCGCAAAAATTGCCAAGCACGTAGATCTTAAATGTCCAATGGGGTACTTCCACATGTCTCGAAGCGCGATAAACTAAATGCATCAACGGTGAGCACACACCAATCGGTTGAGTGCTTTGAGCCGAGGGGCCTTGCGGAAACGACAGGCGGCGCCGTCCGGGAACTGTAGCAAGCGAGCCCGAGTCACGTGAAGGATTGGCTGAAGCGTGATTAGATACTGAGCCCATTCGCAATGGGCAGCCAGGCAGTAGCATAGACACCGCCGCAGGTTTACCTGGGTGGTGTTTTTGTTTGCCGGTGTAATACCCAAGCCCGGCCAAGCAAGCACGCTTTTCGGGACTGCACTCTGGGTGCAGTCCCTCTAATTCTTTCTACGACAACACATAGAGAATTCCAGTTCATATCGACAACAGTCCGCGCGCGAGCATTTTTTATGACAAACAGATATAAAATACCGCCCAAACAGGCTCCGCAAAATGATCGAGCGCTTGTTAATGAAATGCGCTAATGCCACCACCGATGGTTAGCCATTTTCAATATTGCCAAGCACGTAGATCTTAAATGTCCACTGGGGTACTTCCATATGTCCCCAAGCGCGATAAACTAAATACATCAACGGTGAGTGCTCACTGAAGTTGAGCACTGCGAGCCGAGGGGCCCTGCGGAAACGCCAGGTTGACGTCAACCAGAAACCGTAGCCGGTGAGCCCGCCCCACGTGAAGGACTGACTGAAGCGTGAGGAAATACTGAGCCCATCGCAAGGGGCAGCCAGACAGTAGCTCAAACACCACCGCAGGTTTGCCTGGGTGGTGTTTGTGTTTTGGTGCCGAGCAAAGCAAGCCATGCCCGCCTGTACGTTGCTCCAGCAACACCTTCCGCTTAGAAGTTGCTCGCAGACTTGATGGCGCGATCCGAGACCATGCGCTTGCAATCGTTGGCACAGGGAAGTTCCCCGTTGGACAGTCGCTCGACCTTCCTGGCCGGCTCAATCATCACTTGCGAGGGCGACTTTACTCCCTTTTGCCTGGCAACGAGTAGGGTTCCGCTTATCGACAGCGCGCCGCCAAGGATGGAAATCACAGCCGGAACTTCGCCTAGCCACAGCCACGACACTGCAAGCGCGGCCACCGGCACGACATAGAGCAAGCTGGCAGCTCTGGCAGCGGGAATCCGAGAAAGAATGAATGACCAGGCAAGTATGCCCAGGGCTGCCGGTACTGCTCCCAGGTAGAGAACTGCCAATGTGGCCGACAAAGACGATCTCAACGTGGCAGCCGCCAGCGATGGAAAGAAACCGGCCAAAGCAACAGTGGCACCCCAGATCGTGTAGGCAGTAACCTCGAGGGCTGAATACCTGCTGAACAGCGGCTTCTGCAAGACGATCGATAACGCCTGCAGGGCGGCGGCGCCAACTAGGGCCAGGGCGCCTGAATCCATGCGTGCCACGCTACCTTGAGAAACTGAGATCATAACTACACCAGCGAGACTAACGGCGAGCCCGAGCCATCCCAGCGTTGTCAGTCGATCCTTCAAGAATAGGTGAGCCAATCCTGCTGCAAACAGGGGAGTGGTGCTGACCAGGAGACTGGCAACGCCGGCAGGAACAGTTTTCTCACCGAAGGCCAGGGCGATGTTATACAGAGAGATTCCCAGCACGCCGCAAACGAGAAAGCGCAAAATGTCGCGCTTCTGGGGAAGCGGAGAAATCCTGCCCCCGGTGCAGGCGAGCAACGCGACGGATGCCACCAGATATCGGAGGCAGGCCAGCTCAGCTGGAGTGTAAGACGTGAGCGCTATCTTTATGGCCGGAAACGCAGAGGACCAGACCAACACGGTGAAGAGCGCGAGACCAGCCACTGCAATGCCGGAATGACCGGTTGCTCTTGGTAGACGTGTGGTAGACCCGCAAGTTTTTCTCTTTTCTGCGAGCATGCGCACCTCCTGCCGTGAAGGAATGCGCAGCACCATGCTGCTTTTCCCTCACCGGCTAGCGGGAAAAAACAATGTTCGGTTATGGGCGGCCAGAACCCTGAGGGAACTGGTCTGAGGAGCTTTCAGCGGTCTATCAGTCCAATATAGGCCAAGAATGGTCTCATGATAATAGCCATTCTGGTAAAATCGATAAATCCAATTTGGTCTTATCTCTAATGGACCTACTGATCAACCTAAATAGCCAATCTCGCACACCTCTTCAGAGGCAGCTATATGAATCGCTCAGAGAAGCCATCCTCGGGGGGCGGTTGGCTCCTGGACAGCGGCTACCGGCCACGAGAGACATGGCCAGGTCGCTGGGCATATCGCGCACCACCGTGACGTTGACCTATGAAGCACTGACAAGCGAGGGGTATCTGGAAGCTCAGACCGGAGCCGGTACCTTCGTCGGGCGAAGCCTTCCGGACGATCTGTTGCGGCCGCCGGCGCCGCCGGCCAGGGGCGCACGGGGTCTTCAGCGCAGGCCGCTCGAGACCGATTCAACGTGCACCAAGCCTACCGCCAAACGGCTTTCCAAATTCGGAAACTATTTGAAGAACAACGTGCCCTTCGGTCCCGCCGAGGAGCCGTCCATTCAGTTCTCCTTCGGGCGTCCGGACATCGACGAGTTTCCGATGCGACAATGGCTGCGCCTTCTGAACCATCACGCCAAGCGAAAGCAACTCTCGGATCTGGAACTACCGAAAAGAGCGCAAGGCTACCTGCCGCTTCGTCGAGCCGTGGCAGACTACCTGGCGCGGGCGCGCGCAGTGAAGGCAAATCCCGATCAGATTATCATCGTCAACGGCTCGCAACAGGCATTAGACCTGATAGCCCGCGTCCTGATCGAGCACGGCGATCGGGTCGGAATCGAAAATCCGTGCTTCCTCGGGGCAAAAACCATCTTCGAGGCAAACGGTGCGAAACTACATCCGGTACCGGTGGACGAAGGCGGTCTGGTCGTCGATCACTTGAGGAAAGAATCAACTCCGCCTCTTAAGCTGATCTATGTTACGCCTTCGCACCAGTTTCCGACCGGCGTGTCATTGGGACTGACCCGACGGCTCGAGCTTTTGTCCTGGGCTCAACGTCACGGCACCTACATTATCGAAGACGATTACGACAGCGAGTTCCGTTATTGCGGCAGACCGGTGCCGGCACTAGCGGGCCTGGATCAGTGCGATACAGTCATTTATGCAGGCACCTTCTCAAAAACTCTCTTTGTCTCCCTCAGGCTTGGCTACCTGCTTGTCCCTCGCTCGCTGGCCGGAGTCCTCGCACACGCTAAATGGGTGGCCGATAGGCATAGTCCCCTGCTCGAGCAGCAGGTCCTCGCCGACTTCATCAACTCGGGTCAGTACGAGCGACACATCCGAAGAATGAGGTCACTATACGAGAGACGTCGTCAGGTCATGCTCGATTCGCTGAAAAAACACTTCGGAGACGCATGCGAGATCTTTGGTGAAAGTAGTGGCATACATGTCCTTGTTCGATTTCGCACAAGCATGACCGGCGAAGAAATTGTCGCTGCGGCCTTTGAAAAGGGAGTGTGCGTTCTGCCCGCCGTCTATCTGACTCAGCCAATGTGCGGCGAACTTGTCCTGTGCTATGGAGGGGTCAAGGAGGCTGATATCCGGAAAGGGATAAAGCTGCTTGCCGAAGCCATAACGATTGACTCGTAGCGCAAAGCGCCGCTTGCGACCTGAGGCAGTCCTGTGGGAGCAGGTAAACCGATATCGGTTTACCTGCTTCAGGGGGCGCAAATTGCTTGCGCAGCGATCAGCAGCTGGTGTGGTTCGATTGCCTGGCGTCATGCCTGATTTTGAGCCATCAATGTTCCAGCCGGGGATCAGCGCAAATGCGCACGCTATCAGTAACGACACGGCATCCTACGATTGCCGCAGACACCGCCGGTCCCATCGTTCAATTCCCTCCCGCCCTTAAGCGTTGATCATTCAGTCGCTGTCGATATCCCTCACATAACACGGCCGGACCCGGCAGATAAGCAGAATGATGCAAAAGCATATACATTGCCGCACGGTCTGTCACCACCGATAGATCCGGCTCTTGTTAATGAAAACGGTCTATGCCACCGCCGATGGTTAGGGTCACCTCAAATTGCCAAGCATGTAGATCTTAAATGTCCACTGGGGTACTTCCATTTGTCCCGAAGCGCGATAAACTAAATGCATCAACGGTGAGTGCTCACTGAAGTTGAGCACTTTGAGCCGAGGGGCCCTGCGGAAACACCAGGTTGACGTCAACCAGAAACCGTAGCAGGCGAGCCCGCCCCACGTGAAGGACTGGCTGAAGCGTGAGGAGATACTGAGCCCATCGCAAGGGGCAGTCAGGCAGTAGCATAAACACCACCGCAGGTTTACCTGGGTGGTGTTTGTGTCAGGGGACTTCGCTTTCAGTCGAAAGCAAAATAGTTCGCGCTCGACAGTACTCTCCAGTTGCCGAGACGCGTCTCGGCGGCCGCCCAGCGCTCTCGCTCGAGCGCCGGCATGCCAAGCTAATTCTCCTTGGCCCGAAGCCTGGTATGCGTCCGCCCGATTTACATAGAAAGTGAAGTTGCTCGCATCGAACCGGATGGCTTCGTCGAAGTACACACGGCGCCCTTTTAGAGCGGGCACCTAGCCACGCAGTTGCATGTAGATCGGGCCCGCCATGCTTCGGGACGGCTCTACTCAAAACTGCTAGTTGGGTCGAATCTCGATTAAGGCTTGATCAGAATCCCTTCTGCGCCTGCGATCATATAGAAGACAACACCTCTTCGATATCGCAGCGATAGAACAAGTCGCCCGTTTGCGTAAACAATGCCGCTCTTTCCGCCTCAGACTGAAGATCCGGCTCTGGTTAATGAACCCGCTCTGTGCCACCGCCGATGGTTAGCGTCACCTCAAATTGCCAAGCATGTAGATCTTAAATGTCCACTGGGGTACTTACATATGTCCCGAAGCGCGATAAACTAAATGCATCAACGGTGAGTGCTCACTGAAGTTGAGCACTGCGAGCCGAGGGGCCCTGCGGAAACGCCAGGTTGACGTCAACCGGAAACCGTAGCAGCTGAGCCCGCCCCACGTGAAGGATTGGCTGAAGCGTGAGGAGATACTGAGCCCATCGCAAGGGGCAGTCAGGCAGTAGCTCAAACACCACCGCAGGTTTACCTGGGTGGTGTTTTTGTTTTCCGCGATCGATAAAAGCGTATGTGCACCTTTTCTACCGTTGCTAACCCTTCTTGAACGACCTGATCGATGGTGGGCAGAAAGGCTTCGATCTTCTCGAGGTCGTCAACGATTTCGATAATGATTGGCAAGTCGACTGAAAGGTCCAGAATCTTGGCGCTGTGAATACGACTCTGCGCGCCAAATCCCTCAATTCCCCGGATCACGGTCGCCCCAGAAAGACCGGCCCTTTTTGCTTCCTTCACTATCCATTCATACAATGGCACGCGCTCGTGTTTGTCGCTCTCGCCGATAAAAATCCTCAGTAGATGTCCCTGCTCAGGCAACATGTCCCTGCCCTCCAAGTTACAGAAATCTCGCCAGTACGTAACCAAACCAGACGCAAGCCAGCCCAACGACTACTTGAAGAATCGCATTAAGTAGAGCATAAAAGACTTCGCCATCGCGGATCAGCTGAACTGTCTCATAGCCGAAACTCGAAAACGTCGTGAAACCCCCGAGAATACCCACAAATATGAAGAGTCGGGTGTCCCCTAGCAAGATCCCTCGAGACTCTGAGAGTTGTGCGAGAAATCCAATCACCAGGCATCCGAGCATGTTTACACTGAAGGTACCGATCGGAAAGATCCAGGCGCCTGACAGCCTGTGAACCGATGTACTCATGACATACCTGAGCACGCCGCCGAGTCCAGCTCCTAGAAAAACCAGCAAGTATCCCATGGTACCCAGAATCAACCCATAAGCAGCCAGCAGCTGCTTTCGGCACTAAGCGTGGTAGACCCAGCTTCAATTCGCCGCCACGTCATTCTACTCTCACATCATTAAGAGTCGATCAGAGTCACCGATTCGCTCAAGCAACATAAGCATCAGCCATGCGCATCGGCCCAGCACGATAGCGAGATATACCCATTATGCATAGCCATCCCCCACCCAGCTTGTGCCAGCAGCAGATCGGGCTCTTGTTAATCAAATTGACCGGCGCCGCCGCTCATGGCCAGCAGCCGGGAAAATTGCCAAGCATGTAGATCTTAAATGTCCAGTGGGGTACTTCCACATGTCTCAAAGCGCGATAAACTAAATGCATCAACGGTGAGTGCTCACTGAAGTTGAGCACTGCGAGCCGAGGGGCCCTGCGGAATCACCAGGTTGGCGTCAACCAGAAACCGTAGCAGGTGAGCCCGCCCCACGTGAAGGACTGGCTGAAGCGTGAGGAGATACTGAGCCCATCGCAAGGGGCAGTCAGGCAGTAGCATAAACACCGCCGCAGGTTTACCTGGGTGGTGTTTTTGTTTGAGCAGCCAGACATCTCACGACGAGCATGCAAACACCTTGACTGTGGCCGGCGTCACATAGTCGAGAATCTCACTATAGCTTATTGGTCCAAATTGCAGGCAGGCTCTCACTACGGCGTCCTTGCACCACCGCATTCGATCGACATGACACCAGTCTCTGGCGAGATAGGGTTGGAGATACTTGCGACTGATCCCGTGGAAAATCTTGCGCACTGAGTCTGCGAAGTTCTGGTTTATGCATGCCCCCCTATCAACGATATCGGAACGAAGCACAGGGGAGTCGCGCAGGACTTCTGGGCGGTGATCTCTCGCAGCGCGCACGTACCAGTCGCCTGGCAAGCAGACAGCCTTATGCGCCAGTTCCAGCACAACTAGTGCCGCCGACAAGTCCCCACGCAACATATGCATACGCGCGCACAAACTGTCGAAATGCAGTGGCTCCTCCGATAGACAGTCATGAACTTGCTGTTCCTTGTCGCTAAGAAGGCTCAAGAGGTCTAAATCTTGGCGATCATGATTGGATTTCTCAGGCGGCGTTTGACTGACGTCGGAAGACGCCATCGTCTCATCTAGGAAAGCCGAGCGATCTGAGTGAGGATTTCCGTCAACGGGACCTGGCGAAAAATCATTTTCTCTCGTGCCGGCTGTACCAACCTTGGTCTCTGCCTCGAAGGCAGCTTCTTCGGCAAAAGGATGGGCGCGAGCGGGTGTCTCCCGACTTCGTTTGCAAATCAACTCTGAAAATGCTGAGGAAGGAACTTGTTCACAGTCAACGCTGCCTTCACCAGCAAGCACAAAGGATACCCTCTGGAGAATGGTCCATGCGGAGGAATAGGCGGTTTGCGCAAGAGCGCAAAATTGCGACGCGCTGACCTCTATTCCATGCTCGCTCAACCAGATTGCGCCCAACCAGAGGTTGGCGTCTCTCATTCGATGAAAAAATGTCCCTGCCGTGAATGACCATTTCTTGCGGCAACGCAGACAAGTTACAGTTCGGTTCCCAAATGTCTTATATGCCTCCCCGTACTGGCAACCCGGACATTTGAGCTTGCCCTCCTGAACAATCTTTCTGTACAACTCTTCCTCACAGTGAGCCCTCGTGGGAAATTCAGCTTTGAATCGCGCCCACGCGCCCGCCAGGGGCCCGGTTCTGCCTTTTGGCAGCCCGCCTGTAGCCTCTGTCATAGGAGGAGAAGTTGACATTGCCGTGTCTCCCATACCTAATCTTTTCAACGACTCGAAGACTCAAAAAGTTCAATGCAAACGGCCGAGCATTCACCCGTGAAGGAAGGGTTAAACCGATATCGGTTTAACCCTTCCTTTACGGATCGCTGTCGGACGTTCTCTCACAAGTTGCTTGCAGATTTGACACTACTGGTGTCGGCCATGCTTTGAGTGCCGCAGTTGCAAGGGAAGCGAGGGAGCACGTCACTGCCTAGCGAGTCGCGGCTGCACTAAACAACGGGGTTGTGTGGTGCCGCCGTTTATCTGACGTAGCCCGCATGCAGTGAGCTATGGCGGGGTCAAGGACAGCGAATCGAAAAGGTGTGCAGCTAATTGCCGAGGTGATCAAGATCGAGCCTTAAGCATTTGCCATGATCCGCGCAATGTTCTTTTGGATGTATGCAACCAGCCTCCTCGGGCATTGCTAATCGACCGCCAAGGGATACCCACAACATACACACCGCCCTCCATTTCGGCACCGTCAGCAGATCCGGCTCTTGTTAATCAATTTCGACCTCGCGCCCACCGATGATTCGCGCCTGCAAAATTGCCAAGCGCGTAGATCTTAAATGTCCAGTGGGGTACTTCCACATGTCTCAAAGCGCGATAAACTAAATGCATCAACGGTGAGTGCTCACTGAAGTTGAGCACTGCGAGCCGAGGGGCCCTGCGGAAACGCCAGGTTGGCGTCAACCAGAAACCGTAGCAGGTGAGCCCGCCCCACGTGAAGGACTGGCTGAAGCGTGAGGAGATACTGAGCCCATCGCAAGGGGC
>Ga0066388_100000577_pt1 | contig 17860 bp, 7 predicted proteins | sample PanSoiMetaGPlot6_FD_64539 | JGI IMG/M metagenome (GOLD analysis project Ga0066388, IMG submission 64539) | Tropical forest soil microbial communities from Panama analyzed to predict greenhouse gas emissions - Panama Soil - Plot 6 (Hybrid Assembly) | ecosystem: Environmental > Terrestrial > Soil... | reverse complement strand
GGTTGCAGCAAATCAAGGAATTCCTCAACAATGGCAATGTCAGACAATACTTATCCCGAAGCAAATGTCGAGGCTATTCTGACCTCTGACTCAAAGGCGGGGGCACTGGGAACCAAAATTAAAGAGGTCTTTGAAGAAGCCGCAGAAGTGGCCAAGAAGAACTGCCGGAGCCTCTCGGATGGCCCTACCGGCATAACGGCTGACTTCGGCAAGCCTCTGATTTTCGACAGTGCCCAGCCTCAACAAGACATATCGAACATACCAGGACTCGGAAAACCAGTACTGGATTTCTCCGAGGATGTGCCCCGCGTGGAGCGCCACAGGCCTGCCGATACTCCAAAGGCAAAAGAGCCGGCAGAACCTGCCGAGCCTCAACAGGACTTATCTGACATACCAGGACTCGGCAAACCAGTACTCGATTTCTCCGAGGATGTGCCCCGCCTGGAGCGCCACAAGCCTGCCGATACTCCGAAGCCACAAGAGCTGGCCAAAGTGGGCGGAGCCGTCGATGATGCGCAACCTGCAGAAGGGCAGCCTGAAGTACCTCATGTTGAGCGAGACATTGTCTATCCGGACGGGTCGAAGACAACAATCGGATACGACCAGCAAGGACATCTCCGGTCCATTGCCGACAAGGCCGGCACATGGAAACGACAGGGCGACGACACTTGGGTCCATTATGACAAGAGCAACAAGAAGGACCAGGAGCTAGACGGCTTGGTATCTGTATCGGACGAGGGCGACATCCTTTTCATGGAAAAAACCGGATACGCAGAGATTCAGCACGCAGACGGCTCGTCTACCCAGATCAATACCGACAAGTCCCAGACATCTTGGGACGCGCACAACAAGCCGGTTTCCATGACGGACGTGAACGGCGTGACCAGCGTTGTTAAGTACGGTAGCGACGGTAAGCCTGAGCAGATCATCTCCTCAGAATTTGTAATGTCCAAAGAGAAGGACGGCTGGGTCGTTTACCGCAACGGTGGGCCGGCAAAAGGTGAACAGCAAGCCGACGTCTTTGTCACGGATGAGGGTGACATTGTCACTCTCGCCAATGATGGCTCGATGCAGGTGCGCCAGCTTAACGGCAAAGTAGAGACTATAGCCGCTCCAGCCGAAGCCAAACCGGGGAGCAACTTCGGAACTGAACCGGTGAAAGCAGTAACCTCCGCAGATCTGGAGCGCCTTTTCGAGAAAAACAAAGATCGCCTGGATACGGACCACGACGGTTTCGTGAGCGAAAAGGAGATCGATGCCGCGATGGAAGACGCCTCCTTCAAGGGTGAGGATGCTCAGCTTGTCGCGGTACTTAAGGACCAGCGCGAAAAGCTCCAGGGGCTAAGTGACGACGAGATTGGTCCTGAAAGTCACGGAGTCACCACCGAGGACATCAGACAATTTGCTGCCCGCCGCGAGCTTGGAGAGGAGAAGGAGCTGGTCGCCAAGGTCGACTTTACCCTGAGCCGGTCTGGCAAAAGTCTTCAGAGGGCCAACACCAGCCTCTGGGGAAACAGCTCAGATCCCCTGGACAGCATCAAACCCGATGCTGTAGTCCAGGGACAGATTGGAGATTGTTACTTGCTCGCTGGATTTGCGTCTCTGGCCAAGATCAATCCGCAGGCGATTCGCGACATGATTCAAGATAACAACGACGGCACGTACACTGTCACATTCCCTGGAGATCCACACCATCCAGTGACTGTGCCAGCCCCCACCGAGGCCGAGCTGGCGCGGTACGCATCGGGAAGCGAGCACGGCACGTGGCCGGCAGTTTTAGAAAAGGCCTATGGCATCCATAAGGGAGGCACTACAGTACCACAAGATGCCGCTGGCGGGGGAAACCCGGAAAGCGTTGCTGTCAAGCTCTTGTCCCCGAATGGAGCAGACACTGACGACATGAGTTTCACCAGCGAGGAAGAGTTGGATAGGAAGCTTCAGCAGGCCATAGCAGACGGCTGTCCGATTGAAACCGGCATCAACGCCCAGCTAGCACAATTGATCGGGCTGGGCAGCGGCAGAGATTCCGAGACTGGTTTGCCTACGGGACATGCATACAGCGTCACCGGCTATGACCCGGCAACAAAGACTGTCACGATCCGTAATCCCTGGGGAAATACAGAGCCAGTAGGTAAAGACGGCAAGCCCGCGGATGGGGTCAACGACGGCGTGTTCACCATGAAGCTCGACGAGTTTCGACACACATTTTCGAGCATCACGTACGGACAGCGCTAGTCTTGGTGGAACAGTAGCTGGCGTCCCCTCCGCCTGCTAATTCTGGGGAGTATCAAGACGGTAAGCCTTGCAAGATAGTTAATTCCGATGGCACCACCTGGGTCAAGGAAGGCGATGGCTGGAATGTGTACAAGGGCGGCGAGAAAACCGACCACCTGGACGGTGAGATCGACGTCGACACGCAGGGCGATAAGCAGGGCGATATGACAATCACTCGCAAGGATGGTTCCAAGCTAATCACCCGTCGCAACGGCAGCATCGAAACGGTACCGGCTTAAGAACTACGGGGCTGCTTGCGCTCAGCTATCAAACTGAGCGCGGCAGCTTGTCCAGCCAGCCAACTGGTCTGACACGTTCTTCCTTTACCGTGGACGGCCTACGTGCTTCTGATATACAGGCACGTTCAGGCTCTCGGTGAAGACACCATTGCTCACACGGCCGCCAGCATCGGAATCAGTCTACTGCACAATGGAAACAACGCTATTAGTTTCTTTTTGTTTCATGGTCATTGATAGGGCACACGCTGGCAAAGGCAGTGCCGGCTTGACAAATGGAAGATCAGGTGTCCAGGTCTCTAAGAAATCTCGGAGGCCCGAACCGTGACTCGGTGAGCATGCGCTCTGGTCATGACCAACCAGCCATCGGCCCTGACCAGGGCCAACTTCCAACCATCTTCAAAGTAATCCAGGCCTCGTTCAATCGAGTATTGCTCTCCAATTTGCAATTGCCGGCCGGGGTTAGCACTGGACAGCTCCGCCAGTGTGATCAAGCGGTATCCGTCCCTGGCCAGCATCAGCTCTCCGCTTTCCGGTTTGAAGCCCAGAACCGACCAGCGCTTGCCCTGGTAGGAAACCTGGTCGCGAGATCGCCGCATCGGAACCTGGCGTGGACTGAAATTAGCTTGGGCAGGAACCCCTCCGCTTTGGGACCCGACTTGCGGGTCCCGTGTGTGGCTCCAGTCCCCACTTGTCCGAGGCGGGACGAATTCTGCTTCGGCAGAGTCGCCAGCGGGAAGGGGCTTGTAGTTAGCGCTCGATTGGTCAAAGTTCACGGTTACTATGGCTCCAGTGCCTTGGCAGCGATTGGGGGCACTCTGCGAGATTCGCTGTCCTGAGGACAATTTTGAGCATGACCGGTCTTGCTGCCATCCACAGCCTGGGGGATGGAAATGGGTTATGGGATGCCTGGATTCTCGACGAGCTGGTCGCGCGCACTACTTCCAGTCGATGGACTTGAAGGCGCGGTCGGCTTGTTTCCAATACTTCGCGTATTGATCTGCGGGGGACTGGTAGAAGATCTCCTGGACGACACGCCCCGTACCATCGGCATCTACATACACTGCATGAATCTTGTCGCCAGATTTGGTGTATTGACCTTCCACCACGAGAACCTTCTTGCCGTTGAGATCCTCCACACGTGCATCCGTCATCTTGAATTGATCAGACCCAACCGGAGTCTTCGTGGAGAGAACGTCCTTAAGAGATTCCTTTTCCTGCTCGCTCAGAGCATGCGGCGGCTTGCTCAACACGTCTCGGAAATTGTGGGCGGACTGGTCATTGATTGGCAGTCCACGGTAGAAAAAGCTAACGCTCGTATCCGGATTATCTTTGCGGAAGACCTCTCGATAAGATCTGGCGCCAATACCGGGATTTGGCTGCGGCTTACCGGCAACCCATCCTTCCGGAAAATCTATGCTGTCGATTTGCCCCTGGTTCTCGATTCGCGTTCCGGACTTCGGATGACTGCCGGCGCCGTCCTTCAACATCTTCATCAACTCGCCCATGAACTCGTCATGGCTGGCATCTTTCTGGGCCTGAGCGTAGTCCACATTTTCAACTTTTTTGGTTTCTGGAACATCACCGGGTCCCATGGCATTATCCTCTCTTGTGGGTCGTCTGTGGGGTCATACTCGTAGCGCCATTGCAATCCATAATACCTCGCACACCCCAACTAGTGGCAGATGTCATATACCCCCTGACAGCACCGCGCAGCTCGCGCGGAATAGACATGATGGAGATTGCCCTCAAAGACATGCGGTCCAGTATCATAGTCTTCACTTCAGTCCAGTTGCAGCAAGTCGTCAAGAAAGGCTTAACGAATATGGGCGTTAGCACAGGGATCATCCTCATCGACCTCTTGATTCGGCCACTTCTCAGGTTTGGGTTCAAGTTCTACTACGTCGGTTTCGGTCTCCTGTTTCTGGTTTACGGATTTATCGCTTACACAGCCGTGAAGTCAGCATATCTTTCAGACAGAAACTAGTCGACTGGAATCGTGCTTCGCGGAATTGATCTAGCGCACAATCGCCCGACTGATCGGCGGTAGGCAGCGCCTGGATTCTAGGCGTCGTCACCAGCACCAGATGGAGATGCGGGTAGTGTGCTCTTCGCCATTCGCCCGGGAGCGCTCAGCGAGAAACTCCAGGCGTCCTGATCGCTCATTAACGAGACGGAGTACGTCATAATGGCGCATTCCGTTCTTATCTGTACTTGCGCTGGATAAGTCGCTGAACTCTGCCTTCACCCATTCGATCGGGATTGGGCGGCCGGGAAAAAAGTGGGCGGTCCGCACGCTTTCATCGCTGGGCTGGTTTTCGTCAATCTGCAGCACAATCTCGCGAAAGAACTGGTTCTTCGGGTTAATCCTTACCTCGCCGAACTTCCCGGTCGACTCGTATCCTTGCCCAAGGTGACTGATCAAAGCCGGCAAAGTTCGTTGCTTGAGCAAGTACATGCAGTCAGCTAGCGCGGTTCTAAATTCCTCCTTTGAAGATTGCTCAACGTATGCCTGCTCTCGATGGGCAATCTCGTTTGCCAGCTCGTTGTACTCCGCTGCAGAAGCCGCATCAATTTCGATCTTCTCAAGGGCTGCCATCTGTGCCGTGTACTCGAATTCGGATTTGAGCTGTCGCAGCTTATCGGTTGTGTAATTTTGAAATCGCATTGTTGTGATCACCCGCAAGCAAGTCAGAATATCTCGGTTCTCGCACCAGTTTGAACATAATCCCTTCTAGATATCACCGCTATCAAGTCGCAGATACTCCGTCCTCTCCTCCAACAGCCTTCCACTTAATGGCAGTCAGCGCCAACAATGCGTCAGGCAAGTAATCCTGATACTCTTCAGTCGGAGCCACATAATGAATCTCTTGAACCTGGCATCCGTGATCAGCTGCGTTGATCAAAATGGCAAAACTATCTTCTTGCAGAACCGGCCAATGGCCATCTACCATCAGCACTCGTTTATTCGCCCAATCGTAAGTGTGGGCGCGGCGACGCTCAAACGCTGTCTCCAGCGCGGCATTTCTCAAGATTTCCTGCACGGACCACCATTCTGAATCATCCAGATCGTGAGGCGGCTGTGCAAGCAGATTCTCAAACGCCTCCCCGGACTTCTCCGATACGGGATGCCCGCGGTAGTAAAGATAAAGCCTCACCGACGGCTTGTCTGGCACATGAAACTCCCGCAATGTCCATAGCTGCATCGCGCGGCGCTCCACTTCCCTTTCCAACCAGCCGGCAGGCACCACGAGCTCCTCGATCTGTCCCATCGTTATAAAATCAGTTGTTGTGGTCAAAGAAGCCTCCCTGCAGCCGTTCCGGACCTTCGCCTGTCAACGCACAAGGACCTCACCTTCGTTGGTTGGCTGTTTACCCAGCTCGACGCATATAGATTGTAATAGGAATGCGGTAGGTCTTTCGGCAGGATCACGATCAAGCATTGCATAAACGAAACCTTGCGCTTCGTCACTAAGGTCCGGCCGCAACCGAACTAGTGGTTTGATCACTGCCTCTGCAAGCGCTCCCTGGCTCGAGCGGTCAATCCGGGTAAGAGCCAGATCGCGCGGCGCCTCTGCAGTTAGCAAGTAAAACAACACCCCGCCGAGCGAAAAGATGTCCGACTCGCGTTGCGGCGTTTCCCCGAGCAGCACCTCTGGTGAAGCATATAGCTGGAAAAATTCAGGCAAGCTGGCCGGAAAGTACTCGGACAACCCCGGATACAGGGGCTCTCCGTCGGCAGTGTGCATGAACCACAGCTCGGCCAGTTTTATTCCGGCCCCGTCCTCATATACACAAGCAGGAGCAATCGAACCGTGCACAAGTTCCCGCCGATGTAAATGTCTCAGGCTCGCAACCAGAGACCAAGCCGCAATCCAGAACTGTGATTCGTCAAGACGAGCTTGCTTACCGGCAAATCGACGAGCATCCGGCGACAGATCCAAAACCTGAAGGTATCGGCCGTCCTTTAACCATCCAGTTTGAACAACATTGGCAACGGCAGGATCGGATGTACATCCTTCTGTACACAATGCGTTCCGGCAAATGGCAGTCAGATATTCGTCCTCACCCGGAGAGACTACGTCCGCCAATAGCCTCCTGCCCGTCTCTTCATCAGCGACCACGTGGCGGGTACCGACAGGACCGTCAGCCGCCTTCGACTCAATACCATATTTGGTGCCTGTCAGCATCTCCATCATCTATTACCCTTTTTTAGCTTGCTGGGCTCTAATAGCCCTCAGTTTCGCTTCCTGCAGAACTTCCCTAGCTCCCTTGGCCGGCGGAAACTTCCCTCCCTCTGCCAGCCACCGCGCTCGGGACAAGACACCGTCAATCTCCTTTGGTTTTAGACCGAGTTCCGCCAGCTGCTCGCGTCCAGCAGGTGTGTCATACTTCTCGACAAAACTCTTTACTTTGCCAAGGGTATTCTCTGAAATCGGCTGTTTGGAGAAATCTGCGTGCAGGCGAGAATTCGGGCCTGCCGAAGAATCCATGCACTCCCATGTCGGTTGGCGTTTAGCTGAAAAGGCATAATCAAGATCGATGCTTTGTACTTTTGTTCCTCCTGGCGTCTCCACCAGGACAAAGTTGCCCGCATGGTTGTCTGGATCGCCGTAAATTAGCCGCTCCACGAAAGCCTGCTCGACTTCCCTTTTCAGCGCAGGATCTTCCTTGATCAACTGAGACACTGCATCGTCGCTGGTTAACCCATAGCGCTCTTTGGCCAACTGACGAATTCCGTCCTCAAATGTAACGCCGGACTTCTCCTGTACCCAACCTCGCTGAAGCTTACCATCGATCAAGTATTCACGCGACACTGTAACCGGGAAGCCATTGTCAAAACCGAACATGTGGTTGAGCTGATAAGCTGCCATCTCTTTGCGCATGCGCACTGCAGAGTCAGGCTTGCCCTTTTCCGCCTCACGCAGGTTGCGGAAAATTACCTCCTGGTGCGAACCGTCGGGGAGCTCGACTCGCCCGATGCTCATATCATGTCCGCTAGCCCCGGTATGTTGCGTGAATTTGAATTCCAGTCCCATCGCACCGTCCCTCAAGGCGACTTGTCGGGCATCCAGTTCGCCGGGACGCGCAGGAACTTGTTCCGCCGGTGAAACATCCAATCTCGATTCCGGTGTTGATTCTGATGGGCGAATCGCATCCTCCTTGGACAAGATCATTCTGCCATCAGATGTGGTGCCTTCTAACTTCCAGCCGTCTTCAGGCTCGCCACTGCTGTTTTTAATCGTATATCTTTCTCCGACTTCAATCGAACGGCCACGATTAAGGTCACTGAGCTCCTGCGCACCGACCGAACGCTGAGCATCAATCGGCTCGGAACGCAGCCTGACATTCTCGCTGGGCGCTGCTATCAGACCGTCCTGGAGCACCAAGAAAGATCCATAATTGTCTTGATCAAGTTTAAACACCTTTCCGTCAGCGGCTCGGGAATAATACGTTTCGTCGCCGATGCGTACTTCCTTGAAGCGGCCGGTGGCAAGATCGTCATCAAACATCTTGTACTTTGCTTTTACGGCTTCGCGTGGCTGCACCAGGGGATCACGTAAAATCGCCTCACCGCTTGCCGGATCGGAGCCGACAAAGTCGAACTGTTGATCTTGATAGATGGCCCGTCGCGAAAGTAAGTCATAAGATGACTGTGGGAGTTCTGAAGCTGCGCCTCGGTCTTGCAGCGCACCCTCGATCCGGGTTGAACCATCGTGAATCGTGCCTACTGTACCGCCGTCACCGGGTGTGGCTGTTGGAAATTCTCTGACACCGCCACCGCCGCCGCGCCGGGGCAGCGGTCTGGTGGCATTGAATAGCTCGTCGACTGGAACCGCGTCGCGGCCAAGGTGATTGGACCTCGAGCCCCATTGGTTCGAGAATTCGACCATCATCCGGCCTGATTGATCTCGATAGACATTTTGGATGTTTATTACGTGGATACCGCCAGTGCCGCCGGCATCGGCGACGTTGATGAACCGATTGAACGGCGGATGTCCTACGTCTACCATCAAAATAGCCGGGAACTGTCTGTTGTCCGCAATTCTCTGTAAAGCAGAATCCAGCTGCTGAGCCGATCTCACTTCCAGAGCGGATCCGGGAACTCCGGGCGGGGCATAGCCCGGCCCACGAATGACGAAACCGGAGTCGGTGCCACCAGTAATCCGGTTATGGATGCCCGCCAATTCCCAATCGGCAACATGCGGGTCTTGTGCAATAACGCGGGGCGTAATCGAACCGTCCGCGCCGGCCTGATATCTGACGAGCCTTTCGCCAGTATCTCCCGGGCGGTTGGTGTGATGCATCTCATACATGATGAAGTCCGTCTGAGGCTCATCGATGTTGAGCGGCTTGGCGTACTTGATGTTGACGGCAGTGTTCTCAAAGAGCTGGCTTGCATAGGTCCGCTTGCCATCCACTTTGATGTCAGTATGCCCTTTGGCGTCGAAGGGCCTGGTCAAGCTGAGTAGAGCCTCGTCATCAGGCTTCAGTCCGCCAGGGACTCTCCCCAAATCGACCAGAGCACCGTCGGCGGTGATGTACCTACCGGTGGTGGCAACATCAGCAATCATCCGAGCCGCTTCCGACGGCTGCCGACTGAAGATTCGGTTTTCAACGGTCGTCACGTTGCAGGTGCCGTTGAAGCCCTGATCGATGGTCGTTGGGAATCCCGATTGTTGCAAGACTTGCTCGGCAAGCCGCATCCTCTCCGCGGCTGCGATCGGGGCACCATCTCCTGCCTGAATCAGCCGGTTGACTTGATGCAGGGTCATCGCCACTTCTTCCCGGCTGAGCCCGGATCGCAGTGCCCGTTGCTCGAACCATTGCTCCAGATCTCTGAACCGCTGCCTTTGTTGTGGATTGGTGAAGTGATAGTCGGCCAACGCATCGAGCTTCATGCGCTCGACTTCGTACCTGGCGCCTCTATACTCAACCCTGCCGTTTGCGTGCAGAATCTCCGCAGATCCGTCCAAGCGTTCACGCCAGGACGGATTTACACCATCGGCATAGGTAAGACTGCCGTCTGCTCCGACCTCGATGTCGCCGGCCCATCTGCGTGGCTGCTGACCGGGCTCGCTAATCGTCCAGCCCTCGCCCTCTCTGTACTCCAGTGTGCGTCCATTCTGATAGCGGACACCGGTCAATTCTCCATTCGGCCCATAAAAGAAGGCTCGGTCAAGACCGGTGGCATCGCGGGCCATCATGATCCTGCCCGATTGGTCCTCGATTCGAACAGAACCAGCCCTATCGCTGATTTGTACCAAGCCATCGGCTCTCTGCAGGACATCTTCTCCCGCCCGATTGAATAGAACGGATCCGTCAGTCAAAGCCTGACCATGTACGGCTGTATGTTTGAGTTCTGGTCCGTATTGTGAACCCAGGCGAACTTCGTCGCCGGGATTTATGACCGTTGTTTGCCCCTCGCTGATGAGCTCAAATCTATCGCTGCCAGAACGCTTGATGTATGTCCCGTTAGAAGAGTGGTCGGTATAAACAAGTTCTCCGCGGTCATTAACCCCGAGCGTTCCGTGGTCCCTGGATACTACAGTACTCATGAGGTCCCCGGTACCATAGTCGAGATCGGGCCTGCCCACAGTAACCGATTCTCCAGGCGTCAGATGAAGGGGCTGCCCAGCAAAGTAGACTTGCTGATCCACTCGCAGCAAAGACGTCTGAACATCGGCATCAGGCCTACCGACAAGCCTTAGTTGAGGGCCATCGGGAGAGCCCAGACGAATCTCGTCGTTAGCACCAACCCTTGTTTCGTTTCCGTGAACCAACTCGAACTCGGATGAGCCTTCGCGCTTGATCCAGGTTCCATTTCTGGAATGATCGCTGTAAACGAAGCTGTCCTGCTCCGCATCCCAGCGCAGGTTTCCGTGGTTGCTGGAAACACGCATATCACCAACTGATCCCTCGGTTATGGTTTGCTGGCGCCCAACCGCAATTTGTCCATTTTCCAGCGAAACCTGACGATTTCCGATCATGACTTCCGTGTGTTCGGGGTTCTGGATCGGATAGCTGCCTGTTTGGCGAATTTCATTCAGATCGAGTTCAGCTTGTTCGCGAATCTTACCTCGTCTGAACTCACCTCCGGAGATGAACTCGGCTGAATCAAGATCTCGCCGTGGCCTGAGGCTCAGCTCACGCTCAGGCTGGATTACAACCAGGTCATTTGTGATCTCGTGAACACCATAGATCTGTCCATCTTTGACATAGAAGGTCTTCCCATCGATCTCCAGCGTGTGCTGCGGACTCGGGAACCGCTCGGCGATCTTGTCGGCAAGATTGCTCGTTGGCACCAGATCGATACCGGGCAACGCATTGTTACGGCCGGCTCCCGGCTGACGGAGAACAACATCTCCCGTGTTGGGATCGAATGCCGCGACTTCATAACGGTTGTTCCCGATCGCGATTTTATCTCCTTGCAATAGTCCATCCGGACGCTCGGTTCTTACATCTGCCCGGGGGAATGCTTCGCGCGGTTCTACAACATCTCCGCGCGGGACCTCGTTAGAACGAACAACGGGCTCGACCGGAGCGCTGACCTCGCCACCGTGGGAAACTGATGCGCTCCGTCCGACAATGGGCTCGACCAGATCCGGAGCCCCGCCACCGCCACCACCGCCAGCCTTCATGAACACGTTTTGCTCCTGACGCATCTCATCGACCATACGCTCGCGAATCTTCTTGGCGAACTCGAACTGGCTGACCTCATCGGCAGTCAGTCCGCGATGGGGATTGGTCAGATCCGCCAATTCCGCCCGCTCAGCAACAGTCAGATCTTCACCTTTACCCTTAAGCACACCGAGCCTCGCCGTTTCTTCCGCATTGAGAGGTTTCGGATACTTAAGCGGCGCATCCCAGAATGGAATGGTCCCGTCAGCATTGCGAACCATTCCTTCCACACCCGAATTGAACCAGTCTTCCATTCGCTGCTTCACGCGAGCCTGTGCCGCCTCAGTTCTTGCCAGCCCAGCTTCCGCCAAGCCCTGCCCTTCGGTCGTCATTACTTTGAAGGCGTCATCATAGCTCTGCTTAGCAGATTTTAGTGAATCAAATACGGTGTCATCCCGGAACCACGGTTCTTTACCTGGTCCACGAATAGCGGCAATTTTTGCCCAGCCATCCGGAGTGGCATAGTTTATGAGCCCGTCACCATCTATAACTGCCCGCGACGCGCCGTACCAGGGAGTGTCCGGATTAGGCACGTACCATTCTTTGACGCCGATTGTCTCAAGCAGTGCCTGTTCTGCCGGATCGAATTTGGTAGTGGCGACGCCGGTTTCCGGATCGATTGTTCGGTAACTCGGCTCGAGGGGATTCTGCAATTTCTTCTGAATGCTAGCCATTACTTCTTTCGGATTTTGACCCTGCAGAGCTTCTTTGAAGGCCGCCAACTTGCTGGCATCATCTCCGTAAAGGGACCGTCCGAGTTTATCAATGGCTGCATCAGGCAATACGCTCGGGAGGGCTTCTCCTGGTTTTAGTTCGAGAATTCCCCGCAACTTGCCACCAATCATGTTGTTGGCAGCCATATTGGCCATGAAATCCGGTGGTGCAATCTGGTGTTCGAGAATAGCACGATGGATTCCTTCCACTCGAGACATATTTTCCGGTAAGGTGACGTCGAAATAGCGCGGAAGAATTTCGGCCGCAGCCTTGGCTCCGTCGACGTTGTGCACAATGAAGTTGGCACGCTCACCCGGCGGGAACTTGACTGAGTCGGAAAGTAGAGAGGCAAGGATGGCATCCTCGGTCTGGCGCGGAGACAAATTGCTCTTTACTGCCGCATCGAGTACCTGGTCGATTTCACCGCGAGTGTGTTTCCAGTTAACCCCCTGGTAGCCGTCCAGTCCGGGCTCAAGTCTCTTATAGTGCGCCCGCACGTCGGCCATTACGTCGAGAATGCGTTCTTTTTGAGCTTCGTCCAGGTGGGGAGAACTCAAGATCTTCTCGTATACGTTGTCGGCTCCCTCGACCGGAACCGCACGAAGATCTTCCTCCAATTCTGCCCGCCATTGGCGATGCTCTCGTTCAGTGGGAGTTGGAAAATCTTCCCGCACATCGCGGCCAGCCACTTTGCCGTCGCCTCGCAATTCCTCGAGAGCTTTCTTTTGAGCTAAATGCGCTTCCAGATCTTCATGGTTGGTCATGCCTTTCCTTGGTTGGTCAAGCGCCGCATCCGATGTCAGATCACGTTCGTGACCAATACTTGCTTTCGGCTCAGCCACCTCACCGGCACGAGGAAGTGATGAGCGATCGAGCAAGCGCGCTTCGCTGTCCAGAGCAAGGGTGATCTCGCCGTTGGGTCCGGTGGAGACTTTGTAAAACTCTCCACTCGTGACGTCCTCGACGTAGCCTGTATTGCCTACCTTCTTATACTTGGCCGCATCAGTCAGCTCAGCATCAGTGACCGTCCTTGTTTCAGCAGTTCGAGCATCAATCGGCGCGGCATCATCACCAGTTCTGCGCACGAGCGAATAGCCATCGCCAGCATCGCCCAGAGCCTCATATTCTCGATTGTTGACGGTGAATTTCGTGCCTGGCTCCACGACGGGAACTGATTGGTCTGTTGCGCGGGGAGTAGCCACGACCCCCTCGCGAGGCTGCGCCGGAGTGGGCTCGTCAGAAACGTCAAAGCGGTCGTCCACTGTACGATCTGGCTGCTCCACGTGTATCGGGACCTCGGGACCGAGGTCGGCACCTGTCCCGCGTGTCGCGCGTACGCGCGCAGCTTCCTCGCGCGCCGACCTTTCGATAATGGCGGCTTCAGCCTCGTGAGGTCCTGACTGGTATTGTCGAAAACTGGCATCATGGTAGATCTTGGTGTGCTCTGCCTGAGCCTCGATCGACTTGCTCAATGTTTTCTGCGCCTGCCACTCTGGAAACGGACCGGCTATCATGCCGCTTTCGATTTTGCGGTACGTACCAACGAGCTCGAATACGTCGCGCGGCAGTTGCTCCGATCCGAAGAGCTGCTTAGCAAGTGTACCGTCGTCTTCCGCCAAACGTGCAACCAGGTCCCGCGCACCAGTTCTGGTGCCGAGTTTTCTCTGCTCGGCCTTGAGAGCTTCGAGCTCTTTGCCGGACCTCACCCAGTCCGCATAACCTTCCCTTTCTCTAAAGCCTTTCCCGAGCACAGCGCCGCGGAACGGACTAGCTTCGAGCAGATCGCTCCCACGTGTCTTCAGCACGTCTGCAAGGTGCTGCGGTGAGAGTTCGTTCTTCGTTGAACTCGAATAGTGAGATAGTACATCCTCATAGACCGCGTTCAGTTGGTCAAATTCCTTGAGCTGACCTGCATCCAAGCCAACTCCACTGTCCCTGAGCGCTTTCAGGTCTGCAAGTCGCTGCATGTGATCAGGAAGCGCAGACATGGCAGACAACTGCTCAAGTTCCCTGAGTTCAGCCGCACCCAAGGCAACCCCCCATTCCTTTTGCGTTTCCAAGTGAGCCAGCCTCTCCGCCTGGTCGGCAGTAAGAGCGTATCCATTGTCCCGGAGGACACTGCGCACCATCTCAAAATCTTGTTGGCTGTGAACCAGCTCATGATAGACTGCACCCTGGAACCAGTCCGGGTGTGGATTCGTGAGGATGTCATTTACGTTAACAGTGATGGTGCCGTCTCCATAGAGAGCCCCAGCTCCGGACATAAAATCGTTACTCTGGGCTTCTATCCGGACGGGCGGCAAGCCGTTGGCGTGTGTGAAGTTGTCCAGTACTTGCTGCATCTCGGCGACCCGCTGGTCACGAAGCGTCGCCAGTTGCGTTTGTGCCTCCCCATTTAGTTCGTGCGCATGGATCAATTCGCCGAGTGCGAGCTGTTGCTCTCCGGTCATTTCTCGGCCAAGGTGATTGGCCACTTGCTCAAGCCTACCGCTGTCTACCCCTAACCTCTGTGCTACGGCTTCGACATCGCCGGTGCGGATCAGATCGTTTAACGCACTTGGGTCCGCAAGCAGCTTAGACGCTTCAGCATCAAGCGTGCTATCAACAGAGTGAATTTGTTTGCGAAGGCTATCAGCGACTTCAACCCGGTACCTGTCTAGGGCGCCCTCCATTTTTGCGGCCGAGGCTTCGGCATTGGATATTAGCTGAGATGCATCCGACCATTTGTGGGTTACTTCGGAAAGATTACCCACAAATTCTGTGATTGATTCCGGCTTGGCCAGTGAGTTCCTCGAGACCCATTCCACGAAAAGCTCGCGTTCAGGCCCGACCAATCCGGCATCATCCAGAACCTTTCTTATTTCCGGCGATAGGTGTTCCTCGGACACATGCTCAGGCCGCACAGATGGCATCTCATTGACGGTGTCACGCCGTCCGCGCCGTACGCCAGATTCCTGCACCGCATCAGATTGTCCTGTACGAGCGTCATGCCCCGGAGCCGCGACCTTCTCGGCCCCTTCTGTCACGACCGTAGCTTCCGCGCCACCTTTCTTCGCCGTGGGTATTTCTGCAGACGTGCGGGCCAATTCTGGCGACGATTCAGCGCCTGGTTTCGCTGCAGTCATCTCGGTGCCGTGTGCTGTCGTATCCGCTCCAGCATGAGCAGTTCTGTCTGTGCCAGCATGGACGGTGGTCACCTCGCCACCGGCTTTGGCCGTGACAGCGTCGCCGCCACCATGAGCGGTGACAGTCTCGCCGCCAGCTCGAGCGGCAACTGCATCGCCGCCGGCCGCTGCTGCTTGCCTGGCAGCGACGTTGCTCTCAATCTTCGCGGCAGCTGAATCGGCTACTGCTACGCTGGCATAGGGATCGGCAATCATCTTGCCTTCTACATTTCTGTAGATTTGTCCGTTACTGCCGACTGCATACTCACCTTTACCTACAGGCGTCATCTTCATGTCTGCAGGTGCGGCCTCGCCCTTGGGCATAGGGGCTTTTTCTGGGCGGATGACAGCGTAGTCACCTTCCAGGGCAACTGCCTCCATGCTGCCCATGCCTTCCGGTACTTTTCCAAATGCTGCATGGTATCCCTTACCGAGAAGTTTGATCGTGTTGCCAAGGACGAAGGCACCACCGGCGCCCATAGCACCAGACATCAGACCGGCCTCAAAGACGCGAGACATGTTATCTGAGAAGCTAAGATTCGGATCCCACTCTATGAGCGCTCCGGTTGCACCGCCTGCAAAGCCGCCTACGAAGCCAGCCCCCATTTCTAGCCCCTGACGCATAACGACATTCTTGATTCCGCTTCGAACTTCTCTTTCAGCGATCTCCTTGAATTCTTTTACGACCAACTGGCGCAACTCTGCCTTTTCAGCGTTGGTAGCGCCTTCTTTTGCTACCTTGCTTACGACATCATCGAGAACCTTATTCGGAATTTCGCCTGTGCCATGAGCGAATGCTTCCGCTGCCGCGCCGCGCAGCCCTTCTTGCAGTTCCTTCTCTGCACCTTCGGCGAGTAAATGTGCTCCTTCCTGAGCGACTTTCTCTCCGGCTTCGAGTGCAACCTTTTCTCCCAGGCCCAGGACTTTGGAAAGCTCGCCGGGGCCTAGCGCGTTCAAACCAGTGTTCACGAAGCCAGAGACGAAGTCTCCGAAACTTGCATGACCAGCTATCGCCTGTTTGATCCCTACCTTTAAAAGACCACCGCCGGTGGCAATCAGCAGGAGGCGCAAGGACATGCCCCCAGGCACGACTAACGTGGCGACACCCAGTGCAATGTCTGCCAGATTGTCGGCAGTCCTTTCCTTAGCCTCCTGGAACAGTTCTTGATATTCGTACGAGCGATCGGACAGCTCCTTGAAATGCTTCTTATCTTCAGCAGACATCTCCTGTCCAGTTTCTGCTTGCTTCTCCAGCATGCCAAACATTTGACGAGCCTGGTCCTCAGCTAGATCGCCGGTCCCGGATGCCCACGCCTTTGTAATCTCTGCTCCAAAGCCACTGTTGCCGTCAGCCGCATCTTCGCGCGTACGGAAATACAGATCCTGCAGATCTGCAGGATCTGTCCGCACCAGCCGCTTCATTTCATTCTCTTCCTTACCACTGAGCTTGCTGGAAAGATCGTTGGCGACATCTGAGCCATAGTTGTACGCGTACGCACCCTTGAACTCCTCCTTCTCCTCACCGTGTAAGTTTCGAAGTGTATCCATCACTTCTTCCTTACTCGAGCCCGCACCGATCTTGTATGCTCGTACCGTGTCTTCAGGAAGAACTGGACCGTACTCGAGAACTCTGATCGCCTGGCGCTGCTGTTCCGCATCCATTCCTGCCAATACGGTGTTTCGATACGCTTCGTCAGTCTTGAGCCTTTGCACAACCTGTGCTTTATCAACTGGAGCTTCTTGTGGTGGTCCCTGCGGCGCGGCGCCCTTTTCGACCAGGACTTCTGTTTTTGCACCGGGGTGCGCTGAAGCACCATCTTGCGCCGCCAACTTAGCAAGCTCGGGCGGCAACAAATCGGACTGCTTGACTATCTTCTCGGCCAGATCTCTCTGGTCTTGAGGCAATTGCCCCAGAATCTGCTCGCGATAGTTTACGTCTGTCGCTAATTTGTGGCGTACTGCTATAGAGTCAGCATCTGTCGCAGTAGCCAGAGCAGTGACATCTTTATAGACGTCTTTCTTGTCGCCCTTGTCCCTGTCGAGCTCGAATTTCTCCTCGAATGTAAGCTTATGCCCATCAAGTACTGGTTTTGCCCATTTCTCATACTCGTCCGAGTCAAGTGCGCGATGCAGAGCCTCGTCGAGACGCTTGGCCTGGTCCTTATCCTCGGGAGTCTGAGGATTGACCATGCGATCACGTAGCGTTGGATCTTTTGCAAACTGCTCCTCGAGATAGCGGACAACCTGCCGCTCGTTTGTCTCGCTCTTTCCAGCCTCAATGTTTATGTTGTCGATGTAGTCGCCAACTGGATAGCCTCGCTCTGGTTGGGCGATGCTGGCCAGCATATGCATAGCGGCGATTTTGTCAGCACTATTGTCATAAAAGTCGAAAACGAGTTGGACCTTTGCATCGATGTTCTTTCTAAACTCTGGGTCGTCGTGATATTTCTTCTGGTCGGCCAGACTCATGTGTTGAATTGCATCGAGCAAACCTGCCGGTTTTGGTGGGAGCACTGCCGGCCCCTCATGTCGCGGCTCCAAGGCTTTGTCAATGGACTTGCCGTCCACGTACTGGAGATCTTGGGGCTTCTCGGCAATGAGCTTCTTATCGAGGGCTTCGATTATTTTCTTTTGAGCCTCCCCGCTCATCAGATCAATGTGCATATCCTTGAGGTACTGCTCTTTGCCGCCAGGCTTGCGCATGTCCTCCAGAGTCAGACCTTTATAGCCTTCCGGAGCATGGGCTTTGTCCCACGGGATGTTCTCAAGATCGCTAATTGCCTTATCCTG
>Ga0066388_100000576_pt1 | contig 17894 bp, 19 predicted proteins | sample PanSoiMetaGPlot6_FD_64539 | JGI IMG/M metagenome (GOLD analysis project Ga0066388, IMG submission 64539) | Tropical forest soil microbial communities from Panama analyzed to predict greenhouse gas emissions - Panama Soil - Plot 6 (Hybrid Assembly) | ecosystem: Environmental > Terrestrial >... | reverse complement strand
CGCCGCGTCGGCGACACCCAGAAGAAGCATTTCACCGTCTGGTCTGACTTGTTGAAGATGCCGTGCGGCACGCCCATCGGCAGCCGGATCAGGTCGCCCGGCTGCGCGACGAACTCCTTGCCGTCGAGGAGGAGATCGATGCGGCCCTCGAACAGATAGATGAACTCGTCCTGCGTGGGATGGATGTGCGGCGGGACGAACGTGCCCGGCGGCAGGGTCGCGTGCCACGAGAAAGAGGTCTCGCACAGCGACTTCGGCACGTAGGTCTGGCCGAGGATGCTCCAGACGATGCCTTCGAGGCCGGTGCCGGCCTTGGTGACGCCCGCGGTCAATGCTTGCATGGGATGGTTACTCCGATCACGCGATACGGTGTCGCTTGAATTCTCGCCGGCTGTGGCGCTGGTCATCGATGCGTCGGCATTCAACCACGAAAGCAAAGACGTAGAAACGATCCCGTTCGGTAACGCGCGCCCCGTCCTAAGGGTAGGTCAAACTCGTGCGCCCACCATAGGCCCCTGACGGAGGGGTAAATATCGCTCTGCCGGTGCGGTAAATAGCGGCAGCGAGGCGCTCGATAATGCCCAAGGATGGGGCTTTTCAAGCAAGATAGTTTAAACCTAAAATAATCTCCGAAGCCCGCGGGCGCCCTTGTTGGACGGCCCGGCGGAAAGACGCGATAATCGCTTGCAACAGTCGGCTCGCAATTAGTCGCTCGCAACAATCGCTCGCAACGGTCTCTCGAACCACAAGACGAGCACACGGAGAGGGGTCATCATGAACAGGTCGGTCGTGGCGCTCATCGGCGGCGCCGTTCTCGCACTGACGTCCGGCGCGGCCGGCGCGCAGGAGAAGCTCAAGGTCGGCGTCATCGCCACGCTGTCGGGCCCGCCCGCGGTGCTCGGTCAGCAGCTGCGCAACGGCTTCCAGCTCGCGGTCAAGACCATGGGCGGCAAGCTCGGCGGCCGCGAGGTCGAGGTGATCGTGCAGGACGACGAGCTCAAGCCCGACGTCGCCGTCAGCAAGGCCAAGGCGCTGGTCGAACGCGACAAGGTCGACTTCGTGGTCGGCCCGATCTTCTCCAACATCCTGATCGCGATCATGAAGCCGGTCACCGAGACCGGCGCGTTCCTGATCAGCCCGAACGCCGGCACGTCGAACTTCGCCGGCAAGGAATGCAACGCGAACTTCTTCGTCACCTCGTATCAGAACGACCAGAACCACGAGGTGCTCGGCAAGTACGCGCAGGACAAGGGCATGAAGCGCGTCTTCATCATGGCGCCGAACTACCAGGCCGGCAAAGACTCGCTCGCCGGCTTCAAGCGCTACTTCAAGGGCGAGGTGGTCGACGAGGTCTACGTGCCGCTCAACCAGCTCGATTACTCGGCGGAGCTGTCGAAGATCTCGGCCGCGAAGCCCGACGCCATCTTCGTATTCCTGCCGGGCGGCATGGGCGTCAACTTCGTGAAACAGTTCCGCCAGGCCGGCCTCGCCGACTCGATCGCATTCCTGTCCGCCTTCACCGTCGACGAGTCGACGCTGCCGGCGCAGCAGGACGCCGCGCTCGGCTTCTTCGGCGGCGCCAACTGGGCGCCCAACCTCAACACCCCGCAGAACAAGGCGTTCGTCGAGGCCTACGAGAAGGAATACGGCGCGGTGCCGGGCAGCTACGCGTTTCAGGCCTATGACGCGGCGCAGCTGATCGACAGCGCCTTGAAGCAAACCAAGGGCTCGACCGCCGACAAGGACGCGCTGCGTGCGGCGCTCGCCAAGGCCGACTTCAAGTCCCTGCGCGGCGCGTTCAAGTTCAACACCAACCACTACCCGATCCAGGACTTCTATCTGGTCAAGGTGGCGAAGCGTGCCGACGGCAAGTTCCAGACCGAGATCGCGCAGAAGGTGTTCGAGAACTACGCCGATCCGCACGTCAAGGATTGCGCGATGAAGTGAGGCACTGCGGTGCCATTACCTCTCCCCGCTAGCGGGGAGAGGTCGACCGCCGAAGGCGGTCGGGTGAGGGGGCCGTTCCGCACGACGTGCTTTAGAGATCACCCTCATCTACTTGCAGGTCTTCTGTTCAACACCAAAGCTCAGGCGCGTGGAGATGCCCCCTCACCCGCTCGCTTCGCTCGCGACCTCTCCCCGCAGGCGGGGAGAGGTTGAGCCCGCTGCTCTCTAGCGCCATGTCCGCCACCCTCCTCGTCGTCCAGGTTCTCAACGGACTGCAGCTCGGCGTTCTGCTGTTCCTGATCGCGGCCGGGCTCACGCTCGTCTTCGGCGTGATGGACTTCATCAACCTCGCGCACGGCGTCCAGTACATGCTGGGCGCCTACCTCGCCGTCATGTTCTACGCCATGACCGGCAGTTTCCTGCTGGCGCTCGGCGGCGCGCTGGTCGCCGCCCTCGCCTTTGGGCTCGTGCTCGAGTTCGCGGTGTTCCGCCATCTCTACGACCGCGACCACCTCGACCAGGTGATCGCAACGTTCGGAATCATCCTGTTCCTGAACCAGGGCGTGAAGCTGATCTGGGGCGCGGCGCCACTCGGCCTGCCGATCCCTGACGCGCTGTCGGGCTCGGTGCTGCTGATGCCCGGCCTCCTCTATCCCGTGTGGCGCCTCGTCATCATCGGCTCCGGCCTCGCAGTCGGCGTCATTCTCTACGTGCTCGTCGCCTACACACGCGTCGGCATGCTGGTGCGCGCCGGCGCGACCCACGCGCCGATCGTCTCGGCGCTCGGCGTCGACATCCGCCGGCTGTTCATGATCGTGTTCGGCTTCGGCACCATGCTGGCGGCGTTCGCCGGCGTCATGATCGCTCCGATCCTTTCGGTCGAGCCCGGCATGGGCGACACGATCCTGATCCTTGCCTTCGTGGTGATCGTGATCGGCGGCATCGGCTCGATCCGCGGCGCATTCGTCGCCGCGCTGCTGATCGGCCTCGTCGACACGCTCGGACGCTCGTTCGCGGTCGACATCCTGCGGCTCGTCATGGCGCCCTCCCCGGCCCGCACCGTCGGACCGGCGATCGCCTCGATGCTGATTTATCTGCTAATGGCGCTGGTTTTGTACTTCAGGCCGACCGGACTGTTCCCGGCGCGAGGCCGCTCATGACCGACGCGCCGATCGCCGTCCCGCGCGCACGTCCACGCATGCCGTCGCTGACGGCCGAGCTTCTTCCCGCGCTGATCTTCATCGCCTTCGCGCTGGTGCCCGTGCTCGCGGCGACCGGCGCCGAGACCTACCTGCTCAGCCTGTTCACCCGGGTGATGATCTTCGCCATCGCGGCGATGTCGCTCGACGTTCTGGTCGGCTACGGCGCGCTGATCTCGTTCGGCCATGCGGCCTTCGTCGGGCTCGGCGCCTATGCGGTCGGCATCCTGTCGTCGCACGGGATCAACGAGGCGCTGATCGCACTGCCGGTCGCGCTTGCAGCTGCCGCGCTGTTCGCGTGGCTCACCGGCGCGATCTGCCTGCGCACCAGCGGCGTCTATTTCATCATGATCACGCTCGCGTTCGGGCAGATGGCGTTCTTCACCGCGAGCTCGCTCGCGCCCTATGGCGGCGACGACGGGCTGACCGTCAAGCTGCGCAACACGCTGTTTGGCTTTCCCGTGTTCCGCAACGAGCGGGCGTTCTATTACGTCGTGCTGATCTGCCTGCTCGGCGCCTACGTTCTCTGCCGCATGCTGGTGGTATCGCGGTTCGGCCGCGTGTTCCGCGGCGCGCGCGAGAACCCGACCCGCATCGCCGCGCTCGGCTTCGAGGTGTTCCGCTATCAGCTCGTTGCCTACGTTGTCGCCGGCGCTCTCGGCGGCCTTTCCGGCTTTCTGCTCGCCAACGCCACGGAATTCGTCAGCCCCGCCTACATGTCCTGGCAGCGCTCCGGCGAGCTGATCATCATGGTGCTGTTTGGCGGGCTCGGCTCGCTGCACGGCGCGATCATCGGCGCCGCCGCGTTCCTGCTGACCGAGGAATGGCTGTCGGGCCTGACCGAGCACTGGAAGGTGATCTTCGGGCCGCTCCTTGTGCTGGTCGTGCTGTTCGCCCGCGGTGGCCTGCTTGGCCTTGCACAGAAGCTGCGGAGGCTCGGCCGTGGCTGACCCGGTTCTGCGCCTCAACGGATTGCGCAAGGCGTTCGGCGCACTCGTCGTCACCGACGACGTCGATCTCGACGTCGGCGAAGGCGAACTGCACGCGGTGATCGGCCCGAACGGTGCCGGCAAGACCACGTTGATCAACCAGATCTCGGGGCTGCTCTCGTCTGACGCCGGCAGCATCCGGTTTGACGGCCACGACGTCACTCACATGCCCGTACATGCCCGCGCCTCGCTCGGGCTCGCGCGCTCGTTCCAGATCACCTCGATCCTGCCCGGCTTCTCGGCGCTGGCGAACGTCGCTCTCGCTGTGCAGGCGCGCAGCGGCTCGAGCTTCCGCATGGTCGGCCGCGCCGACGCCGAGGCTGCCCTGAATACGCCGGCCATGGCCGCGCTCGCCGAGGTCGGCCTCGCCGACCGCGCCGACGTGCTGGCCGGGCACCTCTCACATGGAGAAAAGCGCGCGCTCGAGCTCGCGATCGCGCTAGCCATGCAGCCAAAGCTCCTTCTGCTCGACGAGCCGATGGCCGGCACCGGTCACGAGGAGACCGAGCGCCTGGTCGCGGTGCTGCGGCGCCTGAAAGGCCGCTTCCCGATGATCCTGGTCGAGCACGACATGACCGCCGTGTTCGCACTCGCCGACCGTATCTCGGTGCTGATCTACGGCCGCGTGCTGGCGAGCGGCGCGCCCGAAGCCGTGCGCAAGGACCCGCGGGTGGTCGCCGCTTATCTGGGCGAGGAGATGGAGTAGGTGATGCTGGTGACCGACAAGCTCGCCGCCGCCTATGGCCCCGCCCAGGTGCTGTTCGACGTCAGCTTCTCGGTCGGCGCCGGCGAGGTGGTGACCCTGATCGGCCGCAATGGCATGGGCAAGACCACGACGATCCGCACGCTGATGGGACTCCTCCCGACCAAGGGCGGCGCCGCGACGTTCGAGGGCCGCAGCCTCATTGGTTTGCCGCCCTATCGCATCGCCCAGGCCGGCCTCGGCCTGGTGCCGGAGGGACGCCAGGTGTTTCCAACGCTGAGCGTCGAGGAAAACCTGATCGCAACGGCGGCGTCGCGGTTCGGCAGGCCGCGCTGGACGCTGGAGAGCATCTTCGCGTTCTTCCCGAGCCTCGCCGCGCGGCGCAGCAACATGGGCAATCAACTGTCGGGCGGCGAGCAGCAGATGCTGGCGATCGGCCGCGCCCTGATGACCAATCCGAAGCTGCTCATCCTCGACGAGGCGACCGAGGGCCTCGCGCCGCTGATCCGCGCCGAGATCTGGGCCTGTCTCGGGCGGCTCAAGCAGGAAGGCCAGGCGATCCTGGTGGTCGACAAGCACCTCGACGCGCTGACCAGGCTCGCCGACCGCCACGTCGTGATCGAGAAAGGCCACGTGGTGTGGACCGGCACGTCGGCTGCGCTGAAAGCAGACCAGACCATCCGCCAGCGATATCTACAGGTGTAGATCGCCGTTGAAGGCCGCGGGCGAACGGGCGTACCCTTTCAGCAGGGAAGAAACACCTGCAGGGAGCGCGCCCATGACGAAGGGCCTTTTCGCTACGCCGCTGCTGACCGTTCTTGCACTCATGACCGTACCTGTCGCCGCCCACGCCGACACCGTGCGCGTCTATGTCACCAACAGCGCCGGCGACAGCGTCCACGTCATCGATCCCTCGACCAACAAGGTGGTGCAGGAGTTCAAGGGGCCGGAAGCGATGCACGGCGTCGCCTTCGCGCCGGACGGCTCGCGGGTCTACGTCAGCAACGAGTCCGAAAGCACCCTCGACGTGTTCGAGAGAAAGAGCGGCAAGCTGATCAAGCAGGTGCCGCTCAGCAACCGCCCGAACAACATCGCCGTCGCCAAGGATGGCCGCATCGTCGTCGGCATCGCGCGCGGTCAGGGCGCGCTCGACATCGTCGATCCGGCGCAGCTCAAGGTGACCACGACCATCCTGGTCAACGGCCGGCTGCACAACGTCTATGTGACGCCGGACAGCAAATACGTCGTCACTGGCTCGATCCCGAACAAGGTGATCACGGTGATCGATCTCGCCGCCGAGAAGATCGACTGGGAGCTGAAGCTCGACCTCGGCGTCCGTCCGATGGCGATCGAGGCAAACCCGGACGGCTCGACCAAGCGCATCTTCGCGCAGGTGTCGGACTTCAACGGCTTCGTCGTGGTCGACTTCGCGCAGCGCAAGGAGGTCGCCCGCATCGAGCTGCCGAAGACCAAGACCGAGTTCGAGACCGACGCCGGACGCGCCACCGCGCCCTCGCACGGCATCGGCGTCGCGCCAGACGGCAAGACGCTGTGGGTGACCAGCATCCCGAACAACGCGGTCTACGTCTATTCGCTCGCCGACATGAGCCTGATCGGCGACGTCGCGCTGCCCTCGCTCAAGCTCGCCGGCCACCAGCCGATCTCGGCAGTCGCCAACTGGGTCACGTTCACGCCCGACAGCAAGCTGGTCTACGTCTCCAACGCCGGGCTGCGCTCGGTGACGGCAATCGACGTCAAGGCGCGCAAGGTGGTCGCGGTGGTCCCGGTCGGCGAGGTGCCGAAGCGCATCAATACGCTGGTCATGCCGGACGGAAAAAACGGAAAGTCGTCTGCTACTTCTTCTGGTCGGCGGGCCTCGCTCCATTGACCCACTCGGCGATGGTCTTCCAGCCCGGGTCCTTCTTGGACGCGAACTGACGCCCACCCGAGTGGAACACGTTGCCGCCGCCCTCCGGCGCGAGCGGCTGCATCAGTAGCCGGCTCGTCTCCGGGTCGCCCGGATTGACCAGCTTCGACACGTTCTCGAAGTTCTTGCGCGACTGCTCCTCGGTCCAGGCGGTGCTGCCGGCGCTCAACCGCTCGAGCTTGAAGTTATTGTTGCTCTCGGAATGGCAGACGTAGCAGCGCGTGTGGCCGGCGCGCTTGGTCAGGAACACCGGCTCGACCTTGCTCTTGAAGAACTCGTAGTCGAGCGTCGGCTTGGGCCCCGACACGGCCTGCACCGCGCACGCGCCAGAGATGGCGACAGCGGCCGCGATGATGAGCGGCAGACGTCCCGGCATGATCTCCTCCCTGCATTTCCTTTTGCAGAGAGGCTAGCAGATCGACGCCGCCCTACTCCACCTTGATCTTGGCGGTGCGGATCACGTCGCCCCACTTGGCGATCTCCGCCTTCTGAAACGCCGCGAACTCCGCGGGCGGCGATCCGATCAGGTCGAGGCCGAGCGGCACCGCGCGCTCCTTCACCTCCGGATCGCGCAGCGCCGTGGCGACCTCCTGGTGCAGGCGCGTCACGATCTCAGCGGGCGTGCCGGCGCGCACCATCATGCCGTACCAGTTGACCACCTCGAAGTTCGGCAGCGTGTCCTTGGCGACCGGCACGTCGGGCAGCGCCGCCATCCGCTTGGGTCCGGTGGTGGCGATGGCGCGAAGACGGCCGGCCTCGATATGCGGCTGCGCGATCGCCAGCGCGTCGAACACGAACTGCACCTGCCCGCTGATCAGGTCGGTGAACGCCGGCGCGCTGCCGCGATACGGCACGTGCACGGTGCGGATGCCCGCCTGGAGGTTGAGAAGCTCGCCCGAGAGATGAGGAAGCCCGCCGTTGCCGCTCGAGCCGAAGAAGATTTCCTTGCTCTTGGCGAGATCGATCAGCTCCTTGAGCGACTTCGCCGGCACCGCCGGATTGACCACCAGCACGAAGTCAAGCGATGCGACCTGTGACAGCGCGGTGAACTCCTTCTCCATGTCCATGCCGGGCCGCCCGGCATAGATCACCGGATTGACCGCGAGGTTGCCCGTGGTGCCGAACAGGATGGTGTGACCGTCCGCCTCGGCCTGCACGACGCCCTGCGTCGCGACCTGCCCGTTGGCGCCGGGGCGGTTCTCGACGATCACCGGCTGGCCGAGCTTCTCGGCCATCTTCGGCGCCATCAGCCGCGCCAGGATGTCGATGCCTCCGCCCGGCGGAAAGCCGATGACGATCTTGACCGGCCGCGACGGAAAGCCCGCCTGCGCCAAGCTTCGCCGAGCGACGAAGGGCGCAATGGCTGCGCCGAGAACGACGGCGCGGCGGGTCGTCGAAAAAGTCATGGCGTCTCTCTCCCCCAAGCCTGTGCCCACGATTTCAGGGCCATTGTCATTTCCCGCATAATGGGATTATTTATCATTGGCTGTAAAGGCCGGGCCACCAGCGGAGGACGCCGTGACGCAGCAAGCGGGAACGCGCGAGGTGCACGTCTATGCCGGCACGGCCGGGCATTCGGCCTGGTTCAGCGACGACCGCGGCGAGAGCTTCGTCCATCCGAACAGCCACTCCGGCATGTATCTCGAAGCGCGCGTCTGGTCGTTCGCGAGCCATCCCGCGACGCCCGAGCGGCTGTTCGCTGGCACCGACATGGGCGTGTTCCGCTGGGACGAGCCGACCGCGCGCTGGACGCTGCTCGCGTCCCCGCTCAACGACGTGTGGTCGATTGCGATCGATCCCGCCAATCCCGACGTGCTGATCGCCGGCACGCGGCCGGCGGGGTTTTGGCGCTCCGCCGACGCCGGCAACAGCTGGACGTCGCTCACGGTGCCCGGCGTGATCCCCGCCTCCGACGTCAACGCCGGGCCGACCCGCGTGACGCAGATCCTGTTCGACCCGGTCGACGCCGGCACCGTATGGGCCTCGGTCGAGATCGGCGCGATCTACCGCAGCAAGGACGGTGGCGCCGCGTGGGAGCGCAAGGAGCAGGGCCTCGTCTCCGGCGACGTGCACGGCCTCGCGGTGATGCGGCTGCCGAACGGCGGAAAGGTCGTGTTCGCGGCCACCAATCGCGGCCTGCATCGCAGCGAGGACAACGGCGAGACCTGGGCGCTGCAGGAGATCCCGGCGCCGTGGCCTTACACGCGCGCGATCGTGCCGCGCGCCGACCAGTCGGGCGTGGTGTTCCTCACCAACGGCAACGGCCCGCCGGGCAACGACGGCTTCCTGCTGCGCTCGCGCGACTACGGCAAGACCTGGGAGAACGCCAGGCTGCCCGGCCCGATCGAGAGCACAGTGTGGTGCGTCGCGACCAACGCGGCCGATCCGATGCTGATCTTCGTCTGCACGAACCTGGGCGAGCTGTTCCGCTCGACCGACGGCGGCGAGAGCTTCGCGCGCATGTCGCACGTGTTCGGCGAGCTGCGCGCGCTGCACTGGCGTGCCGTCCCTGCCGGCACGCGGCGCGCCGCGCATTCGCTGACCCGGCCGGTGCTCAAGGCGAAGCAGATGGGATGGGTGGCGGCATGAGCACGAAAGTCGGGACCCCGCTCAAGGTTGGCCTGATGGTGCCGGCCAACAACACCACCATGGAAGGCGAGCTTGCCGCCTGGCTGCCGGCCGGCTCGATCGTCACCACGGTGAAGATCCCGCGCGGGCCCGGCCTGCTCACGCCCGAGACGATCCCGGCCTATCGCGACAGCGCCATCGCCCTGGCGCGCCAGCATTTCGCGAAGGAAAAATTCGACCTGATCGCCTATGGCTGCACCGCCGCGGGCTTCATCTCCGGACCGGCCGGCGACGCCGAGCTGTCCGTCATGCTGACGGAAGCAACCGGCCTGCCGGTGGTCACCACCGCGCGCGCGATGGTGAGCGCGCTCCAGCACGACAAGGCGAAGCGCGTCGCCGTGGTGACGCCCTATTCCGACGCGGTCAACGAGCAGCTCACGGCGTTCCTGGCCTCCGGCGACATCGGCGTGGTGCGGCTCGACAGCTTTCGTGCGCCGGACACCGCCGCGCTCGGCCGCATCACTGCAACGCAAGTGCGCGACCTCGCGCGCAAGACCATGGGGCCGGACTGCGACGCGCTGTTCATCGGCTGCTCGCAGCTGCCGACGCATTCCATTCTGGCCGGCCTGCAGGCGGAGTTCGCAAAGCCGGCGTGGTCGTCGATCCGCGCCACCGCGTGGGACGCCGCGCGGCTGCCGATCGCGGCCTGACCAAATAATACGGCGCAGAACGCGCCGCGGGAGGAAACGATGAAAGGCTGGCTAGGCCGAGCAATCGGCATCGGACTTCTGTGCGCGCTCGCGCTCCAGGTTCAGGCGTTTCCCGACCGGCCGATCCGGCTGATCGTCCCCTACGGGACTGGCGGCATCACCGACATCGCCGCGCGCATCCTCGGGCCCCGCCTCGGCGAGGAGCTCGGTCAGCAGCAGATGGTGGTGGACAATCGTCCGGGCGGCGCCGGCATGATCGGCTTCGGCATGGCGGCGCAGGCGCCGGCCGACGGCCACACGCTGGTGCTCGCCACCACCGCGCTCGCCGCCAACCCGATCCTGTTCAAGAGCATCCCCTACGATGCGCGCAAGGACTTCTCGCCGATCGGCCTCGTCGGCGTTGTGCCGCTGGTGCTGGTGGTGCCGCAGTCGTCGCCGGTCACGAGCATCGCCGACCTCGTCGCGCTGGCGAAGCAGAAGCCCGGGCAGCTCGACTACGGCTCGGCCGGCAGCGGCAGCGACAACCATCTGACTGCTGAGCTGTTCAACTACCTCGCCGGCATCAAGGCGACGCACATCCCCTATCGCGGCGGCGGCCAGGTCATGACCGACCTGATCGCGGGACGGCTCACCTACGTGTTCGCGACCATGCCGACCGCGCTGCCGTTCATCGGCGACGGCAGATTGCGCGCGCTCGCCACCACCGGGCAGAGCCGCAGCGCCGCTCTGCCGAACGTGCCGACGGTGGCCGAGACTGCCCTGCCGAATTTCGTGCTCTATGCCTGGCTCGGCCTGTTCGGTCCCGCCGGCATCCCTGCACCGATCGTGACGCAGCTCAACAGCGCGACCAATGCGGCGCTGAAGCATCCGGAAACCGCGGAGCGGCTGCGCACCATCGGCCTCGAGACGAAGGGCGGCACGCCGCAGGACCTCGCCGCGCATCTCGACCGCGAGCTCAATCGGTGGGCGGATCTGGCGCGGAATGTGAAGTTCGAGCTGATGGAGCAAAATTAGTTTGGGCAGGCCGCGCGACGAGGCCACCTCTCCCCGCAAGCGGGGAGAGGTAACCGGGCCGCCATGCCCTCTTTACGTCGATGCGCTCTAACCCACCGCCCTCGCCGGCCGCGCGGCGCGCGGCTGCTCCTGTGCGATGCGCGCGCAGGCGTCCTTCGCGGCCGCCATTACCTGGTCGGCCAAGGCGGCACGACGCTTCTCCGGCACGCGCCGTGCCTCGGCGGCGATGCCGAGGCTGCCGAGCACGCCGCCCTCGGCGTTGAACAGCGGCGCGGCGATGCCGAGGATGCCCGGCCGGAACTCGCCGACGGTGATGCAGTGCCCGGCTTCGCGGATCGCCCGCAACGCGTTGCGGAAGTCGTCCCAATCGGCGCCGAGACCGCCTTCCGCGATCGCCGCGCCGTGGCGGGCAAACAGCGCGCGCAACTGGTGCGGCGGCAGATGCGCAAGGATCACCTTGGAGGCGGCCGCAGCGAACAGCGGCCGCCGCTGGCCGCGGCTGAACAAGCCGGCCGGAGCGCCGGCGGCCGGCACGTCGTCGACACACATCACCGTGCCGCTGAACAGAACGCAGAGCAGCACGCTGTGCCCGGTCTCCTCGGCGAGGCGGCGCATCGCCGGCCCGCCGCCGATCGTCACCGGATCAGCAAGCCGCATGGTGCGGTCGAGCTCGATGATGCGGGGCCCGAGCATCCACGCGCCGCCGGCGACCGGCGTAAGCAGGCCCGCCTCCTGCAGCGTCTTGATGTAGCGGTAGCAGGTCGAGCGCGACGTGCCGGAAAAGCCGATCAAGTCCTCGGTGGACCACGCCGGCTCGGTCGTCGTGAAGGCATCGAGCAGGCCGAGCATCTTCTCGAGGCTGCTCGTGCCACGGGTCTCGCCGTCGTCTGAAGAAAATCCCGTCATGCTGGACATTACAATGTCATGCCCTTAGCGTCCTCCGCAATGGCCAGCCGGGCGCAGTTCGCCGGATCAGGGAGGAATCGCCGTCCATGCAGCAGGTTAGTGCTGCCGGCCCGAGAATGAATAGAGCCGCGACCGGCGCGACACCCCGCGGACAGCTGACGCTGTTTTCCGCAGCTGAGCGGAGCTATTGCGAGCCTTTGCTCAACGGATTTCACGCGCGGCATCCCGCGGTCGAGATCGACTTTTGGCGCCAAGCGATCGGCCGCAACAACACCACCGGAGGACGTCGCTCATGACCATCAGCCGTCGCAGCCTCATTGGCGCCGCCGCACTCGGCCCCCTCGCCATGCCTGCGTTCGGCCAGGCCGGCTACCCTGACCGTGTCATCCGCATCATCGTGCCGTTCGTCGCCGGCGCGTTCACCGACGTCTCGGCTCGGCTCGTGGCGCAAGAGCTGACCCAGCAGCTCAAGCAGCCGGTCATCGTCGAGAACCGCGGCGGCGCCGGCGGCACCGCCGGCACGACCGCGGTGGTGCGCGCGGCGCCGGACGGCTACACGCTCCTTCTCACCGACACGTCGCTGTCGATCTCGCCCGGCCTCTACCCGAACCTGGCCTACGATCCGGTGAAGGACCTCGCGCACATCACTCGCATCGCCGATTCGCCGTCGATCCTGCTGGTGCGGCCGGGCCTCGGCCCGAAGACGCTCGCCGAGCTGATTGCGCTCGCCAAGGAGAAGCCCGGCCAGCTCACGTTCGGCTCGGGCGGTCCGGGCTCTTCGGCGCACTTGGCGATGGAGTATCTGCTCAACATCGCCGGCGCCACCGCGCTGCATGTCCCTTTCCGCGGCGTCGCCGCCGCCATCGCCGAGGTGATCGCCGGCCGCGTCGACATGGCGATCGCGAGCCTCGCCGCCGGCCTCGCCCAGGTGCAGGGCGGCACCCTGCTCGGCCTCGGCGTCACCGGGCAGAAGCGCAGCGACCTTCTCCCCCAGGTGCCCACCTTCATCGAGGCCGGCCAGCCGCGCTACGACATGACCTATTGGTGGGGCATCGCCGCGCCGGCCGCGACGCCGCGCGACATCGTCGAGCGGCTCAACCGCGAGATCGTCCAGGCCTGCGCGCAGCCGCGGCTGCGCGAGGCCTTCGTGCAGCAGGCCGCCGTCGCCGTCACCTCGACGCCGGAGGAGATGACCAAGCACGTCGAGCGCGAGGTCGCGATCTGGCGCGACGTGATCACCCGCGCCAAGGTCACCGTTCAGCAATAGTGCTGCTGCAATAGAAGCCGAACGACAGGAGAACGTCAGTTGAGTCACCAGAACGAAGGTCCGCCCGCATTCCGCGCTCCGCCGCTCGCCTGCGACGCGCATTTCCACGTGTTCGGTCCGGCGGACCGCTACCCGCACGGCGGCGTTAACGAGAAGCTGCGCTATGCGCCGCCGCTCGCGCCTCTCTCCGACTATCTCGAGCTGGCGCAGCACCTCGGCATCGAGCGCTTCGTGTTCGTGCAGCCGAGCGCCTATGGCCGCGACAACACCTGCATGCTCGACGCCATGCGCGAGATCGGTCTCGAGCGCTGCCGCGGGATCGTCGACGTCGACGAGAATGCGCCGGACGCGCTGCTCGCCGAAATGAACGCACTCGGCGTGCGCGGGGTGCGGGTCAACGTCTCGCCGGTGAAGCCGTCGGAGCCCGGCTTCTCCGCGACCATGCGGCCACGCATCGAGCGGCTCGACGCGCGTCTCCATGAGCTCGGCTGGCATCTCGATTTCCTCGCCCCCGGCTGGCTGACCGAGGAGCTGTTTCCGATCTTCGCCAAAATGCGCTGCTCGTTCAGCGTCGCGCACATGGGCATGTTCCTCGCCAAGGACGGGCGGAAGCAGCCAGGCTTCCAGAAGCTGCTCGACATCTTGAAGAACGGCGACGGCCGCATGTGGGTGAAGCTCACCGGCACCTATCGGATGGGGACGCTACCGACCATGGCCGACACGTTGCCGATGGCGCGCGCGCTGCTCGAGGCGGCAGCGAACCGGCTGATCTGGGGCAGCGACTACCCGCACCTGTCGTTTGCCGACAAGGTCGGCTCGGTGCAACTGTTCAACCTTCTCGGCGACTGGGCCCCCGACGAAGGGACGCGCCGAAAGATTCTGGTGGACAATCCGGCCGCGCTGTTCGGATTCTGACGGAGTCACGCCCGGCCGGCTTTGATACCTGAACTTTTGCCCGGTTTGCGCGTTGTTTTTGGCTGATTGTCCACGGGAGGCTCAGATGATGCACATCCTCTACGTCATCCTGATCGGCTTCGTCGCAGGCGTCATTGCGAAATTGCTGCATCCCGGCTCGAACGAGCCGTCCGGCTTCGTCCTGACCACGCTGCTCGGCATCGGCGGGGCGTTTCTGGCCACCTATCTCGGCCAGGCCATCGGCTGGTACCACGCGGGCGAAGGCGCCGGATTCATCGGCGCGACTGTCGGCGCGATCGTCGTGCTGGTGATCTGGGGTCTGTTCGCGCAGCGCAGACCGGCGGTCTGACGCCCGAACCTGTCGGCGCTGCGGCGGCGCGCGCTCGGCAGCGCGGCCGCACGGGCGTCTATTCGTCGTCGCGCGCGGCAGCGGCTATCGCACCGCAGCCATCACGCGCACGAGCGACCTGCCGCTGCCGACGTCGGAGCGGCCCTCGATCGAAAAGGCGAACGCGTCCTCGCCCTTGAAGTTGGACTTCGGAATGTAGATCACGCCGGTGCGGCCGCGCGGAACGAGCTCGCCGTGGGCAGGTTGCGCGTCGATCTTGAACGACGTGACGGCGGCAGAACCGAGCGAGACCGACACCGAGCAGGCGCGGCCGGCGGGCACCGAGATCGCGACCATCGACTGCGAGTCGGCGGCGAACGGAATCGGACGGCTCTGGCAGCTCGACGGCATCCAGAGCGCCGCCGCCAGTCCGACGATCAGCACCGACAGCAACGCGGCGCCGCTCAGCACCCGCACATCCACTTCGGAGAACGGCGACTCGGACGAACGAGACGAATTCCGCGCGACAGGCCCGGCGGAGCTGCCCGGCGTGCGCGCGCGAAGGTGCGGCCGATCCGCGTCCTGCGTCCTGCGCCAAGCGTCGTGCCAAAGCCGCGACGTCGTGCGTTGCCTGGACTGATCGACTGACAATGGCCCGGTCATTGGTCAACTCCCTGCACTGACCGCGATCGGATGGCGCGAAAGCTAAGCGTCGGCGGGCGCGGGCCATGTGAGGTGGTTCACAGCGTCGTGATTAATGTTGGCGAAAGAGATCGAAAACGTGATGTCCGTCACAACTCACTTGAACGTGCGTGAAAGCGGCGTCTGCTATGTGAAGCCGATCACATCCGGAACAGCTACCGGCGACTAGTTTGCGGTTTGGGTGTCACGGCGACCCCCGAGCCTGAGGAAAGTGCCATGACAACGTTCAGCGAAATTTTCGCATCCGACTTCGCCACGACGATCCTGGCGATCACGTCGGCCCCCCTGTTGATCGGTCTCGCGGCTTTCGCGGTAAGCATGGGCCGGCGCACCGACGCCGCGCTCGGCGGCGCGTTCGGTGGGCGCGGCGGAAAGCCGCGGCCTGGGCATCGCTGGGACCGCCATCCGGCACGGACGCTTCAACACGATCGACGCGGAACACGTGCCACTCGCGCTCGGTCAGATGCCGCTCCGCAAGCTGCAGAATTCTGCTCGACTCTGTGAGCCGTCTCACACGGACGTAGATCGGTGAGGTCTAAGTACGCGACACGGTTCGACATGGACCGCACCGACCAAGAGGAGAGAACCATGACGCGCAAGACTCTGTTTGCTGCGGCCGCCGTCATCGCACTCGCGTCGCCGGCATTCGCCGACCAGCCGGAATCGCTGGTCAACGATCCGGCCAACCTCGTGACGGGTCAGCCGCGCGAGAAGGTGCTGATCCTGCAGGCGCATCCCGGCGATGCGCGTCGCGCTCCGATCGCGGCGCCGCGCCACCAGAACACCGACGACACCTGGTTCGACCACGCGAAGGGCGACGTCCACTGATGAGCTCCATTGCATGACTCTAGCTGCGGCCGGCCACGCGCCGGCCGCGACCGTTTTGAGGGAGCCGCGGCGCGAGCCGGAAAGTTGCGACTACTCCGCCTTGATATTGGCAGCCCGCACGACCTTGCCCCATTTCTCCGTTTCATCGGCGATGAGCTTTCCGAAATCGGCCGGCGATCCCGGCAGCACGGTCGCGCCTTCGTCGGCAAGGCGCGCCCTCATCTTCGGATCGGCAAGCGCCGCATTGATCTCGCGGTTGAGCGTCTCAACGATGTCGGCCGGCGTCTCATGCGGCACGCCGATGCCCCACCACGTCGTCGCCTCGTAACCCGGGACGAATTCCGCGACGGCGGGGACGTCCGGGAGGTGTTCGGACCTCAATGCGGTCGTGACCGCGAGCGCGCGCAGCTTGCCGGCGCGAACGTGCTCGATCGAAGCGAGCATGCTGAGGAACAGGATCTGCACTTGCCCGGCGAGGAGATCGGTCAGGGCTGCGCCGGCGCCGCGGTAAGGCACGTGAACCATGTCGATGCCGGCCATCAGCCTGAACAGCTCGCCGGTCAGGTGCGGCGGGCTACCAATACCGGCCGACGCCATGTTGAGCTTGCCAGGATTGGCCTTGGCATAGGCGATGAGCTCGGGAACGGTCTGCGCCGGCGTCGCGGGATTGACCAGCAGAAGATTGACCGTGCTGATGACGCCGGCGACCGGCGCGACGTCGCGGATGAAATTGAAATTCAGCCTGGAATAGAGCGTCGCGTTGATCGCGTTCGGCAGGCCTGCGAGCAGCAGCATGTAGCCGTCAGCGGGCGCCTTGGCGACGGCTTCGGTTGCGATGTTGCCGCCGGCGCCGCCGCGGATCTCGACGACGAACGGCTGGCCGAGCCGGTCCGACAGCCACTGCGCCATCAGACGCGCGGCGATGTCCGGCGCGCCGCCCGGGCCGAAACCGACGATGATCTTGACCGGCCGTGCCGGATAGGCCTGCGCGCGCGCGAGCGGCGAAGCGAGCGAGAACGCGGCACCGAAGGTTGCACGCGTGAGCAAGGAACGGCGGGATAGTCTCAACAGGGCCTCCCGAACTGCGATGGGTCGAAGAGCTGGCAGGGGTGGAGACGGAATCGACGACCGCGGCCCGCGCATTTCGCGGAGCCCGCGATCAGTCTCTCGTGCCGTGTGGGAGCGTGCCTTGCTTCGTCAATTGCCGAGCGACATCAGGCACTGCATCTGGTCTTCCGACGGCTCCCGCCGGCCCGGACATTCTCCCGGACCCTTCAGGAAGCAGTCACACTCGTCGCGGTTCACGTTGACCTGATTGCGTCGCAGATCGCAGAACGACATGAGCGCCTTCGGCTCATTGCGATGGCGCAGACCGGTCCGGTGCCCGAACTCATGCGCCCACACAATGCCGCGAGACGCGCCCGGGTGCGTGACGATCATCGACTTGACGCCCAGCTCAGGCGGCCACGTGCATCCCTCGTATGAGCCTTTCACGATGCAGAAATCGATCTCCTTCACGACCTTGACGTCGGCCTTTTCGCGGTGGACCGCATCGCGATCGGCGGCCGTCTTGATGACCTCCGGCGTATCATTCGACTCGAATGTTTCGACCGGACCGTTGCGTTTGAACGTCACGTTGCATGCCACGTCGTTGGCACCGTCCTTCCTTTTCAGCAGCGCCGATGCATCTCGCAGGATCCGGTCGACGTCATCCGCAGTCAGCACGACGCTTTTATGACGTTTGACTGTCAGCGAGTAGGACGCGCTTTCTGCGCTGGCTGCCTCGACCCCCAGCAGCAAGCCAACGCATGCGAACGCAACGAACGTGCGCACATTCATCTTCTGCACTCCTGGTAAGAAAACGGACGGCCTCGGACGCTCATCAGGCCGT
>Ga0066388_100000575_pt1 | contig 17898 bp, 13 predicted proteins | sample PanSoiMetaGPlot6_FD_64539 | JGI IMG/M metagenome (GOLD analysis project Ga0066388, IMG submission 64539) | Tropical forest soil microbial communities from Panama analyzed to predict greenhouse gas emissions - Panama Soil - Plot 6 (Hybrid Assembly) | ecosystem: Environmental > Terrestrial >... | reverse complement strand
GGGGTCATGATCTGGGTCATGACCGTGGTGAGCTCGAGCTTCCCGGGCACCGTCCCGAATCCCGGGGCCATGATCGGAACGAGGACGTGAGCGAAGAGGATTCCGAAGAGGCAGATCGAGGAGACGACCACGAGCAGGAAGTTCACGACGAGGTTCGCGAGCCGCATCGCCGCCTCGGGCCCCTCGCGCTCCTGCACGCGCGTGAGGGTGGGCACGAAGGCCGCGCTCATCGCTCCCTCGGCGAAGAGGTCCCGCAAGAGATTTGGGATCCGGAAGGCGACCTGGAAGGCGTCCACCGCGAATCCCGCGCCGAAGAACGCGGCGAAGATCTGCTCCCGCACAAGCCCCAGGACGCGGCTCGCCAGGGTCGCCAGCGAGACCACGCCGGCGGCGCGCGCGAGCCCCGACTCCCTCACGGGCGCAGGATTCGGCACCTCCGGGGGTGTTTGCGGCGTCGAAGAATCCGCAAGGTCACGGTTGGGGGGCGAAGTCGGTTCGCGGTTCTCCGTCACGGCGGGGCATCCTCAATCGCGCAACCTGCGAAGTCAAGCACGGCCAAATCCGAACCGCTCAACACGTTCGGTGTTTGGTATACTTAGGGGTGCCCGGAGGCGCTTCCGGGACCACCGGCCCCCTACTTTGAGGAGAGTCCCCATGGCCGCCCACGACCAGGACAAAGATCTCGTCGAACGTCTCATCGCAGAGACCAATCTCTCGGCGCGGATGGACGCTCTGATCGGGGAAATCTGCGACAAGCTCCGGGAGTACGGCGTCTCCTCGCCCCACAAAGCCTTCAACGACCTGGTGGACCCGTTCCGCGAGTACTTCATGCTCGAATACGAAGAGGAGCGTGGGCTCGAGGAAGCGGAAGAGGAAGAAGAGGACGAGGAGGAAGACGAGGAGCGCAACTTCTAGCGCTCCGGCTCCGTCCGCCCGTCCCGATTTTCCTCGCTTCAGACGTCCCAAGACCCCTCGTTTCCACTCAAACGCATTGCCCTCTTTCCACTTGAGGAATGGCCGTTCCTGGCCGATTTTCCCCTGGAATGAAGAATAAGAGGAAACGACCGCTCCGCGGGAAGCCAGTACGAGCCACCCGGCCGGAGGCGCGGTTTTGCATGGTCTGCGGCGGGCCCATGCGCCCGATCGTCGAGCATGGGGTCCGCCGCCGGGCGTGCGCGCGGTGCGGATTCATCGCGTACCGGAACCCGGTTCCCGCGTGCGGCGTGCTGATCCGGCGCGCCGGGGAGATCCTGCTCGCGCGGCGCGCGCACGAGCCGAAGAAGGACGCCTGGGGAATCCCGGCGGGCTTCATGGAGTACGGGGAGCACCCCGAGACGACGGCGGTCCGGGAAGCCCTGGAGGAGACGGGGCTCAAGGTCCGTCTCACGGGGCTCTTCGGGGTGTACGCGGGGCGCGACGATCCGCGCACGCGGGCCGTGTTGATCCTGTATCACGCGCGGATCGTGGGCGGCAGGCTCGCGCCGGGAGACGACGCGAGCGAGGTCGGCTACTTCCCGCTCGAACGGCCGCCGCGGCCGATCGCGTTCCGCTCGCACCGCGAAGCGCTGCGCGATCTGCGGCGCATGGACCAGGGGAAACGTCGATGAGCGTTCGAATCCTGCATCTCGCGGACCTGCACCTCGGGGCCGGGTTCCCCTCGATGGGGGAGCGCGGTCCGGAGCGGTCGCGCGATTTCCTGAACGCATATCTCCGGGCGGTCGAGCACGCCGCCTCTCCCGAGCGCCCCGTCGACATCGTCGTGATCGCCGGCGATCTCTTCGATACCCACGACCCGGACGAAGGGCTCGTGTTCCAGGTGGAATCCTCGCTCGACCGCCTGTCGAAAGCGAAGGTTCCCGTGCTCCTCGTGCCCGGCACCCACGACGCGTACTCCTACCGCCGGTCGATCTACCGCCGCATCCGTCTCCCCGAAGGCGCGCACGTCTTCGCCGACGCGAAGCTCGCGCCGGGCCCGCTGCTCACCGTCGGCTCCGAGCGGGTCCAGACCTACGGCGTCGCGTACGACCCCACGGTGGTGGAGCGCCCGCTCGGCGAATTCACCCGGACCGGAATCGCGGACTACCACGTCGGCATCCTGCACGCCGCGCTCCAGGAGAACCCGATGTGGAAGATCCGTCCCTCCGACCTGCCGATCGACCGCGGAGAGATCGCGGCCTCCGGCCTCCATTACGTCGCGCTCGGGCACTACCACAATTTCGTGGAGATGCGGGAGGCGGGCTCGGTCGCGGTCTACCCTGGTACGCTCGAAGGGCGGAAGTTCGGGGAGGACGGCGCGCGCTACCTCGTGACCGCCACCCTGGCGCCCGGATCGATCTCGATCGAGCGGAAGCCCTGGAACACCCGCACGGTGTCCCAGACGGTCCTCGACTTCATGAGCGGCGAGATCCACGACGAGCGCCGCCTGGTCGAGCGGATCGCCGCCTTCGCCGGAGAGAAGGAGATCGTGCGGGTCCGTCTCGAGGGCCCGGTCGACTTCGCGTACGAGCCGGAGCGGATCGCGGCCAAGGTTCGGGACCGCTTCTTCCACCTCGAGATCGAGGACCACACGTATCTCCTCGATTCCGCCCTGCTGACCCAGTTCCGCGACGAGGCCACGATCCGGGGCGCCTTCGTGCGCCGGACGCTCGAGCGCCTCGCGCGCGCGAAGACCACCGAGGAGAAGGAAACGGCGAATCTCGCCCTGCGGATCGGGCTCGCCGAGTTCCAGAACCCCCGCCATGCGGTTTGAGCGGATCGTGATCGAGGGCTTCGGCCCCATCGCTGCGTACGAAGCGGCGCTCGAGCCGCATCGGCTCAACCTCGTGATCGGGCCGAACGAGTCCGGGAAGTCCTCGCTCGCTTCCGCCGTCACCGCGACGCTCTTCGGGTTCCCCTCGCACGAGGAGGAGACGCGCGCCCGTCCGTGGGATGGCACCCGCCACTGCGCGGCGCTCGTGCTCGACGTGGACGGAGGGCGCTACCGCGTCCGGCGGGACTTCACGACCCACGAGGTGGAAGTCACGCGCCTGAGGGGGCAGGGAATGGAGGTCGAGGCGGTCGTCTTCCAGGGCACGGCCAACCCCCGCGGGCGCGGCCCCGACCTCGAGCGGTACGAGGAGGTCCTGCGATCCTGGTTCGGCTTCACCGACGCCCGTCTCTTCCGCGAGTCCTGCTACGTGCACGAGAGCGCGCTCAAGACCCAGATCTCGCCGGAGCTGCGCCATCTGATCTCGGGGGCGGTGGAGGCGGACTACCAGGAGATCCAGAACGCGCTCCTGGAGCGTCTCGACGCGCTCACCCGGGAGCACCCGTTCGGTGCCCGCAAGCGGACCGACCGCTCGATCGAGAAGCGCAAAGCCGCCCTCGAGCTCCTGCGGGCACGGTACGCGCGCTCCGAGTACGTGCTCCGCGAGCTGAAGCAGAGCTCCGCGGAGCGCTCCGCGGTCGAAGGCAGGATCGCCGGGTTCAAAGCGGAGGTTGCGACCAAGGAGCAGCTCATCGCCGATCTCGAGACGCTTGTCCGCCTGCGCGACGAGCAGCGGAAGCTCCTCAAGCGAGGGCCCGCGATCGGCGAGGACCTGGTGCGCGGGCGCCGGGCCCGAAACCGGCTCGAGGAGATCGATCGCAGGATCACGGAGAATCTCGCCTACCTCGCGAACGCGCCCGAGGAAGTGGAATCGGACCTCGTGCGCCTCGGCATCCTTCGCTCCCAGCGGAACCGGCACCAGAAGACGCTGGAGGCCGAGCGGAAGACGTTCGCCGAATCGCGCCCCCCTTCGTTCGTGCTCGGCGCGGTCCTGGCATTGCTGATCGGAGGCTCGCTCGGCTTCGCGGGGTATCTCGGCCTCAAGACGCAGGCTGGCATCGCGGCGGGATCGGTCGTCGGGATCATCGTCGCGCTGCTCATCGCGCGCATCGTCGCGCAGAACGCCGAGCGGAAGCGCGCGATGGCCGACGCGAAGATGCGGGTGGCCGAGGAGAACGTCCGGACCCTGAAGCAGGAGACCGACGCGATCGAGATCCGGGTCGACCGCTACCTTCAAGGTCGGAGCCTCGAGCGGGTGCTCGCCGATGTGAAGCAGTTGCGCGAGCTCGATACCGAGCGCCGCGAGCACGCCGCGATCGTCCAGTCGCTTCCGATCCCCGAGCGGCTCGAGGCGGAATCGCACGAGATCGACGAGGCCGTGAACGCGCTCCGAGCGAAGGAGAAGTTCCTCGTCGGCCGCACCCCGTTCCTCCTCCCGTTCAAGGAAGACCCGATGAAGGCGGCGGAGGCCTCGGACCGGCTGAAGCGCGAGGTGAACGGGCTTAGGACCAAGATCGAAGTGGAGCAGGAAACCCTGGATCGCAGGATGAAGCGCCCCGGCGCCGCCGACTCGGACGCGGAGAACCTCGAGGCGCTGGAGGAGGCGATCGCGACCGAGGAGCGCGCGATCGCAGAGGAAGAGCGTCAGCGGGACGCACTCCTCCTCGCCGTCGAGGTCCTGCGCGAATCGGTGGTGGACTACCAGAAGGAGCACGTCGCCCGCCTGGCGCGGCAGGCCGGACAGACCCTCGAGCAGCTCACGCACGGCCGCTACACGGCCGTCTCCCTCGACCAGGATCTGACCCCGAGCGTCCGGGCCGCCGGCTCGAAGGAGATCTCGGTCGAGACCTTGAGCCACGGCACGCGCGACGCGTTCTATTTCGCGCTCCGCGCCGCGCTGGCTCGCGAGCTCGCGGTGCGGGAGCCGCTTCCGCTCCTCCTCGACGATCCGACCGCGCACTTCGACGAGGAGCGCCGGGGGGCGCTTCTGGCCCTCCTCGAGACCCTCGCCCAGGACATCCAGGTCATCCTGCTGACCCACGACCGCAGGGTCCTGAACCAGGTCCGGGAAGCGCATGTCATGGCCATCGGAAGTGACGCCCGGACCGCCGATTCCGCCCGCAAAGTGCAGGTCCGGCCCTAGCACAAAGCGTTCAAGTTCCGGGGCCCGCTCGCCGAATTTTTGGCCGTATGCCGAACCCCGCCTCCACGAAGAAAGACACGGTCGAGCAGAAGGCCGAACGCATCGGGGATCAGGTACTTGCCCTGGATGTGAAGCGCGTGGCCGATTGGATCCAGGCGCTCGTGCGGGCGCTCAAGGCGTATCGGATGTACCTGCCGAACAACCCCACCCTCCACAAATTCCAGAGCGATCTCGAGGCGAGGACCTGGTCCTGCCTCAAGGAGATCGGGGACATCGTGCTCGAGGTGCAGCAGTTCGATCTGCTCTTCGAGGACTACTCGGTCTACCACAATGCCGCGAAAGAGGAATCGCTCGCGTTCCGGTTCTTCACCGACGGGGTGCAGCAGATCACGTTCAAGGAAGGGCTCGAGCCGCAGGAGCTGCGCGGCTTCATCGAGGTCCTGAAGCGCGCCACCGACGCGACCCAGGGGCAGGACGACGTCGTGACGCTGCTCTGGGAACGGGACTTCCGCCACATCCTCTACGTGAACACGCCGCTCGAGGACCTCATCGAGGCGGGGCGCTCGGCGGGCGCCTACGCCGACGAGGAGGAGGAAGGCCCGATCGGCGGAGGGATGCCGTGGCCGGTGGGGGTCGATGCCGCGGAAGAGGAGGTCGTCGGGGAGGTTCCCTCCGGGGACGAGCCGGCGGCGGAGCGCTCCGACGACTGGAGCCCGAAGGCGACCCTCATGCCCTCGTGGGACGAGTCCGTGGGGGTCCAGTTCGAGCTGAAGGAGGACGAGGCGAAGAACCTGAGCGAAGCCATTCGCCTCGAGGAGGAGCGTCCGCTGCTCGCGGAAGTGCTCGAGATCGTCGCGGCGATCCTCTCTTCCGAGGAGGAGCCGACGAGCTTCCTCGAATCCGCCTCGGCGTTCCAGAAGTTCATCGAGATGGCGCTCGAGGAGGGGGACCTCCAACGCGCGAATCAGCTGCTCTCGCGGCTCCGGAGCATCGCGGCCAAAAAGGCGGAGACGCACGACGAGTTCCGCGGCCTCGCGGAGCAGGTGATCCGCGAGATCGGCCGGCCGAGCTTCCTGGGGCAGATCGCGCCGGTCTTGAACGCGCATCCCGAGCTCGATCCCGCGCTGCTCACGAACTTCCTGATCCAGATCGGGCCGACCTCCGCGGGCGCGATCTGCGATCTCCTGGGGCAGGTCAACCACATGAGACACCGGCGGGCGCTCTGCGAAGCGCTGGCGATCTCGTGCAAGGACGACGTCGACGTGCTGATCAGCCGGCTGGGCGACAGCCGCTGGTACGTGATCCGGAACATCGTGTACGTGCTCGGGCGGATCGCCCACCAGGGCGTGGAGCGTGCCCTGGACCGCGCGCTCCACCACGAGGACGTGCGGGTGCGGAAGGAGGCGGTCCGGGCGCTCGGCAACATCGAGAGCCCGACGAGCCGCGCGTTCCTCGTCTCCGCGTTCCGCGACCAGGACGCCGGGGTGCGCATGCAGGCCGCCCTCACGCTCGCGCAGCGCCGGGACGACCGGGCGATGCAGAGCCTCTGGAGCGCGATCCAGACACCGGAGTTCGCGCGGCGCGATCAGAACGAGCGGAAGGTCTTCTTCGAGGCGCTCGGGAAGAGCGGCTCCGACATCCTCGTGGGCCGGCTTTCCGAGATGCTGACCAAGGGGGGCCTCTTCCGCGGCGGCAACGACGAAGAGCGGATGAACGCGGCCCTCGCTTTGGCGTGGCTCGGAAGCCCCGCCGCGGTCGGCGTGCTGAACCGCGAGATTTCGAGCAAGCGGGAGCCGGTCCGCCGGGCGGTCGAGGCCGCGCTCGAGACGGTCCGGAGCGCCGCCGGCGCGCCCGCGGCGGATGCTGACGAAGCGGCCGACGAGGGTCTCGCCGGCCCGCCGGAAGGGGACGCGTGAACCCCGGCCCGCGCGGAATCGGAAGCGCCTCCACGGTCGACGCCGCCACCCAGCGGCTCCTGATCCAGGGGCGCGCGCTGGCGATGCAGCTCTGCGTGCTGGTCAAGACCGCCAAGATCCACGACGTGGGGAACGTGGCGTTCCACGGGCCGCTGGTCAACTTCATCGACACCGTGGATCAGCTGTACACCGCCGAGGGCGAGTTCAAGCTCCAGGCATTCGGCGACTTCCTCTACATCAACCAGAGCCGCCTCAAGCTCGACGCCTCGAGCTACGCGAGCTACCAGTACCTGATCGACGAATTCCGGAACCGCGGCCTCTCCGGGTTCTGCTTCACCGGCAAGCTGACTCCTCCCGAGGTGAAGAAGTTCGTCCGCCTGTTCCTCGACGTGGACACCAAGGCGGCCGATCCCTACGAGGATTTCAGCGCGGCGCTCACGAAGCTCTCGGTCGCCCACATGGTCCCAATGCGGACCGTGGTGCCGCAGGTGGGGGCGGTGAACCAGGAGGAAGTGCGCGACTCGCGCAAGGTCGCCAAGCGGACCTTCTACCGCGCGATCGAGGCCACGAAGACCGTCATGCTGAGCGCGCGCGACCGCCGTCCGGTCGACCTGCGCAAGGCCAAGCGCGCCGTCCAGTCGCTCGTGGACCTGATCCTGAACGAGGAGTTCTCGCTCATCGGGCTCACCGCAATCAAGAACCACGACGAATACACGTTCCAGCACTCGGTGAACGTGTCGATCCTCTCGATCTCCCTCGGGCAGCGGCTCGGGCTCTCGAAGAAGATGCTCGGAGAGCTGGGGGTCGCCGCCATCCTCCACGACCTCGGCAAGGCATCGATCCCCGGATGGGTGCTCAACAAGCCGGGGAGGCTCACGGCGGAGGAGTGGAAGCTGATGGCCGACCATCCGGTCCAGGGCGTGAAGATGATCTCGAAGCTCCGCGGGCTGAACGAGCTCGCGCTCCGCGCGATGATCGTCGCGTTCGAGCACCACCTGAACGTCGACGGGAGCGGCTACCCCAAGCTCGGGGACCGCCTCCAGATGTCCTTCTTCAGCCGGATCGTCGCGATCGCGGACTGTTTCGACGCGATGACCGCGCACCGCTCGTACCGGAAGTCTCCCTTCACTCCGTACGAGGCGCTCCACCACATGCTGATCGCGAACCGCGACAAGTTCGACCCCCTCCTGATCAAGGCATTCGTGAACACCGTGGGCATGTACCCCGCGGGCACGGTCGTTCTCCTCGATACGAACGAGATCGGGGTCGTGACCGCGCACAACTCCCACGAGATCTTCCGCCCCAAGGTGAAGATCGTCGCCGACCGCGACCGGAAGCGCGTGGACGGCGATGTCATCGACTTGAGCCGCAAGGAAGAGGGGAGCGACACCTACCCGGTCGGGATCGTCTCGGCCCTGAACCCCGAGGAATACGGCGTCAACGTCGCCGACGCGCTGACGTAACTCCCCTCTCCGGCCCGCTTGACGGGGCCGCCCCCACGTCCTAAGCTCCTATGGTTGTGTAACTTTCCCCGAATCGGAGAGCCTCTTTGCCTCATCGCCCCCGCGCGCTGATCGTCGACAAGGACTCGTCCGAAACCCAACAGCTCGAAGCGTTCCTGACGGCGAACGGCTTCGACGTCCAGTGGGCCAAGGACGGCGAGCAGGCGTTCAATGCCCTGGACCGCCCCGCGCCCGAAGCGGCGGGCCGGGCGGACGGCGCGGGCCCCGAAGTCGTGATCAGCGAGCTCCGGGCGCACCGCGTGGACGGCATGCGCCTCCTCGAGGTGGCGAAGCATCGGAATCCCGAGGTGTGCGTCATCCTGATCGCCGACGGAGGAAGCGTCGAGCTCGCGACCGAGGCGATGCGCGAGGGCGCCTACGATTTCCAGCTCCGCCCGCTCAACTTCGAGAAGCTCCTCGCGGTCGTCCGGCGAGCGCTCTCCCACCAGCAGCTCGTCGTGCGGGCGAGCGACCTCGCGGAGCGGCTCGACGAGCGGCTGGCGGTCCCCCATCTCACGGGCAGCTCGCGGGTGATGCAGGAGCTCTGCTCCAAGATCGTCCAGATCGCCCCGACGCGGGCGACGGTGCTGATCTACGGAGAGACCGGGACGGGGAAGGAGCTGATCGCCCAGGCGATCCACCAGCTCTCCCCGCGGAAGAACGAGCGGTTCGTGAAGCTCCACTGCGCCGAGCTCTCCGCGAACATCATCGAAAGCGAGCTGTTCGGTCACGAGAAGGGCGCCTTCACCGGCGCCGACCAGCAGCGGAAGGGGCGGTTCGAGCTGGCGGACCAGGGGACGCTCTTCATCGACGAGATCTCCGAGATCCCCGCCCCCGTGCAGACGAAGCTCCTCCGTGTATTACAAGACAGGCAGTTCGAGCGCGTGGGGGGGAACGAGACCGTCCACGTCGACGTGCGGGTGATCGCCGCGACGAACCGCCGGCTCGACCTGCTCGCCGCCCGCGAAGAGTTCCGCGAGGACCTCTACTACCGCCTCCGCGTGATCCAGCTCGAGGTGCCGCCGCTGCGCGAGCGCAAGGAGGACATCCCGGTCTTGGTCGAGACGTTCGTGCGGGAATTCGACCGGGAGCACGGGCGCCGCGTCACCGGCATCACCCGGGGCGTGGCCGACCGCTTCATGGAGTACGACTGGCCGGGGAACGTGCGCGAGCTCAAGAACACCGTCGAGGAGATGGTGGTGTACGCTCAAGGCAAGCGGGCGCTCGACGTGTCCGATCTGCCGATTCCGCTCCGGCAGCAACGCCCCGCTGGAGGGGAGGATCTGGGCATCACCGTCGGGCTCTCCATGCAGGAGATCGAGCGCCGCGCGATCGAGGCGACGCTGCGCGCGACGGGACACGACAAGCAGAAGACCGCGAAGATCCTCGGCATCGGGCTTCGCACGCTCTATCGCAAGCAGAAGGAGTACGGGCTGTGAGCGGTGGCGCGCTCGCGGGAAAGCCTGCCCGCGGCATCTCCGAGGTGATCCTGGTCGTTCAGGACGTGGAGCGCTCGAAGCGGTTCTACCGGGACGTCGTGGGGCTGATCGGGGAGCGGCTCGACAGCTCGAAGTTCGTGTGGTTCTGGGCGGGCGCGCCCGGCCATTCCCAGCGAATCGGCATCACCACCGGCCCTTTGAGCTTCGGAGCGGAGCACGTCCGCGGCCCGCAGCACTTCGCGTTCGGCACCGAGCGCTCGCGCATCCCCGCGCTCAAGGCGGGGCTCGAGGCGCACGGACTCGAGGTCCTGGGCCCCGTGGAATTCTCAGGCTGGAACGCGGAATCGATCTACTTCAGCGACCCCGACGGAAACCGCGTCGAATTCTGCGGCTTCGGTCCCGCATGACTCGTCGGAGACCAAACAAGGGAGAACCCATGAGCACGGAAACGATGAGTCCGCTGGCCAAGATGAGCGCCACCGTTCAATTCAACGGGAAGGCGGTCACCCTTCCGGTGCTCGAGGGAACCGAAGGGGAGACCGCGATCGACATCGAGAAGCTCCGCGGCTCGACCGGACTCATCACCATCGACCCCGGCTACGCGAACACCGGCTCGTGCAAGAGCCGGATCACCTTCATCGACGGGGAGAAGGGAATCCTGCGCTACCGCGGTTACCCGATCGAGGAGCTGGCCCAGAGGAGCACCTTCCTCGAGGTCTCGTGGCTCCTGCTCCACGGCGAGCTGCCCACGGTTTCGGAGCTCAGCGCGTTCGGCCGCGAGGTGACCCGGCACTCCCTCCTGCACGAGGACTTCGGCAAGTTCTTCGGCGCGCTGCCCAAGGACGCCCACCCGATGCCGGTGTGCGCCGCCGCCGTCGGGGCGCTCGCGACCTTCTATCAGCAGCCCGAGACCGACCAGCTGATCCAGGACACGATCGTCCGGCTCATCGCGAAGATGCCCACGATCGCGGCCTATTCCTACAAGCACTCGATCGGGCAGCCCTTCATCTACCCGCTCAACCGGCTCGACTACGCCTCGAATTTTCTGCACATGATGTTCGCCACGCCGTGCGAGGCGTACGAGGTCGATCCCGTGCTCGCGAAGACGGTCGACCTCCTGCTCATCCTCCACGCCGATCACGAGCAGAACTGCTCGACGAGCACCGTGCGCATGGTGGGAAGCTCGCGCGCCAACCTGTTCGCCAGCATCTCCGCCGGGATCAGCGCCCTCTGGGGTCCGCTGCACGGCGGCGCGAACCAGCAGGTGATCGAGATGCTCGAGCAGATCGCGGTGCAGGAGGGGAGCGCCGAGAAGTTCCTCGCGAAGGCGAAGGACAAGGACGACACCACGCGGCTCATGGGGTTCGGGCACCGCGTGTACAAGAGCTACGACCCGCGCGCGGCGATCTTGAAGAAGGCTTGCACCGACGTCATCGAGCGGGTCGCCGTCTCGAGCCGCCTCCTCGAGATCGCGATGCGCCTCGAGGAGATCGCGCTCCGGGACGACTACTTCGTGAGCCGGAAGCTCTATCCCAACGTCGACTTCTATTCGGGGGTGATCTACAAGGCGCTCGGGATTCCCGTGAACATGTTCACGGTGATGTTCACGCTCGGCCGGCTCCCCGGATGGATCGCCCAGTGGGTCGAGATGCGGCACGATCCCGATTTCCGGATCTCGCGGCCGCGGCAGATCTACACCGGGCCGACGCTGCGTCACTACGCGCCGATGGGAGAGCGCACCCGGCGGTAGTCTCAGCGCTGCCGCAACGCGGCCTCGAGGGTCGCGATCTGCTGGCGCACCACGTCCGCCTGATCCTGGTTCGGGCTCAAGCGGATCGATTCTCGCAATAGCTCGAGCGCTTCCCCCGCCCGGTTGGTGTGGTTCAAGAGAAGCACCGCCGCGTCGCGCGCGGCCAGCGAGCGGTCCGGGTGGTCGAGCGGGAAGTGGAGCAGCGTGTCGATCGCCTCGTCGAAGCGGCCGATCTGCCCGAGCGCCTGCGCGATGTTGAGCAGGATGCTGGCGTCGCCGGAGAGCGCGTACGACGCGCGGTACTCCTCGAGCGCCTCGGGGATCCGGCCCCGGTCGGTGAGGATCCCCCCCAGATAGAGATGGTACGGCCCCTGCGCGCGCACGTTCCGCGGATTCCGTTCCCGATCCACCCGGACCGCGGTGCGCACTTCCGCCTCCGCCGAGTCGAGGCGCCCCTCGCGCCAGAGCGCCATGCCGAGAATCGCCCGCTCCTCCGCCTCCATCGGCTCCACGTTCACGGTGAGGCCGCGCCGCGCCCATTCCTCCGAGCGCTGGGGCTGATTCAGCCTCAGGAACATCTTGGCGTAGTCGGCACACCAGAGCTCGACCCGGTTCACCTGGGTGGGCTTCGGCATCACGGCGCGCCAGAGGCTGTCGCGCTGGGCGACGGTGCTGATGCCCTGGGGCAGCGCGCGGACCACGATGTGCGGCCCGGACATGGTCTTGGGATCCGACTCCCAGAGCACGCGCCCGTGGGTGCGGAGCCAGGCGTAGTACGCATTCTCGACAGGATACTTCTGGGGCTCCGACTCGAACCGCCGCGAGATCTCCCCCGACGCCACGTGGTAGTCGAGTCCATCGAGGAACACGGGATAGAAGGCGCAGCGCGTGTACTGCGATTGGGTCGCGAAGAAGGGCCAGATCACGAGGGCGCGCTCGTTCGGGGTGAAGACCGGGCCGTAGAGCTCGACTGCGGTGGCCCGGTTGGGATCGAGGTTCTGGATGATCCATCGCCGCGCGACGTGGCGCGAATCGGGCAGACGGAGCGCCTGGCGGGTCGCGATCAGCTCCGGCATGGGCCACGCGATCGAGGCGACCGTGACGATCGCCGCCCCCGCCAGCGCGGTCGCGGGGGGTCTTCCGACCAACCTGGCCCGCACCCACTCCGTGCCGCGCAGGATCGCGAGGGCGGCCCCCAGGTGCAGGTAGGGAAGCGCCACGAGCACGTAGCGGTCCTGCGGGCTCCGCAGCATCCCGTTCGCGAGCAGCGTCAGCGCGGGAATCCAGACGAAAGTCCGGGCGGCCCGCCCGCCGCGCCAGAGGAGGAAGAGGCCGGCGATCCCGAGGAGATAGGCGGGCCAGCCCATCACGTGCGGCAGCGTGGTCGTGAGATACGTGGGGAGCGAAATCGGGAACACGGTCTGGCCGACCCAGTCGGAAAAGAGCGCGCGCCGCTGCGCGGCGATGTCGGTGACCGTGTGCTTCCAATCGAGAAAGAGAAACGGGGAGGCCAGGAACATCGCGACGGCGCTCGCGCAGAGCCCCGCCCACATCTCCTTGTTCCGGAGAAACGGAATCCGCCGGCCGCGCTCGTTCATGCGGTGCGCCAGCGCGAGGAGCGCCGAGAGGGCGAGAGGCACGTACTTGCACGCCCCCGCGAGTCCGATCGCCGCCCCCGCCAGGATCGAGTCGCGCATGCCTCCCCCCGCTTCGACGCGGATCAGAGGGGCGGTCGCGAGCAGGACGAAGAAGAGCGCGAGGAGGTTCGGGTCGCTCACGTGCTGCGACGTGAGGACGTGGAGCGTGTTGGTCGCGAGAAGGAGCCCCGCCAAGAGGCCGATGGGGCGCCCGAGGTAGCGCGCCCCCAGCCGGTACGTGAGAAAGACGGTGCCGACCCCGATGAGCGCGCCTGCCACCCGCGCGAAGAGGAACATCGCCGCCGACCCCGCGCCCGCGATGTAGCGCTGGAAGTCGGCCGAGCTCATGCCGCCTTCGGCGAGGGAGCGGACGATCTTGAAGGCGTACTGGATCGCGAGGGTGAGGTAGAAGCTCAGGGCCGGCCAGCCCCCGGTGTGCGGGTTCAGGTCGAGCGGCTTCGTCCCGCCCCGCCACATGATCCAGGCACGGCCCGTCGTGGTCCGGTCGGTCTCCTCGATGACGGTGTCGTCGAGGACGTTGATCCCGAGCGAAGCGTCCGGAAGCCGATCGTGGATCCCCCAGAGCCGGATGGCGAGCGACAGCGCGAGGAGCGCCAGGAGCGCCCAGTCCGCCCGGAACGGGCCACGGCTTCGGCGGCGCGCTTGATCCGCGCCTCGCGCCCTTTTGGCAGCGTCCGAGGTCCGTTTGGCGCGCTTGGAGGAGATCGTCTTGTTGGGCATCGGTGACTCGAAAAGCGCTGGAAGTATAGGACTTAAGCTGAAGGACGCACAAGTGCCATGCCGTTTGGACACAGGGCGCGCCGGGGGCACCGAGCCGTCCCGAGAACCGGGCGGGAGCGGAAGCGCGGAACCGGGCCGCCTTCATCCGCTTCCGCGCTTCCCGACACGGCGCGGCTCCCGCGGCACGAAGCCTGCGATATCAGGGGGAGGAAGCGGCGTCGGGGCCGCATCTCTTGCCCATCTGTCACGGTATCGCGCCGCGGACCCAAGATTCCAACACGGGAATTCCAACAGGGGAGTCGAATCATGAACGTGAAGCCTTTGGCGGATCGCATCCTCGTGCGTCGTCTCGAGGAGCCCGAAGTGAAGCGCGGTGGCATTATCATTCCGGATACGGCCAAGGAGAAGCCGCAGCAGGCTGAAGTGGTCGCGGTCGGTCCGGGACGTCTCACCGACGACGGCAAGCGCGTCGCGCTGGAAGTGAAGAAGGGCGACAAGATCCTGATGGGAAAGTACTCCGGCACCGAGGTCAAGATCGACGGCAACGAGTATCTGATCATGCGTGAGGAGGACGTTCTCGCCATCGTCGGCTGATCGCCGGGATTCCGCCGCGATCACCATCCAATAAAGGAGTGATGAGAATGGCTGCGAAGGAAATCATTTTCGACGAAAAGGCGCGCCAGGCGGTTCTCCTCGGCGTGCAGACCCTGGCCAAGGCGGTGAAGGTCACGCTCGGGCCGCGCGGGCGCAACGTGGTGCTCGACAAGAAGTGGGGCTCCCCGACGATCACCAAGGACGGCGTGACCGTCGCCAAGGAGATCGAGCTCGAAGATCGCTACGAGAACATGGGCGCGCAGATGGTCCGCGAGGTCGCCACCAAGACCTCGGACGTGGCCGGAGACGGCACGACGACCGCGACGGTGCTTGCCGAGGCGATCTTCCGGGAAGGGCTCCGCAACGTCACCGCGGGCTCGAACCCGATGGGCATCAAGCGCGGGATCGACAAGGCCGTGAAGGCCGTCGTGGATGACCTGAAGAAGCTCTCCAAGGCGGTGAAGGAGAACCGCGAGATCCTCCAGGTCGCGACCATCTCCGCGAACGGCGACACCGAAGTCGGCGAGAAGATCGCCGAGGCCATGGACAAGGTCGGCAAGGACGGCACGATCACGGTCGAAGAGGCGAAGTCGATGGAGACGACCCTCGAGATCGTCGAGGGGATGCAGTTCGACAAGGGCTACATCTCGCCCTACTTCGTGACCGACAAGGAAGGCATGGAGGCGGTTCTCGAGGACGCCTACATCCTCATCTACGAGAAGAAGCTCTCGAACATGAAGGACCTCCTCCCGCTGCTCGAGAAGGTGGCGCAGAAAGCGAAGCCGCTGCTCGTGATCGCGGAGGATGTCGAGGGCGAGGCGCTCGCCACGCTCGTGGTGAACAAGCTGCGCGGCACGCTTTCCGCTTGCGCGGTCAAGGCGCCCGGATTCGGCGATCGCCGCAAGGCGATGCTCGAGGACATCGCGATCCTGACGGGGGGCAAGCTGATCACCGAGGACCTCGGGATCAAGCTCGAGAACGTGAAGATCGACGACCTGGGCCGCGCGAAGCGCGTCACGGTGGACAAGGACAACACCACCATCGTGGAAGGCGCCGGCAAGACCGCGGACATCCAGGGCCGGATCGCGCTCATCAAGAAGCAGATCGAGGACACGACCTCCGATTACGACCGCGAGAAGCTGCAGGAGCGCCTCGCGAAGCTCGCCGGCGGCGTGGCGGTGATCAACGTCGGCGCGGCGACCGAGACCGAGATGAAGGAGAAGAAGGCTCGGGTCGAGGACGCGCTGCACGCGACGCGCGCGGCGGTGGAGGAGGGCATCGTGCCGGGCGGCGGGATCTCCTTGATCCGCTGCATCCCGGCGATCGACAAGCTCGAGCTGGAAGGGGACGAGCTCATCGGCGCCAACATCGTGAAGCGGGCGCTCGAGGAGCCGATGCGGCAGATCGTGAACAACGCCGGCCTCGAAGGCTCCGTGGTGGTCGAGCAGGCGAAGAAGGAGAAGAAGTCGACGGGCTACAACGTCGAGAGCGAGAAGTTCGAGGATCTCTTCGAGGCGGGCGTGGTGGATCCGACCAAGGTGACCCGGTCGGCGCTCCAGAACGCGGCCTCGGTGGCCTCGCTCCTCCTCACGACCGAAGCGCTCGTGACCGAGATCCCCGAGAAGAAGAAGCCGGCGCCCGCGGCTCCGCACGGCGGCGGGTACGAGGACATGTACTAGACCGAGGTCGCCAGACCTCGTTCGCAGCACCCAGGGCGGGACCGAGAGGTCCCGCCCTTTTCTTGTCCTCCGGACCGGCCCCCTTGCGTTATCCGAAATGATGAAGCCATGGGGTTTCACGGCACTCGCACTCACGCTCTGGGCGGGCGCGTCCCACGCCGCCGTATTCGGGCTGATCGACACCGGGGAGCTCTACTCCTCCCAGAACGGAGGGGCCACCTGGTCCGCGGTCGCAGCGCTCACGGCCAACGACGCGGTGGGGCTCGCGGCCGGCACGTCGAGCAGCGATCTCTATGTCGCGACCCGCTCGGGGACGTTCTATCGCTCCACGAACGGGGGCGCGGCCTGGAGCGCGATTGGCGCCGTCCTTGCCAGCGACCTCGCCGCCTTCACGATCGTCTACGACGGCTCCCTCCTCGCCCTGACCGAGAGCGGCACCTTGTACCGGTCCACGAACGGCGGATCGACATTCAGCGGGTACGCCGCCTTGACCGGATCGAATTTCGTCTCGCTCGCGCGCGGGCCGCTCGGGCGCCTCTACGCGCTCGCGGCCACGGGGGAGGTCTACGAGAGCCAGAACCAGGGAGCGGCGTGGACGGCGGTCGGCCGGGCCACGGTGTCGAACGCGGTCTCGCTCGGCAGACGAAACGCAGAGCTCGAGATGCTGACCCAGACTGGAGAGGTCTACCGGAGCATCGACTACGGCCGGACGTGGGTCGCGATCGGAGCGATCACCGCGAGCAACATGCGCGGAATCCTCGACAACGGTTCGGGGCTCCTCGCCGCCGCGGAAACGGGGGAAGTCTACGGTTCGTCGAACGGCGCCGCCTGGGCCGCGGTCGGGGCGATCCAGCAGCTCCGGGTGCGCGCGCTCGGCTCCGACACGCCCCTCGTGACGGGCGTTCCCGACGGCGAGGCTGCTCCGCGCTTCGTGCTGCACGCTCCCTTCCCGAATCCGACGACGCGGCGGATCGGATCGACCTTCCGCTTCGAGGCGCCGGAGGCGGGGCGAGTCTCCCTGGACCTCTTCGACGTCCAGGGGAGACGGGTGGCGGGCTTGGGTCCGGTGTCGTTCGCGGAATCGGGAAGCCACCGGATGCTCTGGCGGCCGGAAGGGCTTCCGGCGGGCGCGTACGAAGCGCGCCTCACTACGTCAGCGGGTCACGTGGGCGTGACCCGCTGGATCTTGGTCCGCTAGCTCAGTGGCCGCGCGCCGAGTCGGGCAGCGCGGGCATGCTCCCCGCGGCCGGCGCGGGGGAAGGCTCGGGCAGACCGGCAAGTCGCGCCCAGTCGGCCGGCGTCACCTGGGCCACCACCTTGTACTTTCCTTCTCCCAGCGGACGGAAGACGAGCGCGTCCCCTTCCTTGAGCTCGTCCCGCCTGAGCCCGGGCACGATTGGAATGAGCTGATCCTGGTGCCCCACGAGCACGAGATTCGTTCCCTTGGCGGGAGGCGTGCTGAGCATCTTGATCCGCGCCTCGCGGTACCGCGGTCCCTTGAAGAAGAGATCCCCGGTCGTGTCGCTCTTGCCGAAGGCGAGATCCGCCGTGTCGCGGCAGCGCCACATCGGGCTCGCCAGCACGCGCTCGACCGGAATCGCCAGCGCCCGGATCGCGTTGCCGATTCCGATGGCCTCCAGCTTCCCCGCCTCGCTCAGGTTCCGCTGCAGCGACCGGTCGGAAAAGTTGGT
>Ga0066388_100000574_pt1 | contig 17901 bp, 19 predicted proteins | sample PanSoiMetaGPlot6_FD_64539 | JGI IMG/M metagenome (GOLD analysis project Ga0066388, IMG submission 64539) | Tropical forest soil microbial communities from Panama analyzed to predict greenhouse gas emissions - Panama Soil - Plot 6 (Hybrid Assembly) | ecosystem: Environmental > Terrestrial >... | reverse complement strand
CTGCTCAGTGCCGATCCTCGACCCGGGCATGGCACCACTCCCGGTGGCATCTGGCGCGCCCTGAGGGGCCGTTCGCGAGCCGCCTCACTGATCGCCAGGATTCGCATAGCTCAGCCCTGGCCAGGCTTTCCTGCTCGCCTTGCTAACAGAGACGAAGCAATGCTGCCTGCGCGCAGCTGAAGGTTAACGTCATGTTGCTAAGCATCGTCTACGGCGCTGTCTGGGGCATTCTCTGGGGTCTCATCTCCGGCGGGTGCTACATCATCCGTCTCTTTGACGGCCGGGATCCGCTCAGCCAGCTGCTAAGAAACCTCATCTCCGGCGGAGTCGGTTACCTCCTTGCCTATCTTCTGTTCGGCGCCATGGCTTACTCGTTTGTCGGGCTCTTGGTCGCCATCGTGTTTGCCATCCCGCTCGAAAACTTCCTGCGTGGTTATAGCGGCAGTCGCCGAGGTTAGCAGCCGCGCCCGGCGCGAGCCGCCCCAGGCAAGCAAACAGAACACCCTCTTGAACAGGGCTGCCTTGCTCGCCCTGTTCCTGGCACGAAACCTCTCCAGATTTTCCAAAGGAGCCGGATATGAGGCACATCGGCATCATGGGCGGTACCTTCAACCCCCCGCACCTCGGGCACCTGACGGTCGCCCAGTGTGGGCTCGATCAGTTCAAGCTGGACAAGGTGCTCTTCATCCCCTCTGGACAGCCGCCGCACAAGAGCGCGGATCTCCTCGATAAGGAGCTTCGCTTTGAGATGGTGGCGGCGGCGGTGGCGGACAATCCCTACTTCGAAGCATCACGGATCGAGGTCGACCGTCCCGGTGTCACCTGGACCATCGACACGCTCAAGCAGCTTCAGCAGAAGTATGGCGACTACGTGCGCCTGAACTTCATCATGGGTGAGGACAACATCAACGTCCTCAAGCTTTATGACAAGCGCACCGAGTTTCTCTCGCTCTGCCGGCTCCTCGTCTGTCCGCGAGTGACGGCAGATCAGCAGCGGATTGAACAGTGGAAGCAGATTCTTCCGGAAGCAGACCTGGAGGTCATCGAATTCCCGCCGTCCGGTCTGTCCAGCACCATGGTTCGCTCGTGGGTGCGCAAGGGACGGTCGATTCGCTACGTGGTACCCGCGGGGGCAGCCCGCATCATCGCTGACAAGGGGCTATACAAGGTCGCAGCGACGACAGCGCCTTCCGGCAGCGGTTCTCAGCCCCCGGCGCCGACCGGGGCAACCACTGTCGAAAAGCCGGCCAGTGACCCGGCGCCGTCCGGGGCGGCATCCGGTCCGGACGCCGACAAGCCGAGCGGTCAGGCGGCGTAGTCCTCGCCCCAATTTCTTCACCGGTACAACAAGTCCAAACCCCGCGGGTGATGCCAGCCAGGCCTCCGCCCGCCGTGCTTCCGATCTGACGGGGAAGGTAACTATGGACGAAAAGGCAAAGGGCTGGCGCAATTTGCTGGCCAGATTTCGTACCGAAGCTCGTGAGACCCTCCGGTCGCTGAACAGCCGCAGCTTCAGGGTATACCAGATCGGGCAATTCGTCTCGCTCTGCGGAACCTGGATGCAGGCTATCGCCTTGAGCTGGCTGGTCTACAAGCTCTCCAAGTCAGCGATGACCCTGGGAATTGTCTCCTTCGCATCCACTGTGCCGGTGCTCCTTCTGTCGTTTTTCGCCGGGGGAGTCGCCGACCGTTTCAACCGGCGCAAGATCCTGATCATCACCCAGGTGCTGGAGATGCTCCAGGCCGGGCTTTTGGCTTTCCTGACGATCAAAGGGCTGCTGACAGTACCGCTGGTGGTGGCGCTTGCTGCCTTCCTGGGACTTTGCTCGGCCTTCGAGATGCCAGCCAGGCAGGCGTTTGTAGCCGACATAGTTGGCCGCAGTGACCTTGCCAACGCCATCGGCATCAACTCGGCGCTGTTCAACCTTACGCGCATGATTGGACCGGTACTGGCCGGTGTGTGCCTGGCTGCCTTTGGCGAGGGCATCTGCTTCTTGCTGAACGCCGTGAGCTTCCTGGCCGCTTTGCTAACGCTCAGGATGGTGACCGTTCTGCCCCAGGAGCAACGAAAGCCGGAGCAAACTGCGACCGGCCTGCAGCAAAGCCTGTGGTCGGTCATCAGGAGCTCCGGGGTGGTCAACATCCTGCTCTTGATTGCAGTAATTAGCATTTTCGGCTTCCAATTCTCGGTCTTGATGCCGGTAATCGTTGACGATCTGCTGCACGGGCAGGCGGCACAGCTCAGCGTTCTAACCGCAGCAATTGGTGTCGGCGCCCTTATCGGAGCGCTCGTCCTGGCCAGGCGGGGCAAGGTGAAAACGCTCACACGGGTCGTCGGAGTTACGATGCTCTGGCTCGGCGCAGGCCTGGCTACCATCGCCTGGTCGCGTTCCCTAACCCTGTCGGCAGCAGCCGCTGCCGTCGCCGGCTTGTGCATCTGCCTGCAGCTCGGAGGGAGCAACTTCATCCTGCAGATGAGTGTGCCGGAGCAAGTTCGCGGGCGGGTCATGGGCGTCTACTCTTTCTTCATGGTGGGGCTGGCACCGTTCGGCGGGCTGCTTGCCGGCTGGTTCGCGCATATGCTGGGTGTCTCACTGGCTGTCACGATCACTGCTGTCGTATGCGCAGCCGCTGGCGCGGCCTATCTCTGGCACACGCCCAGGGCGACGCAGGGGTGATGTTCAGTTCCATTCACTTAACGGACTCAGGGTTCGACCGTTGCTCCATGGAGGCGCGGGCTCCTAAACCGCTCACGCTGCACGTAGGATCTCGTGCTCCCAACTACCTTCAGTCGCGTATCAGGAGGAGACCACCCACATGGAAAAGACACCGGCGATGCGACACTTCGTCGTTCCCGCTCCAGTAGCCGCCAGACCGAACAAACGACCACCCGGGGGCGCCAGCCCCCTCAAGCTCTTGATTATGTTCTTGACGAGGGTAATCCGATTACTGCTGGGGACCGGGACCTGGTTGCCAACCGGCTACTTGAGTACTGCCCGAGCAGCCCACACGGCAACGCTCTTGAACGATGGCACCGTGCTGGTAACCGGCGGCTACAACTCTGTGTCCAAGGCGCTGGCATCCGCGGAAATTTATCAACCAGGTCCTGCCCGCTGGAGAGACACTTCTGCCCTCAACGACGCCCGCTTTCGCCACACTGCAACGCAGCTTAGCGACGGTCGAGTCCTTGTCGCAGGTGGGTTGAACGCCTCACACCAGACGCTGCATTCGGCCGAGATCTATGACCCCAGCACCGGCGTCTGGACTCGGACCGATGGATTGGCAGTGGCCCGAGCAGCCCACACGGCAACCTTGTTAGCCAACGGCACGGTACTGGTAGCCGGTGGCTTTAACTCGGATGACGGAGCCTTAGCCTCTGCCGAAATCTACGACCCCGGTACCGGCAAATGGCACCCCGCAGCCGACATGGGGCGTAGTCACGTCTACCACAGCGCCACGCGGCTACTTAACGGTGACGTGCTGATTGTGAATGGATTTGACGATCTTTCGTCTGTCGTGCCCACTGCGTACGTCGAGCTCTACAACCACGCCACCAGCCAATGGCAATTTGCCAGTCGGCCAGCTCGCTATAGCGCGCTGCACACTACCACCGTGCTGGCAGATGGCACTGTGCTCCAGACTGGAGGAGCCAATTCTGGAACGAGTGGCCTGCAAGACGCCAATCGGCTGAATTCCGAAACGGTGGCCGACGGCGAATTGAGTCAGAGTTGGGCGCCAACCTCACCTCTGGTGTTCGGGCGGCTCCTGCACACTGCAACACGGCTGAGCGATGGGACAGTCCTTGTCGCGGGCGGGTTCTCCGACCGGACGCTCCCTCAGGGATCCAGCCTGAGTTCCAGCGAAAGGTATTACCCGCAGCTGAGCACACCCGGCAACTTCAACCCCAACGGGGACTGGCTCGGGCCTCCGGATTTGTTTGACGCCCGGGGGGACCATACGGCCACCTTGCTGCCCGATGGCACCGTCCTGGTTGCCGGCGGGGCAGATGCCAATGTCCCGGTGATCTTGGATTCAGCGGAGCGGTTCTACCTGCACCTGTAAAACAAGGCGTTCATCTGTGGAGCTGCTGGGCTGGGCGAAAGACCAGGCCAGCAGACAGTTTTACACAGACTTAGCCACTGTAGAAACAGTTGAGGACTCTGTGATGCACAAACGACCAAAGATCTTCGCTCATCGTGGTGGCCGCCAGTGGGCTCCCGAGAACACGATGGCTGCTTTTCGCAAGAGCGTGGACGCCGGTGTTGACGGCATCGAGCTGGATGTCCAGCGCTGCGCATCAGGTGAGCTGGTCGTGATTCACGACGTGGACATCTCGCGCACCACAAGCGGTACCGGGCATGTCGGAGAGATGACCTGCTCCCAGCTCAAGCAAGTCAGCGCCGGCTCCCGGTTCGGCGCCGAGTTCAGTGGCGAAACCGTTCCGCTGCTTGAGGAGGTTCTCAGGCTGGTGGACGGAAAGCTCGTCCTTAACATCGAGATCAAGAACGTGCCGATCGATTATCCCGGTATCGAAGATGATCTGATCAAGTTGCTGTCGACCTACGGGCACCGCGACAAGCTCATAGTGAGCGGCTTCGACCATCAGATCATCCGCCAGCTCCACGCCAAGGCCCCGGAGCTGCGCCTCGCTTTGCTTGCTAACGGGCTTCTCGTGGACTTGCTGGCGTACGCCAGGAGCATCGGTGCCAGCGTCTGGCACCCGATGTTTGCCACCACGCGGGCAGACTCTGTAGCAGCCGCCCAGGCAGGCGGGCTCGAGGTTAACGCCTGGACGCTCAACTCGCAGAGCGAATGGGCATCAGCGGTCTCCATGGGACTGGACGGTATCGTTACCGACGATCCGGCCGGGCTGAAGGCTTACCTGGATCAGCAGGACAGCACCAGCAGGTAGTTCCGCCGGGGCTCCCGGGGCAGCGCAACCGGAAGCGGCTGGCCGGTCTGTCGCTGCAACCAGGCTCACTCCAGTAAGGGAGTAGATCAGCTCTGAAGGGCTCCGCCTCTGCGCCCAGAATGTCAGAGGCACTTTCCACCCGGTTCTTGCCACTGGCAAGGGGGCGCACATGGGCGCTATCGGTTGCGCTGTTGCTCTCGGTCTTTGTGCCGGGCTCCTGGCGATGGGAGCCGTGGCTGTCGGAACCGCCCGCAAGGGGACGCGTGTCGGTTGTTATCTTGTCGCCGGTTTCTGCGGATTTGTCGGCGGGGCTCTTGGACTGAGCACAGTGGCGGTGCTTGTCAGCGTCGCTGTCGGCGCATTGGTGGTGAACAGTTGGGCCTCAGCGCTCAAGCGCCGTTTTGCGCGGCTGGTCGCTGAGGCGCCGGCGATTAAGGACTACGGCTTGCGCCACTTCAAAGCGCTGGACAAGGACGGTGACGGTATTCTTACCTTGCAGGATCTAGCCGCAGCAAGCGACGATCTGGAGCTGGGCGCCACTGAGCTGCAGATTTTGAGCTTCATGTTCAGCCATTTGCGCCTGATCGGTCATGTCATTGATACCAACGTCGTGTCAACCGTTGCCGCTTTCGGCACACCGGTCGAGCAGGTCGTGGAGGTCTACGGCATCGACCGAGACGACTTGGAGAGCTACCCAGAGCGGATCAAGGCGACCTACCATGAGGCTTTTGGCAAGACCAGACGCTGACCTGGCAGGCACACTTCCACCCCCGTAGCGCATCCACGAGCAAGGAGGAGCAAATGCCGCGCTGGCCGGCCTTGATTGTGATTGATAGCGGTTATTCACAGACCGCATTGGAGCGGTCGGCCGCCCGGGTCGTGGGAATCTGCGATGTCTACAAATGGCGCACCGCAAGTGGGGCGCCATTTGTGGACGCGGAGAGGCTCGCATCGTTTGCCGGCGACCCGATGAACCACGGCTCGATCGTGCTTGAGAAGCTCGCAACGCTTGCTCCTGAGGCTCCAATCGTGCTGGTGCGCGCCTACGGGCCTGACGTCAAGCTCATCCGCACGACCTGGGAAGAAGGGCGACAGGCAGCACCGGGCTGGACCGAAGGCTACCTCTGGGCAGTCACGCTGTGCAAGGGACTCGGGCTGGCGTCGGTGGCAAATTGCTCATTCGGCGGCTTCACTCACGCCATGGACGGTACTGGCTGGGAATCGTTCCAGCTCGGCCAGGCAATCGGCTCCGGCAAGCCCGGGCATGCGCTGGTAGCGGCTGCTGGACCAGGCGACGGGCGGGCCACGCACGCCGCCTGGGTAACGCTACCCGGCGAGCAATGCCGGGTTGAGGTCTTGCAGAAGCAGACCAGCAGCTACAACCTGTGGGCGAGCGGACTCGCCAGGCAGGACTGGCTTTTGGAGGTATGGCATGGCGACAGGCTGCTGCGCAGCTTCGCTGGGCAGCAGGTGCCGTTGAACTTCTGGAATCAAAGGCAGCAGCTCACCTTCAGCATCGAAGGCAGCGGTGAGATTCTGCTCAAGCTCGCTTGCCCGGCAATCAGCGGCCACGAAGAGTCAGCCGGAACCCGATTCGACTGCTGGATCGAGGCTGGTGCCGGAGCATCATTCCTCAACCATGTCGACCCCACGCTGATCGCCGAGCCTGCTGTCTTTCCGCAGGTGATCTCAGTGGGGCTGCAATCCGGGTCTTATGCCGCCAGCCAGTCATGGCCGGACGGCAAGCCGGATGTGTTGCTTCCCGATGGTGGCGTAATCAGCTTCCGCTTGCCGGAAGTGACGGCAGCGGTGGCAACAGTTCTGGCGGGCGAGCCGGAACTGGACGTGGACGGCGTGCGGGCTCGGCTCGGTAAATACCCCCGCCTGCCTCCTCCTGGTTTTTGAGCAGCGGCTGCAGACAAGGGACAACCTCACATGGAGATGAAAGCATGACAGGTGTCATCATTCTAGCTTGCCTGGCACCGATGGCCATCTGGCTTGCCTGGCGCCGCTCGTTCCGGGTGGTTTACCAGGGTGAAGCGACGGTCTTGCCCAGAACGACATACGTCGGACCGTCCGGAAACGCCTTTGTGGAGGTCTTCATTCCCCGGGCCGGCCACATCACCGCCGACATTTCGATCGCACGAGCACAGTCCATGCCTCACGAATGGGCAATCACTGTGCAGGTCGTGGTGAAACAAGCATTCCTCGGCCTGCCCTGGGTAGACAGCATCACGTGGCCGGGTGAGGGCAGGGCCGAGAAGCTCGTCAAGCCAGGGGATGGCATGTACGTAGCTATCTTCTACCTGTTTGCTGGCATCGCCGCTCTGGGCCTGAGGCAACCGGCCCTGTCTGCGCTAGCGTTCGTGGTCTCTGGCTTTCTCATGGGCTTCATCCTGCATGCTGGAGACAAGCCGCTGGCGCCCAAGACAAGAACTGTTCTGACCGTTCTGGCGGTGCTGCTCGGCATCGGGTCATTCGTACTCTTCTTGCAGGTCAACCTTCTGACCCTGCTTCTGGGCGTCATTGTCGCCTTCTCGTTTGGACAGTTGACTGGGATGCTTGTTGTTAGCCGGCGAAGGTCCTGAACTGTCGCTGCCACGAGGCAAGTCCCGATCGGAAGCTGCCGAAAAAAGATTTGAAACCAGCGCTGCGGTGCTTCCGGTTTCAAATCTTTTTTACACTTTTGCTACTTGTGATAGTACAGGGGCATGATGCGGCCCAGATCCGACAATGACCGGTGGTGCCCTTGCGCTGGCCAGGGCGGTTTCCCTCCAGAAACCGCTGGTGCTTCGCATAGGGTAGAGGGAATAAACGGTTCCTCGCGCTAACTCGCAGAGAAGCAACGGCTCAAGTTCATTCGGGAAACTACGCTGGAAGCAACCAGGTGGCTGAAGCTCGCGCGATTCCCGAAAACCGACTCTAAATCAGAATCTGGCTGTGATCTTGCAGGGTCTGCACGCGCTCGTTTGCGGCTGTCTGATGAGCTTGAGGTAACGGCTCTTGAGTAGTACGGTCAGATTGTCATTAGCTGTTTCTTCCTCGAATCAAGCGCTACACCCACCCAACAACCTGCTTGCCTCTAGCCATCGTCCCACCCAGCGACTCTCTGCAATGAGAGCCGGAGAATTCTCGCCTTACTGAGCTGGACAAGCCTCCAGGACGTGAGTCAGTGCGGGTGTTCTTGCAGCTGCTCGCCCGGCTCCAGGAACGAGGAAGTGCTAAGCCGAGCGGCCGTGCACGGGAGCTGTTCTGCCCGTGATGATCTGGTCGCGGCTTCCACCTTTACGCCGGAACAAGCGAGTTTCGGCTGTTTGTTTGTGTCACCCAACCGGAACCATGCACGGTTCCAAAAGAAAGGGAAATCACATGAAAGCTTTGGCATACGCCAACAACAGCACGGTGTACATGTGCTGCCTCCCAGAAGCAGCCATCGCCGATTGCCTGGGCTTCTCGGTCCGCAAGATCGACAAGGCCACCGGCAAGAAGGAGCCGCTGCCGTCGATGGTTCCCTTCGAGGGGCAGGAGACGAGCGGCAAGTACGAAACCAAGACGACGGATGTGTGGCCGATCCAGAAGTTCTCCTGGAAGTACTTCGGCGGCGAGGAGGGGAAGACTTACCAGTTCGAGTTCGTCCCCATGGTCGGCACCCCCGACAAGCTCACCGCCCGGGAGGACCTGGCGGTCCTCACCAACGAGGTGACGCTTGCCGCCGAGCACGGCGACATCACCGCCCGCTTCACCAACGGCATCCTCTCCACGCAGTGGCTGGCCAACCAGCTTCCCAAGGCGGCGGACGGGAGCCCGGATTTCGAAGCGCTACTGAAGGCGATCAAGACGCCGGGCAATCCTATCCGGGAGAAGCTCTCCGGCGGCATCGCCAAGATGCTGATGGAGCCAATCCTGCGTGCCAAGGCCAGCGGCGGCCGGGTCTACCAGGCTCTCTACGAGCTGTCGGATCCGGAGCTGGTGGATTGTCTTGTCGAGAACGCTTTGGTGGTCAGCTTGATCCTCTCTAACACTGGGGAGGATGATCAGACCAATAAAGCGTCCCGCGAGCAGTTGCACAAGGCCGGCGCCGACATCAGCGACCGCATGCTCGCCTCCACCGAGATCGGTCACAACAAGTCCACCACCAGCGTGGATGCTCAGCAGGTGCCGCAGGATGTCACCACCGGCAGCACCAACTGGACGCCGACCGGCCTCTGCTGCCAGTCCAACAACGTGCTCAGGGTCAAGTCGGTCGACCTGGCCACGATCTACATGGAGTACTGGAAGCTCTTGCGTGAGGACGGCTCGGCTCAGGGCGAGAAGCTCCGGACCGCGAACGCCACGCTCAAGAAGCAGGTCGTCCTGCCGGACGGAACCCGCATCACGGTGTGGTTCTCGCCGAACATGAAGGAGCGGACCAAGCCGAAGCAGAACGCTCCGGTGCCGCCTGACATGGCCGACGTGTTCGACCGGATGGAGAAGGCCAGGCGCCAGATCCTGTTCCTGGCTTTCTACCCCGGGTTCCCGAGCATCATCAGCAAGGTGCAGACGCTGCAAGGCGCCCGCCCCGATCTGATGATTCGCGGCGCGGTGAGCAGCCCCGATGCGCTGCCCCGCAACTCGGTGCAGCTCTTCCACCGCCAGAACGAGACTCCGGCCATCGTCGCCGCTGAGGCGATCGAGGAGGAGTTCGGTCCCTGGCACAAGGAGCTGCTGAAGGCCGGACCGGATGCTCACGCGATCATCCATGACAAGATCGTCGTCATCGATCCTCTGTCGGAGACCGATTGCGTGGTCATCCTGGGCAGCCACAACCTGGGCTTCAAGGCCTCCTACCAGAACGACGAGAACATGCTGATCATTGAGGGCAACCGCTCGCTGGCGCTGGCGTACATGGTGCACATCCTGGATGTGTACGACCATTACCGCTTCCGCTACCTGCGGCACCTCGGCAAGAGCACGTTCAAGGGCTTCCTGTCCACCTCGCCCGACTGGCAGAACAAGTACCTGAGCGGAGCGCCTCGCGCCGAGCTCGAGTACTACACCGGCATCGCGAACCTGATCAAGGCAGCGTAACATCGGTGCACAGGCATCGTGACTCCAGGTAACTGGGGTCACGGGCAGCCTGGATAGGGAAGCCCACCATCGGGCTTTCCTATTTGACTGGTTCTATTATTTTATATAGCAGCTCACAAAAGGACAAAAACAGCTTGGACAGCAACTGTTGCTGACCTCAGTTGCTGCCGATTGGATGCGAGGTCGCGTAACAATTCCAATCAAGCGCGGTTCGGCGGCTTTTACAGCTCATCGAAGGCGGTCAGGTCGCACTCGGAAACGGTGTCAGGCAGCGCTGGCAATCCCTTGAGGCTCGGGCAGTAGTGTACCCGCAGAACCTTCAGAGAAGCTGGCAGCTCCGGCAAGCTCATCAAGCCCCGGCAGTTCTCGACCAACAGCTCGGTCAGGGAGCTCGGCAACTCCGGCAGACTTGCCAGCCGCGGACACTTGTTGAGCCAAAGACAGGTCAGCGAGCGCGGCAGCTCCGGCAGGCTGGGCAGCCCCGGGCAACTATGGACCATGAGTTTGGTTAGCGAGCTAGGCAGCGCAGGTAGGCCTGTCAGTCCCGGACAGTCCCAGGCCCGCAGAGACCTCACGGCGTCGGGCAGGTGCGGGATGCTCGCCAGGCCAGAGCAGTGGTCAATCAGCAGAACGTGGAGAGAGTTCGGCAGCTGCCCTATGCTCGTCAGGCGCTGGCAGCGGGCGACCAACAGTCTGTTCAGCGAGCGCGGCAGCCCCGGCAGGCCCGTCAGTCCTGGGCAGAACTCGACCTCCAGACTGGTTTCAGAGTCTGGCAGCTGGGGCAGGCTGGTCAAGCACGGGCAATCGACCACCCGCAATCGCTCGAGAGAGCTGGGCAGCAGCGGCAGGCTGGTGAGCCGCATGCAGTGGGCGACCACCAGGTAGCGCAAAGAGCTCGGTAGCTCCGGCAGCTCCGTCACGTCCGGCGATCCGTCGATTAGCAGGGAAGTCAGACCCGGATTCGCCGCGAAGTACGCTATCACCGATTCGTTGGATTCGAAGTACATACCTGTCTCCTTTCGTGAAACGCGTTGGCACCGGCGGATAGCCAATCCGCCACCAGTGGATAAGCATGTTCAAGCCAGCCGCTCTTCCCCTGCACGCAAGCGGGGTTACCAATTGCGCCAAATCGGCTCCCAGAGCGCGCCTCCGGATCGGCTCACAAGGACGTGGTGTTCCCGGATGCGCATCTTCACCGTGAAGGGAAAGGAGAACCGGATATCGATTCCGGCCTCATCGGCCGCGGCCCGCAGGAAGCGGTAGCCGTCGCAGGCAGGTCCGATATCGTGGTAAAGCGCGTCCTGGTTGAAGACACTCGCGGAAGCGATCAACCCGGCGAGGCTGGCTCGAAAGCGACAGATGCCTTCGGTACTGATACCACCTGTGGTTCGCGACAGCTCGTCGGCCCACCAGCAGGCCGCCGACAGCACCGCCGGGTTGAGCAGCGCGCGTTGGTAAGCACGGCGCCTGCGCCACGGCCTTAAAAGGAGCCACAATAGAACAACCAAGAGTGCCCCAAGGGCTAGATAGCTGGCAACGTTCTGGAACGTCATTAGCCTTTTCCTTTCCGCCAGACCCGCAAGAGTGAGACTGGCAATCGTGACTGAGAACTGTTTCGGTGACTCAATGCATCAAGCGGTACCAGAGGTTCCTGCCGTGCCGCAGGACCCACGCGCCACCAATAACCAGCAGGGCACAGAACTCCCTGAAGGAGAAAGCCGTGAGCAGAAGGGCAAGCGGGACGCTTACCAGGATCTGGATCGGGTCGCTATCAAAGGGCCAGAAAGCCCGCATCCACAGAACCGTTTCCAGCAGGAACGCCACTACAAAAAACGCGGGCTTGAGCCGGCACGACCCAGCCTCGACAACAGGTCGATTCTCATCAGGCATGTTCGCACTCCTCGCATCTCCCTGGCTACCGCCAGGGTAGTTGCAATGGTTTCGATTTTGCTATGCGCTTTGCTGGCTGGTGCAGTTACTCCGACAACGGTGTGCTGTCTCTTGAAAGAACAATTGGTTCTACCAAAAACGACGCTCACACCATAATTTGGCCAGATGTCCATCATTCAAGGACCTGCGGTCCGAAGGCCGACAAGCAAAACGTGTGCTGCACAGCGCGTTCACCATTTTTGCGGGGTATTTTGCGGGGGAACAGGGTAGCCGCTGGTGGCGCACCGCAAATCGGCAGCCGCCGCGCTTTGCTGGGGGAATTTCCCACACCGGTAAGATGAGCAAAACTTGCCCTGGCGTGGTCCGATTGCCGCAAATCTGGACCGGTTTTCAGCCGAAGATCACACACTTCTAGCCGGCAATGTGCGTAAATCCATGTTTGGTATTGTAGAAGGAGCCTTCGGCTTTCAGGGTCAGTCGGTACTAGCTTGTCCAGCGTGATGACATGGAGATGGTCTTGAGGCTCCGACCCAAAAGCAGCCAGCCTGTCTACAAGCAGGTGTGCGAGGAGCTGAAAGAAGCCATCCTGACAGGACGGCTGAAACCTGGAGATAAGCTGCCTTCAACGCGCGATCTCGCCGACTCAGCTGGGATAAGCAGGTTCACCGTCATTCGCAGCTACGAAGAGCTCTCCAGTCAGGGTTACATTGAAACCATCTCCGGAAGCGGCACCTTCGTGAACCATAATCTCCCCCAGCACCTCTCGAGCCTGGAGGAAGCCGCCGGTGAAGTCTTCGCTGCGCGCCCGGCGGTTGAGCTTTCGGCATTCGCGACCCGCTTGCTCGAGTCAGACAACATTGGTCAGGCAACAGCCGAGCTGTTCACAGAGCTCCACTATGGCGGCCCCACGATCGATCAGTTGCCGCTGAGTCGCTGGCGGGAAGCGGTAGCCAGATGCTCTCGATTTGAGGACTCGCAGTCGCTCTCCTATGTCGCAGATCCTTTTGGCTACGCACCGTTGCGGAAAGCGATAGCTGGTTATCTGACGCGTAGCCGGTCTATACGCTGTCTTCCAGATCAAGTGGCACTGTTTTACGAAGGGGCAGGCGCTCGCGATCTGATCGCTCGATTATTGCTGAATCCTGGAGACACGGTGGCTGTGGAAGATCCGGGCTTTCCTGGAGCCAGAAGAACTTTTCTCATGCATGCCGCCAAGATTTTTCCAGTACGCGTCGACGGTGAGGGGCTGCTAGTGAGCCACCTGGAGAAACATCAGGGAAGGATCAAATTAGTTTATGTCACCCCTTCGCATCACGACCCGACCGGTGTGGTTATGTCGCTGCCGAGGCGCCTGGAGCTGCTCCGCTGGGCAGACCGTACAGGCGCCTTTATCATCGAGGATGACTTTGACAGTGAGTTCCGCTACGGAGAGAAGCCTGTTCCTTCTCTGCAGGGACTTGATGAAAACGATGAGACCATTTACCTCTCCTCGTTCTGGAAGGTCCTGTTTCCTGTGGTCAAGCTCGCCTATCTGGTCGTGCCGCGCCGGCTGACCTCGGTGATGAGCAGGGCTAAGTCACTCATTGAGCGAGACTTCTCTTTGCTCGAGCAAAGAGCGCTGGCCGACTTTATTGACCATGGACATCTGGAACGTCATATCAAACGAATGCGGGTGATTTACGCGAGACGAAGAGCGTCTCTGGTGCAGGCCTTAACGCGCCAGTTCGGCAAGCACGTCATGATGTCAGATGTGAGCGCAGGCATGCACCTGCTTGTCACGTTCCCTCCACGGCTGGCAGAAGAACGAGTGCTGGAATGCGCTCAGCAAGCGCATCTTCCGCTGGTAAGTACACGCAACTACTACCTGACAGAGCCGACGGCTGGTGAGTATCTCATTGGTTTTGCCCACGCCGACGAGACGCAGATTCGGCAAGCGGTGGAAACCTTTGCCCAGGCTGTGAAAAGGGGAACCTGAAGACAGATAGCGATCCACTTTTGGATCAGTCGACCTGGCCGCTTGCAGCCAGCGCAATTGTGCCCCAATAACGATCCACTTCTGGTTTGGTCGGCCTGGCCGCTTTCAGCGAGACCAGGCTCTTAATGCGCGTTGTTTCGACCTCAGCGGGGAAATTACGTGGACTGCTCAGGCACCATTTTCTAGCGGAATCGCCTGCAAAAAGCCGCCCAGAGTTGCCATAGATTCTGACCAGGTAAGCATCTCGCGTTACTGGATTGTCCAGGATATACGCCGCCAGCTGCAATTGGACCTCGGTTGAGATCTCAAGATACGCAGGCGTACTGTGCAAGTACATCTTGTCGATCTCACCCACAGTTAAGGGCTCGGATTCACCTAAAACCACAAGCCGTCTCAAGAAAACCATCGCCAGAGCACGCCTGATAGTGCGATCGGTTCTCCACGCGTTTGCAGCACAGGGCTTCCGCCCTGGACCTAAACAAACTAACAGCGGGCTCCTCCCCTGGGCCCAAGAGCTAGGGGCACTCCTTCATGGCGCTTCCCTGGTGGGATGCAGAAAGCAGGAACGGAAATGTCGTTTCTATTCGTGATCTTCGGCTTCGTGTGCGGCGGCGTGATCGGAACAATTCTTGGTCGAGTCGCCGATGACCTGGTCGAAGACAGACTCCAAGACTGGAGTGGGGATGGCGCGGTTTGGGGAGCCTGCCTGGGTGGAGTGGCCTCCTTTACTGGTTTCGTCAACCTCGGAACAGGTGGCGCGCTCATCGGCGGACTTGCAGCAGCGCCGGCCTTGGCAATTGCGATCGTCACATTTCGCTTGTTCTCCTGGTGTTGGTGGGAGTGTTTCAGGGCCTTCGTTGAGGCGGTAGACGCTCTTGCAGCGCGCATCAGCAGGGCAGTCACCAGCCGTCGCAGGCAGTGACGTTTGGAGTGGGTCAGCCGCAGTGCGCTGTGCCCAGCCATCAATCTCAAACCCAATGAGCGTAATACCCCAGGGGAGTTCCGGGGCGCCTGGCGAGCGGACACCGCCAAGATATCAAGGGTTCCTCCCCTGAACCCAAGAGCAAGGGGCTCTCCAGCAATTGAAAAGGAGCAACAGATGGCATATTTCGTGCTAATCATTCTGATGTTTGCTTTCTTCTGGACGGTCTGGAACTCGTTGATTCGGCGCTTTGCCGAATTTTTTTGCCAGAAAATGGAGCCGCACCACCGCGTTGCCCTCATCCGGCTGCGTTGGGCGGCGCTCGTGATCGGATCTTTGGGCTCATTCTCGCCGCTGGTGCTCGGACCCCTGGGACTAATCGCGAATCTCAGCCAAGCGGCGATGATCTACTTCTCCGGTATGAGCCTGTTCTTGTTCGGGTTCTATGTGTGGCAGCCATTGGAGCCCAAGACCGACCAGTCAACTTCCCCAAGCCTGGTCGATTTCCACCTTATCCCGGTCGTTGCAGAAGCCTCAGTTCACATTCATCAGCTCTCATTGCCTGAGGGTGCTCGCGTGCTCGGCGTCCATGATCAGGCGCCAGTGCTCGGTGACAAAGAGGTCTGGAGCTATCTGGTTGTGCTGTCGAAGCCGGGAAATGCCGCGAAAGAAGTGCGTGAGTTCATCTCGTATCGATCTCACGAGCAGATCCGTGATGCCGGGCTCGAGTACGTCGGGACCTACGGGAGGCCGATGCGCATGCTGTTCGAACGTAAGACCCGCGCAGCTTAGCTTGAAAGTGGAACCGGTCGAAAGTTGGCCTCTGCGCACCAGCGCACCGCGAGTTAGTACACGGGGGCCAGCCATCTACCTTCAACCCAAGCGGGCGTAATACTCCGGGCAAGTTCCGGAGCGCCTGGCGAGCGGACACCTCTAACACATCAAGGGTTCCTCCTCTGAACCCAAGAGCAAGGGGCATTCCTAGCAATGCGAAAGGACTACCATGGGTTACGTGATGCTGGCAATCTGTTTAGCGATGTTGTGCGTTGGCTTCCGCGTGGGTCGCGGGCTTACGCTCCGGGTTGGGCTGTGGTTCTTCCTCCTGTTTTCGCTGATGGTGATCGGGGTCTGCTGGTTGCCGCCACTCCAGCTGTGGCTGGCGCCCCCCTACGCGGCTCTCTACTGTCTAACCTACGGAGCAGTACTGCGCTGCGTCACCCGGGTGTTGGCTGTGTTGCTTGCTGGCTTGTTTACCGGTCGGCAGCCCTGCAATGGCCAGAAAGCTATTCAGCCTAAGAGCCCTCAAGAGCTGGTGCGCGAAGCCGAGCAACACGCTGCGAGCGGTCAAAACGTTGCTGCCATGGGGGCTTACGATGCCGCCCTGCGCAGCCTGAGAAACCTGGGTGACGAAATTGCGCTCAAGCGCGAGGAACTCGGGCAGAAACTTCCATTGCGGTAGGAGGCGAAATTGTCGAACAATACCGATACATCCAGCTGCTCCAAACGAGTCAAAAGGACGCTCATCGAATCTATCGCTAGCGAAAGAGAGGCAGCAAAGAACCTGATGGAGATTGGGTTGTACGCTCAGGCTCTGCCACGCTTTGAGCAATGCTGGCTCTTGTGCGGACGGGAACTTGGTGCTGGTCACCCGCTGACTATGCTTATCACGTCCAATTTGGCCCACTGCCTGACCAAACTTGGTCGCTTCGGCAAGGCCCTGCCCTTCTACCAGCGGTCCCTGGCCCTCCACGAGCTGACCCTGGGTCAGAAGCACAAGTCCACACTGGCTGCCCTGGATCGGGTAGCAGAGTGCCTGACAGAGCTAGTACGTTACCGAGAGGCTCTGGCTTACCGGAAGCGGGCGCTGAATCGTTCCGAACAGGTTCTTGGTTACCATGACACGGCAACGCTGATTCGTACAATTTCATTGGCTAAGTGCCTCGAGGCACTCAAACGTCACGATGAGGCATTGCCGTATTTCCAAGGCAACCTGGACCTGACCGAGTCCTTGCTCGGCCCCGAGCACCGCAACACACTGTTTGCACTGCAGTCTGTGGCCAAGTGTTTGCGGAAGCAAAATCGCCACTCCGAGGCATTACCGTATTGGCAGCGGGCTCTGGCTCTTAGTGAGAGGCTGTTCGGCACAACCAGTCCTGGAACACTATTTTGCACAAGCAATCTGGCGCGCTGCCTGATGAGGCTTCATCGCTACTCGGAGGCGCTAGAGTTCTGCCAGGAAGCACTTGCAATAAGTGAGAGGATCTTTGGGCGTGACCATGCCACGACAGGGTGTGCCGCTGAAAGATTAGCTAACTGCAAGGCGACCCTTGCTTCAGTCTAATGGTCCAGCACGCCACGGCGAGCTGCGTGACCAAAGGTCAGGTTCAGGAGTCAGCCAACCACGACTTGTATAGCTGGAGAAGCAAGCGGAGGAATGTCCACAGAAGCAATCGCGCTTCGCAGGCATCCCTCTGCTCTTCTCCCGGTGTATCTCCAAGCAGGGTTCCTCCCCTGAACCCAAGAGCAAGGGGCATCAATGCAAGCAAAAGCTTGCAGGAACGAGAACAATCATGTTGCTTTGCATATTGAGCCTACTCTGCGGCACCCTCTACGGTGTGCAGGTGCGCAGAGAGTACAACTATGGACGACAAGACGACCTCCGCGAAAACCTCATCGGCTCTTTTGTGCTGCTCGTGATGGTGAGCCTGATGTGGTGGTTTTTCGCTGCCTGCAGCAATGGGGATGACAACCGTCCGCTCATCATCATTGCGCGCGCCACCGTTTGCTTCCTCGTCGGTCACCTCGCCCTGGCTGAGATTGCACATCGGTGTCTGTGTCTGCCCAGGATGCAGAGCTTCTTCTACGCGAGATCTCAAAGAAAGATGGCCTTATACAAACGGCAGATCAAAGAGGCGGAGCAGGAAAGGGCCATGCGGCAGCAGAGAATCTGGGAACTCCGCGAGGAGCGCAGCCGGCAGGACCGTGGAGATTTCTACTACCGCGCCGTATCTCACCACTACGATGGTCTGATCGAAAAGGAGGACCATCAAATCCACAAGATGCAAAGGCGAATCACACGTCTCGAATATCGACTCAAGGACCTGTACCGTCGGCGATATCCTCTAGCAGGCCACC
>Ga0066388_100000573_pt1 | contig 17916 bp, 12 predicted proteins | sample PanSoiMetaGPlot6_FD_64539 | JGI IMG/M metagenome (GOLD analysis project Ga0066388, IMG submission 64539) | Tropical forest soil microbial communities from Panama analyzed to predict greenhouse gas emissions - Panama Soil - Plot 6 (Hybrid Assembly) | ecosystem: Environmental > Terrestrial >... | reverse complement strand
CAGGTGGTCGAGCTCGGCAAGTGCAAAGTGACCGGGATTTGGCTCAATACTTTGAACCTGCTTCCGTCGCTCATCGTACCAGCACCAGACAAGCCCCGGATCCGCAAGAAATCCCTCGCGAGTGGCCAGACGCTCCGGGTCGTAATTGGCCCACAGTCCGGTCTGAGCATCTCTAAATGTGGGTATGCCGCTCTCCTTTGAGACACCGGCTCCGGTGAGTGCAACGACCTTGCGAGCGGCCTTGAGCATCAGTGCGACAGTTTCTATGTGATCTTTCATTGATCCTCTAAGTCTAGCCGGAACCAAGCGCCAGCCACTCGTGATCCAGAATGGCGTACAGCAGGCTATCTCTCCACTTCCCCTTCACCCACTTATGCTCTTTGAAGTGCGCCTCTCTTCTCATGCCGATCTTCTCAAGAACCCGTACCGACGCCAGGTTCCGCGGATCGCACGTTGCGATGATCCGGTGAGCGCCAAGAACCTCAAAACCAACTTTCAGGAGCTGCTGTGCCGCCTCCGTTGCATACCCCTTCCCCCAGAACAGGCGAGCAAAGCAGTAGCCTAGTTCCGCATTCTTATCCAGCGGATCATTCAGCCGAATGCCACAGCCACCGATAATCGTCAGCTCCGGCTTCAAAGTCACTGCCAGCTCCATCTGTACGCGCGGGGTCACTTGTCGGGCCGTGAGGGCACGCCGGACGAATTCCCGGGTGTCCTCCTGACTGTTCGGGCCCCAGGGCTCGTAGAGAACCACCTCCGGATCCGAGGCGTAGGCATGGACCTGGCTGTGATCATCCGTATCAAACTCACGAAGGATCAACCTCGATGTTTCAATCCTTATTGCCGACTCGTCACAGCTCATGTTAGGACGACTCACGGGCAGCACCGCTTGTAACCGGGAACCCGGCACGAGTTTACATTTGATACGGCCACGGCTCCTTGTAGTCTATGATCTCATGGCGGTGAGGTTTACTCCAGGCATCAGTATACGGGTGTTGAAGACGGCAGGCGATTAGCGCTGGCCAGTCCGGCTGGAGAAATTCCTGCGGAAGCCTGGTCAGGGTCGAGCAGTCACTGGCATGAAGAGTTGTTATAGTCTGTACTTGCAAGCAGAAAAAACCTGGAGGGTTGGCCGAAATGGTTGAAGTAGTGGTCACATCAAAGACTGATACCCCTTACAAACAAGAGATAAAGGCAGGCGGTCACACCCTGGTCTCCGATGCACCGTCTGCAGCTGGTGGCGGGGAGACCGGTCCCGAGCCTCACGAGCTCCTGCTGGCTTCACTGGGCGCCTGCACATCGATCACGCTGCAGATGTTCGCCAAGCGCCGCGGTTGGGATCTCAAACAGGTGAAGGTGAATCTCACCGAGGACAAGGTAGACGACCCTGAACAAGCAGGCAAACAGATATCCAGAATCACGCGCGACGTTCAGGTGGAAGGAGATCTGACGCAAGAGCAGGTCGACGCCCTCAAAGTGGCCGCAGATAAGTGCCCCATCCATAAGCTGCTCACAGGCTCCAAGCAGGTAGTCACTGGCCTGAGCAAAGCCCGGTAGGCATGAACCAGGAGACAAACGGCGCACCAATCAGGCTGAACCTGGCGGCGATTGAGGCTCAGCTCACCACTAAATGGATGGGCAGGGCTCCTGGTTGGGCCAATGAGCTCTGGGACTGCCTTGACTCTACCAGCACCCGCGCGGCAGAGCTGGCTGCCAGCGGCGCGCCAGCAGGCGTTATCATCCTGGCTCGCCAACAGACCGCTGGTCGCGGGCGCCACGGTCGGGTATGGATCTCGCCACCTGACTCGGGGATTTATGCAACCTTTGTGTTGCGGCCAGACCGCTCCCGCTCCGACCTCCCATTGCACACGCTCGCCTGCGGTGTGGCAGCGGTTAGGGCGATCCGGGATACAGCAGGCTTGAACGTCGGGCTGAAGTGGGTCAACGATCTGCTCATTGGCGGCAAGAAGGTCGGTGGCATTCTCGCGGAGATCCCGGGAAACTCGCAAGTCTCGACCAGTTCGTTAGTTGAAGGTCAGGCACTGCCTCTGCTGATAGGGGTCGGAATCAACCTGCACCTGGATCCGCTTGACGTTCCCGAAGAGCTCAGGGAGCGGGTTGACTGGCTGGAGAATCTAGCCGGGCAGCCGGTGCATCCGAACTTGCTCGTCGCTTCGCTGGCCGGGCATCTTGAGCAAGTCGTTAACCTTCTGTCTGAGGGACGCGCCGATGCGATCTTGGATGATTGGCGAAAACATTCGGTGACACTGGGCTGTCAGATAAGGGCGGCATCAGGTAACAGGACTGTGGAGGGGCTCGCTGTGGACGTTGATCGGGCAGGCGGATTGATCGTTGAAAGCGAAGATGGACAGACGACCGTTCTCCATGCGGGAGAAGTGACGATTCGCCAGCAGAACGGGACCTATGCTTGATGACAATCTGCAGTACCGATACTGCCTCCACGCTTGTTTCTTGTGTTGACCCCGTTTGGTACTGCTTCCTGGGGATAAGAGTAAGCGCTAAGCGCACGTTTCCGTAAGACTCCGTGCCTCAACGGATTCAGGTTGCAAAACGCCCGAGAATTGCTTCTTGTCAGCCGTGATATAATTCACTGACGCGTCAGTCAATTTTCGGAAGGGGCAACCAACCTCAAAATGGATATCTTGACCAAAAGGAGCCCGGGTAGACCCAGAGATGAATCGCTGACAGCTCGCCGCCAGGAAGAGATCCTGGATGCGGCTGCCAGAATTTTTGCCAAGGTGGGCTTTGCTGACGCCGACCTGCAGGTTGTCGCCGACGAGCTGGGGGTATCTAAGGGCACGCTCTACCACTATTTCCCGAGCAAGCGAGAGCTATTTCTGGCTTGCGCTGACTGGGGCATGCGCCGGCTCAAAGAACAGGTTGAATCGGGCGTGGCCGGGCTGGACGACCCGCTGCTCAAGGTAGCTGAGGCTCTGCGCCTGTACTTTGCCTTCTTTGATGCAAATCCCGAGTTTGTCGAGCTGCTCATCCAGGAGCGGGCCGCCTTCAAAGACCGTAAGAAGCCCACCTACCTCGAGCACTGCGAGGCTAATATCGCACCGTGGCAAGCGTTGTTCCGAGGACTGATCGGTGAGGGTCGCGTCCGGGACATTCCGGTCGAGCAAATAACCGACGTAATGAGCAATCTTGCTTACGGAACTATTTTTATGAACTTCTTTGCCGGACGACACAAATCTTTGGAGGGGCAGACCCAAGAGATCTTGGACATCATATTCAACGGTATCCTGACTGGAGCCGAGCATTCAACCAACAGAACTTCTAGAGGAGGAGAGACCATAAAGGCAGGCGCGCCCTGGAATGTGCCGCCGGAACGATAGCAATGCGCTGTCGTCATCAGGCTCATGCCTGATTATGCCCAGTTGCCTGGCTGGCAAGGGCCGGTTGGCAAAAGAACTGGAAACTCGTTCAATGAGGCCTCGAAGACCGTGGAAACAGATACAACGCCAGAAATCAGAGGAGCTAACGCGGCCAACGCACTGGATTTCGGCGTGCACGCAAGCGACAAGGAGCAGCCTGGCTGGAGCCGCAAGCAGCTCAGCTTTCATGCGCTGCCTCAGTGGTGGATATTGGCCGCGCTGGCGATCGCTGCCTTAGGGATCTCAGCGTTTGTGTTCGTCCGCTTATCGAGTGCAAGCACAAGCACCACTGCCGTCTCCAATAAGCCGTCGCCGGTGGCCACAGTGTCTGTCGAGAGCGCTTCGTTCAAGCTGCTGCCAAGGCATCTCGAAGTAACCGGCTCAATCTGGGCCTGGGACCCGCTCTCGATTGGCTCCGAGATAAACGGATTGCGCATCGGCTCCGTCGATGTGGAGGAGGGTGACAGCGTTCGCAAGGGACAGACCCTGGCCACATTGAACTCGTCGGTTATCAGCGCCCAACTTGAGCAGGCAAGAGCCCGTTTGCGCTCCAGTGAGGCAAGCCTGCTGAGAGCCATTCAGCCGAATCGACCGGAGGACATTCGCTCCCTGAGAGCAGCTGTCGAAGAGGCAGAAGCTAACGTTGCCCAGCGTGAGGCGCTGCTGGTTCAAGCACAGGCTAATCTGGCTAATGCTGAACAAAATGCCAGACGCTTTCAGGATCTGGCCAAGCAGGGAGCGGTCAGTCAGCTCGATGCTGAGAACCGGCAGACGACCGCTCAGACTAGCACGGCCCTGGTCCACAATGCGCAGCAGGCCGTTGTGGCAGCAAAATTTGCTCTGGAGCAGAGCAAACAGCGGCTGGCCATGGCTGAGCTGGGCGGGCGCAGAGAGGACGTAGAGATATCTAAAGCCACCGTCGCCGAGCAGCGCGCCTCAGTCCAGCAGCTCGAGGCTCAACTGGCTCAGACCGTCATCCGGGCACCGGCAGATGGACTCATTTATAAGCGAGACGCTCACATTGGCGACATCACTGCTGTAAACAAGTCGCTATTTTCTTTGATGCGTGACCATCGCCTGGAGCTGAGAGCGGACGTACCGGAGATCGACCTCCAGAAGATCCAGCCTGGTGCATCTGTACACTTGTGCTCTTATGCCGATTCCTCCCTGTCTATTAACGGGCGCGTGCGCGAATTGTGCCCGTTGGTCGACTCGAGCACGCGTATGGGCACCGTCCGCATTGACCTGCCGTTCACGTCCAAGATCCGGCCGGGGATGTTCGTCCGCGGCGAGGTCGATCTCGGCCAGTCTTCGACCCTGACTGTGCCCGCCCGGGCGGTACTGACCCGCGACAATCAGTCGTTCCTGTTCACTCTCAACGGCGATAAAGCCAGGAGACAGGAGGTCAAGGTGGGCACGCGCACAGAGCAGCTTGCCGAGATCGTGTCCGGAGTGTCGGCAGGCCAGCCGGTCATCATTGATGGTGCCGGCTTCCTCAAAGACGGCGATACGGTTCGAGTGGGGCGTTAGCAGAACATGCATCAGCCTCACACCACACGCAGATGGAACATCTCTGCCTGGTCGATCTGGAACCCAATCCCGACCATAATGCTGTTCATCGTGCTCACGTTGATGGGCACCATCGCCTTTGTCAAGCTGGGAATAGACGAGAATCCCAATATCGACGTGCCGCTTGTCTCGGTCACCATCACAGAGGTGGGAGCTGCGCCGTCGGAGCTGGAAACTCAGGTCACCAGAAAAATTGAAGACGCAGTTGCCGGATTGGGCAACATCAAGCACATCACCTCGACCGTCAACGAGGGAACCTCATTGACCAACATTGAGTTCGTGCTCGGTACAAACACCGACCGGGCCACCAACGATGTGCGAGATGCGGTAACCAAGATCAGGCAGCAGCTTCCGCAAGGCATCGACGAGCCGATTATCCAGCGGGTTGATTTTGCCGGCGGTCCGTTCGTCACTTACACTGTCGCCTCCCAGTCCCTGTCGGAATCAGAGCTCAGCTGGCTGATCGACAACGACATCTCGCGCGCGCTTTTATCGGTGCCTGGCGTCGGTCAGGTACAGCGGTCAGGCGGGGTTGATCGCGAGATCAGGATCAATCTCAATCCGGACTCCCTGAAGGCCTATGGAATCACGGCCGACATGGTCAACTCCCAGGTCCGTGCCCTCAACATAGACCTCCCGGGCGGGCGTGGAGAGGTTGGCGCAGCCGAGCAGTCCATAAGAACGCTGGGCAGCGCACCAACGATTGATGGCCTTGCCGCCGCCAGAATTATCCTTCCCAATGGGCGCTATGCCCGCCTGGATACGCTGGGCACGATTTCCGATGGCACCTCGGAGCAGCGCCAGTTGGCACTGCTCGATGGCCAGCCGGTTGTCTCTTTCTCCGTCGTCAGGAGCACCGGGAGTAATCTCGTCGACGTAGAGACCAGCGTTGATATGAAGCTGAAGGAGATCCAGTCCACTCTGCCACCTGATCTCCGGTTGACCAAGATCTTCACGACCGCTGAGTTTGTGCGGGAGTCCTACCATGCTTCCCTCGATGCGCTCCTGATCGGGGCCGGTCTGGCCATCCTGGTTATTCTGGTGTTCTTACGGGACTGGCGCGCCACGCTGATCTCAGCCATGGCTATGCCGCTTTCGGCAATTCCTACCTTTGCGGTCATGCAGTGGGCCGGGTTCACGATCAACAACATGTCACTTCTGGCACTGGCGCTCGTTATCGGGATCCTGGTCGATGATGCCATTGTCGAGATCGAAAACATAGTTCGACACATCAACATGGGTAAATCGCCGCTTCAGGCTGCTCTGGATGCATCGGACGAAATAGGGCTGGCCGTGATTGCCACCACCATGACTATTGTCGTGGTGTTCGTTCCGGTCGCCTTCATGGGTGGAATTTCCGGGCAGTTCTTCAAGCAGTTCGGACTGACCGTTACGGTCGCCGTCTTCTTCTCACTCATGGTTGCTCGCATGGTCACCCCCATGATCGCTGCCTACTGGATGAAACCGGCCCCGCCAGAAGCGGAGGATTCTCAGCTGTCGCGCGCTTACGACAAGGTGCTGATGTGGGCGCTAAATCACCGAGTACTGACGGTATCGGTTGGGGTGGCATTCTTCGTGTTCAGCATCGTCCTCTTCCGGATGCTGCCGACCTCGCTTATCAGCGAAGTGGACAGGGGTAAAGTGCTGCTGATGGTAGAGCTGCCGCCGGGGGCCACTGTTCCCGAGACACAAGAGATCGTTGAGCGGCTTACAAAAATGGTGACCAGGCGTCCGGAAGTGGTGAGCGTCTTCGCTACGATCGGCACGCCAACCACCGGTCGACTCGGTTCCACAGCCGGCTCTGGAGCGGTGAATCAGGCCAAGTTGTTCATCTCCCTGAAGCCGCGCGGGGAGAGACGGCTGACTCAGAAGGAGTTTGAAGATTCGCTCCGCCCGGAGCTCGTCCAGGTACCAGGAGCCCGGCTTAGCTTCTCGCGGGTGGCAGGGTTACCCGGAAAGCCGTTTAAGCTACTCTTGACCGGCGATGATTACAACGGATTGGACAGGAGCGCCGAGGCTCTGACCGACCAGATTCGCACGGTGCCTGGTCTGGCGGACGTGACCTCCAGCGCCTCTCTCTTGCGCCCGGAAATCCTGGTGCGTCCGGATTTTGCCAGAGCCGCGGAACAAGGGGTCTCCGTGCAAGCAATTGCCCGCACCGCCCTCATAGCCACGCTGGGAGACACCGATGCAAATCTGGCCAAGTTCGATCTGGCTGACCGGCAGATCAACATTCGCGTGCAGCTCGATCCCCGGTTCCGGAACGACCTTGCCAGGATCAGTAACCTGGAAGTGGCTGGCAACAACGGCAGGCTTGTGCCGCTGCGGTCGGTTGCTCAGGTCCAGTTTGGCAGCGGTGCTGCCCAGATCGACAGATTCGACAGAAGCAGGCAGGTAGCGATTGAGGCCAGCATGGATTCCAATCTTACACTGGGGCAAGCCATGCAAAAGGTCCACGAGTTGCCCGCCTTCAAGAACCTGCCGGCCGGTGTAAAGGAACAGCCGTCGGGCGATGCGGAAATACAGCGGGATGTATTTGACGGCTTCGGCTCGGCAATTTCAGCGGCGATCTTATTGATTTACGCGGTCCTGGTGCTGTTGTTCGGCGGATTCCTCCAGCCGCTGACAATCATGATGTCGCTGCCGCTCTCGCTCGGTGGAGCGCTCATTGGCCTGGTGGCCTGCAACAAGTCTCTGGGGCTTTACGCCCTGATCGGCATAGTTATGTTGATGGGGCTGGTGACCAAGAATGCGATCCTGCTCGTTGAGTACGGAATCATGTCAATGAGAGCGGGAATGCCACGGCTGCAAGCGATTAAGAGTGCGGGCGAAGCGCGCATGCGCCCGATTCTGATGACAACGGTGGCAATGATAGCCGGTATGGCGCCGATCGCCCTGGGGATAGGCGCAGGGTCGGAGGTTCGCGCACCGATGGCGGTGGCAGTAATCGGAGGGCTGATTACCTCGACTCTCCTCACGCTGATCGTCATTCCGGTGGTCTTCACCTACGTCGATGACCTCCAGCGGTGGCTGCTCCGCATTTTGCCTCGAGAAAGGCAAGCTGCTGCCTCCGCCAGCGAATTCTTCGAGACCGAACACAAAAGCCCAGTTCAGTGAACAGGCGTCCGTGCGTTGCCTCTTTCTAGCCGGCGTAAGGAGCAGGGCTATCTTGTCGCGCCGGACTCGCTACATCCACGGCCAGTGCGGCTACTAGCGATCATGGACACTTCTATCGACTGCCGCTGAGACACGAGGTCAAAAAATACCTCTAGGACGATGGGCGCAGCCTGGTTAGCAGCACCAGGCTGACAGATGAGACCGGTAGGCTCACGGGCCCGCCTTTTTCCCCCGCAGACAAGCACGACGCCACCGCTGTCAAAGAGATCCGTCAGCCGGTGCGCCGTTCGAACCTACTTAGTTGCCGGGGTTGCCGGGGTTGCCGGGGTCGCTGGTGTCTTTGAGCTATCAGCAGCAGCCTTTGCCGCGGCATCGGCATGCTCTTTAGCATGAGCAGCGTGTCCGGAAGCAAGATGGGCATGATGAGAAGCCTTTTCGGTGTTGCCAGCCTTGAGGTGCTTAGCAGCTTCACGATGATGTGCGGCCGCCGCTTCGTGATGCTCAGCAGCCTTCGTGTGATGTTCCGCAGCATCTTCAGCAAAAGCAGCGGCTGAGAACGACAGCAAGTAAACGGCTGAGGTGATAAGAGCTAACTTACGCATCAATAATCTCCTTTAATAGAACGATCGATCCGAGAAGCTTAACAGCTTGGCAAGGACTGCTCTGCTTGACTATGTGGGCCTGCCGGCAGGCGACAACCGGTGCCTCCTGACTTTTAATCAGCACCGCAGCTTGTGCCTATCTGGCTGACTCAGCTTCTAGATTGAGGAGCAATCAGTCGTACTTGATAATCGAGAAGGCATCCATGCCGTTGGGCAGCTTTTCACGCCCCGACAGGAAAGCCAGTTCAACGACAAAGCCGACACCAACAACACTGGCACCAATTTTCTCCAGCAGCTTGATGCCCGCCGCCGCAGTACCCCCTGTAGCCAGCAGATCGTCGACCAGCAGGACTTTCCCATCCTTCTCTACGGCATCGACGTGAATCTCCAGGCTGTCCTGCCCATACTCCAGGTCGTAAGAAACCCGCTCTACTTTGTAGGGCAATTTGCCTGGTTTGCGGATTGGAATGAAACCGATTCCCAACTTGTAAGCAACCGCTGTAGCGAGGATGAAACCCCGAGCTTCGATGCCTGCTACATATGACGCCTTGAGTGGTCGAAATTTTTCTGCCAGGCAGTCGATTACGAACAGGAACGCTTCTGGATCACGCAACAGCGTCGTTAAGTCCTTGAAGACTATCCCCGGCTTCGGAAAGTCAGGAATATCCCGAATTGTCCCCTTGAGCCAGCTAACCTGGTCAGCTGTTATCGGAAGACAAGTGGCTTGATCTTTCTCTCGCTCTGTCCGGTCCGTCCGGGAATTCGTCAGGCTCATGACTCCTCCTTGCTTGCCCGGCGCTCGGGCTGAGGTCGATGTGATTTGGCGTAACCGCCAATTGTATCTCCTTCAGCTCGCTGCTGGCACACCAGGCCCGGAATGCGGCAATATCCTTGAGCGAGTTTGTCAGCTGCCGAAACTCTGGAAGCTCCTCGGCGCTACCCAGCGGTTGCTCGATCAGATCCAAATAGATCAACCCGTCCTCAGCAAACCAGTCGATGATATTCAACTTCTTGAGAATCGTGAGCCCGAGGGCGACACACATTTTGCTCGTGCCAAGCGCAGCCGCTATCTTCTCTCCCTCCGCCTTACCTTCCCGCTGATTTACGGCAAAGCGCACAAGCCCCAGGAGACGCCCGACAAATGCCCTGCTGTCATCAGGCTCGAGTCCGCTGCCTCCGACAAGATAGATGCTGCGCGCGCCTGACCTTGACTGGAGGTCGTGCAAAACCTGGAGAGTGGGTGGGTACTGCCAGAGCAGCAGGTGAGTCCGCCCACCCAGGCTGAGGCGGTCAGAGAACTTGGCCCCCTGGACCTTCGGGCATGACTCAGCAAAGACCGCCAGTCGCTGACCGAGCTTACGCACCGCTGCCTCCAGCACAGACGATGGTGAATCGTGGTTGCGCAAATCTGTCCAGGACAGCACCGTGGAAGTAACCGCAGCCGGCCGCTTCGGCTCGCTCAAGCTGTCGCACTCGGCGTCATCAGCCTGCATCGGCTCAGCCGGCTGTCTTGTCTCTGCTTTCCCGGCCGGCTTCGGGGACAGGCCAGCATGGACCATCCCCGAAGTTCCACTGCCAGCACCGGTTTCTGAACCAGGGCGGGCCGCTGGGGCGGGGTGATTAAGCTGTTCGCTTTGAGACGGCGCGGCGCTCTTTGCCTCGATGGAGGCCGCTGAGGCGCCCTTGAACCGCTGCGAGGGATCCAGCCAATCGCAAAGGACCAGCTGCAGCCTGTCCTGTCCGTTATAGGAGTTAACTTCCGGAGCGAAGCTCACATCAATGACCATGTTTTCCTGAGGAACCTTGCCCTGACTGTTCCACAGTACAGATTCAAAGGCCTTTCCGGTAGCCGGATCCCTGAGCATGATCCGGCTGTGCTTGCCTTCCTTACCCAGGAGACGCGTACTTTCACACACCAGTCCGCGCAAGACCAGCACAGGCTTCTTGTTGGCCATGCCAAACGGCGCCAGCCTGGACAGCAGGCCAACCAGGTCAAGGCTGACCGCCGACGCCTCGACAACGGCATCAATATCCAGCCTCGGACTAAGGCTCTTCTCGGCAAGCATTCGATTGCAGGTTTCGGCAACCGCCCGCCGGAAAGCATCGGCTTTATCCGCCTCCAGGCTGAAACCGGCAGCCATCTTGTGGCCACCCCAGCGGGTCAAAAGCTGCTCATTGGCCTGTAACACAGCGTACAGGTCGAGCCCCTCAATCCCGCGCGCCGAGCCCTTGACCACCCCTTCTTCTCTATCCAGCTCACCAATGAAGACCGGCAGATGGTACTTCTCAACCAGACGGGAAGCGACTATGCCTACGACGCCGTGGTGCCAGCCCTCTCTGTATATCACTATTGCTTTGTCAGCAGCCAGATTGAGCTCCGATAAGACCATCTGGTCTGCCTCGAACAGGATCTTGTCGCAAAGCTCTTGCCGCCTGGCGTTGTCGGTCTGGAGCTGACGAGCCAGCTTCTCGGCCGTTATGGGATCGCTTGTGGTCATCAGCTCAACGGCCAGATTGGCATCGGACAGCCGCCCGACGGCATTTATTCGGGGAGCGAGACCAAAGCCCACGAGATCCGTTCCGCCGGAGGTCTTGACCTGGCTAAGCAGGGCCTGCAATCCTGGGCGCGGCGACTCGACCAGCTTTGGCAGGCCGACCTGGACTAAATAACGGTTTTCCTTGACCAGCGGCACCAGATCAGCAATCATCCCCAGGGTGACAAAGTCCAAGAGCGCATCCGCCTCTTCTGCGCGGCCCCGGTCCAGCAAAAGCGCTTCGCACAGCTTGTAAGCCACGCCCACTCCAGGCAGATTGTTGAGCGGGTGCTCATCACCAAGCTGCTTGGGATGAACGACAGCGACCGCCGGCGGCAGCAGCTCAGGCATGGTATGGTGGTCCAGAACTATGGTATCGACGCCCAGCGACCGCGCAAAATTGATCTCCGCAAAGTTGGACACTCCACAGTCGCAGGTAATGATCAGCTTTGTCCGGCGCTTACTCGCCAGTATGCTGACCGCCTTTAAATTCAGGCCGTATCCCTCGCCAGCGCGATTCGGTATGTAGCAGGAAACATCCGCGCCGAGACTGCGCAACACGGTCAATAGAACCGACGTGCCGGTGACGCCATCGACATCGTAATCACCATATACGGTGACATGCTCCCCCTGAGCAATTGCCTGACTGATCCTGATGATCGCTCGAGAGATGTCGGGCAATTCCATCGGGCTGGTCGGCGTATACGCTGACGGGCTCAGGAAGACGTGTGCCTCCGCCGCTGTCTTTATACCCCTTCTTATCAGGAGCTTTGCCAGCAGCTCAGACCCGCCGGCCGCCTCCACGAGCTTCCCGTCGACCTGTATATCGACAGGAAATTGCCACTCCTTTCCACTAATAGATAAAGTCACGGGCACCCCTGCACGGACAAAATATGTAGACTAAATATCACCAGGGCCGGCACTGCATATCGATCGATTGCCACCATCCTCGATGCCAGGCTGCCTCTGACTGAGCGCACGATCCATATCGGGTAGCATACTGGAAATCATCCAGCTCGCCTCATTAAAATATTGACCGGCGGCTGACGCTGCCTGCCTTAGTGCAAGCCTCATTCAGTCGCTCTTAACAGCTTTCAAAAGTTAAGACGCAGGAGCCGTACTGGAAGTTCAAATTGATCTCGGGCAGACCAGCCGAGCCGCAAACCAGCACTCAGTTGTTCAGTCCTGGGTCTCTGAACTCGAACAGCTTTTTAGACTTGGCCTCTAAGGGCCACTTCGTCAGGTCAATCTCGATCACGGAAGTAACTACTGGTGATTTCGGCCAGGGCAATGCCCAGCTAGCGACCCAGAGGACCGGGACGCTCAGAACATGAAGGGTTGTAGCCAGGCAGACCGCCTCGAACAGCGGCACCTGGTCCACCAGCCATGTAAAAATTAGCTTTTTGAGAGCCCGTGCTGAGAAGATCGCATCGGCTGCCAGACGCTTGTTTTCGGTGAGTTCGATGCTCACTTCCGTTCCCTACTCCCCCAGTGCTACTATTTGGGTTACTTTAAACATACAACGAACATGCCTTTTCATCATTGTCACACTTTCAGGCTCAGCACGCTCCTGTCAGCAGCAGGAACGGCGCTAGCGCTGGGACTGTGCTTCACAGCCGCCACAGCAGCTGAGGAGACGTACGGCCCGGTAAACCTGGTCAAGACCATGCCTACCCCGTTCAGCGCTCCGAGTGCAGCGGCAGACTCAGCGGCGCCCAGCGCCAGCGGTCGGTTAGTCCCTGGGACAGGACTCAAGCTGTCCCTTGGCCAGGCTACCAGTCCGGCTGGGGCAGGGAGCGCTTCGACCTCCTCTGCAACCCACTCTTTGTTGTCCCGATTGCCTCATCGCAGCCTGTCCGACAGGCTGGTGAGCTCTCGCCTCTACCTGCCGGGCAGGATGATACTGGGCAAACCTGCTGAGTTCACCATTAAGGGAAAACCGGGAAGTAGTGTCGCCCTGGCCATGGCCGACAAAGATGCCGGCGCCAAGCCAATATATGAGCATCGGATTAGGCTTGGTGCAGACCGTAAAGTGGTCTCTGTCGGCAAGATACCCGATTCCGGCGTAATCGAACTGGTGATCGAAACGCCCATTCAGGGTGATCTGGTTGGACAGTACCTGTTTTTCGAGGCTGCCCTCTGGACCCAGCCCGACTTCAGCGACCTCGAAATTGCGGCCCCGGTTACGTCCGAAGGGCAGGTTGGCATCCAGAACGGCGTCCTTATTGCTGCAGAGGCAGAACAGAAACGCGGGCTCAGGTTCGTGCCAGACTCTGCCGTCCCGCTGCTCCAGAGAGATCTCCCGAGCGGACATACACTGGACTCTGGAAGGCCTTGAAAGCGCTGCTCCTGCCGCTCGACAATCGTCCGGTAACCTGTCTCCTTCCACAGATGGTCAGCCGGATTGCCGGCATCGAGGCGGTGGTCCCGCCCAGGCACCTGCTCGGCGCGCTTGACCACCCGGCAAGTTCGCCGTCCCTTGCAGACTGGATGCAGTCAGAGCTGTCCCGGTCGACGCCTGACTGCTTGCTCTTTTGTCTGGACAGCCTGCTTTACGGTGGGTTGATCAACGCCCGGCGCAGCTCCGACTCGTTCAAGCAGGTGCTGGCACGGACTTCACCGCTCAAGCAGTGGGCAAGGCCGGGCAGGAAGAAATTTCCCATCTTTGCCCAGTCGAGCGTGATGAGGATATCGGACAACTATGACCCAAGCGAAGAGAAGGCGTACTGGGCGGAATATGGCCGAGAGCTGTTTGCCTGGTCGGAGCTGCTCCACCGACTGTCCAGCGGTGAGCACGTGGAACCCAGGTCGCTTGCCGCCATTGAGCTGAAGATACCGGCGGATATCCGCAGAGACTATCTTGCCACCCGTGCTCGCAACTTCCGCATAAACCTTGAGCTCCTCAACCTTGTCGCATCCGGCGTGCTGGACTTACTCACCTTGAGCCTGGACGACTCGGGTGAGCTTGGGCTGAATGTGCTGGAAAAGGACCGACTGGTTGAGCGATCCCAATCCACCGGGCTCTCGGACCGAGTTCTGTGCTATCCCGGGGCGGATGAGGTTCTTTCCAGCCTCCTGGCGCGCTGGCTGGTCAGCCGGGCCGATACCGGCCTCGCGGCATCCGTCGTTTTCAGCCCACCGGCGGTGGCGGACTGCCCCAGTCGCTACGAAGGGCAGTCAATTGGCAAGACGGTTGCCGCACAAATGCTTGCCCAGCGGGTCACCGAGAGCGATAACGCCTCCAGAAGAGCCGACTTTGTGGTAATTGTTCACGGTGCCGGGTACCGCCAGGGAGACCACATCTGGCAGCCCGGGCAACCCGACCTGCGCACACTGGAGACAGCTGAATCGGTAAGAGCCACAATCGCCGCTCTGACCGCTTGCGAATTGCCATGCGTTCTCTGCGACGTCGCTTACGCCAACGGCTCCGACCCTTTGCTTGTGCAAGCGCTCCTGGAAAAGCCGCACCTTTTCAGGAAGCTCTGGGGCTATGCGGGCTGGAATACTACCGGAAACACCGTTGGATCAGCCCTGTCCATGGGAGTCGCACGTTGGTTCTCAGCGATGTCCAAGCAGCCAGCCAAGCGCACCGAGGAGGCGCTGCGCCACTGTCTGTTCGTCCGTCTGGCCGACGATTGGGCTTACCAGGCGATTGCGCGCCGGAAGCTCAGCTCGCCGGTCGACTCAAAGTCTCTCTACCGGCTGATGGAGGAGAATCTGCGGCGGATCGCCCGGGCGCTGGAGTACGACCCGCCCGAATTAAGCGTCAGTCTGCCCTGGCAGCGGACATTCGAGATTGAGGTCAGTTCGGCTTTGGAGGGATAAAAGGGACAGCATCTGGACGCCCGGCCCTGCTCGTTATAATTCAGGTAAGAGATGGTTTGGGCCCGCTACCTTATATAAGTCCCACCGGCGTTTATTGAACCGAGACCCTGCAAGCTTCAGCTCACACATAAGAGGCCAGTCGACAAGCGGCGAGGCGTCTGGCTGGCTGACGCGTATCTGTGCGCTCCTCTGCGCAACGCTCATTATCCCCTGTGCCCTCCACTTTGCGGCAGCGCCCGCTTCAGCAGCAGAGAACTGGGAGAAGCTCGACAAGAAGCTAAAGGCACAGGTCTACCAGTTGAACGTCGGACTTAAGCTCCGTCTTAAGTCAGGCGCCTGGGTCCAGCTTGCCGATCTCTGCCCCAAATACCATTATCCAGTGTTCAGCACCACGACTGAAGACAAAGGATACCGGGTCGTCGGCTTTGGCTCCTCATTTCCTGTGCGGGCGGCCAAGACGGACAGAGCTTACTTCCTGACCAACCGGCATGTGGTGGACAGTTGCGATCCGATTATCAAGGAGTGCGAAAGGTTTTATGCCGCCATGCGTCTCTATGCCGAGCAAACTTCGGCCGGCAGCGATTTCGAGAAGCGCTACCGCGAGCTGCTCAGCATAATCAACCTGTCCACCAAGAAGGACCTGAGCACAGGCGAGCGAGCAATTTATCAGTCGACAGCAGACGCCATTTGGGACACGTACGAAGCCTACCTTTCCGTGAAGGCAGACCCATCTCGGCTCTTGTTCCAGAAGTATCTGGCCCAGGTGGTTGTCGAGCCGGACATCGGCTACTTTCTCCACGCACCGGGTCCGGTGACGCAACCGGCGCTCCAGGCTCAGCTTTACAAGGTAGCCAGGGTAGAAAGCGACCCAGACCTGGCTGTTCTGGCTGTCCCCGGCGCGACGACCACGCTGATGGAGTTTGATCCGATCCCCCCATCGGAAGGGCAAGAGATACAAGTAATCGGCTACCCTACTGCCTCTGAGCAGATTGACGTCGACGCCTCCCGCTACTACTCCCCCACCTTCAATACGGGACGCATCAGCAGGGTGGCTCCCCGCATTTTGCAGGTCGATGCGCCGATAACCACTGGCAACAGCGGCGGCCCGGTGGTCAGCCAGCGAGGCAAGGTACTGGGGGTGGTGGCAGTCCGCGCCCTGTCGGAGCGCGGAGGCGAGCTGCCCAATTTCGGTGGCGCGATCACGCTCCAATCCGTGCAATCCTTTGCACCAGAGCTGTTCGACAAAATCAGCTCACGATAAGGCGCAGACCAGACTTTGGGTCCATGCCAGCTCCGAAGCTTCGCGCTTTCAGGTCAGAGTAAATCTGGCAGAAGATCACTGCAGGCAGCTATTGCAGCGGGCAGCGACCGGGATAGCACCCTGATTCTCGTCCTCCGGTTGCCCCTGCTCGAAGGGAGCTGCCTTGCCACGCACCACATTCAGTACCGCCGCTGTCTTCATTATCTGTGCCACCATTTTCTTTTCGTGCGGAGCTGACGCCTGGTGCCGCATAGCAGCAACCAGCGGATGCGCTGCCAGAACATCCTTCACAGAGAGCTCGCTGGTGGTCACCCAACCCAATCCGGCGACCTCTTTCGTGTTCACGCCACGATGGCCAATCCTGTGGTGATCAAAGACGTCCGACAAGGCCAGAGGTCTGGGGCTTATGACCGCCTCGTGTCCTGCTGCAAGTTTCATACATTGCCTGCCGCAAACGACCCGGACCGAGTCCTTGCGCAAATCACTTAAATTGATCACCTTCAAACTGTCGCCTGCTGTTTTGACCAGGGCAACAGCACCGGACGAGATTATCACCTCACGTTTTTGAGACAGGATTTTCAAGGGTTTCCTGGTGCGAATAAGGAGAGTTCCGTTCATCAACACCAGCTCACCTGGTCTGGACAACAAACAACTGGCGTCAGCGGTAGCGAAGATGGTCCGGCCTGGGCTTGAGTAAACGCTCACGCACTCTGGCTTCAGCGCTCCCCGGCCCGACCCTGGGGCGGTCCCAATGCCGGCTTCCGCGCCGGAAGCAGCAAGGCTGGTGGCAAATCCTGTCTGCAGACCAGCCTGCACGATTACCCTCTTGTCCATGTCCCTCAGCGCCCTCAGTGCGCTCGACGCTCCAGGAAGATTCTGAGACCGGCAGTTGATCAGCATATCGTAGTCAGCCATCTGAGCCAGCGAGAACTCCGACAGGCTGGCATTTCTCGGCAGGTCCCTGGCAGCGAAAGCCGGCGCTGACCGCCGTTCAATGCCATCGGTCGGGCTCAAATCGGCAGTAGCCAGAAAACGGGTTGACACAACCAGCTCTAATCCAGGGGCAAGCATTACGGACTTTTTCCCTGCCGGTCCGCCAGGGAAGTTCACCTTCACACCGGGATGCATCCGTTCGTAAGCCGTCAAGCTGTACACGCGGGTGATGCCGCTGGTGCCGGTCTCGACAATTGTCGATGCGCCCGCTTCAATTGTGATGTCTGCAGCGCCGGCAGCAACCTCTACCGGCGCCTTCTCCGAACTGACCAGCATGCGCCCGCGGGCAAGACGAATCTTGCTTTCGTCCTCGACTGCATAAAGGCTACCCCGCAGCGCCCGAATGCCGAACCGGTGGTTCTTATCCTCCATGCCCTGGCAGTTATTGGTGGCAAAGACAAAGTTGCCGGGGTTCACGCCAAGGGTCAACGCCTGCATCTGGGCGGGGAAGCCAGGCTGTTGAATACGGCTCACATCAGTTGAGACCGCGCCATGGAAAAACGAGGGAGCGCTTGGCTCCGGTGGCGGATCGTTTTTTGCCGGCGGTGATGGTGTCTGGGGCACAACGCTCTGAGCTGGGGGAGGCGTGGTGCTGCGCACCGGCGGAGGCACAGTTA
>Ga0066388_100000572_pt1 | contig 17919 bp, 14 predicted proteins | sample PanSoiMetaGPlot6_FD_64539 | JGI IMG/M metagenome (GOLD analysis project Ga0066388, IMG submission 64539) | Tropical forest soil microbial communities from Panama analyzed to predict greenhouse gas emissions - Panama Soil - Plot 6 (Hybrid Assembly) | ecosystem: Environmental > Terrestrial >... | reverse complement strand
CCTTGCCGAACGTGTAGGTGAGCCCAGCAGGAAGCACGAAGATGCTGACCATCTCCACGAAATTGCTGAGAGGAGTGGGATTCTCAAACGGATGCGAGCTGTTTGCATTCAAGAAGCCGCCACCGTTGATGCCCAGCATTTTTATCCACTCTTGTGAGGCGATCGGTCCTTGAGGAATGATTTGCCGGACTCCCTCGAGGGTGAGCGCTTCCGTGTAAGCGCCAAAATTTTGCGGCATGCCCTGCCAGATAAGAAATAGACTGTATACGAGCCCAATTGGGAAGAGTATATACAGGCAACAGCGTGTAATGTCTGCCCAGAAATTGCCGACACCGGATGCGGTGCGCCTGGCGAAACCACGAATCAGCGCGGCAACGACGGCGAACCCCGCGGCTGCGGAAACCCAGTTGTGAAAGGCAAGCCCGAGCATCTGCGAGAGATAGGACAGTGTATTCTCACCGCTGTACGCCTGCCAGTTGGTGTTTGTCGTGAACGACATAGCCGTGTTGAAGGCAAGATCCGGTGTTAACAACGTCGCATAGGACGGCGCTCCTGCAGTGGAAAAGTGCATAGGGTTGAACGGCAGAAATCCCTGAAGGCGCAGAATTGCATAGGTGAATAGCAATGACACGAGGGAAAAGGCTAGCAATGCCTGCGCGTACTCCAGCCAGTTCATATCCCTGTTCGGATCTGTGCCAAACAGCCGGTAAGTAATGGTCTCAAACCTGCCGAGAGCGCGTGCCAACAGTTGCTGCTCGCCTTCCATCACCTTCAGCATGTAACTGCCCAAAGGCTTAGCCAGCACAAGCAGAACAAGCGCAAACAGAATTATTTGACTCCAACCGATGAACGTCACCGACCCGTTCCTTAGCTGTTATATCCGTTCAGGGAATAGAAGCGCATACACCAGGTAGGCAAATAGCGCCAACGAGGCGATAGCGGCGACCAAATTGTCGAAGATCATCTTTCGATTTCCAGTCACACCCTGTCGCAGCCATGCACATAGGCGCTGGCGAGGGCGAACAATACAATGGATAGCAAAATATAGAAGAGATCCAAAATGGCACTCAATATATTGAATGAGATGATTGAAGTGTGTGTATCTAGTCTAACCGCTCCCGTCGTAGAGGGAGCGTAAACGCACACGGCAAACGTGTGAAAATCTTGCTAAAAGCGTTCGGAAAGCCAATGCATGAAGGATAGCAACGATGTCGTTCTAAAATTCATGTTTCACGTGGGAATGTCAGGAACCTATGATTGTCAAACTTCAATTTGGTGGGAGAGATGGATTTGACGATTTACTTGCTCTTTCTTCTAGTTGTCGGAATACTGTTCGTCCGTGCGAGTGTGCGCATTTGCAGCGAGTGGGAGCGTAAAGTGGTGTTGTTCCTCGGGCGCTTCAATGGGGTGCGCGGACCGGGACTCTTTCTGCTTTTGCCGTATCTGGAGAAGACTCCGTATACAGTCGACGTTCGTACCGTCACCAGTGGTATAACCGCAGAGCAAACACTCACGCACGACAATGTACCTGTGAATGTGGACATTGTGGTTTACTGGCAAGTTGTCGATCCCCAAAGGGCCGTGCTGCAGGTGGTGGATTACACGAATGCTGTCGTGAGCGCTGCGCAGACAGCGCTTCGTGACAGCATTGGGCGCAGCGATCTCAGCAAGGTACTGTCAGATCGCGCCGGGCTCGATCGAGCTATGACTGAAACGCTTGACGTCCAGACCGAGCCATGGGGAATCAAGGTGCATTCCGTACAGATGCGGGAACTGAAGATACCCGATAACCTGCAGGACGCAATGAGTCGGGTTGCGCAAGCTGATCGGGAAGGCAAAGCCAGAATGCTGCTTGGCCAGAGTGAAGTCGATATCGCCCAACGTTTTGCCGCCGCTGGAAAGATCTATGAGCAGAATCCGATGGCCCTTCACTTGCGAGGCATGAATATGCTCTATGAAGTAATGAAGGCGGGCGGAACAGCCACAGTAATTGTGCCGTCAGATGCAGTGAAGAGCATGAGCTTTGGTGGCATGGCCGGCGTTGCCGCGCTGGCCGATCAGACCCAGGCAGCTGAGCAGCAACAAGCGCACATCGTTCCACCCTATCCACCCGAGCCGCCGGTTGCCGGGGCCTCCTAGGCGGGACACAACGTGCAAGAGCCGCACGTTGAAGTTAGAGCCGAACGAAGGGCGGTTGAAGAGGGCATCCGCAACGCAAATGTGCGCGCATTCGGCAGTGAGAACGAAGCGACTCTGGTCGGTGCCCTGCGTGGCTCAGCAGGCTTCGTGGCGGCATCTTGGAACTAGAACCCGTGTGATATCGTCATCAAGACCAGAGGTGATGATCATGAACCTGGAAGCGCTGAAACAAATTCGGAATGTGCTGTTGCGAACTGCCCTGATCAGTTTGATACTTGCCTGGCTTTTGGCCGGTCTGACGATTGGGCTCTGGGACACCTGGTCCAGTATTACGTCGCAATGGTTTCGCACACCGGTTACAGAGCTCGGGCCGCTTATGAGCAACTGGTTCGCTCTCATCAAGTTTTACATGATCTTTGTATTGCTGGCGCCGGCTCTTGGTCTGCATTGGGAAATCAAAAGACGCGAAAAGCAAGGCTGAGTCGTAGTACTATCGCACGACGACTGAAGCATTGTCGCACTCGAAGGAGGCGTCGCCGTCGCGGAATAACATCGTGAGGAGCTCGCGGTAGAAGCCGTAGAGGGGGATGCGCTGGGCCACTTCATTGCGCATGGCATCGCGCTGGAGCTTGAACGAGCGGTGCGATGGCTCGGCCATGTGGTCGAGCTCCAGATAATAGTTGCCCAGGGGTTGCACCTGAATTTCGAAGAGTCGGTCGTGCCACTTCACGACACTTTTGAGCGCCTTCCATCCGGTTCTTTTCATCTCCGAAGGAGGACACGTCAAATAGTCTTTCGTCTCGATGAATTCCAGTACGCGATCGGAAGAATGCCAGTGATGGTCGTCGCTGCCTATACCTTGAGCCGCTTCCAGACATTCCCAATCCGCCTCGGCGATCCTCATTTCGGTAAGTCTGTCGTGCACCTTTAGACAGGTCTCTTCGTCCTCGCAAACGATCTTGATTCCGAAAATGTCTTTGATGTACTTGCTGTACTGCCGGAGGTGCTTGTCGCGTTCAACCAGTTGATCGATATGGAACATCTCGTCGGTTACCTTGTTCCATAGTTCTTCTTCTGCTTTCACCCGGCTCGTGAGTCGATTGACGCCGGTCTGAGGGCGGCCGAGTGGAAGATACTCAACGAAATTGGCGGCGAGTTCCAGTGGTACCCATTCATTAGCTTTTCGATAGCGGAAGTTATCGAGCATCTGATTACCGAGATCGATATCCATTACGGAAATGAGCGTATCCTGTGTAATTCGCTCGCGAATAAGAAACGGCCGCTCCTCGTCGCCGGGTAAAACACCGATGACATTGCTGTGCAGCTCAAAGTCACCTTCGAGCAATATCGATGCGAGCCCATGCGCAAGCACGTGCAGATGTCGCTCGCCGTGAAGGATGTTCTGGCGGAAAGCTTCGCGCACGCCGGCGATAAAGTCCTGGGTGAGCTCTATCCGTATATGAACGCCAGGATTGGCCTCCTGTTCAGCCTTTCTCTCCGTAAGGTAGGCAATGAACCGGTGGATCGTCGGATCATGCATTGCCATCAAAAGCGGAGAATGGACTGGCTGTAACATGAGACACCCGCTAGTTGTTAACTCGTCCGGGGCGACAGCAATCTCTCAAAATCATATCAGGATCTCGGCCGGTTTGCAGAGGGATGAGGCTGCCGGCGAGAACCGCCAGCAGGCAGGATCAGATGTACATCAGCGTTGCTCCTTTGGCCGCTTAGTTCACTGGCTCAAATTCCGGTTCGCTTCTATCTCAATGCAAAGTGGGTAGTGGTCCGAGCCGACGTCGCGGCCAACCGAAAAGGCTGTTACTCGGAGCTGGTCACTGATCAAACAGTGGTCGATTGGCACGCGCAGGACTTCGTCAGGCATCGGAATGCCAAGCATTGCTGTGGCAAACTTGTCTTGCGGCCATGTAGGTTGCCAGCCGAAGCCATTGGCGCTGTTGTGAAGATTGGCTGCTGCCAGTAGTTTTTGAATGAGGGTGCTCCAGATGGGTGAATTGAAATCCCCGGCGACAATTTGCGGTTCACGACTGAAATGGGCGTCGCGTGTCAGCTCGGCAAATTGGCGAGTCTGTCCTGCCAACAGACGGGCGTTCACGCCAGTGAGCAAGTGCACATTAGTGAGTTTAATGTCCATGCCGTTCCAGCGGATCCATGAGATCAAGGCCGGGTATCCCAACTCTCCATACCACTCCACATCTTTCCGTGTCACTGGCAGCCTGCTGAAGGTACCAATGCCATACGGATCAGGGCGCGCCACCTTATTTATGTGTCGGTACTCCGGAAATGCGTCCTCGATGGCCTCCGCCCAACCCTCGGTCATCTCTTCCAGCAGGATCACATCCGGATTGCAGCGCTTAATGTAGTCAATGACCCTGCCATGCCCCTGATTCGCGTAGTTGACATTGACCTGGCAGATTCTCAAGTGCGGACTGTCGGACTTTCCAGACTCGCTGCCCGGGAGAACATAAGGAGCCAGCGCAAGCGCGTTTGGAATACAAAGCAACAAGCTGACTGCCAACAGCATCCAGTTTCTAAGCAGTGCTGCTACTGGTGCGCAAGCCAGCAACGCTGCAAAATACTGAAAGCGAAACCAGACGAGAATGTACGGAAAAAAGGACCACCCATCGCCGAACGCTATCAGCGAAAACGCTCCGATCAGGAAAATCGGAATCGCGAGAAGCAAATTGGCTGCATAACGCAAACGCGGCTTGCTCAAGGGTGCCTCAACTACGGCCACTAATACACTATACTCCGAGTCGATTTAATCTAAACCCTAGTCTCCGTCCCCAATTGCGAATTAACTCTTAATGTCCCGCAGTCAGGGAATTACAGCCATACAATTGAGGCAGGTAGATACCTCGGTACGGGAGACAAACCATGCCAGTAACAACGACTAAAGTAACAACCAAGTGGGACCATGCGAAGACAACCGAGACGGCGTCGCGCATCGTAGCTTCCTCGTGGCTCGCCGCTTGGGAAGTGATCTCCAAGTTGGATCAAAAAGTTCAAGATGAGTATCACAGACTGACCCGCCAGCACAAACTCGACTATTACAAGTCGTTGAATATCAAGACCCCGCTGGATCTGGTTCGCGCCATTGCCGAGACCGAACACAACATTTTCGGCAGCGAAATCGAAATCAGCGGCGACGAAAAGAAAGCCAACTTGAAGTACAACTCTTGCGGCGTGTGGAATGCTTCGCAAAAGTTGAGCACCGGCAAGTTCAGCCCTGAAGAAGAGCAAAAGATGGGCGAACAGTGTCAGGCCACCTGGGGGCAGATCGCCAAGGAATTTGGATTCAACTTCGAACCGAAGATGACCAAAGACTCCTACGAAATGACTTTCAGCAAGTAGTCCCATACTTCGAAAGTATCGAAACGCGCGGTAGCAATGCCGCGCGTTTCTTTATGTCTCTTCTGAACGTCAGTCGCTGTCTCCCAGCTACTTACTGGATTTCTCACACGATTCTGCACACTCATTGCACATCGCTATACAATCCTTGAGTTTTGGATCGTTAAGCGCTTCGCACGCTTTGGCGCATTTGTGGCAGATGTCGGCGCAAGCCTTATCCACTAGTGTGCCATTTTTTGAGCTGCGGCCCTTGAAGTCTGAATTGGTATCGCAGATTTTGATGCAATCCTTCAAGACATTCAAAAGAGCAGTGTCTGCATATTTGCCCCCTTTCTTTTGAAATGCACTCAGATTCTTGCTGCACATGTCACTGCATTTTTTGCAGAGATCGGCACAAGCGTCATGCGCCATAGCTGACACCGTACCAGACGCGCCAAGCACAGCAGTCAGACACAACGCTGTAATCAGCCTATTCATCATAAAAATTCTCCTTGATTCACGGCCAACAGTGCTAACAGCCGCATGGGTTATTAGCGAGCAAAAACAGTCCATGCTTGGTACCTGGCTTTAAATCAGAAGTGATCTTTTAAGCAGGTAGAGTCTATTGGGTTTGGACGGTTGAGCAACTCTGGCGACACCAGTCCAAGGTGCTTGTGTAGTCACGAGAACTGATGCTGCAGAAGGCTGCTGAAGCTTCAAAACTGGAACTAGCGTGCTCACTGGCATTGAGTTAGACATGGACAGCACAATCGTTTCGTCGGCTGCTACGGCCGAACCGCGGGAGGGATGGCAGCACAGGCCAGAGGCTCCGGCTGTATCGCATCCGCCTGAAGCACAGCAGGAATTAACCTCCGAGCCGGGTGCGCAAACGGTTTCCGGCAGCAGGAACGCTGCGAGGATCAGCAATAGAATGCTGATCATGCTCGAGTACTTCCGTATGCTGAGCGCAGTCATTTGCACAATCACGTATGGCTCTACAGCCATTGTAGATCGAGTTCCATCGGCCCGGAACCCCAACCGATCAGCACTAACGGCGAATCACACTTGGAATCTTCACCATTTGCCTGGCTTCCCTGAGTGCTGCCGCTCCGCCAGGCCCATCCTCGCGTCGGTGACATTTTGGTTAGTTACATATCGTCCCGAGGCATATAACGGGAGACTAGCCGTGACCGCGCCCCGACCGGCCGGCTTTTCAGCCGGCAGCCGAGGCATACTCCTTTCATGCGAATAGTCCTTCGAGCGCTTTTTGTAGGTTTGATGCTGGTCTCGCAGCTGAGTCCAGGTAGTTGGAATAAAGTCGGAGCGGCTGGCCCGATGCGCGAGCTGGAGGGCGGCGTCAGGCATGACACGCTGGAGGGGTCGGTCAGTCATGAGGATCGAGGGCGTGGCGTTGTCGGTATGCGATTCAGCGCGGTCACGGTTCGACCGATTCTCGGTGTCCAATCAAGCAGAGCATATGTGGTGCGAAGCCTGGTGAGGACCGGACCGGCTGAGCAAGCCGGTGTGCAGAAGGGAGATCGAATCCTCCTCATCGACGGAGTTCCAACGCGGAATCTTTCGAACTCCGAGGTCGTCCGCAGAATTCTGGGCGTCCCCGGAACAAGAGTAACCTTGACTCTTCAACGCAAGGAAGAGCAATTGAATGTCTCCATCATTCGCGGCGATCTTGATCAGCTACCGGACCCTGAGCATCGTGCGCAACTATTGAAGCAGGTGCAGGATGACGAGCGAAGCAGGCACCTCGGGGATGCCGGCGAGATGGCATCGTTGGGTGGGCGGCCGCGGGTCGAGAATGAGCCGCCCTTGCAGCCGGTCGTTCCTTCAGTTGAGCGGGTTGACGCGGTCGAGTATTGCCGCGACGCTCGCGTATTGATAGACAGGGAGGAGTATGCGGAGGCTGCGAAAAAGCTCAGGCATGCAATCGACAGTGATCCGACATATGCGGAAGCCTTTTACTTCTACGGCATGGTACTGGACAAAATGGGACGCGTTTCCGATGCCGCCGAACAATTGTTGAGATGTTTGCAGATCGATCCCTCTCTTCCGTCTGCCTGGCATGCACTTGGGGCCGTTCGACAGCGTCAGGGAAGATTTTCGGATGCGGTCGCGGCGTTCAAGAAGTACATGTTACTGTCTCCCACCTGCCCTGACGAGGATGAAGTGAGAAGTACGATATCGGCTCTCGAGAACGAGATCGCACACTCTGCGACGCAGGTCTCTCTTGACGCCGACGAGTACCTCGCAGAGACGACACAGATTCATTTCTTCCGCTGGCCAGAGCGGCGAATGCCCCTGAAGGTTTTTATCATGAGCGGAACATCTGTTGCTGGATTCCAAACAAGCTTCGCTGCACTCCTCAAGCAAGCGTTTGCAGATTGGGCTGCTGCTTCGGATGGGCATGTGCAGTTTACGTTCGTGGATGCTCCCAGAAATGCGGATATCGAGTGTGTATGGACTGACCAGCGCCAAAAACTACGATACATGACTGAAGGCGGAGAAGCGAAGGTAATATGGCACGATCACGACCTGCTTAAGGCAACCATTATCTTGCTTACCGTCAGAGGGAAGGATAACCAGCCGGTCCCGGAGGAGACTCTAAGGGCGGTGGCACTGCATGAAGTTGGCCATGCGCTTGGATTGAACGGGCATAGCAGTAACCCGCGTGATGCCATGTTCATGGCAGGCTTCGAAGGCCGTGTACTTAGCTCTCGTGACAAGAAGACGCTTGTCGCTTTGTATACCGCGTCAATATCCTCGCATAACTCTGGCCCGTGGAGCTGGCCAACGTTTGGTTTTGGTAGACCGCTCGTCGAAATCCCCCAAGCCAGGAAACTGGAGAGAGCAGGGGAGGATTCCGGCGATGCCCTGGGAATTGCCAGTCCAATGTGCCGAATGCCGCCAGAGGCGCATTGCATGCGCCTGCAGCCGGACCATCTTCCGGTGATCAGTCCCGTCCGGATCGCCAGGGGAGAATCGTCAACGTCGCCACCGGTGGTGCCACCAAAAGCGAAACCTCCGGGAATACCTGATCCGCCCGCGACGCCAGAGCCGCCAAAAGTACCAGAAGCTCCAAGCATTCCCGAAGCGCCCACCTTCCCGGAAGCACCTGTGATTCCTGACGCAGAGCGGAAGTCTAATGCGACTCCGCCGCCTGGCGCCCTGGTTCCACCGTCGCCGGACACAACGGAAGCGTCGGCAACCGCCCAGTGGGGCAATGCTAGTTGGGCGGAACAGATGTCGGCCGGGGCATTCTACGCCAGCACGCGAAGACGTGCGTTGGCCGCGCAATTGTTCAATATGGCATTGACGTCTGCGCAGAAAGACGCGAGCACTGATACGCAAAGAGAGATGTTTACGTACGAAGGGCTGGCGGATCTCTCGATGCGCCTGGGCAATTATCCCGATACGGAGAAATACTTGAAGTTGGCGATCGCTGCCGATCCAGGCGGCCAGCGCAGAGAGCTCAGAAAGAAAATAGTGGCGGTCTGCAAAGTCATGAACAAACTGCCTGACACGGAACTGCAGGTCGCCGGACAGCAGCAACTGCGAGCCTTTTACAGCAGCTCCGACTACGATCGATATTCTGCCGCAGTCAGCTCTGCCTGCTCGAAAACATGGAAGCCGCCTCGCTCAATAGATCCGATGCCGTTGACGGCTGTTTTCTGGATTGACCCCAACGGTGCGGCACGCGACACATTTATTCAGCAGTCATCGGGGCACGGCAAGCTTGATCAATCTCTCCTGGAGGCGGTGCAAAAGCAACACAAGTTCCCGCCCGTGCCGCCCGGTGCTCCCGAGCGAATGTTCATGCAGATCCATTGGGCGCCTGGAGGAATGACTGAGGAGCAGCGAGCCATACGAGGCCATTTGTGGGGGTTTTAGAGATGCGCATTGACTGAGATATAATTGGCGGGCCATTTTCCTTGAGCGCAAGGAGTGCTTGTGGAGAAAAGTAATATATTTGAGGACGATGAGCTGGTCTGGCATCCGCCAGCCTCCAGAGTTGAAGCACTGAAGAGAAGGGCAGCGGAGGATCCGAGAAAGCATCCTACCGTAGCGCTCAAGGCGCTCTCACGGATCAACATCGTGTGGAACCTTGTGCTTGCCCTTCTCTTGGCTCTTGTTTTAATCCTGTGCTTCTTTGGATTGGAAACCCTTAAATCGCTTACTTATCCCAATTCCGGCATGCAAATCAATGGTTTGGAAGCTGCGATAGGACTGGCTGTCATCGTCGTCTTCATCTTGGGACACCGTATGACTGAAAGAAGGCGCCGCTTATACGCAAGGGCCGGCGAGCTTGTTCTTCGCACTGAACCATTGCGAGTAAAGCTCCGAGGCGGCTACGAAAGCCACGGAGTAGGAACGGGGAAGATCACGGCTGAGGGTTTTGGCTTGCCGGGAGGGCTGGAGACTGCTGCTGAGGTCCCGGGCGTAGTCTACTATATCTGCATCGAGGGCTTTGACGGCTCTGCTGATCGGAAAAAGTGGAGAATCAAGTACGATTTAACTAACCGCAGCGTGTTAACCGACTACCCGCAGATATGGTCTCGACAAGGTATGTTGGCGGAGGTTTACCTAGATCCAGAAACTAAAATGCCAGTCGGAATCTTCGTGGACGACAATGTTTATTGGTTGCTTTAGCTGTTGACGAGTTGTTCAGTCTTCTGAGGAAGGTTGGGGAAAACCGGTGGCTCGACCGGGTTTTGATCATGTATCTCCGGACTATTACAGGCTCGGGTCCGGACAATTACAACTCATGCACCCGCGAAAGATCCCAGCCGGCTTGTTCGGCCTCCGCGATCAAGCGTTACCGATGCACAGCTTAAGACTATCGAAAGAAGACTGAAAATGCTTCGGTGCGGAAATTCCGTTTAATGCCACCACGCGCAGTGACTTGATCTCCCTGGCCATGGTACGATTTCTATTTAGGCAATGTGCCTTGTCATGGTTCGATTTATTAATTAGGCAATTCGGATGGCTAGTTCTAATTGTCACTGGATAGAACCATAGTTCCACCGGCTCCGCCCTCTCCGGGCAAAGCAACTCCGCGCTCATCTCCGCCTCGAATGGCGTAGTTTTCGCCATTGCCGATTGGGCTGTACTCCACCACTCCCGGCGGCATGCGCGCAGGCTTGGCTGCTCGCGCGCTGGCCACGTCGCGCACTGCACCAAGGATGGGCATTTCCGCCCGATAGGAAACCGGATTGACTCGAGGCCAGGCACTCTTGCTGTCGCCGCCGCCGCTGCGCAGGAATTCTTTGAACGATTCGTCTATGTCCATGGGATAACGCCCTTCGTGGCTGACGGCGTATGCTTCCGCCGCCACTTGGACCGAGCGCATGTGCACGATCAGTTTCGCACGCTGTTTTTCCATAGCCGGCTTGTGTCCCAGAGAAGCGGCGCGTTGCATATCGCGTGATGCTGAGTTTGCATCGGCCATGGCTTCGTAGACGAGGCCTCGATTCCAGAAGCAACTCCCACACTGGCTATCGAGCGAAATTGCTCGATTGAGGTCTGCCAGCGCTTTGTCGTGATTACCATAGCTCTCATAAAGCTTCCCGCGTGCGTCGTAAAACTTGGCAGACTTGTCGTCGAGCTGGATTGCCTTAGCAAAATCAGCTTCGGCCTTGTCTTTCTGATTCATGTCCAGATAGGTCAATCCGCGCGCGTGGTAGGCCTGACCAAGATTGGGATTGTCAGTTATGCAGCTATTGAAGTCCGCCAGGGCCTTGTCATACTGCTTTGTGTAGAAGTAACACGTGCCGCGCAGCGCATACAACGCTGTTTTGAGATCCGGAAACGGCCAGGTCAAACTCTTACGGACCGCCGTGAGCAGAATGCGATCATCGTCGTCGCCCGGTTGTGCGTTGGACAACTTTGATGGGTTGGCGATCAGCGCAATCGCATTCGTGAAGTCCGTTATCGCCTTTTCGGACTTGCGCTGTGCTCTGTAGCAAGCACCACGCCCGGCCAGCGCGATGGCCGACTGGGTATCAATGACGGCTGCTTGATTGTAATCGTTGAGAGCTTCATCCACATTGCCCAAACCCAGGTTAGCGGCTGCTCTCATCATGTACAGACGAGCCTCTGGGCCCTGCTGAGAAAACGCTCCTTTCAGCCGCTCTAGCGCGTCTGAATATCGCTGCGATTTGAGCAGTCCCGGAATGTCTTCGGAAGCTGTTCCGGATGCTGATGCCACCAGCCCGGGCGGCGCGGCCGCTTGAGAGGTCTGCTGAACGGGCGCGCCCCCATCAGAGCCGGGACTGAAAGCAAAGTTGATCTCCAGTTCGGTATTCTTACCGGAAGCGACGGAGGGGGGCGCTTGCACCGGCGAGGCTGCGTAGCACGCATTTACGCACGAGAAATCGTAGGCAGTGTCGCCAGAACTCTGGACAACGGTAATGTTGGAGATCTTTCCGTCTGGCGCCACGTCCATGCGCAAAATCGCCGTCAGGGGTGTTGAGTGCGTCGGCTGTTGCCATTTAGCCTTTGCGGCTGCGGTAGCGTCGCTGATCCACTTTTGCTTATCGCTCAACGAGCCCTGCGCGAAGCCTTGTGCAGGACAGGTCAGCACGAGCATCAACGATGCCGCCACCTGGAGCACACGTCCCCGAACTTTGCTCACGCAGGATCCTCGTTCATCGGGCAGGATCGCCAGTGAGCGATGCTGCCTCAGGCTGTCTCCTGTCAGAATACCAGACATACACTCGTATGGGCCGCGCCGAATCCAACCTTCATCTTACGGGCACAGGCTTAGCCGCCGTTGAGCGCGCCGGTGACCGACCAGGCCGGTTCTAGCGATCGAGGCTGCCGGATGATTGGTCCAGGCCCTGGAGCTGGAAAGCATTGTCCATGTATCGTTCGAGCAAAAGCGCGTCAGCATGAGCAATCCAGCAAGAATGTTCGACACGGTCATCGCCAGCCATACTCCCGCGGGGCCGAGTCCGGCGCTTAGACCGAGCAGCGCGGCGACCGGCAGGCGAACGATCCAGTTGCTCAGGATGCCGATCGACATCGGCACCCTGGAATCGCCCATCGATTGGAGGATCGCCCCGAGAATGACTTCTAGTGCAAGGAACGGTTCGCAGACCGCGTTCAACCGCAGGTAGTCCGTAGTATAGGTGATCACGTTGGCGTCGGAGCTTCCCAGTCTGGCAATTGGTTCGGCGAGGCTAAACATCAGTGCTGAGGCAACAACCATGAGACCCAGACCCAGGCCAGCGATAGTCCAGCTAGCCGACCATGCTCTGTCGATTCTCATTGCTCCCAGGTTCTGCACCACGATGGCTGCCGCTCCCAGGGCCAGTGCGTCCAGCGGCAGGAATAAAAAGGCCTCGAGGCGCATGCCCAGTGCCCATGAAGCCACCGCTTCTTGGGGTTGCCGGCAGTGGGACAGAATAAAGAAGAGAACGAAAGTGCTTGTGACCCTGGTAAGTTCGAGCAGGGCGCAGGGGAGCCCAATCCTGAGGATGCGCTTTGTCTGGTACCAGCAGAGCTTGTCCAGGTTGGAAATGCTACCGGCAAGGGGCGACCGATTCAATTTGTAGAGCGCAAGCAGCAAGCCGGCTGTGCTCGATACAATGGCAACGATGGCAATTCCTGCCAGTCCTGTGCGGGCCGTCGGCCAGACAAACGAAACCAGTCCATAATTGAGCACGACATCGGTGACCATCATTAACAACACGACCTGAAGCTGCAACGTTGTGCTGCCGAGACCACGAATTGCGGCATTAATGGAGCAGACAATTGCGAAGGGAACCAGGTACCAGGTAATCACACTGAGATATGCTGCAGCTTCCGTCAGGACTTCAGGAGAACTGCAGTACTGGGGCAGAAGCAGTTTGCCGGCAGCAAAGGCTCCAACGGAAAGCAGGGCCCCAACAACAGCGGCTACGCGCAGAGCCTGCGACGTAGCGAGGACTGCGCCGTTGCGATCGCCTGCTCCGATCGCGCGGGCGACCACTGCCGTGGTACCGCTACCAATCGCAGTGGCAATCAGCACCGCGATCATCATCATCTGATCGACCAGGCCGACCGCTGCCTGTGACGAGGCGCTCAGCATACCGGCAATGTGGACGTGGATGAGGTCGACGGTAGCGCAGCTCAGCATCGTGACTACGAGCGGCCACGACATACGCCAGATAACGTTGACCAGGTTTCCTTCCGTGAGATCAGAGCTCATGTGATGCCGGGTGTCCGCGTAGCTTTCAGCATTCGATGCCATGGCAGAATCTCCCTCGCTGTCCCCGAAGAGGAGTGTAAAATCCAACTCGTCACAGCGACGTGTCAGGTTTGTGTCAAATTTGTAGAACGGGCACCGAATGAGTGCCCTGTAGTAAGTTCCGCCACGATAAGCGGTCGATGTCGCCGCCCTGTCTCGGAAATGTCCTCGGGTTGTGGCGATGCCTGGAGATGGGCGCTGCGTCCCCCGTGCTATGGGGGCCAATTGGCAGTCTTTCTTTGAGAAGGCGGCTCAAAGCCTCGGTCACGCAGTATCCGATTTCCGCTCCGCCGAGGAATCCCAGGATGCCGGGTCATTTCCCTGCCGCCGACGCCAAGCGCTATCGTTCCCGCATGTGCGCTCGCGGCTGCACATGACGGAAGACCCTGCCGGTGCGACGGACGTCAGAATTCCCGTGCAGTCCAGGTGTCACGCCCTGCGGGGCGCAACAAAACCCCGACGGAACGATGACCACGCTTCCGGAGCAGGATTATGAATGCGTCGGGCTGGAGCCCGAAAGCCTTAGTAGGAGCGTACTTTTGGCTTGGACGGGTTGACGACGATCTGGCGGCCAGCAACGTCTTTGCCGTTGAGGCTCTCGATGGCGGCTTCCGCTTCAGCTTGTGACTCCATTTCCACAAACGCAAATCCGCGTTTGCGACCGGTATCACGATCTGTTGGAATGGCTACGGAAATTACTTTTCCGTGCTGAGCGAATAGCTCTTCCATGTCAGCTTCGGTCAGTTTGAACGATAGGTTGCCTACAAATAACTTAGTGCTCATATACTCTCGAATAGCGTTGATCCTCGCCAATCACGTTCCTGGCAGAGAGGGCTCTCTAGCCGTGTAGCCCCACAACAGTATAACAAGGTATTGAGCAAATCCTGTCCAGATTTAGTTGTCATAAGAATTCGGGCTGGCGGAATCGGCGTTAGCCAGCAACCTCCGGGTATTCGGGCCGGATGATTGCCGGCTGGCTCGCGAAAGGAGCGGTGGGCTGATCACCTGATCAAATCACTTCCGCTGCTGAGCTGGCGGTTCAATAGACGTCTGGGTCGGTTGAACAAAGGACTCACCGGGCCGGCTGATCACTGAATCGACTGCTGCCCGTGTCCTGACAAGCCTCTCCATAAGGCGCCTTTCGCTCAGGCTCGCGGGTGAACTTCAACCGATACCCATAATTGACGGGCTGCCTCCCCGAACTGGGTTACTTGCTTGATGACCGCGGGACGGTCGAGCTCTTGGATGAAAAGGTTCGTGGGAGGCAATGTGCGCCGAGCGATTTCTAAGAGATGAGCATGATGGGTGAAGAAAATGACCTGTGTTACCTTAGAGAGATCTGCAAGCGCCATAAGCGCCGCGGCTGCACGCTCATCGTCGAAGTTGACGAGGATGTCGTCGACGATAAAGGGAATAGGCTCATGTCCCTTCAAAATATGCTCGACGCTGGCGAGGCGCAACGCCAGGTACAGCTGGTCGCGGGTGCCTTCACTCATTTCATCGAGACCGACTTCTCCGATCACGCCGCCCCTGACACCCTTTAGAACGGTCGCGTCCCGTTCATCCAAGTCAGGCCTGAGCCCGGCCAATGACCCGCAAGTGAGTCCGGCAAATATCTCGGACGCCCGCTGCAGCACCGGGCTTTGGTTTTTCTCTCGATAGCGTTCGACGGCCTTACGCAGCAACACTTCGGCCAGTTTGAGGCGAGCATATTGCTCGGAGTCTTCGCGGATTTGGGCGCACACGCATTCGATTTGCTCTGCGGCAACGGCAGCGTCCGAGGCCCCGTTCATCCGGCTCAGCTCGCCGCGCTCGCTGCCAATGGTCTGATTGATGGCATCGAGTTGTTCTCGCAAGGCAGCCAACTTCGCATTCAGTTGTTGAATTGCCGATTCGACCGTATCAAGGTTCGCGGCTTCCACGACCGTTACGAAGTCCGCAAGCGATAGGTCTCCACACAGTTGCGTGAGTTGCTCGTCTAGTTGAGAGATGCGCTGCTTGAGATTTCGCACGTCCTGTGATTTTTGAGCGATCGGCAGCAGCTCTGTCGGTTTTTGGCATCCTGCCTCGGTGCACATTACGGCCAGAGCATTGGCGGTTTCCGTGAGCTCACGCTCGTGCAGGTCGGCGGAGTCCGCCTGCTCGTTCAGACGCTGGCGAATGGCGTCGTGCTGGGCTCGCGATTCCTGAGCCTGCTTCAGCCGTGCCCGCAGGCCGTCGACGGCTATGCTTATGCTGACGTTGGAAGATTCAGGCGCCACAATGGCAAAGAGTGACGCCACTCGCTGCCAGTAATCGTCGGAGTCGCGCTTGATGCCGGCAATCCTGTGTACCAGCCCGGCTCTCTCCTCAATCTTCGAAGAGAGCTCTTCTAGTCGATCGAGGACGGACTGGGCTTCCGCTGTCGTGCTGGTTTCTGGAATTCCCAGCGGTGCCACAGCGCGCTTCCAGGACCGGCTCCATTCGTCGAGCGCTGCTGCGGATGCAGACACGGCGTCTTTCTGCTGATTGAGGTCGGTCTTCAACCGCTCGACATCTCGATGTAGCGTCTGCCGGCTCTTCTCGATTTCGGATAGCTCCTCCACAGACTGCCGGCCGTACTCCAGCAGGTAAGCCAGTTGCCGGCTCTCGTCCAGGGCAAGCTCGCCGGCGCTTCTGAGGGCGGTAATCATGTCTTTTCTTGCCTGCCCGATCTGCTGCGCGAGTCGATCTTGCTGAACAGCCTTGGCTTGAGCTTCATGAATCAATTGAGTGAGAGCATTGAGCCAATTTCGCCAGGAGGCCATTTCTTTGGGAGTGAGGGCGGTGACACCGACAGGGGCCCACAATTCAACCCAGCGGCGCTGGATTTCGTGGCACTTTTCGACGGTTTCGGCCAGCTTTTCCTCAAGGTCTTGAATTTGTCTATCGATCTCAGCTCGATGAGCAAGCAGCGAGGCTTTCTGGCCCACGCGTTGAGCCTCTCGCCTCAATCTATCGCCGATCTCGTCGCTCGCCGCCACGCTTTGCTCATAGGCCAGCGCCAATGATTGTTGATTGACCGGCTCGCTGGAGAAAGAGGGCAGGCTGGGCGCGTCGTATTCACCTTCGAGCCACCAGCGCTTGATGAGCCGCCAGCCGTCGTCGCGGTGATGCCGTGTTTCCGCCAAGACTTCCTCAGTGGGGACATCCATCTCCCGCTCGAGCATATCGATTTGCTGTTCTGCCTTGTCTCTTGCCGCTCTCGCTTCCTGCAGGCGCTGGGCTCGCTCATCTTTTTCGCGAGCCAATGTGCCGAATTCCTCACGGAACATCTCGATGGTGTCGGGCATCGGTACTGGCAGCCTGGCGATTTGGCTGTTGTCGATTGATCGCAAGCAGAGCTGCGATTTTCCGTTTTCGATGCGCGACGCCAGAGTCGCCAACTCGCTGGTCAACTCGGCGAGCCTTTCTTCGAGGGGGCCGAGCTTTTGCAACCGGGTGAGCTCCGACTGTAGTGGTCCGCTTTTTCTCTCTTCCGGAAGCTCCGAGAGCTCCTGCTCGTTGAGTGCCAGCTCCTTCTCCAGGCGCTGCAAACGCTCCCTGGCCGTGCGGTCGTTGTCCAGCACTGACTCAGCCGTGCGCATCGTTTCCCGCAGCAAGGCTCGCTGCGGACTTGTGATTGGAAGCCTTTCCGCCTCGTCAATCGAGACGTCTTTGCCCAGGGCCTTGAGCGTGCTCGCGATCTCGGCTTCGCACAGTCGTAACTCTGTCTCCCGCTTCAATCGATCCTCAGCCGCCTTGTTATGCCCGCCTAATTCTTTGTAGAGAGCATCGATAGACTCGGCGTGCGCCAGCACATCCAGCGGCAAATCGATCTCCGCGAGTTGTTTTTCCAAGGCGGCGATTTTCTCGATGGCCTGAGCATAGCCGGTGCTGGCATTTTGTTGCTTGATGAGCACCGCCCGTACGCGATCGGCAAAATCTGGCGGCAGGCTTACCACCGGGCCGTGCTCTTCGAGAGCCTTGAGGTCCAGCGCACGCCTGCTGACCGTGGCATGCGCATCGCCTATACGGTGAAGCCGCCTTAGCTCGGTCTGCAGGACCGCATAATCGTTGGCGGCTTGATCCTTTGCTTTGAGTGCCTCCGCTAGAGCCTGCTCGTGCTGGCTCCACTCTCCTTGCGACAGCTGCAGGTTCCTGAGTTGGGTACGCAATTCGGCAAGGTGTCT
>Ga0066388_100000570_pt1 | contig 17956 bp, 18 predicted proteins | sample PanSoiMetaGPlot6_FD_64539 | JGI IMG/M metagenome (GOLD analysis project Ga0066388, IMG submission 64539) | Tropical forest soil microbial communities from Panama analyzed to predict greenhouse gas emissions - Panama Soil - Plot 6 (Hybrid Assembly) | ecosystem: Environmental > Terrestrial >... | reverse complement strand
TTGCCGAAGATGATCGAGGCTGGCGAGTTGTGCGGCGTGAATTGAATGACGCGGAAATCGTCGCCTGTTACGAAATCCGCGTCGAGTCGCCAATTCAGTTTCTCGTAGAACGCTTTCGCGCGATCGACGTCAGAAACGCCAATCACCACGACCTCGAGCTTCATGTCGACCGGTTCACCTTTTGTAATTTTTGTCGTTGCCATACTCCTCCTTTGAATCTTCGCCTAGTCCTGTTCACCGAGAGTTTGGGCGTACGTCTTACCGTATGGATAAAACAGTTCCTTCTTGCCTTGTTGCCACGCCGCTTTGAGTTCAGGGGTTGTTATGTCCCAATCCGGCCGGCATTTCTCGGAAACGGCTCGCAGGTCCCGGCGAAGATCTTCCATCGTCGGCCGGCCGAAGAACCAGTAGCCCATGTAGAGCTTATAAATGACAAGACCCGGCTCGAGGACAATTACATGCGGGATCATTGGGTTGTGGAGAGGATCCGTGTACTCAGCGATGTCGAGGTCCTTTTGAATCTTGCGCGCCGGATCAGACAGGAACGGCCAATGGGCACCGACTCCGGTGCGGTATTCATTCGTCTCAGTGATATTGTCGGTACTGATTGTGACTAGCCGGCAATAAGCAACCTCGAGCTCACGATGAAGTTGAACAAGCCCTTCAGCCTGCCGCCGGTCCTTGGTACAATAACCTCCGCGACTGAGCACGAGAACCATTGGATGTTGTCCTTGCAATTCGGAAAGCTTCCGGTGTTTCCCTGTATGATCGGAAAGTTCGTAATCGGGAAACTTCGACCCAGGAATAATATCAGATCTCATCTATCCAGGAGGTTGAATGCGTATACAGATGCCGGAATTTCTCCAGCAACCATGATCAAACCTTACGGCTGGTATCCGTCGTTCTGCCACCGCGCGAACAACGCGATTTGGTCCGCGGTCCAGTAGGGCCCGCCTGGTGGCATGGCTGGTGGGTCGCCTTCGTGCGGCGAAAGTGTTCCAAGCACTTTGTTAGCGTTGTCCGGATCCGACATGAAGGTGTAATCGTCCAACTTAATGCCGTGCGCCGTCATGTGCGAAATATCGACAGCGCGAAACAATGGCCTGATATCACGCGCGAAAGAAACTGGGGGCGCCTTCCTATGTTTGCTCTGCTTTTTTGTCATACCCAATCCTCCATTTGTATTTTGACCTATCTGATATTCCGCGCGGCCACTAATCGTGCGGCCGCCCCAGGTACGGGAACTCTTCTAGCAGGTCGCCGTGCGGCCCGACCTTGTCTCCTGTCACTTTCCCATTTGTGAGCACAGATAAGAAAACGTCGACAACATCGTCGGTCAGTGTCCGGCCATTGTGCGGAAAGTGCGTCGGGCCGCGAGGGTCATAAGAAAGAATGTCTGGCAACAGGGTTCTCGCGACCGCTACTGCATCCTCCGGCGTATAGCCGCCCGTGTGTTCCAATTCATGCGCGAAGACCCCAATGAAGCGATCATCATTCGCCGGCTCCGCAGTGAGGTAGGCGTCCCTCTGCTCGCCAACAAGAAAAACCGCCTGCATTGGTCTTCCACCACGATCCGCCTGGATCCAGCCGTCGCGAGTTTTGTCTACTGTGCGGGCCCAAATCCCCACCTCACTGTTCCCCAGATTCGAGTTCGGCAATTCAATCACGATGCTGCAAACATTTTTGTCTGCGAAAAAGTCGTCCCCTGTGAACTGCATGTGATTGAAATTGCCGTTGACGTCGAAGAAGAAAGGATCGCTGCGCCAACCGAAGAAAAAACGGCAGTCACCAGCTTCCGTCACCAAGGCTTCTCGCCCAACTGAGACTGCCGCTTCGTCGATAACAAGATCGCCTTCCTCGCCCACGCCAGCGGCTCGCACACCTCGATTACGACGCGCTGTTGCAGTCTGCTTCCCGTCCCCGGAAGATGCGAACTGCGCGCTATAAGTAAGGTCGGCAAACGCATCGCCGTTTGTGTCGATCTTGAATTCGTAGAGCGCTCCCGGCGCGAATGGCTCAGTCGTTGTCGGCTCCAGCGAATCCAATTTGAAAGACGGATGAACATTCAGAACGATGATTGATTTAGTCGGGTCGCCTGGCTTGGAGAACGCATAGAGATCCGTCATGTCCAATCGCGCATCCCCGCGTGGAAACCCAAAGTTGGGACCGGAAGCGTGATGCGACATTTGGATTCTCCTTCGGATGCTTAGGGCATGAGTTGACCGACGTGATATCCCAAACGGTTTTCCACATCGCCCGGCTTATGAAATCCCCGCTCCATCAATTTCTTGATTCTCTCTTGCGCGGCCGGCCGCATGATCGAGGCAAAGCACACATCCCACTCCGGTGCGATTTCGTAGTCTGGCGGCAAACTGGCCACGTCGACAAAGCGCTTGGTCTCGCTGATCGCTCGCTTGTCGAAAGATGCGATCCGGGTTGCTAACGCGTCGACGAACTCATCAAGCTCAGCATCCGGCAATGCCCGGTTGACGTATCCGTATCGTTCCGCCAGATCGCCCGGAATGTCGTCGGCCCCCAGTAGTACTTCGAGAGCGCGTCCTCGTCCCATCAGACGCGGCAGTCGCGCCATCGGTCCACCCCCGGGCACAATACCGGCGCCAACTTCGAAGTGCGACAAGATTGCTTTTTCGCGGCTTGCAAAACGCATGTCGCAGGCGAGGGCAAGCTCGCTTCCAACACCGGTAGCGCGTCCCCGAATCGATGCAATCGACACAACCGGTGCACGGCTCAGGCGCACGAGCATGTCCGGTAGCGGCTGCAACCCCGTCGGTCCCGGTGGCAGACTGGTGGTATCCTCAACCTTCGCGGTGAAGTCGTAATGAGTCAGAAAGAACCCCGGAACCGCGCTGTCAAAAACGACCACTTTGACGTGCTCATCGGCTTCCACCGCTGTGATAGCCTCATTGAGTTCTGGAATAGTGTCCGGGCCAAAGATATTGAGCGGCGGGTGATTAATCGTTACGCGCCAGTAGGCGGGCGATTGTCGCCTCAAAAGAATCTGTTTAGTCATCGTCGTGTCGTTCATTTGTATCTCGTTGTGCACGGACGCAAGGATTGGAACACTGTTCTGTGTCGCATTCTTGATAGATTGGTTGGCACGCTCCGGACCTCCCGAATTCTAAGACCGACATTTCATAGAAAATTTCGCAGTTGCGGGTCAGGGGGCTTAGCACAACTATTAAGTGCGGGCTATCGTAACCGTGGCATTCGACTTACCGCAACGCAATCGTGTAATCTCATTCCGCAGCAACGTGCGCGCCTTTGGCGGCGACGGATCGTTTCATAAGAAAAACCAGGCCGACCAGGGCGAGCGCAACTATGGCGAAGACGAAGAAGGTATCGAAATAGGCGAGGGCGGAGGATTGTGCGGCCCGTAAATTGTCGAGAATTTGCAATGCCATTTGCTTGGCCGCCACCGGGTCTCCGGTTTGCTGGATAAGCCCCGGGTGAACCTGATCGAAGTAGGCGTTTACCGCCGGATTCAGTTGATCGAGATTTTCACCCAGTCGTAAGCTGTGGAATTGATCGCGGCGTTGCTGGATCGTTTGCGCGACTGATGTCCCCACGCTACCGCCTTCATTTCGTAGCAGAGCCAGCAGACCAACCGCTGCCCCGCGGAGTTGAGGCGGAATATTGAGGAATGCTGCGACATTGAGCGGCGCAAAAAGCGTGGACAGGCCGATAACGAAAACCACGCGCGGCCAGACGATTTGCCAGGGACTGATCTCCAGGTTCAATAGTGAGAACCAGTAACCGGCGACCGCCATAACGAACAGGCCCGCCGCGATGAGATAACGCGCGTCAACGCCACGACCAAGCAGCCGGCCAACAATCGCCAGCATGACAATGGCAAAAACGCCGGACGGCGACAGAACCAGTCCGGAAGTGGTCGCATCGTATCCGAAAAGGGTCTGCAGCAAGGCTGGCAGACTAACGGTATTGGCGTAGAGCGTGGCGAATGCGCAGAAAATGATGATGCAACAGGCACGGAAGTTAGGGTCCTTTAACGTTTGAAAATTCACGAGCGGATTGGCGAAGCGATTTTCTCGAAAAATGAATCCGCCGAGACCAAGGACAAACAACAGAGCGAGCGTTTGCACGCGCAGGAACGGATCACCGAACCAATCCCATTCCTGGCCTTTGGTCAGCAAAACCTCCCATGAAGTCATGGTAACGGCCAGGAGACAAAGTCCGAGCGTATCGAACGGTCGATTTTCTCTGCGCGCCTCGACGGTTTGCGCTTTCAGATAAGTTGGGTCAAAGACGACTGCGTTGGCCATGACCAGCGCGAGAATTCCAACCGGTACATTGATGTAGAAACACCAGCGCCAGCCGTAATTGTCCGTGATGTACCCGCCGAGAGTTGGCCCGACAACTGGTGCGAGCAGCGCAGCAATACCGAAAACCGTTTGAGCGGCGCCTTGTTTCTCCTTCGGAAAAGCATCAAGTAATACCCCCTGGCTGGAGGGTTGCAATCCACCGCCGGCCAAACCTTGCAAAATGCGAGCGCCAATAAGTTGATTCAAACTTGTGGCGATTCCACAAAAGCCAGACGCGAGCGTAAACACCAGGATCGACAAGAGAAAATAATTGCGGCGGCCAAGGCGAATTGAGAGCCACCCTGAAATCGGGAGAATGATTGCGTTAGCTACAAGGTAACTGGTGATGACCCATTCGCCGTCGGTGACGGCAGCCGATAACCCGCCGGCAATGTGACGTAGCGCAACGTTCGCGATGGTTGTGTCCAACACCTCCATGAATGTCGGAATGACGACGGCGAGCGCGACGATCCAGGGATTGATTACCCGCGGCATTGCCGCCGCCGGATAAGTCGGAGCGGCAACGGTGTTCATTATTTCGGGCGTGGTGCGCTAGCCGTGTCCGAAACCGGTAGGGACATTAGGTCCTGCAAAAATTTTCCCGCGTGCGGACCGGTAGGTTTGCTGTGCAGATTGACTGAAGGGGTAACGGACAATCCAACAAAGAGCGGCAGTTTGTCCGGATCGTAATTCAAGATGTCGATCCTGACCGGCAAACGCTGCACGACTTTAACGAAATTCCCGGTCGCGTTTTGTGCCGGCAAAAGCGCGAGCGTCGAACCTGTGCCATTGGTGAAACCGGAGATGCGCCCTTCAAAATGATGTTTGCCGCCATACATGTCGACTTCAAGGTCGACCTTTTGGCCGATGCGTAGATTGCGCAGCTGCGTTTCTTTGAAATTCGCGTCCACCCAGGTGTCGCGAAGCGAGCGAACGGCCATGAGGCTCTGCCCCACCTGCACGTTGTTTCCGGGATTCACATTTCGTCGCGTTACTACTCCATCAATTTCCGACACGACGGTGCAATAGCGGAGGTTAAGCTTTGCCTCATCGAGATCGCGCTGCGCGCGCTCCAGTTGGGCTTGGGCCTGTTTCAATCCCGGCGCGTTCTCAATAATATCCGCATAGATCTTGTTAATGTCCCCGCCAGGGTCACGTTTGTAGAATTCCTCGATGGCCTGCTTTGGAGTCAGATTGTACGAGGATAAAACGATACCAAGCTGGGAGGCACTTTGCATGAGTTCCGCCAGTGCCTGGCGAACGGAAGAAAATGTCTGGTCGAGATCGGGAGGAACATCAGCCAGGTCTTTTCCTTGGGCCGGTTGTGCGGGCAAACCGAGAACAGCGCGTGCCTGATAGACATTTTCCAACGCTTGCTTCGTTCGCGCGACCGCGGTGTCGAGCTGCTCGCGTTTCTGGTCGAATTCTTCCTTGCTCGTAACTTTGCCCGTGATCAGTTTCTTCGCGCGCTCAAACTCTTGTTCGGCCAGCGTTTGCGTTGCCTTGCTCTGTTCCCAGGTGGCCACCCGTGCCCGAATCAGCGCGATCTGATTATCCACATCTTCAATCGCGTGCTGAACTTTGAAACGCAGACTTCGCGCCTGGCCAAGCTGACTGCGTACCGTGGCTTGCGCCACTACAAGATTGGCCCGCGCCGTATCAACTGCAGCCTGTTTGATTGCGACCTGCACGCGATATGGTTCCGGATCCAACTCAACCAGCACATCGCCCTCTTTGACTCGATTGTTGTCGTCCACTAAAACGCGCGCGACCTGTCCGCTTACACGAGGTGCGACGAACGTGACATGGCTGTTCACGTAGGCGTCGTCGGTAGAAACGGTGTGCCATGCGTGAAACGCTTTCGGGATTATGACGAACACTAAGATTATCGCGCCGATGGCGATCAAGGCAGTTCGCAATCTGCGTTTTTTTGAGGTTTTGCCTTTGTCGCTTCCAGCCGGCTTGGGAGAAGCTACCGGCTGATCAGGTGGCGCTGAGTTTGATTCGTCACTCATATTTCGCCTTCAATCTGTCATCCTTTCTCAGGCTTTCCGAGCGGGCATTTGAAGAAGTTTGAGCTGTGGCTTGGTATATCCGGCCTCCCTTCTGCGCCATCTTTAACGGATTCGAGAACCCGACTTTCATCGGTTGGAAAAAAGCCGTTTTGCTTTGATCGGTTGACACTCTTCTCTCCCGAATTCTTAGCCCAACATTTTCATAGCGTGTCACCTTTTGGAGCTTCGATTCCGCGGATCATCCTTCGAATTGATGTAGTCGAGGCCAAGCGGGCCAATCGCTGTTACTTGCGTGACGTACTCGCCAGATTTTGCCCAGTGAAAGTGGGATGTGTTGCCGGGCAGAATGATTACGGCGCCGGGCGGATACGCTTCCAATTTTTCGGCGTCAAACTTATCACCCAGACCAATGTAGAAGACGCCGGAAATGACTGTGTAGACCCGGTCCTCGGGGTGCCGGTGCGGCATCAACTTCACACCGCCAGGCACCTTGACCCTGATCGTGTAAGGTCCTTCTTGAAGCGGTGCACCAACAACAACCGCCAGACGCGCCGAAGGTGGAAATGCTTCGAACGGCTTCCATTCAATTTCTTCGGGCAGGATTGCTTTGAAAACTGCTTGGCCTGGCTGATGAGGGCGAATAGTTCCGCTCGTTGCTCCCGTTGCTGCCTTTTGTTTAGCTGACATAACAACCTCTTTTTTTCCTGCTGGTTTCGATACTACTGGAGCGCCGAATAGCTCGTCGGATCCATGAAGTGACGATCGATATGATCCGCCAGCGGCCCTTGCGCCTCCGACTCGGCTTTCACCTTTTTCCATTCCGGGTCGGCTTGAAACGCAGTCCAATTCTTCTCGGCTTCTTCTCGGCTCGGATGCTCCAGAATGTAAATCAAAAGGTTCTGCGAGCTCGGCGCATCCTCGGGCACCCAATAACCGATGCTTTTCATGTTGTGCCGCTTGAAGAGCGCGTCCGTGTGATCGCCAAAGCGCGCTTTTAGCGCGTCCATCTTGCCGGGGTTCACGTGATACATGCGCAATTCGTAAACATGATGTGATGCATTCGATCCCATAAGCGAACTAAATCCGAGCATTACTGCGGCACCACAAAGAAACGTTAGAAGTGTTTTCATATCGCGCAGAATACAATCATTCCGGCTCTATGGTAATCTACAAACCGATTACACGATCGATAGCTTGCTGACTACTGCTGGAAACTCATTGCTCACAATGGCGCAATAACGACGAACCTACGTGCGTTTTTCGCCGAACGATCCCCGGCACGCTTCAATAAAGAGTTTGGCGCGGTCAGAAAGACCGCTGCGTCGGTAAAGGATTCCAACTTCCACAAGCGACCTACGGCTCGAAAAGGGCACAAACCTGACGCGGTTACCCGCAATGCCTAATATGAATTCGCCGACGACTGCTGGGGCGCGTCCGCTTTCGACTGCGGCAACCAGACTCACGGCGCCGTCGCATTGCTGCCGTACTTTCAAGCGTCCCGCCGTCACGCCCATTACCTTCGAGACGATCTCGTAGTATTCCGGGAAATCTTCCATTTGATAACCAACCAAAGAAGTGCCGACGAGCGCTTTGGGCGAAAACGACTTGTATTTGCACCAGGGACTGGACTCGGAACAAATGATTCCGAGGCGGTACCGGTTAATAATTTCGAACTTCAATCCACGCATTTCGGCAGGGCGCGGGCGAATGGTCATCGCACCATCCAGACTTCGGCGATGCAAACCCAATACCATTCCAGCTTGGTTCAAATCGTGAAAAGTCACCCTCGCTCTTGGCGCAAGCTCCTGGAATCGGCAAAGGACCGGCGATAATAGTTGTGCCGTCGGCGAAGGAGCATAACCGATGTGGAGCTCCTGTTCCGTGCCCGCTGCGATCTGCGCTTCAGTGCGCAGCAAATCGGTATCGCGCAACAATTTTCTGGCATGAAGCAACGCGATGCGACCCGCGGACGTTAAGCGAACGCTTTGCCGAGTCCGCTCAAATAAAGTGACATCTAATTCGGATTCGAGATCGCGGATTTGACGGCTGAGAGGCGGCTGCGAAACGTGCAGGCGTTGGGCAGCCCGAGAGAAGTTCAACTCCTCAGCCACCGCGACAAAGTATCGGAGATGACGTAATTCCACCGTTCCGAAATGGGCGATCGCGTTATACCTATTGAGTATTAAAGCGAAATCAAAATGATATTTGGAAGGAACTACACAAGCGCTAAGAGTCGCAAAAGCGCATGAATGCGACCAGTTAAATGAAGGCGGCCGTTCTCTACGAGCCTGGCGGACCAGAAGTAATCAAGATCGAGTCGCGCCCAATTCCTAAACCGCGGCCCGGTAAAGTGCTTATTAGGATAAAGGCCTTCGGACTCAACCGTTCAGAGTTGTTTACCCGTCAGGGGCACTCTCCGAATGTGAAATTTCCCCGCGTCCTCGGGATTGAAGCTGTGGGGCTGGTTGAAGAATCGCCAGGCGGAGAATTTCCGAAAGGCGCCAAGGTTATGACGGCGATGGGCGGTCTCGGCCGAGACATTGATGGGGGTTATGCTGAATTCACGTGTGTTTCCGCGAAGCACATTCAGCAAGTAGAAACTGACCTCGACTGGAAAACGCTTGGCGCGATTCCGGAGATGTTCCAAACATCATGGGGCTCGCTGTTCACCGCTCTGCGCCTCCAGCGCGGCGAGCGACTGTTCATTCGTGGCGGCACCACTTCGATTGGTCTCACCGCCGTTGCGATTGCAAAGCACCAAGGGGCAATCGTGAGTGCGACGACCCGAAATCCTGACCGGGCGGAGTTACTTCGCCGCAACGGCGCGGATCAGGTCTTTATCGATAACGGCGCAATCGTCGACGACGTCCGAAAAACATATCCCGACGGTGTCGATAAAGTCTTGGAGCTCGTCGGCACCACCAGCCTGCTCGATTCGCTGAAATGCGCCAAGCCGCAAGGGATTGCTTGCATGACCGGAATCGTTGGTAACCGCTGGTCGTTCGATCAATTCAGCCCCATGGAAGCAATCCCGAGCACTGTCTGCCTGACGATTTACGACGGCGGCATTGCGGATTTCATGCGCACGCCGTACCAGGAGCTAATTGCCCAGATTAAGGACGGCACGCTTCAGGTGCGGATCGGCAAAGTCTTTTCGCTCGATCAAATCGTCGAAGCCCACCGCTGCATGGAGAAAAACAAAGCCGGCGGAAAAATCGTCGTTCTTACGTAGCCTCCGGCATCACCTTTGATTTTCGACCATCTAGAACCAATATGAACACAAAAGATTCCGACGAAAGATTCATCGTAACTGTAACATTAATTGTTAGCGACATAGCTCGTTCCGTGGCGTTCTACCGTGATGTTCTTGGGGCCACAGTGTTGCGCGTAGGCGAACCTACACTTCTGCGCCTCGCAAATATTTGGATAACCATCAACGTGGGCGGTGGACCAACGGACGACAAACCGGAGGTCATTGCATCGCCGCCAAAAGACCTCAATACATTAAGCTCATTTCTCAATCTTCGTGTCGTCGATATCAAGCGATGTTATAAACTGTGGCGCTCGCGCGGGGCCCCCTTCATTACCGAACCAAAAGTTCACCAAACGGAGATGCGCTGCTATATACGCGACCCGGACGGCTATCTGATCGAAGTCGGTCAAACTACGATAACCGCCACGCCTCTTGACTTGTATCGTTAAGTTAAACCGCGACCTCGCCGTCGTCGCTAACTACTGCTGGAATGTAATCGACGACGGATTAGGACAACGACGGGTCGCGATTGTCGTGCCGGGCTTCAACCCGTTCGCACGAAGAGTCCAGCATTCGCCGAGCGTGGATGAATAACAGATCTCGACCGACACCCGGCCACGATCCTTATTCAGTTGTATCCAAAGCGGGTTGGATCTGTCAGTCAGCGTATTCATGTCGGGATCGCGTGGCGTGAAAACGTCCATCGATTCATTCGGCGCGAACACATGACCGGTTATGTCGCTCTCGGAAAAGTGGTGCGTCTCCGGTCCGACCAGTTTGTCGAGCGCCTCATTCCAATTCTTTACCGGTTGATCGTCCACTCTCACAATTACGTGCCGGATGATTGCCGGGCCGACTCCTTTGTTAGCAACGGTAAAGTGAATGTCTGGCCCGTTGCTGCTGTCGAATTCGAGGATTGGCCATACTGCCGCGCGCACCTGCTGCCGCTGCATGTAGGCGGTGTAACCGGCAACACAAACAGCCAGTAATGCAATGAAAGTCGCAATGAACGTTTCGTATAGGCTGGCGGTGCGCGTTTCCTTCTCCTCCGGCACGGGGCCGACCATATCGCCGGAGAGACGAGTGTCAATCAGCACAGTAGCTCACGCGCTTGCTGATAGGTTTACGAAAAGTAGTGAATCCGCGCGCGAGCAACGCAAGCAAGGTCAGGGAGCGCCACTTTCATTCGAGTTCTCAGGACGCAAACCAAAAGCTCCGCCATCGTTTCAGTTTGGGGGAGCTTTTGAAGCGGCCGCAATCCGTCCGCCTGGACGTGCGCGACCGAATAAGCCTCGAAAGGATCCGTACGCGCGCGGGAAAAAGGTAACTCAAGTTACCCTGACCTCGAGCGGGCGTTTCCTATTGTGAAGTACAGCAATCAAAAAGGAGAAAGGGAAAAACATATGGATAAGAGAATAAAAATCGTGGTGATCGGAGGCACTGGCCTGATCGGAACAAAAGTCGTCAACAATCTTCGCCACCGGGGCCAGGAGGTAGTTGCCGCGTCACCTTCCTCGGGCGTTAACTGTTTTACGGGTGAGGGACTGGATGAGGCGCTAACAGGCACTCAGGTCGTTGTTGACGTCGCGAATGCGCCTTCGTGGGAGGACAAGGCCGTAATGGAATTCTTCCAGACGGCAGCGCGTAACTTGCTTGCTGCAGAAGCGGCCGCCGGTGTACGGCACCACGTAGCGCTCTCAATCGTCGGCGCTGACCGACTTCCCGCGAGCGGGTATTTGCGCGCGAAAGTGGCTCAGGAAAACCTGATCAAAGCATCAGGAATTCCCTACACCATCGTTCGCTCGACGCAGTTCTTCGAGTTTCTGAAGGGCATCATCCAGTCGGCCACCGAAGGACAAACGGTTCGGTTATCACCAGCTCTCATGCAGCCTATCGGGGCGGATGACGTCGCCACCGCCCTGACTGGCTTCGCGCTCGTCGAGCCATCAAACGATACAATCGAGATTGCCGGTCCCGAACCAATCGGGATGGATGAACTCGCCCGGCGTTTCCTGAGCGCAACCCGAGACCCACGGAAGGTGACCACGGACGTCCACGCTCACTACTTCGGCACAGAACTGAAGGATCAAAGCCTTAGCCCCGGTAAAAATGCGCGCCTTGCCCCGACGCGTTTTGAGGAGTGGCTCAGACGCTCGACGGCACAAAAGGCAGCATAAACTCAGGGACTGGGCGGCAGATCGCATGATCTAAGCGGTCTGCCGCACATCCTGGAATGCACTCCTCTTCCCGAACATCCCAAGAACAATCAAACCACATACCAGAAAGAACATCACAATGAAACGAATCCCAACTTCAAAACCAGTTGGGCTGCCGCGCTTCATCTACGCACTTATTGTTTGTGCACTCATCGTCGGCACTATCGGCGTAGGCTCAGGGATAGCCGCTGACAAAAATGCAAAGACCACGCTCGTCTACGAGCACGCTCTTCCGAATGTGCCTGGCAAAAGCATCAAGGCTGTGCTCGTCGAATATGGTCCTGGCGGTACGTCGTCGGCCCACACGCATCCAAAGTCAGCTTTCATCTATGCGACCGTTCTCGAGGGAGCCATTCGAAGTTCGGTCAATGATGGGCCGGTGGTTACGTATCGCACCGGGCAGAGCTTCTCCGAGATGCCCGGTGACCGGCACAGCGTTAGTGAGAATGCGAGCAAGACCGAACCCGCGAAGCTGCTGGCCGTGTTCGTGGTCGGTACGAACGAGAAGGAATTGACGACGCCGTACGAAAAATGAGATAGCCTCTTGAGTGAATAATCGGCCCCGCGTGGTGATCATCGGCGGCGGTTTTGGTGGACTCTGTGCGGCACGTGGGTTAGCCGGTGCTCCCGTCAGCGTGACCCTGATCGACAAGCGCAACTACCATCTCTTCCGTCCCATGCTCTACCAGGTGGCGACCGGCTTGTTATCGGCTGACCAAATTTCCGGGCCGCTGCGATCGATCCTGAGCCGCCAGGCGAATGTACAGGTGCTGATGGATGAAGTCAGCGGCGTCGATACAGACAAGCGCCTAGTTCGTTTAAAACAGCATTCAATCTCTTACGATTACCTCGTCCTCGCCACCGGCATTCAATACAACTACTTCGGACACGATGAGTGGCGGCGCGTGGCACACGGGCTCGAATCGCTGGATGACGCGGACCTGATTCGGGGCAAGATCCTGCTTGCATTCGAGCGCGCCGAGGAGATGGCTGCGCTTGATCATGCCGACACAGAGGGAATACGGCAACTGCTCACCTTCGTGCTAGTCGGCGGGGGCACGGTGGGCGTGGAAATGGCGAGCACCCTGGCGGAGATGTCGCGGATGGCATTGGCGCATGACTTTCGTCACATCGATCCGCGCGACGCGCAAATCCTCATGTACGAGGCGGCACCGCGCGTGCTTCCGACATTTCCCGAAGATCTGTCGGCGAAGGCGCAGCGTCATCTCGAGAGCTTGGGCGTGAAGATTTACACGAACACGCTAGTGACCAGTGTGGATGCCGACGGAGTCGTAGCGGGCGGGCAGCGCGTTCGATCGAGCACGGTGCTGTGGTCAGCCGGAGTGCTCGCCTCACCAGGGGGTCACTGGTTAGGCGCGGCGATGGATAAATCGGGGAAAATCATCGTCGGCTCCGACCTGTCAGTGCCGGGTCATCCTGAGATTTTTGCAATTGGTGACACTGCACACGTCGTTGCGCCTTCGCGGAATTTGCTGGGGATCAAGTCCAAAGAGACAATGATCATGCCGGGGGTTGCGCAGCCTGCCATTCAAGAAGGAAGGTACGTGGCAGCCCTGATTCGACGACGCGTGGCGGGACAGCCGCCGCCGGCGCCCTTCTGGTATTGGGACAAAGGCGATCTCGCGATCGCGGGGCGTACGTACGCGCTCGCCGATCTTCGCATGGTCCGCTTCACCGGATTTCCGGCGTGGCTTGTCTGGGCGCTCGTGCACATCTATTTCCTGATCGGGTTCGCGAACCGATTCTTCGTCATGCTGCAATGGGGACTGGCGTTTATTACCAAACGTCGGCAGGTTCGCGTCTTTCCGGGAGAAGATCGAGCACGCGTTCCTGACTAACCTCAGATAGCGGATGAGTTTCGATACGCAGACGAAGCTTGCGATCTACGGGCACTTCGCCGAGACCGGGGAGAGCCCGTCGATAGAAGTTGTAGCTGAACGCGTTCGCGCCGACGCTAACAGCGTTCGCGAAGCCTATGTCAGGCTGCGCGCGCAGCGAGTGTTGGTGTTCGAAGGCGATGGAGAATCCATTCGGATGGCTCCGCCATTTTTCGGCGTACCGACCCAACATGTCGTGATCGTCGACAACACGAAGTATTTCGCTAACTGCGCCTGGGATTCGTTAGGTATACTGGCGGCGCTGCATCACCCGGGGCGGGTTCATTCCCGCTGCGAGCAATCCGGTGAACCGCTCAATTTGGAGATTGGCTTGGGAGGTCCGCCGCCCTGTGATTGGCTTTTTCATTGCCTTGTTCCCGCGGCCAAGTGGTGGGACGACATTGTTTTTACCTGAAACAACATGCTTTTCTTCCGGTCGGAAGAACGCGTTCGGGAGTGGTGCGCCACGCATAACTATCCCATGCGGCCGCTCGTCACGATGGACCAGCTATGGATGCTCGCAACGACCTGGTATTCGACGCGCTTACAAGAGAACTCGCGACGTCCGCAGCCTGATGAGATGCGCTCCATCTTCGCCGGCCTCGGTCTAGCAGGGGAGTTTTGGGATCCGCGGTCAGATAGTTTTGGTTAACGAATTCCGATCATTCGTCAGTGCGTGTCGACGCTGACTTGATGTCGACCACCGGCGTGCCGTCGAATGCTTCGATTGGCCCAATCTTCAAGCGTGTGCCGTCAATTTCACGGACGGTCACAGGATGCAGCCCGAGCGGGTTCGGCCGCGCAGGTGAGCGCGTGTAAAACACGCCGGTGAGCGGACGGCTCGGATCATTACGTGGATGCCCCTTCAACACGTCCCGCTTCGCCTGATGCAGCCACGTGATCACGATCAGTTCGTGACCGACTTCCACTCCCAACAACGCCTCGGCGAATTCCTGTTCGATCTCGAGCCACGCATCAGGCGCACCTTCCGGTCCCTGACGTGGCGCGTCTTCACGGCCCTTCACTGTCGATCGAATGAAGCCAACCGGCTTGATGGTGTAAGAGTTCATGCGTGCAACGTTCGTCATTCTCTGTATGACGCAATTTTAGATGTTTAGACGCGACTCCCGTTTGAATTTCAAGCCGTAGCGCAGTGAACGAATCAGCTCTTTCGCTCAACTCAACGATCAACTCCATTGTACATTGCGAGTACGCAGGCAGCTAATTAAGATGGCCGCGGTTCTCTGAGCCTTGCCATTTCAAGCGAAACGAATGGAAACGCCGCTGACGCCTCTCGAATTTGCTCGACGTGCGCGCAAACTCTATCCCGTGCGTGTCGCGGTAATCGATGGCGACACACGCTGGACCTATGCCCAGTTTCTCGATCGATGTGATAGTTGGTCGGTAGTTTTGCAAAAGCTTGGAATCGGCCCCGGTGACCGTGTCGCCTACCTCTCACCGAACACTCACGCGCAACTGGAATCGTTCTATGCAGTCCCGCAAATCGGCGCGGTGTTAGTTCCGTTAAACTATCGGCTCACGGCTGACGACTTTGTTTACCTGATCAATCATAGTGGTTCGCGCATGGTCTGCGCAGACCGCGATTACCTTGGCACGATCGACAGCATTCGCGAACAGCTTCCCAAAGTTGAACACTTCGTCGGTCTCACAGGAGAAGCCGAGGGCTGGCTCAAGTATGAGTCAATGATCGATGCCAGTGCGGCTGAATTTGCGCGACCTGAAATTCACGAGACCGATCTGCTCACAATCAATTATACCAGCGGCACTACCTCGCGTCCGAAGGGCGTAATGATCACCCATCGCAATGCCTGGATGAATTCAATTGGCACGCTGCTTCATGCGCCCATGACCTGTGCCGATCGTTACCTGTGGACGCTGCCGATGTTCCACGCCAACGGCTGGACTTTCGTCTGGACCGTAACGGCAGCGGGAGCGACACACATCTGCCTGCGCCAATGCGAGCCGCGTACTGTTTTCGAATTGATGGCCACCGAGCAAGTTACCACACTGTGCGCAGCGCCGACCGTTTTGATTGCTTTAGCAGATGCGCCGAAAGAGCTCCATCGCCTCGCGCCGAAAGGAATTCGCGTTATCACGGCCGGCGCACCGCCCGCCGCCGCGACCATCCAGCGACTTGAAGAAGAGCTGGGATGGACAATCACGCACGTTTACGGACTAACCGAGACAGCGCCGTTCATCACTGTGTGCGAGCCGCGCGCGGAACATGCGTCCTTGCCGATAAGCGAACGGGCCGCGATCAAAGCCCGCCAGGGTGTTGAGTTGATTACATCGGGCGAGTTGCGCGTTGTGGACACGAAGGGCAACAACGTGCCACGCGATGGCGTTACTCAGGGTGAAATCGTCACCCGCGGCAACGTGGTGATGACCGGCTACTACAACGACCCCGAAGCGACTGAGCGGGCTTTACACGGTGGATGGTTTCATACCGGTGACGCAGCGGTCGTGCATCCGGATGGTTACGTCGAAATTTGCGATCGCCTGAAAGACGTCATCATAAGTGGCGGTGAAAACATCTCCTCGGTCGAGGTCGAAGGCGTGCTTTTAAGACACCCGGCCGTGCACGAGGTGGCAATCGTCGGATTGCCGCATGAACGTTGGGGCGAGGCGCCGCACGCCTTTGTTGTTTTGAAAGAAGGTGCGCGCGCCGATGAGCGCGAGCTGCGCGAGTTTGCACGCGCGAACCTCGCGCACTTTAAAGCGCCGCACAGCGTGACGTTCGTCAACGAGCTGCCGAAAACCGCAACCGGTAAAATTCAGAAATACATTTTGAGAGGACAACGGCCAGCGATCGCTCCGCAGTGAGTTCATTTGTTTGCTCCGTTTGCTCTCAGCTTTTGGGGCGAACGATCATTCGCCCTGCATCGCGATAATCGGATCGACTCGCGCTGCGCGCCAGGCTGGAAGAAGAGAAGCACCAATTGAAACGAACGCCAGCAGCGTGACTGCGGCCGAGAAGCTGAGTAGGTCCAGCGGATTTACCTCGAACAACAGGCTGGAGAGCGAACGCGTCAGAAACAACGAACCAACGATACCAACGATCGATCCAAACGCAGTGAGAACCGCGCTCCGGCGCAGAACATGTGAAACAACTCGTCCGCGCGTCGCGCCGAGCGCAATCCGGATTCCGAACTCGCGCGCTCTTTGCGAAGTCGCATACGAGATGACTCCGTAAACCCCCACTGCCTCAAGCAGAAGTCCGACAGCGGCGAACGCGCCAACAAGAACTAAAGTGTAGCGCCGCGTTGCCACTGACTGCGACACCAGGTCGGCCACACTCTGAATGTTCTGCACTGGCTGATTCGGTTCCACGGCGTGAATTCGGTCGCGCACGCCATCGGCCAACGCCATCGCGTTTCTATCCGCCCGCACGAAAAGACTCATCGTCGCCATGTCGTGGTTCGTCTCGTCCTGCAAATACGGCAGATAAACCGCGGGCGCCGCCGGCGCATCGAGTGAATCGTGCCGAATATTGCCGACCACCCCAACAATCTCACGCAACCGTGGAGCGGCTTCGCTTCTTCTTCCCGGTCCGGTGTAATTGACTCCCACGCGTTTGCCGATCGCACTCTGCCCAGGCCAAAATCGGCGCGCTGCTTCTTCATTAATGATCGCGACCGCGGGCGCTTTATCGTCGTCGTGCTCAGAAAAGAATCGACCTGCGATTAATGGAGTGCCGACGGTTCGAAAGAAGTCGTCGCTCACCCATGAGCTTTCACCGGCAGGAAGCCGAGTTGGATCGTTCGGGCGATCCTCGAAAACCAACGTGGCCGTCGCGGCGTCGCGTCCCGGTCGCCAATCGGACAAAGCAACATGCCGTACGCCGGGCAATGATGCCGTTTCAGTGAGGACGCCTTTCCAAAAAGGGCGACCTTTTTCCGTGTAATAGTTCGTTCGCAAATAAACTCGCAGCAGCGACTGAGGTTGAAAACCGGGATGCACATGGATGACGCGCCAGAAACTGTGCACCAGCAAACACACACTCACCGTCAGCACGACCGAGCACGCTATTTCACCCATAACCAGGAGCGCGAGCGACAAACCGCGGCGTCCGGTTATTTCAAGACCACGCGGACGCAACGCCGAAAACAGGTTTAATCGGGAATAGCCGAGCGACGAAATCCATCCAAAAAGGATTGTCATCGCAGTCGCGATCACAATTGTCGCCAGCAAAGCCGGCCCATTCAAATGAACG